>OLQE01000725.1_pt1 | contig 22930 bp, 16 predicted proteins | sample 1643161 | NCBI WGS metagenome assembly OLQE01 (sample SAMEA3136650, study PRJEB25190) | human gut metagenome | reverse complement strand
CCATTTATTCACGGAAATTTCCCCGCAGATACCAAAACAGTATGAGCACCATTTCACTGTATATGGAGCACTCCTGCCGGGGTACACGGTGGAGGGTCAAGAACCGGTAAAAACAGACCGTACCGCCGCCGATGTTTCGGAGGGCGGTATTTCTATGCCTGAAAAACCGGAGAAACCTTCCGTGCTGGGAAAGCTGTCTGCGGCCAAAACGCAGGAGAAAACATCTGCTGCTCCCGGTGCGGCAAATAAAAAGAAGGAGGATATGCAGCTATGAAGGTGTTAATGGTAGAGCCGGGCAAATCGCCCTATGAGACTGAAATTGAGGGCGGGCTGGAATCCTTGCAGGCAGCCGTTGGCGGAGATATTCAGGCAACTTATCCCTTTGACGATCTGGTTGGGCTGATCTGCAATGATGAAGGCAAGCTCATAGGTCTGCCCTTAAACCGGGCACTTTATGATGATGAGGGCCATTTGTACGATATTGTTCCCGGCAATTTTTTGATCGTCGGTTTGGGCGAAGAAGATTTTACAGACCTTCCCGCTGACCTGATAGAGAAATACACGGAGCGATTCAAATACCCGGAGAAGTTCTTCCGGCTGGCGGGTGAGATCGTTGCGGTGAAGCAGCCCCTCCCACCGGAAGAAAAGCAGCAGCCGGCTTCTGTCATGGAGGAACCGGGCAGGGATGACATAAGGCTTGACGATACCACGGATTTGGCCTTTGACCTGGATGAATTTTTCAGGCAGAACAGCGGGGCCTATGCAGACCTGTACCCGGATTCCCATGCAGAGAAAGAGCGCATGGCGGACGAGCTGCTTTCAGGAGATACCGGAAAAATCCGAATGAGGCTGGCGGCATTTGAGCGCGAGGAACACATGGAGGGAGAAACAGCGCCGCTTTTAGCGCGTATTTCTTCCTATGAAAAAGAGTACGGGATCAGCACTTATTCTATTTATCAGCTTGGCTTATCGGACAATACAGATAACCTCCGTTTTATGTCTCTGGACTGGCTGGAAAGTAAAGGGCTTTCCGTGGACCGGGATCATTACCAGATGGTCTATGCAATGCAGCGGGAACCGGGTGAAACACTGGAGGATATTTACAGGCGTTTTAATATCGACCACCCGGAAGATTTCAAGGGTCACTCCCTTTCCGTTTCCGATGTGGTGGTCCTGCATGAGAATGGTGCGGATGCCGCATATTACGTGGACAGTATCGGCTTCAAGGAGCTGCCGGGCTTCTTCGGCGCAGGCGCGCCGGAGGCCAGGCGGGATGTTTCGGTGCGGGAACAGCTTGACAATGCAAGAAAACAAGCAGCGCAGGCAGAGCCGAAAGCGCCGGATAAAAAGGCCAGAGAGCCGGAAAGGAGCTGATAGCTTATGCTGATGGCAGTAGACGGCCCCTATGCGCTGATGGTGCAGCCGGACGATATTTTAATCTCTCCCCGTGAGGTAGACGAACATTTTGGAACAATGGCCTGCTTCCACTCCCGCTACGCGCTGGGTGACAGTCACAATTACATGGATAAAGATGATTTCCTGCGGGAGATGTATTTAGATACTGTGGGGCATGATGAAGCGGGTCTGAAACGCTATGAACATATGGTGAACATTGTGAGCAGCCGGTTCCGGCACGGACCAAAGACGGAGGAACGGGCGGTTGATGACGCCATGCTGAAGGTGATCTCCGAAAAATACATTACGCTGCCCCTTTATCTGATGGATCACAGCGGCCTTGCCATGCAGACCACAAGTTTCAATGATCCCTGGGACAGCGGGCAGGTGGGATGGATTTATGTTTCCAAAGAGGATGCCCTAAAAGAGTTCGGCGGCGAAAAAATGACCGGCGCCCTTCGGAAAAAGGCGGAGGATCTGATGCGCAGCGAAGTAGCGGCTTATGATTCCTACCTGCGCGGCGAGTGCTACGGATTTGAGCTTTACAAAAACGGTGAGCTCACGGATAGCTGCTGGGGCTTTATGGGTGACTTGGCTGATGTCTGTAAAGATATGGCTGAATATCTCCCTGAAGGCTGTAAGGATATGGTGGAACTCCTGGAGGAACAGGATCACCCGGCGACCATCATCAAGACACTTCTGAAACATGCGAAAATCCAGGTGGACCAGGCGGCAAAAGCCTTTGAACACGCCCCGCGCCAGCAGGTGATTGGGGACGCCCGTTAAACAATTATTTCCTATTTATAATTACAGATTCTATCAGGAAGGAGGATGCTTATGCAGGAAGATTTGGAACAGCGGACCGTATCGGTCTCCATCCAGGCGGCAAAGCTGTCCGGGCGGGTGCTGCGTTCTGCGATTGCCGCCGTGCTCAGGAAAATGGAGCAGGAACGCACCACCCCGAAAGTTGGCAGGAACAGCATGAAACGGCTGACCTATAAAGACCCAGGGGCCAATACCATTGAAGTGTCCGGCAGAATCCGCTCTTTTGAGCGGTACGCCAGGAAACACCAGGTCCGCTACCATATTGAAAAGGAGCTGGGGACCAATCCCCCGAAGTGGACGGTCTATTTCAAGGCAAACCAGGCGGACGCGCTGACAGCGGCTTTTAAGGAATATACGAGAAAGGACCTTACCCGCAGTACCAGGCCGTCGCTTCTTTCGCAGCTTCATAAGTTCAAGGAGCTGGCGCAGGCGCTTGGCCGTGACCGGGTGAAAAACAAGGAGCATGGAGGGCCGGAACGATGAAGATAGATACCGATGCTCTCAAAAAGCAGGTGATCCTCCACCTGCCCTATCTTCTGTTCCTTCTGGTCTTTGCGAAGCTGGGCGAGGCGGTGCGCCTTGCCCCCGGAGCGGACGCCTCACAGAAATTGTTGGGGCTTTCCGAAGGCTTCTCACTGGCTTTTCAGAGTATGTGGCCCGGTGCGGCGCTGGACTGGCTGGTGGGATTATGCGGAGCGGCCATTGTGCGGCTGGCAGTCTATCTCAAAGGAAAGGACGCCAAAAAGTACCGCAAAAATGTGGAATACGGTTCCGCACGGTGGGGCAATAAAACAGACATTGCCCCTTTTATGGACCCGAAACCGGAGAACAACATCATCCTGACGCAGACCGAGGGGCTTATGATGTCCGGCAGGCCGAAGAATCCGGCCCATGCCCGCAATAAGAATGTGCTGGTAGTCGGCGGTTCCGGCTCCGGCAAGACGAGATTTTTTATCAAGCCCAATCTTATGCAGATGCACAGCTCCTATGTCGTCACCGATCCGAAAGGTACGGTCTTGATTGAGGTGGGAAAGCTGTTAAGCCGCGGCACACCGAAACTGGATAAGGACGGCAACCCGGTCCGGGGAAAGAATGGAAAAATCGTGTATGAGCCTTATAAGATCAAGGTATTCAATACGATCAACTTTTCAAAAAGTATGCACTATAACCCTTTTGCTTACATTCACAATGAGAAGGATATTCTGAAACTGGTAACGGTGCTGATCGCAAATACCAAAGGAGAAGGAAAATCCGGCGACGATTTCTGGGTCAAGGCCGAAACTTTGCTTTACACAGCATTGATCGGCTATATCTATTATGAGGCCCCCACAAACGAGCAGAATTTTTCCACTCTGGTAGAAATGATAAACGCTATGGAGGTCCGGGAGGATGACGAAAGTTTCAAAAATGCCGTTGACCTTCTCTTTGACGCACTGGAACAGAAAGACCCGGACCACTTCGCCTTACGCCAGTATAAAAAATACAAACTTGCGGCGGGCAAGACAGCAAAATCTATCCTTATTTCCTGCGGTGCCAGACTTGCCCCCTTCGACATTAAGGAAGTCCGGGAGATCACTATGTATGACGAGTTGGAGCTTGACTTGGTTGGAGATAGGAAAACGGCGCTGTTCTTTATTATCAGCGATACGGATGCGACATTTAATTTCCTTGTCAGCATGGCCTATACGCAGTTGTTCAATCTGCTGTGTGAGCGTGCCGATGACAAGTACGGCGGCAGGCTGCCGGTGCATGTGCGGTGCCTGATCGACGAGGCCGCCAATATCGGGCAGATTCCAAACCTGGAAAAGCTGATGGCAACGATCCGTTCCAGGGAGATTTCGGCCTGTCTGGTCCTGCAGGCGCAGAGCCAGCTAAAGGCGCTTTATAAGGACAACATGGACACCATCATCGGCAACTGTGACGCTTCCCTTTTCCTGGGAGGCAAGGAAGAAACCACGCTGAAAAGCTGGAACTCCCTGCTCGGGAAAGAGACCATCGACATGTATAACACCAGCGTCACGAAAGGCACCCAGGAATCCCACGGCCAGAATTTTCAGAAGCTGGGAAAGGATTTGATGTCGGTGGACGAGCTGGCCGTGATGGACGGAGGAAAATGTCTGCTGCAGATCAGAGGCGTGCGCCCTTTCCTTTCCCGGAAGTACGATATTACCAGACACCCAAATTACCGGCTGCTTTCCGATTTCAATGAGAAGAACGCTTTTGACATTGAGAAATTTTTATCTACAAAAATGCCGATGCGTCCCGGCGAGCTGTACCGCAATTATGAGGTCACAGCGGAGGATTTGGAGGCTCCGGCTATGTGATGATGTAGCTGCCTGTTAAGGTTTCTGGCTTTGACGGGCTTTTTCTTTTCACCGGAAGGAGGTTTTATTGAGGATTCGTGCCCCTCCCTGACAACTGAATATTTTTTCAGGTATATCCTGAACTCTGCCGCCCCTGTGCTTTTTGTAGATGTTCTTGAAGCACAGGGGCGTTTTTTCGTTTCCGGCCTGATATGGCCGCAACACAAAAACAATATTTCTTAAATTAAAGGAGGAACTATATGGCTTTTTTCGCAAGTGCGATTGATACCCTGAAAATCCTGGTTATTGCTCTGGGCGCCGGCCTCGGCGCATGGGGCGTCATCAACCTTCTGGAAGGTTATGGCAATGACAACCCTGGTGCCAAATCCCAGGGCATGAAACAGCTTATGGCTGGCGGCGGCATTGCGCTGGTGGGTGCCACGCTGATCCCGCTGCTTTCCGGCCTGTTCGGTTAATAGCCGATGGGCAGTCTGTTTGAACGGATAACAGACTGGATTAAAGAGGGCTTAATTGAAGCGATCACAGGACAATACACCGGTATCTTTGAGTCCGTCAACAGCCAGGTCTCGGATGTGGCCTCACAGGTAGGACAGACACCGCAGGGCTGGAATGGCGACGTGTTCAGCATGATCCAGAATCTTTCTGAAACCGTCGTCATTCCCATTGCGGGAATTATCCTGACTTTTGTCCTTGTCTATGAACTGATCCAGATGATCCTGGAAAAGAACAACATGCACGATTTTGATACGTTCAACATCTTCAAGTGGATTTTCAAAACCTTTGTTGCCACATACCTGCTCACCAACTGCTTTACTATCGTCATGGCGGTGTTTGACGTCGCCCAGAATGTGGTGAGCCAGAGCGCCGGCGTGATAAACGGGAACATGGACGTCACCGCTGCGCTGGCCGACCTGGAAACGCAGCTTGAAGCAATGGGGATGTGGGAGCTGATCGGCCTGTGGCTGGAGACCAACATTATCAACCTGTGCATGTGGGTGTTGTCCATCGTGATCTTTGTCATTGTGTATGGCCGTATGATTGAAATATATCTTACAGTCAGCCTGGCACCCATACCCTTTTCCACAATGGCAAACCGTGAATGGGGGCAGATGGGGACAAATTACCTGCGCTCCCTGTTTGCTTTAGGTTTCCAGGGGTTTTTGATCCTGGTCTGCGTTGCAATTTATGCGGTGCTGGTCCAGTCAATCCCTTCTTCCGGCGACATTCACGGCGCAATCTGGGGCACGGCAGGCTATACGGTCCTGCTGGCCTTTGCCCTGTTTAAGACAGGCTCGCTATCCAAAAGTATTTTTAACTCGCATTAGCGTGTAACCAACCTATATTTTAACAAGAAGGAGGACTTTTCTATATGAGTAAGACAAACAACGAACCCATGCAGCCGGAGGCACAGACGGGTGAAAGCTTGAAGCTGGATGTAACTGTGCGCCCGATTGCCCCGATGGGGAACCTGCTGGCTTACGCCAATGTGACGATTGGGGACTGTTTCAAGATTGACGGCTTCCGCATCTGCTCCGGTGAAAACGGCCTGTATGTCAACATGCCTTCCACCCAGGATAAGCAGGGAAAATGGAGGGATGTCTGCTGGCCGGTGACGGCGGATTTCCGCAGGCAGCTTAACGACGCCCTGATCGAAGGGTACGGCCAGGCGATTGAAAATTTGCAGGCCACCCTTGAAGCGACAAAGGGAGCGGCGGAGAAACCTTCCCTGACCGACACCCTGAAAGAAAATGCCGGTAAGGTTAAGACGCCTCCGGCAAAATCCGCTCCCGCCAAGAATGAGCAGGCCCGATAATGCCGGAGGCTGGAAAATATGGCATCGTGTATGCGGATCCCTTATCCCGAAATCGGGATAACGGGTCATAACCCGAAAATTCAGTTATCCCGAAGTTCTGTGTTAAGCGCCTCTGTGTAGCAGATATTTTATTAAAACTTCGGGATAACCTTTATGGATTATTGTAATCCGTATAGTTTTTTAATCATCTCATCATCTCCTTTCCAGACGGCTGGTTCCTGAGCTGATAAATTTTCAGGATCAGCTTTTAAAATAGCATCTCGCTTCATTTCTGTATCGGCATAAGCATATACACGTGTGGTTTCCACATGGGTATGCCCAAGAAATTCAGCGAGAAGCGCCAATGGGAAACCGCTGCGGTACAAATGTATGGCACGTGTATGCCGCAGTTGGTGGGGATGAACCCTGTCCGGTATGTCGGCACAGGTTTTTTTGGCTTCATTCCCATACTTTTTCATAAAGCTTGCCACGGTGTCGGGTGACATCTGACAGTGCTTCCCATGTATTACGGTATAGAACACATAACTGTTGCCTTTGAGATCAGCACCGCAGTGAAAATATCCAGCATAGAGATAAAGCATTTCCACGGTTTTATCCATCAGCGGCACGGTTCTTGTTTTATTCCCTTTTCCGGTAAGACGGACATAAGGATGCGGCACTTCCAGCTCGAAGTCCTGCCATTTGAGGTCAAGCATCTCCTGACATCTGGCGGCACAATCATACATCAGCGTCATAAAGAAACAGTTTCGGATACCGTTACTTTTTCGTTGATCCGGCTGTGCGAGCAGTGCCTTCAATGCGTCCTCTGACAGAAATTCGACTCTTTTCCCCTGCGTTTTTTGCATGGGGACGTGGCTGACTTCAATCTGCCGGGAAACGTATGCGGGATTCAGTCCGGATGCATAATTCAAAAATGAACGTATCGCCATCAGACGCTGATTCCGTGTAACAGGACTGCACCTGCGCTCCGTCTGCAGCCAGTCAAGAAATCCACTGATGCTTTCCGCTGTCACGTCCTCAAAGGACAGCTTGTAGAGTGGCACACTATTTACAGCAGTCAGATAATCAACCAGCAGGTTCAGCGATATCCGGTAGGAACGGACTGTATTGGGGCTGTAGCATTTCTGCTTCGGGAGGTACACATTCAGAAAATCCCGTATGGTCCTGAAGAAACATTCATCTTTAAATTTCATGGCGCACCTCCGGTATAAGACTGGAAAACCTGTTCAAATCCATCTGCGACATCTGTGGAAAAAACTCAGGAACAAGGTGGATATAGTATGCCGTATGCTCAAAATGGGCGTGCCCCATATAGGCACTTAAATACGGCAGACAGTTGTCAAGATTCCGTCCTTCTTTCATCCAACGGTACAGGGTCTTGGTTGCAAACGTATGGCGAAAATCGTATGGTCTCGGCTTGTTTCCGGAATAACTGCCAATTCCTGTGTTTTCCCAGCAGCGCCACAATGTATCTGATACCCAGTGGTGACAGAAACAGGGATTCCTGCGGACTGCCGGGAAAAAGTATTCGCTGTCAGGACAGACAGAAAACATCAGAGCATCATATTTCCGGCACAGCAGCACCATGTCCTCTGACATGGATACGATTCTGTCTTTATGACCTTTTGATTCGGGAATCAGTATAATGCCACGGTCAAGATCAATATTTTTTCTTTTGATCTGCCGTCCCTCTGATGGGCGTAATCCACAGCTATACAGCAGGCGGAACAATACCGGCGCCACAAGATGTGCCGTGCAATCCCTGCTGCTTATGGGAAGGTTATCTGCCGCCCTAAATATTGAGACCAGCTCCGCATCCGTGAAGATGTGCGGAGCGTAACGTCTGCCGGGATTTCTGCCATAGTCATTTGTAATGATATAGGCATCTGTACCATTACGCTGCATAAAACGGGCAAGCTCCCTGACCACCCCAATGCGGGTGGAGACATTCTTTTGTCCTTCGCCATCGTGCATGGTTGCCCAGTGCAGCCCCATTTCCTTTGTGATGGTTTTGCATCCGGGATAGTGCATTTCACAGAACCGGTCAAAGTTGAATGTGATTCTCTCTCCATCAACATAAGGAAAACCAAGTGCATGTTTTTCTTCGATAAAACCTACCATGTATTCTTTCAGTCCGCTAGTAAAGATTCTGCTCATAACAGCTCCTTTCTGCCACACTCCATACCTGTCAGCGGCATGGCGCACATGCGAAGGGAATCAGCGGCAATCGAAAGATATGGTTTTGTAGAGTCGCTTGAAGAATGGCCAAGCACTTCACTTATGGTGGCTAAAGGAACCTCTGCGGACAGCATATTTACACCAATGGAACGCCGGAAACTGTGAAAGCCTTTCTGGCTTCCCGCAGGCAGAGAGATGCCTGCTTTGTTCGCATATTTTCTGACAATCACAGTTCCATTGCCATGCCCCAATGGCTCATATGGGGCGCGGATTCTCAAAAAAAGATATTGGCTGTCACTTCGCGGACGGGCATTAAGGATATATTCCGCAATGGCATTTCCCACGATGTTTTCCAGTGGAAGTACGAGCGGACGCTGGGTTTTATGCTGCACAATGCTAATCTCATTTTTATGCCAGTCAATATCCTGTAGTTGCAGATGAATGACATCCACGGCTCTTAATCCGGTATATCGTGCCAGGAGCAGCATGGCATAATCACGTTTGCCGACAGGCGTGCTCCTGTCAACAGCCTGTATGATTTGATCGGATTCTTCCATAGTAAATCCTGCATGTATTTTTTTATGAATAGCTGTTTTCAACTGCAGCGTGGCAAGCATTGATTCATGGATGATTCCTTTTTCAATCAGGTAGCGAAAAAAAGCCCGCAGACGGGTAAGACAGTCAGACATTCCCGATGTTCGGTTAGGAGCCACAGAAATAATATAGGCTGTGATATCCTGTCTCTGGATTTGTGACAGTTCGCTGTATCCAACTTCCTTTATATACACAAGAAAATGGCGTATCTCTGACCGTTCACTACGCAGGGTATTGATAGAACAGCCTTTTTTCCGCCGGTAGCACTCATAATCCGCTGCCACTTCTGAAAACGGCGAGGGAGTTTTTTCAGCAGTCCAGTTGGAAGAACGCCGACGGGTAATTACACCTTTGGCATGGCATTCTTCTAACATCTCAGATACTTTCCAGACGTATAGGAATGTGTCATAAGCGATTTCTCCAGCTTCGTACTGGCATCTGCGCTCCAGCACACATTCCCATGAAGTATCCTGCGAGTAGTGCTGTCTGCCCTTCCGCTCGTAAAAACGCCGCAGATAATTCATGGCGGCATGGTACAGATACCATGTACCTTTACAATAATTCTGTTCAGAGACAAAGTCCTGAACTTTGCAAAGGAGGTTTGATAATAATGTTTCATCAATCATTTGTTAGTCCTCTTTTCGGTAATAGTCGGGAATTTTTCCCGCCACTTATCATTCTACCGAAAAGAAAGGGCAATTTGTTATCCCGAAATAATCTGCTGTATTTCATCAGATACCCACCATTTATGCTGAACTTCGGGATAACTGAATTTTCGGGTTATGACCCGCCCTGGCGTTATGATATGAAACGCGGCAATGGGGTGGCGGAAAACCATTACCCCACCATGAGCATAGAAGAAATATGCGCACTGCCGGTTGCAGACCTTGCGGCCAAAGACAGTGCGCTTTTTCTATGGGCCACCTTCCCGCAGCTCAATGAAGCCTTCCGGGTGATCGAAGCATGGGGCTTCAAATATAAGACGCTGGCCTTCCTCTGGCTGAAACAGAACCGGAAAGCGGATTCCTGGTTTTATGGGATGGGGTTCTGGACCCGCTCAAATGCGGAGGTGTGCTTACTGGCGACCAGAGGACGCCCAAAACGCCAGTGTGCGGGAATCCATCAGTTTGTGATCTCCCATATCGAGCAGCACAGCAAGAAGCCGGACGAGGTGCGGGATAAGATCGTAAAGCTCATGGGCGACCAGCCCAGGGTAGAGCTTTTTGCAAGACAGCAGACCCCCGGCTGGGATGTGTGGGGCAATGAAGTGGAATCCACGGTCACGATGCAGGAACGGAATCAGTAAGATACAGCATGAATGGAGGTGAATTTACATGCCCTATGTACCCGTACCCAAAGACTTAACGAAAGTCAAGACCAAGCTGGCGTTTAACCTGACGAAGCGCCAGCTCATTTGTTTCAGCCTGGCCGCGCTGGTGGGGCTTCCGGTATATTTCCTTACCCGCGGCGCTATCGGTAACTCGGCGGCAGTGCTGTTGATGATCGGGCTTATGATGCCCTTTTTCTTTTTCGCCATGTATGAGCGGGACGGACAGCCGGCGGAGAAACTTCTGAAAAACAGGCTCCGCCATAAGCTCTGGCCGAAGAAACGGCCATACCGGACAGAAAACCTGTATAAATCCATGTCAAAGAAGGAGGTTACGAGGATTGCCAAAAACCAAACAGCAGGAGGCCCAGGAAAAACGTCTGCAAAGAAACATCAGGCAGGCAAAAAAGGCCAGGGCCGATGCAAAGACAAGCGGAAATAAGACTGTCCGCACCAGGCCGCCTAAAAAGGGCGGCTTTTTTGCCGGGCTGAAAACGGACGCCCCGCAGACGGTCCAGCAGAGTATTCCCTATAAGGAAATGTACCGGGATGGAATCTGCCGGCTGAATGATAAGCTCTACACCAAGACGGTGCAGTTTTTCGATATTAACTACCAGCTCGCACAGGCGGATGACAAAGCGCAGATTTTTGAGGGCTATTGTGATTTCCTCAATTATTTTGACGCTTCGATCCATGTGCAGCTTACCTTCATCAACCAGCGGGCCAATATGCAGGATTTCGCCCGCAGTATTGACATTCCCGTCCGCGGTGACGAATATGACGGAATCCGCAGGGAATACGGGGATATGTTAAAGGGCCAGCTCCAAAAAGGCAACAACGGCCTTACCAAGCGGAAATATATCACCTTTGGGATTGAGGCTGACGACCTCCGCACTGCGAAGATGCGCCTGGAGCGGATCGAGGCTGATGTGCTGGCAAATTTCAAAGCCTTAGGAGCGCAGGCAAAGCCGTTAGACGGGCTGGAACGTTTGGAGCTCCTTCACAGCCAGCTCCACCCGGATGGGCAGGAAAAGTTTCATTTTACCTGGGCAGACCTTCCGAAAACCGGGCTTTCCACAAAGGATTTTATTGCGCCCTCCGGCCTGTCGTTCTCGAATGACGGAAAGACCTTCCGGGTGGCTGACCATTCCGGGGCGGTGTCCTTTTTGCAGATTTTAGCGCCGGAACTGACGGACCGGCTGCTGGCGGAGCTGCTTGATCTGGACGACGCCGTGACTGTGAACCTGCATATCCAGTCCATCGACCAGGCCCAGGCGATCAAGAACATCAAGCGCAAGATGTCCGATCTGCAGAAAATGACCATTGAGGAACAGAAGAAAGCGGTCCGTGCCGGTTATGACATGGACATCATACCTACCGACCTTGCAACTTACGGCGAAGAAGCAAAGAATCTCTTACAGGATTTGCAGAGCCGGAATGAGCGCATGTTTCTTGTGACGGTGCTGGTGGAGAATATCGCTTCCAAACGGCAAAAGCTGTTTAATGATATTCTGTCTGCCTCCGGTATTGCGCAGAAGTATAACTGTGCCCTGAAACGTCTGGACTTCCAGCAGGAGCAGGGCCTTATGTCCTCTCTTGCCTTAGGGTTGAACCAGATTGAAATTGAGCGTGGGCTTACGACAAGCAGCACCGCCATTTTCGTGCCGTTTACGACCTGCGAGCTGTTCCAGGAGGGCGAGGCGCTTTATTATGGTCTGAACGCTTTAAGTAATAACCTGATTATGGCGAACCGCAAGAACTTAAAGAATCCAAACGGCCTGTTCCTGGGGACGCCCGGCAGCGGCAAGTCCTTCTCTGCCAAGCGTGAGATCGTCAATGTGTTCCTTTTAACGGAGGATGACATCATTATTGCGGACCCGGAAAATGAGTACGGGCCTCTGGTACAGCAGTTCGGCGCCCAGGGGCAGGTCATTGACATTTCCCCGACTTCCACCAACTATATCAATCCGATGGACATTAACCTGGACTATTCGGACGATGAAAACCCCATCACTCTGAAAAGCGATTTTATCCTGTCGCTGTGTGACCTGATTATCGGCGGCAAGGAAGGGCTTTCCCCGATTGAGAGGACCATCATTGACCGCTGCACGAGGCTTGTGTACCGGGATTATTTGCAGGACCCACGCCCGGAAAATATGCCGGTCCTGGGCGACTTGTATGAGCTGCTTTTGAAACAGGCGGAGCCGGAGGCGCAGAATATCGCTACGGCGCTGGAAATCTACGTCAATGGCTCCCTGAATGTATTCAATCACCGTTCCAACATTGACATGAACAACCACCGGGTACTCTGCTTCCAGTTAAAGTCTCTGGGCAAGGCCCTGAAAGAGATCGGGCTTCTCATTATGCAGGATGCCGTGTGGAACCGTGTCACCGCCAACCGCTCCAAACATAAGACGACCTGGTTCTATATCGACGAATTCCATCTCCTTTTGAAAGGCCAGACCGGAAGTTTCAGCGTGGAAATCTGGAAAAGATTCCGTAAATGGGGCGGCATACCGAGCGGCCTGACACAGAATGTAAAGGATCTGCTGGCCTCCCGTGAGATCGAGAATATTTTTGAGAACTCGGATTTTATCTACATGCTGAACCAGGCCCAGGGAGACCGGCAGATTTTGGCGAAGCAGTTGGGGATTTCCCCGCACCAGCTTTCCTATGTGACCCATTCCGGCCCCGGCGAGGGGCTTCTGTTTTTCGGGAATGTGATTATCCCCTTTGTCGATCATTTTCCGAAAGACACCCTGTTATACAGCGTACTTACAACACGGCCTGATGAAGTGGCAGGTGCATAAATTCCCGAAAATAAAAATGACTGGAGGTGATAACAGTGCCGCGGGAAAAAGAATTTCAGAGGAAAAAGAAAGATACCCGGATGCCGGTCCGTGATTCCCATGCGGAGGAACGTATGGACACCCGGCAGAGCGAACAGGATTTTAACCTGCTGCGGGTCAGGGACGCCCCTTCTTCTTCGGGAACGGCCCGGAGCCGGAGGTATGAAACCGCAGCACAGCAGGCAGCGGATGATACACAGCCTTTCAAAGCGGATGTACCGCAGCAGGCGGATATTTCCATACCGGAACATTTGGAAAGCAGGGATATGGACCATGAGCCGGCACGGGCACCTGAAACACGGAACCCTCTGGAACCGGGAACTTCTGCACCGGAACCGCGCCGGAGGGATTTCAGATATGTGGATTCCCGGCGTGAGGATTCTGACAGCGGCAATTCTGATATAGGGCACTCCACGCAGGGAGAATCCAGCCAGACAGAACGCCGCCACCGGATGCACCAGCACGGCAACAAATACCAGCAGCGTTTCCAGGAGGCGGCAAAAGCCGAGGAACCAAAGGAGAAACCACCGGAGGCAGCCGAAGGAGAACCAAAACGGCCTTCCAGGCTGGAATTTACCGCTGACGAACTCCCATCAGAGGCAAAAGATACAAAGCTCACCAAAGCCCGGAGGAAAGCGGAACGGACAGCGGAAAAACTGGAGCAGGCGGAAAACCGTCTGCCTGCCCGCCGTAAGCTGCGGATGGAAACATCTTCTGATCCTGATACGGGTAAGGCCAAAAAACGCCTGAAATTTGAAAAGGAGGTAAAATCCCAGCGGGCCCATGTAAAGGGTTCTGTTCCGATGCGCCCGGTAAAAGTCGGCGCAAATATGGCGGTTGGCTACGCCCACAAAAAAATCTATCAGGCGGAAAATGAAAATGTCGGCATTAAAGCGGCCCACCGCACCGAGCTTGTAAGCGAGTCGGGGCTGCGCATGGCATATCACAGGCATAAGACCGCGCCATACCGCAGAGTGGCAAAATTACAGCAGAAATCAGCCAGGGCCAATGCCCGGCTTGCCTACCGGCAGGCATTACAGGACAACCCGGAGCTGAAGAAAAATCTTCTTGCCCGGATGTGGCAGAAACAGAAAATAAAACGCCAGTATGCCAAATCAGCCAGGGAAGCGAAAAAAGCGGGAAAGCGTGCAAAGGACACCGCCGTTACCACGGAGAAGATAGCTGCCGGCGTGGTTCATGCCATCAAGCGCCACCCGGTTCTATGCGGAATCGTGGTTCTGCTCCTTTTGGTATTTTTCCTGATTACATCCCTCTTTTCTTCCTTTTCCAATATCGGAACCGGAGGGCTGGGAAGCCTTGCTGCCTCTACTTATCTGGCGGACGATGCGGACATCAACAATGCGGAGCTTATATATACCGAGTGGGAAACGGACCTGCAGATGCAGGTCAACCGTGTGGAATCGGACCGGCCCGGTTATGACGAATACCGCTATAATATCGGTCCCATTGAGCATGACCCTTATGTTTTGATGGGGTATCTCACCTCTGCGTACCAGGATTTTACCTATGCACAGATCGAGAGCGTCCTCCGCGAGCTTTTTAACGGGCAGTATTCCCTATCCTTCACGGAGGAAACGGAAATCCGCTACCGGACAGAAACAAGCATTGACCCGGAGACCGGCGAAGAAACCGAAGAAGAAGTGCCTTATGAGTGGCACATCTTAAATGTAACGCTTACTTCCATGCCGCTTGAAAACCTGGTGGTTTCACGCATGGATGCAGACCAGAAAGAAATCTGCGAGATTTTATTGCAGACCAAAGGCAACCGGCAGTATGTGAAAAATGTGTTTGTCACCAACTGGCTGCCCTATGTCACCAGCTACTACGGCTACCGGGTACACCCGATCAGCGGGGAAAAGAACTACCATACCGGCGTTGACATTGGGATGCCCCAGGGCACGGAGATTTTGGCCGGGCATGACGGCACGGTCACGCTGGCAGGAAACGCAGGCGGCTATGGCCTGTGCGTCGCCATTGAGGGCGAGGCTTACGAGGGGCACTCCCTTACCACCAAATACGGCCACTGTTCGCAAATCTTAGTATCTGCCGGACAGGAGGTAAAGGCCGGGGATGTGATCGCAAAGGTCGGCAGCACCGGAAACTCCACCGGGCCGCACCTGCACCTGGAGGTATTGGTTGACGGCCAGTATATGAATCCCATGTATTTTGCCGATACCGGCGATACCAGCGAGCGGCATCTGCCGGCAGCAGGCGCAGGCGGCGGAGGGAACTATTTTGATTATGATGTTCCACCGGAGGCCCTTGCGGATGAAAAATTTGCCGCTATGCTTGCGGAGGCTGAAAAGTATTTAGGCTATCCGTATGTATGGGGAGGCGCAAGCCCTTCCACTTCTTTTGACTGTTCCGGGTATGTTTCCTGGGTCGTCAATCATTGTGGTGTGGGCTGGAACTTCGGACGTCTGACCGCAGATGGGCTTTTAAGCGTGTGTACGCCTGTATCAAGCGCCGATGCAAGGCCCGGCGACCTGATTTTCTTTCAGGGGACTTACAATACCAGCGGCGCAAGCCATGTGGGAATCTATGTGGGTAACGGGATGATGATCCATTGCGGGGACCCGATCTCCTACGCAAACATCAACACAAGCTACTGGCAGCAGCACTTTTATACATTTGGGCGTCTGCCCTGACAGATTGGAGGTAATAAATTGAACCCTAAGATTGAAAAACTGGAGAAAGAGATTGACAAGACGAAAAACAAGATTGCGGAGATGCAGGCCAGGCTCCGCGACCTGGAAAAACAGAAAACGGAGCTGGAGAACACCGACTATGTGGCGATTGCCCGCAGCTTCCATCTGACGCCCCAGCAGTTGGCCGAATTTCTGAAATCGCAGCAGGCCGCTCCGTCCGGGGATGGCCCGCTTAAGAAACAGGAGGACATGAATGAGGACTAAAAAAATCTCTCTGCTACTGGCGCTTGTGCTTGTCATAAGCGCCATCGCTTTGCCCCTGACGGCTTATGCTGCCGGGGACAAAGATACCACACCGCCGGAGCTTGCGGCTTCTCTGGACGGCGGTACGCTGAAAGTAGAAAGCAGCGACGACAATTCCGGCGTAGAAGCGGTCTTTGTGGACGGGAACCGTATCAACTCCCTGACCAATGGGGCGGCTACCGTCACCTTAAAGGATTATGCCGGCACAGGAAAACAGGTAAGCGTGTATGCCCAGGATTATGCCGGGAACCGCTCAAAGACCGTGAAGTTTGAAAATCCCTATTATGAGGAACCGACGCCCACGGAAAAACCTGCGGAAACGGTGCAGCAGAACCAGAGCAGCAAGCCGGTAAAACCGGCACAGGTCCAGGCTGCTTCTTCCGGCAGTACCAATCATAACGCCCAAAGCAGCAATTCAGGCAGTAATGCTTCCGGGAATGGTTCTAATGCGGGTACGAATACAGGCACCAATGGCGGCAGCAATACAGCCTCCGGCACAAATGGCGGCAGCTCCAATTCCCAGGAAGAAACGGAAACCACTTCCTCTATCCCGGATGGCGCGTTTACCCCGGAGGGAACCGGCACAGTGCTGGATGAAGCTACTGGCGAGGGTGACGATAAGCAGTTTTACACGATCACCACCGAGGCCGGAAATGTGTTCTATCTTATCATTGACGGCAAGCGGGACGACAACAACGTCTACTTCCTGAATGGTGTTACCGAAGCTGACCTGATGGCTCTGGCGGAAAAGAACGAGGGCACCATGAGCGTGATCCCGGCAGAGGACGTCTGCACCTGTACGGATAAATGCGAAGCCGGCGAAGTCAATACCGCCTGCCCGGTCTGCAAGAATGACCTCAAAGGCTGCACCGGAAAGGAAAGACCTGCGGAAACAGAGGAACCCGCACAGACCGAACCGCCGAAAAAGGACAACGGCAGCGCCGGCACGATTATCTTTATTATCGTTGCCCTGCTTGCGGTAGGCGGCGTTGGCTATTATGTAAAGATCGTCCGTCCGAAGCAGCAGGCAGAGGATGACGAAGATTTCGAGGATGACGGGTACGGCGAAGGCTTTGACCCGGATGAAGCCTATGGAGAGCCGGAATATCTCTCCGAAGATGATTTTGATGACAGAATCAATAAGGAACAGGAGGACAGCGAGTAAAGCTGTCCTTTACCATTTTAAGAAAGCGAGGATATTTCATGGAGAAAATAAATACCCATTACCGCAGCGGCGTAAAGCGGCTGCTGGCATTTCTGCTTTGCGCAGTATGCGTCTTTGGGATGATCCCTACCCAGGCGTTCGCATTTTCGCCGGGACAGAAAGCAAGCTCCTGGCTGGGCGATCAATATGTAGGGTCTGACGGACAGCATTATTATGCGCCGGCGCCTTACACCTACCTTGTTTACAATTCTGATGGAACGATGGATGTTCGCAGCAGTTCCGGGGGCAACGCTTACCGGCACTATATGCTGACAGCTTCGGACGGGAGCAGCCAGCAGGTATATTGTGTGGAAAGCGGCATTGCCTATAACACTTCTGACAATACCTATACATCGGAAAGCGGCACAAACAGCAATTACTTAAACCTGCTCCCTTCCGAGGCAAGACGGGGGATCACCCTCACGGCAATCTACGGCTGGAAACCCGGCGCCTCCCTCCCTGTGTCCGGCATTAACGAGGACGATTACAAAATAGCCACACAGATCATCCTTTGGGAATACCAGCAGCAGCTTCGGAGCGACCCTTACAGCCGGCACGGGAACGGCCATGCAGATGCCAACCAGTATTTCAGCGTGATTGCCGGACGTCCTGCGGAAAAAGCCTACAACTGGATTCTTTCACAGGTTGCTTCCCATTCTACAGTCCCCTCTTTTACTTCCACGAAGAAAAGCGAAGCGCCGGAGCTGGAACTGAAATGGGACACGGAAAAGAAGATTTATACCCTGACTGTCACGGACACCAATAACCTGAAAATCGACCTGGAGACTTTGAAAGGCAGCGGCGTTTCTGTCACAAGAAACGGGAACAAGTACACATTCACCAGCAAGAACATGATTATGGATCCTGTCACCTTTGAATTCCGAAAGAATATTCCGGTTGCCAACGACATGCTGATCTGGGGCCGTCCTGGCTACCAGACTATGATGACCGGTGCCAGCGACCCGGTTTCCTTCTTTGTAAAGATCAAGACCGAAACCTACGGTACCGCAAAGATCGTCAAAACCAGCGAGGACGGTATTGTGTCCGGGATTCCTTTCCAAATTTCAGGCACGGACATTTTGGGAAATAAAGTGGATGAAACCGTCACTACCGGAGAAAACGGGCAGATTAAAGAAAAGCTGCTGCCCGGCACCTATCTGGTGAAAGAGCTGCCGGTGGACCGTTATGTGACCCCTTCCGCGCAGTATGTCACCATTGAAAGCGGCCAGACCTCCACGGTGCATTTCAGCAATATCCTGAAAAAGTTCCGCGTCCATGTGGTAAAGAGCGACGCTGATACCGGCACCGCCCAGGGCGACGCCACCCTTGCCGGTGCAACTTATGGCATTTATAACAATGGCGAGCTGGTAGACACCTACACCACCGGGCCGGACGGCAGCTTTATGACCCGCTACTATGTCTGCGGTGATAACTGGACGGTCCGGGAGATTGATCCCAGCACCGGCTACCTCTTAAACGATACGGTCTATGAGGTGGGGGCTTCTCCGACCCTGTATGAAGTGGAACTGAACACCACGGAGAACCAGGTGACGGAAACGGTCATTTACGGAAATATCCAGCTTGTGAAGCATACGGACGACCTGGACCCGGATGTGTCCGGGGATGAAAATACGGACGAACCCAATGAGGGCGTCATTGAGCGCCCAGAGGCCGGCGCGGTCTTTGAGGTTTACCTGAAGGCGGCAGGCAGCTATGATGCGGCAAAGGAAAGCGAACGTGATCTGCTTACCACCGATGGAGACGGCTTCACTTCCTCCAAAATGCTCCCTTACGGCCATTATACGGTCCACCAGATTTCCGGCGAGGAAGGAAAAGCGTTTATCCCGGATTTTACGGTCTTTATTTCCTCCAACGGACAGACTTACAGCTATATCCTGAATAACCGCACCATTACCGCAAGGCTGCGTGTGGAGAAATGCGACGCGGAGACCGGCAATATTATCCCCATGACGGGCACGGGATTCCAGATCAAAGACCTCTCCACCGGGGAATTTGTCACCCAGGATATTTACTATCCGAACCCGGAAACCCTTGATACCTTCTATGTATCGGATGAAGGCTGGCTGATGCTGCCGGAGCCTCTGCACACCGGGGATTATGAGCTTTACGAGGTGGCGGCACCTTACGGGTATGTACTTTCCAGCGAGCCGGTGCCGTTTACCATTGACGGCAGCGAGGCCGTTGTCACGGTTACGCAGTACAATATGCCGCAGAAGGGGCAGCTTACCATCACCAAGACCGGCGAGGTATTCGCTTCCGTTCAGGAGAACGATGGCCTGTACCAGCCGGTGTATGAGGTCATGGGGCTGCCGGGCGCAGTCTATGACGTGATCGCGGATGAAGATATTTATACCGGTGACGGAACGCTCAGGGCGGCAAAAGATACCGTTGTGGAAACCCTTACCACCGGGGAGGATGGAACCGCCCAGAGCGGGCTTCTCTATCTGGGGCGCTACCGACTGGAGGAACGCCAGGCGCCGGAGGGGATGGTCTTAAATACCCAGCCGGAATATGCGGAGCTTACCTATGCGGGGGAAACTGTGGAAGTAACGCAGGCCGCCATCGGACTTTATGACGAGCGCCAGAAGGTGGATGTGACCCTGTTCAAAACACTGGAAACGGACGGGCTTTTCGGGCTTGGCATGAATGAGGAATACAAAGATATTTCTTTCGGGCTGTATGCTTCCGCGGATTTGACGGCCCTTGACGGTAGCGTGATCCCGGCGGGCGGGCTCCTGGAAGTGGTCTCCGTTGACCCGAATGAGGCGGGCGGTTATGGAGCTTCCTTTGCCTCCGACCTGCCTTTTGGCAGCTACTATGTGAAGGAACGCACCACAAACAGCGCCTATATCCTCCCTGATACGGAATATCCGGTTGTCTTTGAGTATGCCGGCCAGGAGGCGGCGCTGGTGCAGATTCTTGTCAATGAGGGCGAAGTTATTTCCAACGACCTGCTGCGCGGGCGTGTGGACGGCGTAAAAGTCGGCGAAAACCCGGAGGGCGGCGAAGATGTGAAGCTGTCCGGGGCATTGATGGGATTATTCAGGCCGGACACGGAAGAATTGACCGGGGAAAACGCACTGCTTACTGTCACCACTGCCGAGGATGGCAGCTTTTCTTTTGAGAATATCCCTTACGGCCACTGGATCGTAAAGGAAATTTCCTCTCCGGCACTTTATACGGTAAGCCCGCAGCAGCACCATATCTATATCGGTGTGGACGGCCAGCGCATTGAAATCAAAGTGGAAAATACCCTGATCCGCGGCAGCGTGCAGGTGATGAAAACCGAGGCAGTAGACGAGCCTTCTTCTGTGAAGAAAGAGGACAAAGATAACAACACCTTCCTGCGTTTCCTCTCCGGCGCGGTATTCGATCTGTATGAGGACGCCAACGGCAATAAGGAATTGGATTCCGAAGATACGAAGATCGGCACACTGAAAGAATCGGATGCAGGCTACCACACCGCGGAGGGCCTTCTGGCAAAGGGCTACTTTGTGAAGGAAAGCAAGGCACCGGAGGGCTACCAGCTTGACGAGAACGCCTACTACTTTGCCATCACAGAGGACGGCCAGGTTGCGGTTGTGGAAAATGGTGAGGCCGGACGGGGCTTTACCAATGAGGCGTACCGCGGGAACCTGAAGATTACAAAGGATTCCAGTGACGGGCGCAAGGATGGGTTCGCTTTTGAGGTCAAGAGCGCAGACGGCTCCTACTGTGAGACCTTTACCAGCCCAAAATCCGGCGTGATCGAGGTCAAGGGGCTGCGCATTGGCATTTATACCGTAACAGAAATCTCCAACCGGGCAAGCAAGGACTATATCATTCCTGACGCTGCCACCGTGGAGATCAAGGCAGACGAAACCGCAACGGTCCAGTTCTTCAATGAAAAGCCAGAGAAACCGGCTACCCCGGATAACCCGGATAATCCGAAAACACCGTCCAATCCGTCCACACCATCTAACCCTGATAAAGCGGTACCGCAGACCGGGGATGACAATTTCATTTTCCTGTATGGCGGGCTCCTGGCGCTGGCTGTGATCGGCGGCGGGCTGTTTGCCGCAGCCTATTTCAAAAAGGGCAAGTACAGCAGAAATACCCCAAAGAGAAAAGTTGTTGGTATTGCGGTGGTTTCCCTCTGCGGGTTGTTGGCACTTGGCAGCGGGTTTCTGATGGTACGCGACCTTAACCAGTATTCCGAGAGCGCCGGGGCCTATGAGGACATCGCTTCCCATGTAGAACTGCCGGAGCAGACCGAAGCGCCGGAAGACGATAATACGGAAACGGAACCTGCCGGGGAGGACCCTTCTGTAGTCCTCCCCACAGTGGATTTTGATGCGCTCCGGGAAACCGGGCCGGACATCATCGGGTGGCTTACCCTTCCTGATACGGCCATTAACTACCCGGTCACGCAGACAGACGACAACGAGTATTACCTGCACCACCTGTATGACGGTACCTATAATAAGACGGGCTGCCTGTTTGCGGATTATGAAAATCAGGAGGATTTTTCGGACCGCAATACCATTATCTACGGCCACAATATGCGGGACGGCTCCATGTTCGCCACGCTGAATGAGTATGACGAACAGAGCTATTATGACGGACACCCGCAGATGTATCTTGTCACCCCTGACGGCGGCTATGTCGTGGAAATTTTCACGGCGTTTGTAGCAAAACCCAGCGAGTCCGGCAGCGACACTTCCCCCTGGAGGCTTAGCTTCAAGGATGACGGGGCCTACACCACATGGCTTTCTGAAATGGCGGGCCGTTCTGTCATTGAAACCGATGTTACGGTGACTTCCAGTGACAAGGTGCTGACCCTTTCCACCTGCACGCCCGGAGGCGCGAGCCGCTTCATTGTCATGGGAAAACTGGCGGCTGTAAACGATTAACAAGAATATGGGAAATCGGTGCGGGGGCTGTCTGCTCCCGCACCTGCTATTTAGGAGGATTTTTCTATGGTGAATGCCATTATTTCAATACCCGGCTACGTCCATCTGTACCGCTCCCTTTTGCGGTTCTATGATATGCCGGAAAATGAGGTCCGGGAAATGCTCTATCTTTTGAACACGGCAAACCTGGACTGCTACGAGTATTACCACCCGGAGCGTGATGTGATCCAGAGCGGGCCGGTAGCCTTTAGCAACTGGCTGGAACATATGAACTGCCGCCCTTACCGGACAGAGGTACAGCTTTATAAATCCCTGCTGTTCTTAAAGCGCAGCATTGACCGGGATTTGATCGTGACCTCACAGCGGGAGGCGCTGCAGACGCTCCGCTGTATCATTTCCAACCTGGAATACCGCTTCTATAAGGCGTATGGCATGGAGATTGAGGACAAACGGACCGTGTACGGGGAATGTACCTACCGCCTGGTTCCCAGGGAGGACGAACCCAGCGTGTGCCTGATGCACGACTGGATCTACCT
>OLQE01000724.1_pt1 | contig 23018 bp, 9 predicted proteins | sample 1643161 | NCBI WGS metagenome assembly OLQE01 (sample SAMEA3136650, study PRJEB25190) | human gut metagenome | reverse complement strand
GCTACGGCAACTGAATTCGGGCAAAATATACCGCAAAGTGGGGCGTGCAGATTGCAGGAATGATTTTTCAAACACGCTCTAGCGAATAAGAAGCCTCACTAATCTGATACTGCTTGTATAGAGCTCAGACTGGTGAGGTTTTTTTGCGTAATGCTATGCGCTTATTTTGATGGAATGTACATAAAAATTGCATGCTTATACATAAAAACGACAACTAACTTTTCCGGCGCCGTTTGTGATTGTAAGGGAAAAATAGCTATGCTAAAATGAATCTAGTCAATTATCAAAAATAAATGTAATTGTTCAGATCCAATTTCAAAAATGCTTTGTATTTCGGCATTTGATTCTGACCAGTTACAAATGAATTTAAGGGAGAGAAAAGAATTATGAAAAGGAAGGCAATCAGCCGGATACTTGCAATTTCGCTGAGTGTTGCAATGTGTGCACAAAGCATTCCGATTTATGCGGCAGAAGAAATTGGGACTTCAGCTGCAGCGGACTTCTTCGCAGAAGATTCTATTGAAAACCAGAGCTTGAATGAAGGCGACGCGGAAACTAACACGGAAACCAACACAGAAACCAACGCGGAATCTAACACAGAAACCAACACAGAAACCAACATGAAAGCCGATGCGACAACCGGCATATCGGAAGCGTATACGTTGGAAGAGAGTAATTCAGCGACCACATCGGAGGAAACGGTTACCGACGAGGATGGATTCTGGTCTGGAGAATCAGAAACAGTTGAATCTTCAGCAAATGGTTCTGATGGATGGGAATCTGCGGAAATGGATGGAGCAGAAGCGGGAGATGAGGCGATAAAGCGAGATGCTGCAGCTTTTGTTTCGAGCGACGTGGAAGAAAACGTAGAGGAAACTGGAGAGACAAATGAATTGGAAGAGGCTCTTTCTGAATCGGCAGAGATGACAGAAGGTGATTTTTCCTATGTAATTGTAAATAACAGTTATGCGCGTATTACCAGATATTCCGGAAGTGCCACCAGCGTTCAGGTTCCGTCTACCATAGGTGGTTATGCGGTTCAGGTGATCGGAGCGAGAGCATTCCAGGGAAATACAGTGCTGGAAAGTGTGGAGCTTCCCGATGGTCTTACCACCATATACGCCTATGCATTTGAAAACTGTACCGGAATCACCAGCATACATCTGCCAGACAGCATCACCACATTGGGTTATAAAGTCTTTGGAGGCTGCAGCAATCTTGTCAGTGCCAATTATCCGGTGAACTGGGTAAACAGTCCCAGTGGAAACGGATCGAACAGCTATGAATATGGAAATGTATTTTCCGGCTGTCCGAAACTGACCGAGATAGAGATTCCGGAAGGAGTAAAGGTAATCGCGCCGCATAGCTTTGCAAGCTTAACCACACTAACCAGTGTAACGTTGCCATCAAGCCTGACCGAAATCGGTGCATACGCATTCGCAGGAGCAACCGGTCTCACAGAAGTAACGCTTCCTTCCAATACCAAGACGATAAGAGATTATGCATTTGCCGACTGCGCAGGTTTAAAGGATATTTACATTCCAGATTCCACTACTGATATCAGGAAAGCTGTATTCGAAAACTGCCCACAGCTGACGATACATTGCAGTTATTATTCTATGGCAACCATATATGCCATTGAAAATAATATTCCATTTGAGCAAATAGGAACTTATACGGACAGCGCCGAAACCGTCCTGGATCGTTCAGACACCAGCTATTACGGAGACTTCGGAAGTGCCACAGCCAATGGATATGTGGCCATGACAGTACGCTATAACATAAAAGACACATGGAAATCCGCAGTAAGCGACCTGAATGTGAAGCTGGTTCTTCCTTCCAACGGAGAGCTTGACGAATCCACATTAAAGGTGGATGGGGAGTTATGCCAGAACTATAATTTAAAGGACAGGACACTGACCATTCCTGTGAGCGGTACCTCTGGAATTATCCGTTTCAGTATCAAAGCACAGAGTCAGTCGGCAGCACGCAGCTACGCTATTTTGAACTACAAAAAGAATAGAAACTCCAACCAGGAAATCATTGGTGTATTAAATGAAAGCATTAATCTGTTCACCATAGATGCACCAGATGTTGTATCAAAGCCAACCGTAAATGTTTCCGGTATGGCAAATGCCGGTGGAACTGTTACCCTGCTTGTGAATGAGAAAGAACAGCAGACAGTCCAGGTATCAAAGGCAGGTTTATGGTCTGCCGTCCTTACACTGGAAAATCCTTCCAACTATGAGACATATAAGATCAAAGCACTCTGCACACAGGCAGATGGTACAACAGAAACAAGAACTGCCGCAGTTACCTATAATGAAGGAGAACCCTCAATCGAGTCCTTCAAAATGTACTATAATGAGCATGACAAAATAAAATCCTACGATCTGACAAAGACAGACGGAGTAACACCTTTGGTGTATTACCTTCCGAAAAGCAAATTTGACTATGAGCTTACCTTTGAAAATCCGGAACAGATAAAGACTCTGTATGTTACAAGTACCAGAAACAACCAGACGAAATATCTGGAAGCAACCTATGATCCAGAAAAAAATGCATTTGTAACAGACGGATATTTCGATGAATCCGATCACAACTATGTTCCTGGCGTGATCAGCTATGAATATAACAAAACAGTTCCAGAAGTAAAAATGGGACAGGATTTTGACTGGGAGGCTTTGCAGAAAGGACTTCCTGAAGGCGCAGAAAAGGATATTACGGTAAGGAAAAATACAGCAACCGATTATGACGCAACCATTGATCTCAGTAAATTCGGGGAGGATCTGAAAGATGTAGGACTGGATGTCACCATCAGCGTGTTTGACGAGAGCAACGGTTCCAGTATGGGAACATGGAAGGGATTGATCGACGAAGCCAATAAAGATATGGGCTATCTGATCCCGGGGTACGATGACAGCAAGTATATCTGCAACCTGGATTATTCCGACAAAGGCACCTGGTATATGCTGGTAAAGGATGTTACCGGAAATAAATACATTGGATTTATGCTGGACACTGCTACTGAAAATGCCGGGACTCTGGATCAGTACTGGACACTTTCCCAGATTTCCTCCCACTTGTCAACAATAAATAAGGGAGCGTCCATGTTATATCAGAACTATCAGATTGAGAAAGACATGGATGAGCTGAGAAAAGACGTACTGGCTTCCGGCGGTCACTATTCTGACCAGGAATTAAAGGAGAAATTGAAAGCTGTGGATAATCTGGAGAGTGACCAGAAAATGTTTATGATCATGACAGCGATGATTCCACTGGTCGTAGCAGGAGGGGCGATGGGCGCAGGCCCGGTAATTGCGCTGACTGCCATATTGGGAACGATTACAGCAGCTTCCTCATTATTCTGGGATATCAGAAAAGCAGATATTAAAGGGGAAAAATTCAAGCTTCGTTTTGTAGTAGATCCAAGCGGCTATGTGTTTGATCTTTCCACAGGAGAGAGAATTGAGGATGTTACCGTAACAGCTTACTGGATCCCATATGATGAGTCAGATGATTTCTGGAATAAAACGCCGTCCCCATCCGAGTATGGAACGAAATGGAATGCGGGGGAGTATAACCAGTACAATCCTCTTCAGACAAATGCAGACGGAAAATATGCATGGGATGTTCCGGAAGGCTGGTGGAGAGTAAAATACGAGAAAGAGGGATATGAAACTACATGGAGTGACTGGATGACCGTTCCGCCTCTTCGAACCGAAGTGAATATCGGGATGGTATCGCAGACAAAACCGTCGGTAGAGCACAGCTGGGATAACGGAACGGTAGTCATAGCAGCGACTTGTACTTCCACAGGAATTATCAGCTATGAGTGCACGGACTGCCATATTACCAGAACTGAGGTTTTGCCGGTGAATCCAGATGCCCACAGCTGGGATAACGGAAAAGTGACAAAGGAAGCTACCTGTACTGAGGAAGGCATCAGAACCTTTGCCTGTGTGAATTGTGGGCAGACCAGAACCGAGAAGCTGCCAGCGAAGGGACATGGGGAAACAGAGGTCAGAGGGAAAAAAGCTGCAACCTGTGCAAGTGAAGGTTATACAGGAGATACTTATTGCAAGACCTGCGGAACCAGATTAAGCGGCGGTGAAACAATCGCGAAGACAGAACACTCCTGGGGAGAATGGGAAAAGACAGCAGATGCTACTGTATTTGCAGCTCAGAAAGAGAAGAGAATCTGCCAGGTTTGCCAGACCACAGAAGAAAGAGATAATGGAAATCCGCTGACTTCCAAAATGACACTTACAGCTTCCAGTCTGAAAATGAAAATAAAACAGACCACAAAAGCGTTCCAGATTTCCGGCATGGAGAGTGGGGACTATGTAGCATCTGTGGTTTCAGGCAACAGTAAGCTTCTGAAGGTAAGCTCCTACACGAAAGACGGTGCAGTTACGCTGAAGGCTCAGAAGAAAACAGGAAAGACGAAACTTACAGTGACTCTGGCTGGTGGGGCAGTAAAAACTGTGAATGTTACCATCCAGAAGGGAACGGTGAAAACCACCAAAATTTCAGGTGTACCGAAGAAAATCACCTTAAAGAAAGGGAAGAAACAGACCCTGGCACCGATTCTGGCGCCGATCACAACCCAGCAGAAAGTGACTTATACCACATCTAATAAGAAGGTCTGCACTGTGACAAAAGGTGGTGTGATCACAGCGAAGAAAAAAGGTACTGCAAAAAGTTACGGTACGCTCCGGAAGCAAAAAGGTGATTATTACAGTCAAAGTGTGGTAAGTTGCAAGAGAGCGAAGCGGGCTACGCCGACTGAAAGAAGACAAAATATACCGTAAAGCGGGGCGTGCAGATTGTAAGAATGATTAGGGGGGCAGACTTTAGAACTGCCAATATTACAGGATGTATGATGCCTCTGATAAACTGCCGTGTCTGATATGTTTAAGAAACATATTGAACACGGCAGTTTTTTCAAACAGGATAACTGTTTAGTATCTTCACACTGCCTTCTGGATAGTTGTCAAACAGGTTGTGTTGTGCATAAAAAAAGCAATCTTGTGCATAAAAACCGTAACCTTTCCCACTATTATTGTCTCAAAAATTCAATTATGATATTCTTTTTATAAGAAAAAAAGAGCAATTTTCCAGCTTTTGAAAATTTGCTGGTGCTATTCAGAGCCACGAAGCGTGTTGCTGTGAACGGAGTGAACAGTAACCCAAATGGATTTTTGAACAGTTATAATTGCCGAAAAAATAAGGGGGAATGAAAGAGTGAAAAAACAAATTTCAAAATATGTGAAAATGCTGTTCCTTGGCATTATCATGTGCCTGGGTATGGCGCTTAGCGTGCATGCAGAAGGCTCAGGACAGTTTTTCCAGTTCGACGGCGAAAAGTGGAACAAGGAAGAATTTTCCTGGACAGACAGTCAGGGGCAGATCTGGTATGCCCATGAATATGGAACAAATGGAGAAGCTATTATCAGCGCAGTAACCGAGGCTGTTATGGAACTGCAGGTTCCGTCATATGTATATAAAAATGGCGTGGCAAAGAAGGTAATTGGAATCGGTAGTTATAGGCCGGATGCAGAATATGATTACACATGGGCCCGGTTCGGCTGTTTCTATTACGATGGAAAGAATAGCGACTATATGCTGTATAAGGTGATTCTTCCGGATACACTCTGCTACGTGGCACCATATGCATTTTCAACAGATAATCGCTTCGGGGGAGGTAAGGATGCATTCGACGGACTGGCAGCCGTTCAGCTGCCGCAGAATCCACGGCTTGTAATTGGAGAAGGTGCGTTTTATGGGGATAAGAATCTTCAAATCGTGCATTTTAATGACGCAGTAGGCGGTGCACAGCCTGTAAAAATCGAGAATAAGGCATTTGGTAACTGTCCGAAACTGGAAGAGATAACGTTTCCGCCAACAGGAGCTTATAACGAGATTGATAAAGAAGCTTTTTACAGTTATGGGGAATGTTGTAACCTGAAAAGAATTTACAATGCCCCATCCGAGCTGGAACTGGGCTGGGATCAGTACTGTGCCGGTGTTGAGGAGGTTTCCTTTGCAGAAGGACTTACATATGTCGGTGGAATTTCGACTATTGTAGCTTATGAATGGAATGAGGATGGAAGTCCCTCGCACGGACAGGGAGAATACATTAAAACACTGAAAAAAGTAACGTTGCCCTCCACACTGAAGGAAATTGGCTGGGACGCATTTAAGGATAACAAGAACCTTACTTACATCAATCTCCCGGAGGGCTTAACCACTATTGGAAGTTATGCTTTTGCAGGCTGTACAGCGCTTACAGGATTTACTTCTCTTCCGGCAAACGTAAGCGGAGGTATCGGAGAAGGTGCATTTATGGGCTGCAAGAACCTCCATCTTGAAAATATATATATTCATGGAACTGACAGCCTGAAATATCAGTTCACCGACAGTGGAATTGTAAGTATCCGCATTGGTGCTGATGTAAAATATACAGTTGGTGCAATGTTCAAGGGCTGCACAAGCTTAAAAGAAATCACAGTTGACGCAGGACATCCGTACCTTTCTTCCCAGGACGGTGTGCTTTACAGTAAGGTTTATAAAAGCAGCGGAGGGGAAGTGGCTGGCAGCAGTATTTTCACCTATCCTGCAGGAAAAAGCTGGGCAGGAAGCTATACACTTCCGTCAGATGTAGTATTGTTAGGCGGTTTTGCATTTGATTCCTGTAAATTTACAGAGATTCACATTCCGGCCCGTGTACTGGATCTGGATTATGACTCTATGGCTTCTATAGGAGACAGGAACACATATTATGCCTTTGATTCCATCAAGGACAGCTGTAAATTATACGTTGTAAAAAATTCTTATGTGGACAATTACTTTAATACACGTTATCATTTTTATTATGAAAATGGTGATGTGCTTCCAATTAGTTATGATCTGGCTGGCGGAACAAATGACAGCTCCAACCCATCCACTTTCACAGGTGGAAACAGTATTGAGCTGAAAGCGCCTACACGAAGCGGTTATACCTTTACCGGATGGACGACAGTAGATGCGGATGATGAAGAAGTAAACTTTTCCGGTTCTTACACACCATCAATGGGTGAACTGGTAAGTGGTGTTAAACTGACTGCAAACTGGAAAAAGAACCCAGATCCTACCAAGGCACCAGAACCGACGAAAGCTCCAACGGCAGAGCCGACAAAAGCTCCGAACGCAGAGCCGACTAAGGCACCATCTGCTCCGGAACCGACGAAGACTCCGAACGCTTCTGATAACAATCAGAACACTGTAATTCCATCCAAGCTTCCGAAGGTTACCGGAACTAAGGCCACCAATGTGCTTACCGATGGCGCCAAGATTTCCTGGAAGCGGATTGCAAGTGCAACCGGATATCAGATCACAATTTCCACTGACAAGAAATTCAAGAAGAATGTAAAGAATTATATTGTCGAGGAAAATAAAAACAATGAACTGATCTACGGTTTGAAATCTGGAAAGACCTATTATGTAAAAGTAAGAGCAATCGCACAGGGCGGTGGCAAGAAGGTTACTGGAAAGTATAGCAAGGCTGTTAAGTTTACAACCTATGTTGTGCCGAAGGTAAAGAAGATCAGTGTAAAGAATAACAAGAAGGGCACGATCACCATTACGGCATCCAAGGTAAAAGGTGCTGCTGGTTATGCATTTGTAGTGACAGCAGATTCCGGTCTTACAGATATTGTAGCAATCAAGGAATCCAAGAAGAATACAGTAACGATAAAGAATCTTTCTAAGGGACATACGTATTATATACGTGCTTGTGCCTATAAACTGAACAAGCAGAAACAGAAGGTGTTTGGTGTGTACACAAAGAAAGCTAAGATTACAATCAAAAAATAAGAAATCAGTTGTTGTATTTAGTTACCTGCAAAAAGTGCTGCTGGTCAGGTGACCAGCAGACAGTAATAAAAAAGGAACTGTGTTTACAACCGGAGAGAACGTGACATGAAAAAAGATGAGCAGGCAAATGTGTTGCTTTCGCTGAAAAACTTATATCGGTTGTTTACCGTGAAAGATTATCCGGTCTATTCTACCGGAATTCTGGGAGAAAAAAGTAAAAAAGGTCTGACTCTGGTCAGATTCTGGGATGAATATCTTCTCTATGAGTGGAAAAGCACCAGACACGGAAAAATGATTTTTCGAAAGGATGGAAGCCAGAACCGCTATCATTCGGAATTCTGTAACCGCAAGGAAAGCTTTCCCCTGTACCAGGTATATCTGCAGGAAGTGCTGGAATGCCTGAATGCGGAGACATTTGGCAGTCAGATACTGATTTTTGAAAAATTCTTGAAAGAGAAAAATTATAACCATTCTGTGTTTGTGCAGAAGATGAGAAAATTTCTGGACATGGCCATGGAATCAGATCCATGGCTGTCCAGAGAGTGTGGAGAGAAGTTGACTTTCTGGATCAATTACATAGAGAAAAAGCAGAAGGATTTTTCCAGATCCTTTGGGGCTGCCTGGTTCTTTACCATGCTTTGTCTGCATGCAATGGCAGGTCCGGAAATGTCAGAAGTGAAAATGGAACTGGTAAGGAACCGGGAGGACTTAAAACCGAAGCATATCTGGAATTGTATTTACCAGAATTCCGGAGAGACCAGGCAGAGTTTTCTTACTCTACGAAACTGTGAATTGTTCCGGAAATCTGTGAAAGCCAGCCATTTCTTTGGCAGAGAAGAAGAGTTATATGACTTGAAAGAGATGTTCTTCAATTCCGGAAAGTATCTGATTTCCGGAATTGGAGGAATTGGAAAAACAGAACTCATGCGTCAGCTTGTGAGCTGGATGGAGCAGGAAGAAGTAAAGTGCCGGATCGCAGCTGTTCAGTATGAGGAGAATCTGGCGGTCAGCTTTTCCAGAAGTTTTCTGAATCTTACTGGTGAGAGCGTGGAAGAAAGATTTCACGAAGGTATCTATCACTTGTCAGAAGAGCATCAGGAAAAAACAGTGCTTTTTCTGGATAATATGAACCATACGGAAGAGGAAGATCCTTACCTGTCAGAGCTGAAAGATCTGCCGTGCACCATATTTGTTACTTCACGTCAGAAACATCTGGATGGGTTTACTACATTTGGCATAAAGGCACCGCAAAAGAGTGCCTTAAGTTTGATTTTTCGTGACAATTACAACAAAATACTTTCCAGAGAGGAAAAAGACCGGCTGAGTCGTTTGCTGGAAAAAGAGATTTTTCAGCATCCTCTGACATTGAAGCTTCTTGGAAAAGCGGGGACCTACTATTTTGGTAATTGGGATTATCTGGAAGAAGAGCTGCAGAATAATTGGAATGATGTTGCAGAAGAGTCCGGACTCATTGATATGTACCGTGGGCTGTACAGACTGGCTGATATTGGAGAAACAGGAAGCCAGCTGGCAAGGATGTTCGCGCTTTTGCCCTATCAGGAAATTGACCAGAACTTTACAGTGATGTTTTTTCAGGGATTTTTGAAGAAAAATGAAACTCTTGGAAAGGCACTTGGCAGGCTGGTGAAATTCGGATGGTTGGAAGATACAGGAAATGGTTACCGTATGCATCCTGTAATTGCAGAGAGTCTGTGTACAAAGGCTTTTTTAGAAGCAGAGTTTCAGCCATTCTGGGAGCGGGTCAGGAAGTGCTTTTTCCCGAAACAGGCACCGAAAGACGAGGATTCCCGCATGGAGGAAATTGCGTGGCTTGTCTTTCAGGGGATATCCAGAGTGCAGGGTGCGGTCAGTGACCAGCTTGTGGCACTGGCGGCAGAGGCTGCCCGATATCTGGAGCTGCCGGTTCCTATGTGCGGGAAAATCCGGGAACTGGAAAAAAGATGTGCAGAGATTTCCAATGAGACGAAGTTTATGGTAGCGTGTCTGACAGAGACAAAACCTGAACAAAACGAAGAATATATAGAACTCTTCCGCGAACAGCTGAAAAAGAGAACGCTATCATCGGAATGGATGTTGTTTGCTATAAGTGATTTTTGCAATAGGTTGGAGCAGAACAGTAATTATGAGTGTTACCGGGAGATCTGTGATTTAATTTTTCAACAGAAGGATAATATTGATTATGAAATTGGATATGCGCTTTTGCAGACGAATATGCAGATGTTGAAGCTTAATGTGAAAAAGGCTGAAATGTGGGCAGAACGTGGAATCCTCATGTGTGTACAATGGGGGCATAGCCAGAGAATACTGGATTTTCTTTATCCAAAAGCAGAATGTCATATGTTTCTTCAGGAAAAAGAAAAGCTGGCAGATTGTCTGGAAAAAATAGAGCAGATACGACAGATACAAAGAAAGCGTCAGGTTGAGAGTGAGTTTGTAATATGGCAGCTTCGTGGTCAGCTTGCAGCTATGGATCAGAATATGGAAGAAGCCGCCTATTGTATGGAACAAGCAACGGACAGGTGCAAAATGTACTGTGGTGAGAAAAATCAGATGTATTCTGCCATGTCAGAGGAACTGGCACGAATGTACAATGCCGCCGGACGAAGGGAAGAGTCGTTGGCATGTCATCTTGCGGTTCGCAATCAGCTGCTTAAGAATGGCTATCGTGAGGGTTCTATGCTTCTGATGGTGGACAACAATATGAGTGTAGTCTACCTGGACTTGGGAAAGCCGGAAGAAGCGATCCCATATCTGACAGAGGCGCTGGAGCTTGCGAAGGAGAATGGACTTGTAGGTCCGGCAGTTGCAGAGCCTACCTGGAATCTGGCACGCGTTTACCGCGCACTTGGAGATGAGGAAAAAGAAGATATATATCTGAAAGCCGCCGTGGAAGGCTTCCGGGAATGCTACCCGCCGGAACATCCCAAGCGGATCGCAGCTGAACAGAGACTGAAAGAACGCCAGGGGGAATGAACCTGGCGTTCTTTCTGCTTTTATGGAAAGATGTGCGGCGGTATACTTAAAGCTGACTACAACTAATCCTATTGACATACTAGGATACTTTATAGTAACATAAATCAAAATCGTCCCAGCTCTTTGCGCGAAGGATATTTTTTGTCTGAAAGGGAAAGATGGAGCTGGGGAGAGACTAAATTTACTGCCACAGGAGGCTAATCATATGAGCGAAATCACTGCAACCAAAGAGCAGCAGAATAAATACGAAGCTTTAAAAGAATACTTACGCAGTCTGGAAAGTGTGGCTGTGGCTTTTTCAAGCGGGGTGGACTCTACGTTTCTTTTGAAAACAGCACACGATGTGCTGGGGGATAAATGTATCGCGATTACTGCCATGTCCTGTTCTTTCCCGAAGAGAGAACTGGAAGAGGCGAAGACCTTCTGTGAGAAGGAAGGAATCCGCCACATTACAGTAGAGTCTGAAGAACTGGAAATTGAGGGCTTCTGCCAGAACCCGACTAACCGTTGCTATATCTGCAAGAAAGAATTATTTGAGAAAATCTGGGACATTGCCACAAAAGAGGGGCTGAATGCAGTGGCAGAGGGTTCCAACATGGACGACAATGGTGATTACAGACCTGGTTTACAGGCTGTTGCAGAGCTTGGAGTTAAGAGCCCGCTGCGCCATAGCGAATTATATAAAGAAGACATCCGCGCCCTGTCCAAAGACCTTGACCTTCCCACCTGGGAGAAACAATCCTTCGCCTGTCTTTCTTCCCGTTTTGTATACGGTGAGACTATCACGAAGGAGAAACTTGGTATGGTAGACAAGGCAGAACAGCTTCTTCTGGATCTGGGATTTCATCAGCTTCGTGTGCGTATTCATGGTACATTGGCACGAATTGAAGTATTGCCAGATGAACTCCAGAAAGTCCTGGAGAACCGCAACCAGATCGTGAAAGCATTCAAAGAATACGGCTTCACATACGTGACCATGGATCTTCAGGGATACCGAATGGGAAGTATGAATGAGACATTGAAGAAATAGTTTTCGACTTATGAATTATCGTCTATACTATGCTGTTAGTTAATTGCTTTAAATGCTGTTTTGCTTTATCATTAAATTAATCGTCTGACAAATTTTGGGAGGGAGTATGCTGCGGGCTCATTTGCAGAATAGCAGGTTATCCATTTAGAGGAAGCGTTTATTGTTATGCAACAGATATTAATGGAAAAATCTTTGCCTCTGGAGTGTGTTTGAAAGGACGAAAAAAAGAATAGCGAGGTAAAGCGTATGAGAAACAGACGACTGGCATTGGCTGCAGCATTGCTGCTGGCAATCACAAGTGCAGACGGAGCAGCACTGGCAGTAAGTGGAGCTGATTTTTCTTCTGAGGAAGTAGCAGAAGCAGTTTTTGACGAAGTGGAGAATGAGGGTCTGGACAATCAGGATGAGGTTCAGGAACAGGTTCAGACTCCGGAGATGGATCAGGTGGAGGAACAGTCATCCGAGGATTCATTCTCAGATGCGTCTGGCATGGAAGCAGCTGCAGAATGGCAGAATGAGGAAGCGGCAACAGCAGACGAAGCCCTGGTTTTTTCAGATGGAGAAGACATAGGAATTACCTATACCTTGTCAGATGATGGGAAACTGGTAATTTCCGGAACTGGAAGCATAGCAGATGATGCATTTGCTGGCAACACTAAGATAACAAGTGTGGTTATCTCAGAAGGAGTGACCGGCATTGGTTCCCGCGCATTTACTGGCTGCACCAATCTGACAAGTGTGACAATTCCAGAAGGCGTAACCGTCATAGATGGTATGACCTTTGGCAATTGCACCAGTCTGACAAGCGTAACCATTCCGGGAACGGTAACCTCTATAGAAGTTCAGGCATTCTGGAAGTGCAGCAGTTTGACAAGCATAACTATTCCTGCAAGCGTAACGAGCATCGGAAGCGGTGTATTTCAGGGGTGTACCAGTCTGACAAGTGTAAAGCTTTCAGAGGGCCTGACCAGAATTGGAGATCAGACTTTTGGCAGATGTAATGCGTTAGAAACCATAGAAATCCCGGCAAGTTTGACATCTATAGGAAATGATGCGTTTAAAAACTGTGCCAAGCTGAGAAGTATCCGCTGCTATGCAAATAGCAGCACGTGGCAGCCCAGATACATTTGTGATTCAAATACAACCGTATATTACAGTTACAATCCGAACCATACCCATTCCTACAAGTCACATGTGATAAAAATGAGTGGCTGTACCTATTCGGGATCTGAAGAAGAAATCTGTGAATTTTGCGGTGATTACTATACAAAAGAAACACCGGCACTTGGTCATGACTGGAACCGTGGGGAAACAACAGAAGATGCTTCCTGTGAAAGTGACGGAGAAAAAACTTATACCTGCAGAAGATGTGGTGACAAAAAGAAAGAGACAATTCCAGCAACCGGACATAGCTGGGTAAGGTCATGGCATGAAGATGCAACCTGTACAGATGACGGAGTCGATGAATACACCTGCAGATATTGCGATACGGAAAAGAGAACTACAATAAAAGCAACCGGACATAAATTTTCTGCATGGGCAGTAACCCAGGAAGCAACTGTGGATGAGGAAGAAGTCCAGACACGTACCTGCAGTGCATGCGGCGAGCAGGAAACAAAAATTACCCGGGACAGACTGCAGCCAACAATGAAATTGAATCAGTCCAGTATTGTGTTGAAGACCGGACAGAAGACGAAGTGTCTGAAAGTAACCGGGCTTGCAAAGGGAGATTTCATTTCCACCTGGAGTACTGATAACTGGAGTATTGCAGATGTATCTGTTAGTTCAGATGGAACCTGTAACATTACCGCCGGTAAAACTACAGGCAAAACCCGTATTCACATATACCTGAACAGCGGATATGAAAAGTCTGTTACCGTAAAAGTCCAGAAAACCGCTGTAAAAACCACAAAGATCACAGGTGTGCCGAAAACACTGAAATTAAAGAAAAATCAGAAATATTCCCTGAAACCGGTTTTAAAACCAGTAACAAGCAAAGAAAAAATCACCTACAAATCCAGCTCCTCCAAGGTGGTAAAGGTAGATTCCAAGGGCAGAATTACTGCAAAGAAAAAAGGAACAGCCGTAATTACGGTGAAAGCAGGGAAGAAAACAGTTAAGTGTAAGGTGACTGTGAAATAACGTATATTTTGAAAGGACAGGAATGAAATATTTTCTGTCCTTTTTCATGAATATTTATTGATTCTTTTTCTCACATTTCCTATAATAAGCCTATGTGTTATAAATTTACCCATGTGACATGTAAAAACGCCGGAAAGGATATTGTATCCCGTAGAAGTCAGCGATGCATTTTACCTGTTGCAGGGGCTTTTTGTTTTGAAGATTTGGGATTTCAAACACGCTCTGGTCTGCCATGGCAGCAGGTCTTTGGACAGTGTTGCAGACAGAAGTATATATTGAGTTAAGCTGCGGTATCAGGTGCCGTGAGGGAGTAAAAGAGTATGAAGAAAAAATGTGTGGCAATGATGTTAATCGCAATAATGACCGCATCTTTAGCTGGTTGTGGAAGCAGCAAGGACGGAAGCGGTAAATCTGTAAAGCTGGATTCGGATCACCCGGTGTCCCTGACGATCTGGCATTATTACAACGGTGCCCAACAGGCAATGTTTGACACCCTTGTAAAGGAATTTAACGCCTCCGTTGGAAAAGAGGAGGGTATCTACGTGGAGAGCTACAGTCAGGGTTCCGTATCCGACCTTGAGGAAGCAGTCAACAGCTCTTTGAACGGAGAAGTAGGAGCAGAAGAACTGCCGGATATTTTTTCTTCCTATTCTGATACTGCTTACGCAGTACAGCAGCAGGATAAGCTGGCAGACCTTTCCGTGTATTTTACAGAAGATGAGCTGTCCAGGTATGTAGATTCCTACATCCAGGAGGGCTATTTTAACCAGGATGGCGCTTTATATCTTTTCCCAGTTGCCAAATCCACAGAGATCACCATGATCAATAAGACTGACTGGGAGCCTTTTGCAGAAGCCACTGGAACTACAGTGGATGAACTTGCCACTACAGAAGGTATTGCAGAAGTTGCACAGCGCTACTATGAGTGGACGGATGAGCAGACCCCGGATGTGCCGGACGATGGAAAAGCATTCTACGGCAGAGACTCCATGTCCAACTATTTTATTATTGGCATGAAGCAGATGGGAAAGGAAATTTTCCAGGTGAAAGATGGAAAAATGACCTTAAACACAGACGAAGATCTGATCCGCCGCCTTTGGGATAATTACTATGTACCATATATGAAGGGCTATTTCGCATCTCTTGGAAAATTCCGTTCCGATGATGTGAAGACAGGAGATATTCTTGCATACACGGGCTCCACATCTTCTGCCGTATACTTCCCGGATACCGTGGAAATAGGGAATAAAAGCTATCCGATTGATTACATCGTATGTGATTCTCCGGTTATGGAGGGCGGCGAGAACATAAAAGTTCAGCAAGGTGCCGGAATGGCAGTGACCAAGTCTGATGAGGAACATGAGTATGCTGCAAGTGTATTCCTGAAATGGTTCACACAGAAGAACCAGAACCTGCGCTTTGTATGCGAATCCTCCTATATGCCGGTTCTGAAAGAAGCCAACAGCGTAGACGCACTGGATTCCGTTATTAAAGAGAATAATATAGAAGTCAACCAGAAGGTTTACGATTGTTTTACAACGGAAATGGAAGACTTTGATAAAACAAGTTTCTATACAATTGGAGCTTTTGACAATAGCTACAGTGCCCGTAAGATTCTGGATTATTCCCTGGCTGACAAGGCAAAGGCAGATAAAGATGCCATGGACGCTGCAATCGCAGACGGAGAAAGCCGGGAAGAGGCTCTTGCACAGTATCTGACAGATGAGAATTTCCAGAGCTGGTATACAGAATTCTGCCATAGCCTGGAGTGCATTTGAAAAAACATTCCTGCAAACACGCTCTGGAACAGGCAGTTTCCAATTCCCGATGAAAATCCGGGTAAGACAAAATATTTTATAAAATGAACCGGATAAGCTTGCAAAGTGGTTTTTTAGACAGATTCTGGACATAAGGAGGTGAGGAAGGCTGTGAAGAAAAAGAAATCTCTTTGGAATATATTTCTGATTCCTATACTGATCATTGTGTTTGTACAGGGTGCAGTCCCATTCCTGACATTGATTTTCAGCGGAATCCGCTCAAACATGGAGAATGCGGTTATCGGTCTGGACAGTCATACGGTGGAGAACCGTAAGGTGGTTCTGGAGAACGATATGATCGAGCAGTGGAGCAGCGTGTACAAGGAAAGTGACAGTCTGTCCTCTGCGCTGACAAAGGTATTGAGCAATCATCAGATGGATATGCAGGGCTTCATGGGCTCAGGTAGAGTCCAGGAGGAATATCTGGAAACAGTTTTTTACGATATGGTGGAGGTTTTGCAGTACAATTCCACTTCTGGAATTTTTCTGGTTCTGGGAAATGACGGTGATACAGATTCGGAAGAGGAATACAAAGGTTTCTGGGTGAGAGACTCAGATCCCCAGACCAAAACGGCTTCCCGCACGGATCTGCTGATGGAGCGTGGAAGTAAGGTCTTGTCACAGAACATGTCCATTTCACTGGATACTTCCTGGCATACAGATTTCCACTTCCAGGGCAATGGGAAAAGAGATGCCGATGACTTTTTTTACCAGCCATATATAACAGCAGAAAATTACGTTGATTCCCGCACCAGTATGAAAAATCTGGGCTATTGGTCGAAGCCGTTTATTCTGGAAGATTTCTATAAGGATAACCATAAGATGATCACATATTCGGCACCTCTTGTTTATGATAAAACCGTTTACGGTGTGCTTGGAATTGAAGTGGGAGTGAATGATCTGACCAAATTTTTTCAGGTAAAAGATCTGGATTCCGATCTGAATGCAGGATTTGCCCTTGTGGTAGACCATGGAAATGGAAATTATGAGGGAATTGCCGGTGAGGGTGCGCTGTATGATGCAGTTTCCCGGGACGGAAGTGACTTTGTTCTGGAGGAGCCGGTGCAGGAGAATTTGCGGCTGGTACAGGGGGCTGCCATTGGGAAACAGCAGATTTACGGACTTGTGAGCAATCTGGAGCTGTACAGCAGAAATGTGCCGTATGAAGATACGCAGTGGGCATTGTGCGGTTTTGTTACAGAGGATTCTGTGTATGGATTGATTTCCGATGTTTATGAGAGAATTCTGGGAGCGATTCTGGGAAGTGCCCTGATGGCGGTTATTCTGGTTTATTTTCTTGTCCAGTATGCGACGGAACCGGTTTACCATCTGGTGGAGAGTGTACGAGGCGGAGTGAAGGGAATTCACGGTTTTCAGGAGTCAGGTATTCAGGAGCTTGATGAGCTCCATAAAGTGATAGAGAATCTGACGGATACCCAGATGCAGACAGAGAATCAGCTTCTGGAGGAAAAGGAGCGCTATCGGATTGCGGTAGAAAGTTCCCAGGATGCCTTTTTTACCTACAAATGTAAGGAAAAACTGCTGGAAATAGTTAACAGTAAAGGCAATGACGGTGTATGGGACTGCGGAAAGCATCCGGAATTTCTTGATAATGACAGTATCCATCCGGCAGATAAGGCAAAGCTGGTGAACGCAGTAAAAAGCTCAGACGGCGTTCTGGATGTTGACTTTCGTCTGCAGCATGCCAATGGAGAATTTCAGTGGGTAAATCTATCCGGAAGCATTACTTTTGATGAGAATAAAGAGCGCAGCAGGGTCGTTGGCTGTATTCACAATGTGCATCAGCACAAGCTTCTGGAGCAGGCGCAGAAAAGAAAGCAGATTTATGACTCCATTACCTCTTTTTACCGCCTTGGAAGCGGACTGGAAGTTGTGGAAACACTGTGTCGGGATGACCCGGAAGGAGTACTGGTACTTCTGGAAATCCAGCAGTTTTCCAAAATCGATGAGCGCTATGGCCTGATCTTCGGAGATATTATTCTGGAGCAGTTTGCCGGTCTGCTGGCGAAGCGCTTCCAGGAGGACGGTTTAAACGGTGGTATTTATATCAGGGCTGGTGCAGACCAGATGCTGGTATGGCTGCCAGTATGTACGACCGGACCGGTCGTGAGAAGTGTACAGAGACTGGAAAAGGAGTTTGGGGCGCTTACAGATGAGAAGCATCTGTCCCTTTCCCTGAAATGTGGAATCGCAGTTACAGGCAGCAGAAATTCGCTGTCTGAGGCACTTGAACAGACGAAGACTGCTCTTACAGCTGCACGTCATGGAAAGCAGGAAATCATGTTCTATGAGGAGCTTTCAACGGTGGAAAAAGCCTGTGCGGTTGATGTGGCATTTGCGGAGGTGGCTTCTCTGGAACGTCTGAAGGAAATGACACTTTCCTCTATAGCTCTGAACCTGTTTGACAGAGATGGTGATACTTCTGTGGTTCTGGATATTCTGGCGTTGAAGCTGCAGGAGAAATACCATCTGACAGACATTGTGATCACCCATTTCAATGGGGAATATATGGTAAATAACCTGCTGTACTGCTGGAAAACCTGGGAGAAAAAGGATGGCTGGGACGGTATGGTCCACTGTTCTGAGAAGCAATACCAGCACTTTGTGGAGACCCAGGAAATGCAGCAGCTTCTGACCTCTGGGGAAAGCATACGGAAAGAACCACTGATTCAGCCTTTTGCTTCAGGCAGAAACGATATTGTATTCCATATGACAGATAACGGACAGTATTCCGGAAGTATTGTATTCCGGGACATTGACCAGGATGTTCTGGAGAAAAAAGAAGAGTGTAAGTGTCTGGAAGAAATCAGCGCAATTATTCAGAACCGGTTGAATCTGGAGCGTCACGATCTTTCTGCCAAGGCGAAATCGGATTTCCTGGCCCGTATGTCTCATGAGATCCGTACTCCTATGAACGGTATTATAGGTATGACGGAGATTGCATTGAAAGATGGACAGACTGAGGAGCGGCGGATCGACTGTCTGAGAAAAATCGAGTACTCCTCGGAATATCTGCTTGGACTTATCAACGATATTCTGGATATGTCCAAGATTGAGAGCGGAAAGATGAGGCTGATCGAAGAAAAATGCAATCTCATGGAGATGATACAGGGACTTCGTCCTTTGCTGGAAGCGAAGCTGAACGAAAATAACATTCAGTATATAGCAGATATCCAGCTGAAAAACCATTGGTTTATGGCAGATTCCCTGCGGCTGAACCAGGTTCTGGTAAATCTTCTGGGAAATGCGCTGAAGTATTCCAGACCAGATGGACATGTGTGGCTGACCGTTCGCGAGACAGAAGAAGAGAAAGGCTTTTCCAATCTGTATTTTCAGGTCAGGGATGATGGAATTGGAATTGCACCTGAGAAACAGCAGCTTATTTTCCGGCAGTTTGAGCAGGCGGATAATTCTGAAAATGCAAGAAAACAGGGCACTGGTCTTGGTCTTGCCATCAGCAGAAGAATTGTGCGGATGATGGATTCCGATATTAAGTTGGAAAGTGAGCCTGGTAAGGGAAGCAGCTTCAGCTTTAACGTGAAGCTTCAGCCGGTAAGCGGAGAGAAGACTACGGTCACCAGCCAGCCGGAGGAGATCAGCTTCCCGGGAAAAAGAATCCTGGTGGTTGAGGATAATGAGCTGAATATGGAAATTATCTGTACGATCCTTGAAAATTACGGAATTAAAACCGAGCAGGCAGTTAACGGAAAAGAAGCTGTGCGGCGCATGGAAGAATCCGTTCCCGGATATTACGATATGATCTTTATGGATATTATGATGCCGGAAATGGACGGACTGGAAGCTACCCGGACCATCCGGAATCTGGATCGTAAGGACTGCAAAAAAATCCCGATTTACGCAATGAGCGCCAACGCTTTCGACGAGGATGTGAAACGTTCCCTGGCAAGCGGTATGAACGGACATCTTTCCAAGCCTGTGAATCTGCAGGTGCTGGAAAAAACGCTGCAGAAAGTGCTGGGATGAAAATAAATGGTTTTTTAATGCATCTTGTGCAATATATTGACAGTTTGTGATAACCCCGTCTTTTACAGACGGGGTTATGTTATATTTATGGCAATATAGAAGGGAGCGATCACAAGCATGAAATATCAGAATATCATAGATAACATGACCCTGAAGGAAAAAGCCGCATTCCTCAGCGGAAAAAGCGAGTGGCAGACAAGAGATTTCCCGCGTCTGGATATCCCGGCGATTTTCTGTTCAGACGGACCGAATGGTGTGCGTAAACAGGCTGGAGCAGGAGATCATCTGGGAATCAATCCAGCAGTACCGGCAACCTGTTTTCCTACAGCGGCAGCTATGGCAAACAGCTGGGATGAAGAGCTGGAGCAGAGGGTAGGCGTTGCCCTTGGTGAAGAATCCATGGAAGAAGACGTAAACGTTCTTCTTGGACCTGGACTGAACATTAAGAGAAATCCTCTCTGTGGACGTAACTTCGAGTATTTTTCCGAGGATCCCTATCTTTCCGGAAAAATGGCAGCTGCTTTTATCCGCGGTGTGCAGAGCACAGGAGCAGCAGCCTGCGCAAAACATTTCGCTGTAAACAGCCAGGAACTTCGCCGTATGGCAATGAATGCGGTGGTAGATGAGAGAACTCTCCGTGAAATCTACCTCACCGGTTTTGAGATTGCCATCAAAGAGGGTGGCGCGAAAACGGTTATGAGCAGCTATAACGAGGTAAACGGTGTTTACGCCAACGAAAACGAGCATCTGCTGAAAGACATTCTCCGCGATGAGTGGGGCTTCGAAGGCTCTGTTATCACTGACTGGGGCGCTTCTAACGACCATTCTCTCGGTGTAAAGAACGGTTCCACTCTGGAAATGCCGACTCCGGGACTTGATGCGGCAAGAGAGCTTCTTGCCAGCGTAGAAAGCGGCAAGATCAGTGAGAAGGACATCGACGAGCGCGTAGACGAGCTTCTTGATCTGGTACTTACTACCACCGAGAATGCAAAGCATTATAAAAAAGTGGCGGACAAGAAAGCCCTTCATGAGGAGCACCACAAGCTGGCACGTCTTGCCTGCGAGAACAGTGCAGTTCTTCTGAAAAATGAGGACGGAATCCTTCCGGTTGGAGCGAAGGTTCAGGCAGCCATAATCGGTGACTTCGCTTTTGACCCAAGATACCAGGGCGCAGGTTCCTCCATGGTAAACTCCACAAAAGTAGATTCCATCAAGGACATGCTGGAGACCAGCGGAATTTCCGTAACTGGAATCGTCCGCGGTTATCAGCGTGACGGCAAGGAAGACGAAGCTATGAAAAAAGAGGCCGTAGATCTTGCTCGCCGTTCTGATGTGGTTCTGTTTTTCTTCGGATTGAACGAGAAAAGCGAGACAGAAGGTCTTGACCGCAAGCATCTCCGCATTCCGCAGAACCAGATCAACCTGATCCAGGAGCTGGCAAAAGCCAACGCAAACATGATTGGTATCATCAGTGCAGGTTCTGTTATTGAAATGCCATGGCATCATCATTTCAAAGCCCTGCTTCACACCGCACTCATGGGTCAGGCAGGTGCAGGTGCGGTGCTTGATATTCTTTCCGGTAAAGTCAACCCATCCGGAAAGCTTGCTGAAACTTACATTAAGAAATATGAGGATACTCCTTCTTACAATTACTATCCGTCACAGGAGCGGAACTCTGAGTACAGAGAGGGAATTTACGTAGGATACCGCTACTTCGACACCGCAGGTGTGCCGGTAAACTATCCATTTGGATATGGTCTTTCCTACACTACATTTGAATATGACAATCTTCAGGTGAAGCCGGATGGGGCGACGTTTACCCTTCGCAACACCGGAAAGTATGATGGTGCAGAGATTGCCCAGCTTTATGTAGGACTTCCGGGAGCAAAAGTTTTCCGCCCGGTCAAGGAACTGAAAGGTTTTTCCAAGGTGTTCTTAAAGGCAGGCGAGGAGAAAACCGTTACCATTAAGTTCGACGACAAGACATTCCGTTACTGGAATATGAAGACAAATAAATGGGAAGTAGAAGGCGGCGTTTACAGCATTATGATCGGTGCAAGCTGTGCGGATATCCGTCTTCAGGATTCTCTTGCCATTATCGGAACCACTGAGGTAATGCCATACTATACTAACCGCGTTTCTTCTTACGTGGAGGGAAAAATCCAGCAGGTCGGAAATGAGGAGTACGAGACGATCCTGGGCCATTCCATTCCGGACGGAAGCTGGAGCGGCGAGCTTGGCATGAACGATGCCCTTTGCCAGATGTATTACGCGAAGAGCGGAATTGCCCGCTTCATCTGTAAGAAGCTGGGTGAAAAGTTGAAAAAGAGCGAGGCAGCGGGAATTCCGGATCTGAACACCCTGTTCCAGTACAACATGCCATTCCGTGCAATCGCCAAGATGACAGGCGGTATGGTTTCCATGGAAATGGTAGAGGGACTTCTAAAGGTTGTAAACGGTCATTTCAGCGGACTTGGAAAAGTAATCAGCGGATTTTTCAGAAACCAGAAGCTGAACAAGCAGTATGAGAAAGATCTGGAAGAGCAGAAATAGGAGGAGTATCATTATGGGAAAAATCAAACAGTTAATCGAAGATCACCCGAATATCTGGGAATTTATTAAATTTAACGTATTATCCAACTGTGCAACTATTACAAACTTCATTATCATGTGGCTGTGTACCGGTTTTATTTTCAAAAGCTTTGCAAATACACCATTTAAGTTTCTGGTGTTCAATTACGCAGATAATATCGAGTCCAATCTTGGTTTATGTGGATTTTTAAGCTTTTTGGTTGCAACTGCAGCAGCTCAGACCGTAAACTTCTTTGTACAGAAGAATCTGGTTTTCAAATCCAATGCAGCGTTTGAGAAGGCTGTACCGAAATACATTGTACTTGCAGTTGTGCTGGTGCTTGTATCTGCAGCACTTCCGGCTTACAGCCAGAGCTTTTTCGTAAACATCGGTATTTCCGAAGCACTTGCACCTACACTCGCAAATGTTCTGAACATTCTGGTTCAGGTAGTTCTCAGCTACCCGACCATGAAATTCTGGATCATGCCGAACAAATAAAGATGATTGTTCTTTACCCGGATTGCCTTGCAGTCCGGGTTTTTTAATGCTAGAGCGTGTTTGAAAAAGGCTTTCTGCAAGATGTGCGTCACAATTTGTGGGA
>OLQE01000720.1_pt1 | contig 23115 bp, 27 predicted proteins | sample 1643161 | NCBI WGS metagenome assembly OLQE01 (sample SAMEA3136650, study PRJEB25190) | human gut metagenome | reverse complement strand
GTAGAGCACCTGACTCTTAATCAGGGTGTCCAGGGTTCGAGCCCCTGAAGGCGCATTGAAAGTACCATTTTTGAAGACATTGGAGCTTCGGGGATGGTGCTTTTTTTGTGCGTGAAAACAGGAATGTCCGCTTTGTTCGTTATCGCTGTGCATGCGATTCATTTTCATGGTAAGATAAAAAAATCGGGTCAGGTTCCAAAATGAACCTGGCCCGGTTTTTTTCAGGAATAAATCCTCTCTTTTTTCAGGATCCGTATGTAGGAGAACAAAAGAAACAGCATGCACACCAGCCAGGAAAAGGGCTCGGCGATGGAAGCACCTACATATCCCCAGAGGGGAACAAAAACGAAGGATGCAAGGACTTTGATGATAAGCTCCATGGTGCTGGAGATCAGCGGGATCGTTTTGTGATTGATTCCCTGAAGGGTCATCCGGATGATCAGCAGGATGCCAAGGGGGAAGAAAAAGATCATATTGATATGAAGGTTCATCATGGCATTACTCATGATCACCGGATCATCGGTTCCGGCGAGAGCCCGTATCAGCGGATTTGCCAGAGTCAGGATCATGACCAGGAAAAGGAGCGACCAGATCAGGCTGATCATCGAGGATTTCTTAATGCCTTCCCGGATCCGGTCGATGCGGCCGGCACCGAAATTCTGGCTGACAAAGGTGGCGTTGGCACTGGCAATGCTGGACAGAGGCATGTTTCCGATCATGACGATCCGGCGGGCAGCCGTGTGGGCGGCAATGATGGTGGTTCCAAGTGTATTGATGGAACCTTGCAGGATGACAGAACCGATGGAAAAGATCGAATTCATCAGTCCCATGGAAAAACCGGTGGAAACGAGGTCACTGACCAGTCTTTTATTATAGGAAAAATGTCTTCTGGAAGGGATCAGAAAACGGAAATTCCGATACAGGTACAGAAAACAAAGAATGCTGGAAACCAGCTGCGCCATGACAGTGGCACCTGCAATGCCGGCTACTCCGAAATGGAAAACCGTTACGGACAAAAGATCCAGAAGAAGGTTCAGACTGCAGGAAAAAATCAGAAAGTACAGAGGCGTCTTGCTGTTTCCGACAGCTCGGAGAAGGCCGGAGCCCATGTTGTAGAAAAGAGCCGTAGCCATCCCGCCCATGACGACGGTGAGGTAGGTTCGTGATTCGCTGAACACATCTTCCGGTGTCTGGATGAGGTGGAGCAGCGGATCGGCGAAAAGCAAAGTACCTATCGTAATGAGAACAGAAATCCCCAGATTCAGGATCAGGGTCCAGGCTACCACGGATTTCATCTGTTCTTCATTTTTCGACCCGAAAGCTCTAGCAAGCAGGATTCCGTAGCCGCTGTTGATGCCGTTGGCAAAGCCGATGACCAGACCGGTGATGGAACCGGTAAGACCGATGGCTGCCAGCGCAGACTGTCCAAGGTTGTGGCTGGCGATCATCGTGTCACCGATGTTGTAGCATTGTTGAAAAAAATTGCTGATAAAAAGTGGGATCGCAAAGACCAGAATATTAGACAGGGCACTTCCCTGAGTCATATCACGGGTCTGTCCCTGTTTGACAGAACTCATGTCATAAAACCTCCCTTTTATGTTCCTTTGAGCGCATATGTTTTCATTCTATTCTCTTCTCAAGATGCTGTCAAACAAAAAAACATTTGTAACTGTTCAGAGCCAAGCAGATTTTCATGCAAAAGTGTGAGTCATGCTTGCATGAATGAACACTTTTATAGGTGGTTCTGAACAGTTACGAATCTTCTTAAAAAAATGGAGGGAGATTTTCAAATGGACATCATAGAATTAAAAGCCCCATCCCCTGAATACGCCGCTGACATCTGGCAGTTCCGGCAGGAAATCCTGGAGAAGGATGCCGGAAGCAAGGATCAGTTTGCAGGCTGTGGGGAGCTTGAGAGCTGTACGTCAGCGGAGGAATGGATCGAGCGTACGAAGCTTGGTGAGAGTGAGGAAAACTGTGAGGATAGCAAGGTGCCGTCCCATATGTATCTGGCAGTTCGGAAGGAGGATAACCGGATCATCGGTCTGATCGACCTGAGACACCACATCGATCACCCGGTACTTGGAACCTGGGGCGGCCACAGCGGTTATTCTGTGCGCCCTTCCGAGAGAGGGCACGGTTATGCCAAAGAGATGCTCCGTCAGCTTCTTCCCAAGGCCAAAGCACTGGGAATCCGGAAGTTCCTTATCACCTGCAAGGTCGGCAATCTGGCGAGCGAAAAGACGATTCTTGCAAATGGTGGTGTCTTTGAAGGGATTGTTGACGGAAACGGCGAAAAGATCAAGAGATTCTGGATCACCATTGATGCATAAACATTATCATCCTCAAGAGAAAATGGAAGCTCAGAAGATCTGTAGAAGACTCCGGATCATATTTTTCAAGATTCCTTTGTGCCTTTGGCTGGGTCTGCTCTTTGTGATATTTTGTGTTACTGATTTTAATATTGCGTTTATCCTGCTTATCTGTGTCTGGCCTGGTGTTTATGTTTGGATATGGTTGCTTGTATGGTATTTCATAACAAGAAAGTGGGAATATTTCACATAGTGAATCGGTCACATATGTATCCTGTCAGGAAAAGTGCTTCCTGCGAAACGGACATCGCTCCGCCTGTCGTATTTCTGAAATTGTCTCGCCGGTCATCAGGAGAATAATCTATTTTACAACACCTCCGCATAGGATATAAAAATCCCGTGCGGAGGTGTTTTCATGAATATTTTCACCCTTCAGCTGGTTCCTGTTACCATGATCGCCTACCACAGCCAGTATGGTAGCATGGTGATCATCGCGCAGTCCGAATCGGCCGCGCACTTCCAGTATGCACCGTAAAAACCATCTTTTTCTGTATCAAAATGAATCTTTTTCATCAAAACTCGCCTCCTCTGTGTTAAACTCTTACTGACATTATACCGTTTACAAAAGGGAATGAAAAAGCCCTTAGATGATAAAATCGATCAATAACAGCGAGGTAAAAGAAAATGGCGAAGATTCGTGAAATTCCCGTGATCGTGGTCAGCGCGAAGGTGGGTATCGACGACAAAGTAAATGTGCTCCTGGGCTGGTCTGCTGGATTGACAAAAATGCAAAAGTGGTATATCATAATGGTATCAATTGATACTTATATGGAGGGCGTAAATTGATTCATGAGATAAATTCTAGAATTGAAAGCGAGACAGAAGTCAGAGCATATGTTCAGAACTTAAAATTTGCTCTTAACAATGGTGCCAAGATTGATTTTCAGGTAAAACGGCTTGTTGATGAGAAACGAGATGAAAAGTATACAAATCAGTACACAGTAAACACATTATTTCCTGATGAAAACCCGGTTGATGCTTTAAAGCGTGAATTATTGACACTTTCTGTTGAAGAATACATGCAGACGGTTAAAGATCTTAGATTTCCAAATAGGAGTGAAATGCGAGAATTTGGCAAGGTTTATAATGGGTCCGAGGATGTATATATTAAAATAAGAGTTGAATTATTGGGCGCATATGGAAATACAACAACATTTGTCATGTCATTTCATTTTGCAGAAAGGGCCTTTACCCCTGAGATGTTTCCTTATAAGAGGAATTAGGAGGTGTTTTCATGGACATGAAAATCATTAAAAGTGAGAAAAGATTATGCACATGCTGTATGGAAGAGCATGAAGTGAAGACAGTTCTTGTTTTGGAGCATGCTACTTTTAAGAAGAAGCAAGTAGAATATATGGCTTCCTATCTGTTCTGTGACAGGGCAGAAGAACTTTATATGGATGAGCAGCAGATGCAGGACAATGATGTGAAATTAAAAGATGCATATAGAAAAAGTGAAGGACTTTTGACATCAGCAGAAATAAGTGGTATTAGGACAAAATATGGTATAAGTCAAAGCGACTTGTGCATTTTGTTGGGATGGGGCGGCAAGACAATTACCAGATATGAAAGTCATCAGGTTCAGGATAAAGCGCATGATACAATATTGAAAAAGATTGATAAGGATCCGGAATGGTTTTTATCCTTGCTGCAGGATGCAAGACCTCATTTGTCGGAAGAAGCATATAAGAGGTATTTGACGGCAGCCACAGCCTTGTATGAAAAAGATCAGGATGTATATCTGAGAAAAGCCATTGAAGCGCGCTACGCGAAATTTCATGGTAATCAGATGTTTCATGGTAATACAGAGTTGTCTCTTAATAAGGTTGTTGATGTAATAAGATATTTTGCGGCTTCTGCCAATGTAACAAGTCTTTATAAAGTAAAACTGATGAAACTTATGTGGTATGCGGATGCTTTGGCATATAAAAAAAGAGGGGCTGCTATTACTGGTTTGGTGTATCAGGCATTGCCGATGGGGGCAGTACCTGTAGGTCATAACTCAATCATTGATTTAAGAGGAGTTCCCTGCGAGGAAATTGATCTGGGAGAAACAAATGCATATCATTTTTCATTAAATGGAAAACAGGAATTTCCCGCATTATCAAAAGAAGAAGAGGACATTTTAAATCTTGTTACAGAAAAACTTGGAAAAATGAGTAAGAATGAAATTGTAAATTTTATGCATAAAGAACAGGCATATCAGGAAACAGCTCCCAGGGATATTATAGAATTTAAATATGCAAAAAATTTACAAATATAGTCTTCCGGCTCCTTTGACCTTTACGAAATCTTTAACTTTTTTATGACCGCTTTCTTTACGGTTTTGCGGTAGAGTATGGCAGAACATGCATATTCCGAAGGGGTCATCTATGGTTTTGTGGGAAAAAACGGAACGGGCAAGACAACGCTGATGAAGCATCTGGCGGATTTTTTACCGGATGGATGAAAAATCCGGTGTAGAATGGGAGAATGATTTTGCATAGTAAAAATGGTGAAAAGATTTATAATATCATGGTTGACATAATAACCGGATTGATCTATTCTAGCTATAGAGAATACCCCACTTTGATATTCAGCCAGGAAAGGATGTGTTATTATGCCATTGCCGCAGCGTGAAGATTATACAGTAGAGGATATTTATGCCTTACCGGAAGGCACCCGGGCAGAACTGATCGACGGGCAGATTTACTATATGGCTCCACCCAGCAGAAGACATCAGAACCTTCTTTTTTCCATCAGCCGTGTGATCGCGGATTATATTGATCAAAAAGGCGGTTCCTGTGAAGTTGATATTGCTCCGTTTGCTGTATTTCTGAATGAGAATGATAAGAATTATGTGGAGCCGGATATAGCTGTGATCTGCGATACAAGTAAACTCAATGACAGAGGCTGCAGTGGAGCTCCGGACTGGATTATTGAAATTGTCTCACCGGCCAGCAGGAAAATGGACTATTTCACGAAGTTGTTTAAATACCGTACTGCAGGTGTTCGTGAATACTGGATTGTGGACCCGGTTAAGAATTTAATCTTGATTTACAATTTTGATACCAGTGATTCTGAACAATACACCTTTACCGATACAATCAAAGCGGGCATCTACGAGGATCTGTATATTGATTTCAGCAGGATCAAATGAGTGAAAACCATATTTTATCAAACCTCCGCATAGGATATAAAAATCCTGTGCGGAGGTTTTTTCTATGAATCTTCTCTGGGGCGGTATGCTGCTTGTTGGAATTTTATACGGGGCAATTAACGGGCGGATGCAGGAAATCACAGATGCTGTTTTAAGTGCCTCCCGGGAGGCAGTGACACTCTGTATGACAATGACGGGAATCCTTGCCTTCTGGCAGGGACTGATGGAAGTTGCGAAGGACGCAGGGCTTACAGAACAGCTCTGCCGGAAGATCCGGCCTCTGATCTGTTTTCTTTTTCCAAAGATCCCGGCGGACCATCCGGCTTATGAGTCGATCTCCATGAATTTTATCGCGAATTTCCTTGGTCTTGGCATGGCAGCCACCCCGGCAGGCCTAAAAGCCATGAAGGATCTGGAAAGTCTGGAAGAAAAGCGGCGGAGCGGCAGACTTCCGGACAGCAAACCGGTGCCGCCCGGGACCGCCAGCCGGGAAATGTGTACCTTCCTGATCATGAATATTTCCTCTCTTCAGCTGATCCCTGTCACCATGATCGCCTACCGCAGCCAGTACGGAAGCGTGAACCCCTCCGCCATCACATTCCCGGCTATTCTGGCAACGGCAGTGAGTACAGGGGTGGCGGTGATCTTCTGTGGGGTGATGAATAAGAAAAAAGAATAAGGAAAGTAACATTGTTTTTCTGCCGGATTTTTGATAAAATATATGCACAAAGGAGGACTTTACCTATGGATGAAAACATGAGAAAAAGAAACGAACTGCTTGCCCAGACCGTGATCAAAGGTCTGAAATCCCGCAACATGTCCGGTTATTATGCGGCAGATAAGGAAGAGGCGGTAAAGCTCGCTCTGGAACTGATCCCGGAAGGAAGCAGCATTGCGTTGGGCGGCTGTATGAGTGCACAGGAGATCGGTCTTATCCAGGTACTGGAAGACGGCAATTACAACTATATCGACCGGGCGAAGCTTGCACCAAGAGAAGGTCTTCTGGCTGCCTATGATGCGGATATTTTTCTTTCCAGCGCCAATGCCATTACAAACGACGGTATCATGGTCAACATTGACGGAAATGCCAACCGTGTCTCCTGCATCGCACAGGGACCGAAAAAAGTAGTGTTTATTGTCGGAATGAACAAAGTCTGTTCCGATCTCGATGAAGCGATGAAACGTGCGAGAAATGTGGCAGCACCGGCAAATGCACAGCGTTTTGACATTAAGACTCCCTGTAAGGAGACCGGAAAATGCTTTGACTGTAAATCACCGGACACGATCTGCTGTCAGTTTCTGATCACCAGATATTCCCGCCATGCAGACAGGATCCATGTAATCCTGGTCAATGATACACTGGGCTTCTGATTTTTTTACTTGTCATGCAGCAGACTGCATTTTGGCAGAGATTGATTAAAAAAGAATGTCAGCTTTACATGATTGTGCTTTTCTCAGAAAAGATGCCAAAAAAGCAAGGGCAGAATGACCGAAAAACAGCTTGTACTTTGAATCGGAGTGTGCTATGATATGACTAAGAGCGTGAAGAATCCATAGCCGCTCCGAACAGTTGAAAATGAAATAAGAAAGCATGAGGTGCCGTTTTTGACAGAAGAAGTTGTCGATAAACGGGTAAAAGAGAAGCAGGTGAAAGTCCTGCGCGATCTCGTCACTGTAAACAGGGAGTCAGAGCCAAAGTGCCACTGGGAAACCGGGAAGGCGGCAAAGACAATGATCTGTAAGCCAGGAAACCTGCCTTATGTTGGTACGGGGATATTATCCCGGGTCACGAGTAATTGATCGTACCGATCATCTTTTCCCGCGATCCTTTTACATATTGATGTAAGAGGTTTTTTTCTGTGATTTTCCAGAAAAACCGGAAATTTTTCTTGTCTCCGTATCCTGTGATTTTCGCTGATGCAAAAATTTATATACATCAGGACGTCAGACCATAAAGATCTGTGTCTGGATCAAGGAGGAGAAGTAACATGAAAAACAAAATGGTAAAAGCTCTGGCAATCATGATGAGTGTATCCACCATCACAATGATGGGTTCCGCAAGCGTATATGCTTCCGAGACGGAGACTGAGACAGCCACTGAGGCTGTAACAGAAGCAGCAACCGAGGCTGTAACCGAGACAGCAACCGAGGCTGTAACAGAGGCAGCAACCGAAGCAGCATCTGAGGATGCCACTGAGGCAGGCTCTGAGAGCGACGATCAGGCAGCAGCTGATAATGTAGCAGCTCTGATCGATAAGATCTATGTTCAGGAGAGAACCGATACCACCGATGCAGACTGTACCGCAGCCAAAGAAGCATGGGATCAGCTGACTGACGCTCAGAAAGAGCTGGTTGAAGGTGAAGAGGCAAGCCCGGAGTATTTCGGACGTGACACCGGCGACGCTTCCAAAGACGATCCCCGCAACGGCGATGAGATCGGTGAGAACGAGCTTTTGGTTGTAAGCTTTGGTACTTCCTTCAACGACAGCCGTGCAGAGGATATCAAGGGCATCGAGGATGCTCTGCAGGAAGCATATCCGGATTGGTCTGTAAGAAGAGCATTTACCGCTCAGATCATCATCAACCATGTACAGGCAAGAGATGACGAGAAGATCGACAATATGGATCAGGCTCTTCAGCGTGCCGTTGACAATGGCGTTAAAAACCTGGTGGTACAGCCGACTCATCTGATGCACGGCGCTGAGTACGACGAGATGGTAGAAGCGATCGACGGTTATAAAGATAAATTTGAGTCCGTAGCCATCGCAGAGCCGATGCTGGGCGAGGTAGGCGACGACGCTACCGTTATCAATGACGACAAGAAGGCAGTTGCCCAGGCGATCACCGATGAAGCTGTAAAAGCAGCCGGTTATGACAGCATGGAAGCAGCAGCTGAGGATGGAACTGCATTTGTATTTATGGGTCATGGTACTTCCCATACTGCAAATGTAACCTATGATCAGATGCAGACCCAGATGGAAGAGCTTGGATTCACCAATGCTTTCATCGGTACGGTAGAGGGTAAGCCGGAAGATACCGCTTGTGAAGAGGTTATCAAGAAGGCTCAAGATGCAGGCTTCAAGAAAGTTGTTCTTCGTCCGCTGATGGTTGTAGCTGGTGACCACGCTAACAACGATATGGCAGGCGATGATGAGGATTCCTGGAAGAGCCAGTTCGAGGCTTCCGGAGCATTTGACAGCGTTGACTGCCAGATCGAAGGACTGGGAAGAATCGATGCTGTTGAGCAGATTTATGTAGAGCATACAAAAGAAGCTATTGATTCTATCGCAAAATAATCAATAAAGCGGACATTCGCAATCCGCTTTTGTGACTGCGTTCAAACAAAAGGATAAATCTCAGCTGCCCGGAATGTTTTCAAAGACATCCGGGCAGTTGTTGTAAAAGAGGAGGAAATTGATTATGAAACGTTCCATGACATTCTTTTTATCACTGATCTGTGCTACTGCCATGATGGCAGCTCCTGTGGCAATGGCAGCAGAGACCGAAACCGAGACAGCTGTTACCGAGATGGTATCCGAGGCTGAGACGGAGACCGGCAGCGAGACCGAAACCGAGGCAGAGGGCGTTCTGGAGGATGGCACCTACACCGCAGAGTTTGATACGGACAGCTCCATGTTCCATGTCAACGAGGCAAATGAAGGGAAAGGCGTTCTGACTGTAAAGGACGGTGAGATGACCATTCACATATCTTTAAGCGGCAAAGGCTTCCTGAATCTTTTCATGGGAACCTCCGAGGATGCGAAAAAAGACGGCGCAGAGCTTCTGGAGCCGACCACAGATACCGTAACCTATAAAGACGGAACTTCTGAGGAGGTTTATGGCTTCGATATCCCGGTGCCGGCCATTGATGAAGAGTTTACCGTGGCAGCCATCGGCAAAAAAGGCAAATGGTACGACCACAAAGTCAGCGTCAAGAATCCGGTGAAAGAGGACGGCGCAGAGAAAAAGACCGTTGCTGATCTGAATCTGGAGGATGGCGATTACACGACAGAGGTAACTCTGGAGGGCGGAAGCGGCAGAGCAACCGTAGATTCTCCGGCAGCCATTACGATCAAAGACGGCGAGGCAACTGCAACCATCGTATGGAGCAGCCCGAACTATGATTATATGTTGGTAGACGGTGAGAAATACGAGCCGGTAAACACCGAGGGAAATTCTACTTTTGAGATCCCGGTAGATGGCTTCGATTATCCGATGGAAGTCGTTGGAGATACCGTAGCTATGAGCGAGCCTCACGAGATCGAGTACACCCTGCAGTTTGATTCTTCTACTATGGAAAAGGCAGAATAAAAATGAAAAAAAGAACAGGATGGCTTCTGAACGCAGTCCTGGGGTTTTCTGTGATCTTTTCTTCTTCGGCAGCGCTGGTTCCCATCCGGAGCTTCGCGGCCGAAGAAACCAGTGAGACGGCCGGAGCTGACACTGCGAAGGAGGATCTGGCAGGACTCAAATATGACCACAGTCTGGAGCTTCAGTATGCGGATCAGTTTGCCGTGGATTATTATGAGGGCGATTATGCCCTGATTACGATTGAAGGCGGCGACCAGTTTCTTCTGGTGCCGGAGGGAAAAGAAGCACCGGAAGGGCTGGACGAAGACATTACCGTGATCCATCAGCCATTGGAAAATATCTATCTGGTGGCGACTTCCACGATGGATTTTTTCCGGGCTTTGGATGGGATCGGAAGCATCAGCCTTTCCGGAACCAAGGCGGACGGCTGGTATATCGATGAAGCGAAAGAGGCGCTGGAGAGCGGAGCGGTTTCTTTTGCCGGAAAATACAACGCACCGGATTATGAGCTGATCCTGTCGAAAAAATGCGACCTGGCTCTGGAATCCACCATGATCTATCACAATCCGGAGGTAAAGGAAAAACTGGAGGAATTTGGCATTCCGGTGCTGGTGGAACATTCCAGCTATGAAAACCATCCTCTGGGTCGGACGGAATGGGTAAAGCTGTACGGTGCACTTCTGGACAAAGAAGAAGAGGCGGAGGCCGTCTTTGAGGAACAGGCAGAGAAGCTGAATTCCATCAAAGACAGTGAGAATACAGGAAAAACAGTGGCTTTCTTCTATATCAATTCCATGGGCTCTGCCAATGTGCGTAAATCCAATGATTATGTGTCGAAAATGATCGAGCTGGCCGGTGGAAACTACATTTTTAACGATCTGGGTACAGACGAAGAAGGGCTTTCTACCATGAATATGGGAATGGAAGATTTCTATGCGGTAGCTAGGGATGCAGACTATATCATTTATAACAGTACCATTGACGGAGAATTGAAATCACTGGACGAGCTCTTGAAAAAAAGCGAGCTTCTGAAGGATTTTAAGGCAGTCAAAGAAGGCAATGTCTGGTGTCTGACCAAGAGCATGTTTCAGGAAACCACCTGTCTTGGCGATGTGATCATGGATATCCACCGGATGCTGACGGAGGATAATCCGGATGGCCTTACTTACCTGTATCGATTGGAGTAATATGAAAAAAAGAGGAAAGATCCGTTATATTTTTTCATTTGTGAGTTTAGCGGTGCTGCTGGCAGTTCTGATCTTCTGGAACATCAATGCCGGCAGTGTCTCTGTGAGCATCGGGGATGTGTTCCGGATCCTGTTTCGAAGGGAAGGGGATGAAACTGCCAGAAATATCATCTGGTCCATCCGGCTTCCGAGGATCCTGGCGGCACTGATCCTGGGTGGAGCACTGTCTGTATCCGGCTTTCTGCTCCAGACCTTTTTCAACAATCCCATAGCGGGTCCCTTTGTTCTGGGGATTTCTTCCGGAGCAAAGCTTACCGTAGCTCTGACCATGATTTTTCTTCTTGGAAAAGGACTTACGGCCGGTTCTGCGGTCATGATCCTGGCCGCCTTTGTTGGCTCTCTGATCTCCATGGGTTTCGTGCTTCTGGTCTCCAGAAAAGTGCGGAACATGTCCATGCTGGTAATCTGCGGTGTCATGATCGGTTATATCTGCTCTGCGGTAACGGATTTTGTAGTGACGTTTGCGGATGATTCGAATATCGTCAACCTTCATAACTGGTCACAAGGAAGTTTTTCCGGTATGAACTGGAACAACGTATTTCTCATGGCTGTGGTTGTCTTCATAGCTCTGGTGCTGGCTTTTTTCTTATCCAAACCGATGAATGCCTATCAGCTGGGCGAGGCTTATGCAAGAAACATGGGTGTAAACATCAGCCGTTTCCGGGTGGAGCTGATCCTGCTTTCCAGTGTGCTTTCCGCCTGTGTGACGGCCTTTGCCGGACCCATTTCTTTTGTGGGTATTGCAGTGCCACAGCTGATGAAGAATCTTCTGAAAACGGCAAAACCGATCCTGGTGATCCCGGCATGTTTCCTGGGCGGAGCTACGTTTTGCCTGTTCTGTGATCTCATTGCCCGGACGGTTTTTTCACCGACGGAGCTCAGCATCAGCTCGGTGACTGCCGTATTCGGAGCACCGGTGGTGCTGTATGTCATGATCAACCGGAAGCGGGGCTGACCGGGAATGCACAGAGAAGGGAGCAGCTCATGAACAGGAGTTTTGTTTACACAGAAAATATGACTGTGGGTTATGACGGAAAGGCTCTGATACGGGATATCCGGCTTTCTCTGGAAAAAGGGCAGATCCTGACGCTGATCGGCCCAAACGGAGCAGGCAAATCCACGATTCTGAAGAGTATTATCCGGCAGCTGAAGCTAGTGGATGGAGCCGTTTTTCTGGATCAGAAATCCATGGAGAAAATGTCGGATAAAGAGATCTCACGGAAGCTTGCGGTGGTTATGACAGGCCGGATGCAGCCGGAGCTGATGACCTGTGAGGACATTGTAGGAACCGGCCGTTATCCTTACACAGGAGTTTTAGGTATCCTTTCTGCAGAGGATCATGAGAAAGTGCGATCAGCTATGGAACTGGTCCATGCATGGGATCTGAAAGACCGGGATTTTTCAGCAGTCAGTGATGGCCAGCGGCAGAGGATCCTTCTGGCCAGAGCCATCTGTCAGGAACCGGAGGTCATTGTGCTGGATGAGCCGACCTCTTTCCTGGATATCCGTCACAAGCTGGAACTGCTTTCAATCCTGAAAGAAATGGTAAGAAAGCAGCATGTGGCCGTGCTGATGTCCCTGCATGAGCTGGATCTGGCCCAGAAGGTATCGGATCTGGTGATCTGCGTCCATGGGGACCGGATCGAGCGCTGCGGTGTTCCGGAGGAGATCTTTACCGACGAGTATATCCGTCAGCTTTACGGTGTGACAGCAGGAAGTTATAATGCGTCTTTTGGCTGTCTGGAGATGGAGCCTGCCAGAGGAAAGCCGGAGGTTTTTGTGATCGCCGGAGGCGGCAGCGGAATCCCGGTGTTCCGGCAGCTGCAGCGGCAGGGAATCCCTTTTGCAACGGGGGTTCTCCAGGAAAATGATGTGGATTATCAGGTAGCGAAGGCTTTGGCAGCGAAGGTCGTGACGGAAAGACCCTTTGAGGAGATCTCAGAGGAACATTATCAGGAGGCCGTAGAACTGATGCGAAGCTGTAAAAAAGTGATCCTGGCGGTCTCCGGTTTTGGCAGCATGAACCGGCGGAACGAGGAACTGAAAAAAGAAGCGGAAAAACTGGGGATCCTGGAAAAATAAACGGAATTTCGGGCGGCGGAAGCGACAACTTTTGCCGTCCGTTTTTTTGTATAAAAAAAGTGATGGATGCTTTATAGACAAGGGTACCGGCAGAATGGTATGATGCGTATATCAAGTACGGCAGTCGTTATGCGGAAATGGAGGATGAAAATGAATTTTAAAGCGGTAAACGTATCACCCATGGAAAAAGTATTTTCAACAGCAGTGCCCTCCGAAGAAGGAGCCAGAGAAAAACTCAGTGGTTTAAAAGGAGAGATCGTTTCTTTTCAGATTGCTTATTATGCGGAATCTCAGGGCTTTGCCAGGGCAGAGGCAGAAGTGATCTCACCCATCCGGGAACAGGTACAGCTTCGGAAAGTGGCTCTGGTTTCCTGCGAATATCCCTGTGGTCCTGTTGTAGATGAGGATTATATCACGACTGCACCGGGACTTTATCCGGATCGTCTGGAGAAACTGGAAAAAGTTTCTGACGAAGAAAAAGATATTTATAAAGAGATTCCCCTGATCCATGCACAGTGGAGAAGTCTCTGGGTAGATGTGGAACTATCAGAGGATATGGAAGCAGGGACGTATCCTCTGACGATCCGCCTTACTTATAAAGGTGAAGTTCTGACAGAGAAAACCGTGGAAGTGGAAGTCATCGGAGCAGTCCTTCCGGCTATGAAGGTTCCTCATACGGAATGGTTCCACAGTGACTGTCTGGCAGATTATTATGGTGTGGAGGTTTTTTCCGAGGAATACTGGCGCATCGTGGAAAATTTCGTGCGGACAGCTGGCAGACACCGTTATAATATGCTTCTGACACCGATCTTTACACCGCCTCTGGATACAGCAGTAGGCGGAGAGCGTCGGACGGTTCAGCTGGTAGATGTGCGCGTTTAGGCGGATGGAAGCTATGCATTTGGCTTTGAAAAGCTGGAACGCTGGGTGGAAATGGCAAAACGCTGCGGGATCCGTTTCTTTGAAATGTCTCATCTTTTTACCCAGTGGGGAGCCACTGCAGCGCCAAAGATCATGGCGGAAAAAGACGGGATCTGCCAGCAGATCTTTGGCTGGGATACGGATGCGGCAGGAGAAGCATACCGGGCGTTCCTTCATGCTTTCCTGGAGGCTTTGAAGCCGGAGCTGAAAAAGCTTGGTATTGAAAAAGAAACCTATTTTCACGTTTCCGATGAGCCCTCTATGGAGCAGATCGACTCCTACCGGGCAGCAAAAGAGGCGGTAGCAGAGGATCTGAAGGGCTATGGTATGTTTGATGCGCTGTCAGATTATGGTTTTTATGAGCAGGGGCTGGTCCAGCAGCCGGTCTGCGGTCTGAACCATATCGCTCCCTTCCTGAAGGCGAGAGAAGAGGGGAAGGGACTGGAGAAGCTCTGGGGTTATTACTGTGTGGGACAGCCACAGAAGGTGACGAACCGCTTTATCGTACAGCCGGGTTACCGGACCAGGGTTCTTGGAGCGCAGATGTATAAGTATGAGCTGGCCGGCTTCCTTCAGTGGGGCTATAATTTCTACAATTCCGCCTTTTCTCTGCACCCCATTGATCCCTATCGCTGTACGGATGCAGACGGAGCCTTCCCGTCAGGCGATCCCTTCATCGTCTACCCTGGAAAAGACGGCACTCCGGAGGAGAGTCAGCGTCTCATGCTCATGGATGAAGCCATGTCCGACCTCTGTGCCATGAATCTTCTGGAAGACCTCTGCGGCAGGGAGACAGTCCTTGCCTGCCTGGAGCCCGACGGCAAAGAAATCCTCACCATCGAGGAATACCCCAGAAACAGAGAATACCTCACCGCAGTCCGTGAAAGAGTAAATAGAAAGATCGCAGAAAATCTGTAAAGTGAAGCAGCCGGAATATCGGGATTTTATTCCCCGGTATTCCGGCTGTTTTCCTGTTTACTCCTTTACGCCGAGGCGCACCAGCGCACGCTTGAGTTTCGCCTCGGCGATCTTGTATTCTTTATCGGTGAGTCCTCCTTTGGCCAGCATTTCTTCTGCGTGTTTTTTCGCTTTTTCCGCACGCGGCTGGTCAATGTCCTCTTTCCATTCCCAGGTGGTGGCCAGAAGACGGCAGGTGCCGTTCATGACAGAAAGCATGCCGCCGATGCAGGCTGCAGCCCTGCGGGTTCCATCCTCCATAACAACGGTAGATTCGCCCATTCCGAGGGCCGTGCAGAAGTTGCAGTGGTCTGCCAGAATGGCCAGGTCTCCGGTGATGGTGCGGCAGATGACTTTTTCCACGTTTCCTTCAAAAAGAAGGCCGTCGGGAGTTCCGATATGCAATGGAAATGTCTTCATGAGCGACGCCTCCTTTACAGATTCTTGGCTTTTTCGAAGACATCATCAATGGTGCCTGCGAAGAGGAAGCAGCTCTCGGGAAGCTCGTCACATTCGCCGTTTAAGATCATCTGGAAGCCGCGGAGCGTTTCCTTTAAGGGAACGTACTGACCGGCCATACCGGTGAACTGTTCTGCTACAGAGAAGCTCTGGGAGAGGAAACGCTGTACCTTTCTGGCACGGCTTACGGTGAGCTTGTCTTCTTCGGAGAGCTCGTCCATACCCATGATGGCGATGATATCCTGAAGCTCTTTGTAACGCTGGAGCACTCTCTGAACGGCACGGGCCGTCTCGTAATGCTCGGTTCCCACGATATCCGGGGAAAGGATACGGCTGGTGGAATCCAGAGGATCCACGGCCGGGTAAATGCCCTGGCTGGAAATCTCACGGGAAAGAACCGTGGTGGCATCCAGATGGGTGAAGGTGGTGGCCGGAGCCGGGTCTGTCAGGTCATCTGCGGGCACGTAGACAGCCTGTACGGAGGTGATGGAACCTTTTCTGGTGGAAGTGATACGCTCCTGAAGCGCACCCATCTCCGTTGCCAGAGTAGGCTGATAACCAACGGCAGAAGGCATACGGCCCAGAAGAGCGGATACCTCGGAACCTGCCTGGGTGAAACGGAAAATATTGTCAATGAAAAGAAGCACATCCTGATTTTTTACATCACGGAAGTATTCTGCCATGGTAAGACCGGAAAGACCGACACGCATACGGGCTCCGGGGGGCTCATTCATCTGCCCGTAAACCAGGGCGGTTTTATCAATAACGCCGCTTTCTTTCATTTCATTATAAAGGTCATTTCCCTCACGGGTACGCTCGCCAACACCGGTAAAGACAGACAGTCCGCCGTGAGCGGTGGCTACGTTGTGGATCAGCTCCATGATGAGGACGGTTTTTCCTACGCCGGCACCTCCGAAAAGACCGATCTTACCGCCCTTTGCGTAGGGGCAGATCAGGTCTACGACCTTGATTCCGGTTTCCAGGATTTCTGTTGCCGGCATCTGCTCCTCGTAGGCAGGAGCCGGACGGTGGATTGCCCAGTGTTCTTTGGCTTCCGGTGCCGGCAGATTGTCTACCGGATCGCCCAGAAGGTTGAAAACACGTCCCAGGCATTCCTCACCTACCGGTACCTTGATGGGACCGCCGGTATCCAGGGCTTTGGCTCCGCGGACCAGTCCGTCGGTGGAATTCATGGCAATGCAGCGGACCGTGTTGTCACCGGTCTGCTGGGCGACCTCTGCTACCAGCCGGGAGCCGTTGTTGTCAATTTCAATGGCGTTGAGAAGGGCGGGCAGTTCATCATGGGCGAACCGGATATCAAGAACCGGGCCGATGACCTGCACAACCTCGCCAATATGTTTTTCAGTCATTATTTAATCTCCTTTTCAGAGTCCTTCCGCACCGCCGACGATCTCCGTGATCTCCTGGGTGATGCTGGCCTGTCGGGCTCTGTTATAATAAAGATTCAGTTTATCGATCATATCCTCCGCATTGCTGGTAGCGGCTTCCATGGCGGTACGGCGGGCAGCCAGCTCACTGGCAACGCTTTCGCAGACACCGCCGTAAATGAGGCCTGCCAGATACTCTGGAACAATGGCGTCAAAGACCTCCACCTCGTTTGGTTCATACCAGATCAGATTCCGGATCTTCTTCTCATCCGGAGACTTCCCGTCATCGGTAAGATCCGAGAGAGGAAGCATGGAAAAGACCTCCGGCACCTGGGAAAGCATGGAAACAAAGCTGGTAAAGCAGAGCTCAATGTGGCCGAATTCCCCGTTTTTGAAGGCAGAGCAGAGGATTCTTGACATCTCAAAGCTGTCGGCAACAGAGATCTCTGCAATTTCTGCAAACTCTTCTGTGAGAATGGGAAGTTTTTTCCTGTGCGCGTATTCCACTGCTTTTTTTCCAATGGGAAGGACAACAAAATCTTTTCCGGCACTGGCTTCCTCCAGGCATTTGAAAAGGTTGACATTATAACCGCCAGCCAGACCGCGGTCTCCGGCGATCACAATGTAACAATACTTTTCACTGGAAGATTTTCGGGCATAAATGGAGGAAAAATCCAGATTTCCCTCCGTAATGTCCACCAGAGTCTGATGGAGCTCCCGGAAATAGGGACGGCAGATATCTGCGCGGTCCTTGGCTTTCCGAAGCTTGGAGGAGGCGACAAGTTCCATGGCCTTGGTGATCTGCATGGTGCTCTCCACACTCTTGATCCGGAGTTTTACGGATTTCATATTTGCAGCCATAAAGATTCCTCCTGTATAAATAGTACGTTTCAGCGTAGAATTTCGAATGTTTGGCGGGGTTTAAACACAAAAGCCTTGCTGTGCAGGCACAAGAACGGCTTTTTGTGTTTTTGACCCTGATTATACAGGTCTGGAATCAAGGAACTGCTTCGTATAGACGCCAAGTACCTCTTTCAGCTTTGTTTCGGTCTCTTCTTCCAGTTTTCCGGTGGAACGGATGGTCTGCATGACGGCAACGCCTTCCGGATCGGTGTCCAGATAGGTGTAAAGTCCTGTTTCATAGTCGTGGACATCGGAAACTCTGACTGCGGAGAGGATTCCTTTGGTAACTGCATAGAAGATGGCTACCTGTTTTTCAACGGGAACCGGAGAATTCTGATTCTGCTTCAGAACCTCTACGATACGGGCACCCTGTTCCAGACGGGCCTTGGTATCTGCATCCAGATCGGAACCAAACTGAGCAAAGCTCTGGAGCTCACGATACTGGGAGTAGATCAGCTTCAGGGTTCCGGCTACCTTTTTCATGGCCTTGATCTGAGCATTTCCGCCTACTCGGGAAACGGAGATACCGGGGTTTACAGCCGGCATAACACCGGAATGGAAGAGCTCGGTCTCCAGGAAGATCTGACCGTCGGTGATAGAGATCACATTGGTGGGGATGTATGCGGAAACGTCTCCTGCCTGTGTTTCGATGATGGGAAGAGCAGTCATGGAGCCGCCGCCGTGGGCGTCATCCAGCTTTGCAGCTCTCTCCAGAAGTCTGGAATGAAGGTAGAAAACGTCACCCGGATAAGCCTCACGGCCTGGCGGACGGCGGATCAGAAGAGAAAGTGCACGGTAAGCCACCGCATGTTTACTCAGGTCATCGTAGATGATGAGTACATTTTTTCCTTTGTACATAAAGTATTCGCCCATGGCACAGCCGGAGTAAGGCGAAATATACTGCAGAGGGCTGGCCTCGGAAGCAGTAGCGGCTACAACAGTGGTATAGTCCATAGCGCCGTTTTTGGCAAGATTTTCCACAAGAGCAGCCACAGTGGAACGCTTCTGGCCGATGGCAACATAAATACAGATGACATCTTTGCCTTTCTGGTTGATGATTGTATCCGCAGCAATAGCGGTTTTACCGGTCTGACGGTCACCGATGATCAGCTCACGCTGACCGCGGCCGATCGGGATCATGGAGTCGATCGCTTTGATCCCGGTCTGGAGCGGTTCGTGAACGGAGCGCCGTTCACAGATACCGGGAGCCGGGCTTTCAATGGCACGGTATTCGTCCGTCAAAATGGGACCGGCACCGTCGATGGGCTGTCCCAGTGCATTGACGACACGACCGATGAGGGCGTTACCGACGGGAACGGAAACGACTTTTCCGGTCCTCTTGACGCTCTGGCCTTCGCCGATCTTTTCACCGTCTCCGAACAGTACGATGGAGACGCTGTTTTCTTCCAGGTTCTGCGCCATGCCGTAGCTTCCGTCCTCAAATTCCAGAAGCTCACCAGACATACAGTTGACAAGACCGCTGGCACGGGCGATACCATCGCCCACCATCAGGATGGTTCCGGTCTCGTTCTGATGGATGGCATTATCATAATATTTGATCTGGCTGCGGATGACCTTGGATATTTCTTCAGGTTTTAATTGCATGGTTCCATTTCCATCCTTTTATATAGTTTGTAGGTAACAGTTCAGAACATCAGAGAAATGAAAAAATCAGACCTGTGGCTTGCTGCTCTGAACCTCCGATTACAGTGTCAGGCTGTCCAGCTTCCGGGAAAGACCGTCGAGTCGGCCTTTTACCGTTCCGTCCAGCTCTTTGCCTTCCAGCTCCACGCGTACACCGCCGAGGAGAGAAGGATTGGTTTTTAGACTCAGGGAGATTTTCTTTCCGCTGAGTTTTTCCAGTTTTTGTTTCAGTGCTTCTGCCTGTGCTTCTGTCAGGGGAACGGCACTGGTTGCTGTTGCCTCGGCGATCCCGTTGTCTTGGTTATAACGCCGGAGATATTCATCGCAGCAGCCGCCGAATTCCCGGAGAAGATTTTTCTCACAGAGAAGTTTTATAAAATTGACCAGATATCTTTCCGCCTGCTTTCCGAAAGCGATTTCGATGAGATCGATCCGCTCGTTCCCCGGAATGGAAGGTTCTGAAAGAAGATGGACATAATCCGGATTTTCCTGAAAAAGTCTGCGGATGACTTTCATTTCCTCCAGGATCTCACCGGAAAGCCCTTCGGAGAGGGCAAGCTCATACATGCTTTCTCCATAGACTCTGGCTGCCTGTGTCATGAAATATCACCTGCATTTCTGTCAGTATCTGCCGGGGAACCGGTCTGGTCCACCTGCGAAATGAAATCGTCGATGAGTTTCGCATGATCCTTTTCGTTTACTTCCCGTTCAATGACTTTGCCGGCGATCTCCATAGCCATACCGCCGATCTCGTCTTTCAGTTCGTTGACCGCTTTGCGTTTTTCCTGAACGATATCAGCCTCTGCTTTTTCTTTCAGGGCAGCGGCCTGTCTGGATGCCTCACGGAGCATTTCTTCACTCTGGATGGCAGCCGTTTTCTGGGCGGTAGTAAGGATCTCACTGGCCTTGTTTTTGGCATTCTGCATGTTTTCTTCATATTCTGCCTTCATGGCCTGCGCTTCTTCTTTTGCCTTTGTGGCATCCTGGATCTCTGCGTCGGCATGTGCCTTCCGTTTTTCCAGGATCTCATTGATGGGTTTAAAGAGAAAACGCTTGATCAGATAAACCTGGATAAAAAGGTTTAAGATCGTGGCAACGAAGGTCCATGGCACAATACCTACTAAATCCTGTACCTGCATATTTATGGCCTCCAAACCTTGTTCTGTCTTCATACATTCGGAATCCGTTGATCTGCTTTGTAGATCATTGCTTCCTCCTGTCTGGCGGGGCTCAAGTTCAAACGTCTTATCGTGTAAGCACGAGCGGCTTTTTGAACTCTGTCCCCTGGTGGGATCAGCTTAAAAAGTTCATGAACATTCCCGGAGCTACGAAGATCAGAAGAAGGCCGGTTACGAAACCGTAAATACCGGTCGTCTCAGCGATGGCACAACCAAGGAGCATGGTAGAAGTAACGTCTCCTTTGCACTCCGGCTGACGGCCGATGGCCTCAAGCGCTTTTGCTACAGCGTTACCCTCACCAATACCAGGTCCGATACCGGCGATCAGGGAGCAGCCTGCACCGATTGCACAACCAGCTAATGCGATACCTTTTGCGAGCATCTGAAATTCCATAATAAAAGTCCTCCTTAGAGTAATATATATTTTTTTGTAACAGTTCAGAACATCAGCAAAATGAAAAATCAGACTATGCAAACTCGTTTGCAATAGGATGAATTTTCATTTTGGAATGGGCGGAACGCCCATTAGCCTCAGACAGAAGCTGCGAATGCAGCGATAGCGCATGCAATGCGCGTGTCTGTGGCCTGTTGGGCTGAACGTCCTAAATAGTTACATTTTTTTAACCTTCTTCCGCAGCGTTTGCAATATACATGACTGTCAGCATACAGAAGATAAATGCCTGCATACAGCCTGAGAACCAGTCAAAGTAGACGGACAGGATGGCAGGGATTCCCACATCAAGGAAGGGGATCTTTGAGAGAACATCACCCACAACACCGGGGATCAGTCCGAAGAGCGCGGAGCTTGCAACGGCCAGGGCACCGTAGATCAGAGCATTGATGACCACACCGGAAAGAATGTTTCCGAAATGACGGCAGGCCATACTGACCGGCGTTGCCAGTTCTGACAAAATATTGAAAGGCGTCATTACCGCGATAGGGGTGGTAAAGCCCTTCAGATATCCGCCGAAGCCGTTGGTCTTGATCTTCTGTGCGGTGATCATGATAAATACCACCACTGCCCAGGCGGCTTCCGTGGAAAGATCAGCCGTTGGACTTCGAAGACCGATGAGGCTGATCAGGTTGGAGAGGACGCTTGTGGCAAACAGCGCGGCCACAAAAGGAACGAAATAGCGGAACCTCTCACCCATATTTCCGACGACAAACTGATTTGCTTTCTCAACGATGAGTTCAGCCAGAGCCTGTCTCTTGGATATGTTCTCTTCCTTCAGATCACGGGTAAGCCAGATGCACGCGCCGGTGATAAGAAGCATGACAAGCCAGCTGATCACCATAGTCTCGCTGATCTTAAGCTGCCCTAAGACAGGCACGTTGATGGGTGTTTCCCAGAGGATCCGGGCACCCGTAATATCCAGTTCCATTTGTTTTCACCTCCGTTCTTTACGAAAACTGCGATCACAGTCATTCTTTATGAATCAATCCCATAAGCTTGATCCCGAAGCTCGGGAAGAGCAGGGGAAGAATTCCGGCGGCAAACTGAAAACAGGGAGCCGCGATGGCGACGATCACCCATGCCATCTGAAGAAGGGTCCGGCGGGAATAGCTAGCCTTCATGCGAAGTCTTGCGTTGTCTTCATTTGTCTCGGCGCTGACCTTCTGTACAGTGACGCCCATGAGAAAAAAATTCAGGGCGGCGATGAAGCCACCGATCAGACCGGCAAGGATCACGGTGTGATCAAAGGGGATCTTTTCCGGGATGCATGCGTGAAGGACAGCAAATGCGATCCACATGACGGCCACACCGGAAAAGGTGAAGATACTCACCCGTTTCGTCTCTTTTCTGACGGCCGGGGCAAGGTCTTTCAACAGGTTCATAAGTCTCACTCCCTTCTTTTAATGATGTCTGTTAAAAGAGATATGCTGTTTTTTCTCTTTCCGTTCTTTTTTCTGATGACTGGAAACGGAAAGGTAAAGCTTATAAGCCACCATTGCGGAACCGCCCAGTCCAAAGAAAAAGCCGGGAATATAAATCCAGGGGCCGATCTGGAATTTTTCCGTCAGCCACCAGGAAAGAGCCAGACATAAAAGAAGCGGGGTGATAAAAGAAAGGCTGAATTGTGTCAGTATGGTCAGGTTTTTCAGGATATCTGTCCAGTTTTTCATTATATTTCCCTCATTCTGAAGTCTTAAACAGTAGTAGTTAAAGTCTATCATAGCATATTTTAAAAAACAATCCACCATACAATTAATATTTTATAAAAAACTCACAAAGAAGTGAAAAAAGAGTAATAAAACCAGGAGATTTTTAGAAATTTTTCAGATGCGGAGGAGGCAGTGTTAGAATCACAGAGGATCTGTGGAAGATGTGGATAACTTTGTCCGGGAAACGGACGTCTGTGGAAAATATCAGGATGATAGATGTACTAAAAATAAATAAAAAGCCTTTTGAACGCAGATAAGCATTCCCCAGCTTCAAGTGCGCGGAGTACTAAGCGGCGGGTGAGGGGGATGCTTCTGTCAGTGGGAGTTGAAAGCTCCCACTGACAGATCGCG
>OLQE01000716.1_pt1 | contig 23247 bp, 24 predicted proteins | sample 1643161 | NCBI WGS metagenome assembly OLQE01 (sample SAMEA3136650, study PRJEB25190) | human gut metagenome | reverse complement strand
TTCACTATGAAGTTGCCGTGCAGCTCGGACACTTTCGCACCGCCCACCTCGGCGCCCTTGCATCCCGCCCCCTCGATGAGGCGCCCGGCCGAGGCACCCTCGGGGTTCTTGAACACGCTGCCGCAGGTGGGCTCGGAAAGCGGCTGGCAGCCCTTGCGCCGGGCGAGGTTGCCCTCCATCTTGTCGCGCACCCGATAGGGATCGGCGGCCTCGGCGGCCAGCTCGCATTCCAGAATCACCTCGTCCGCCGCAAAGGAACTCGCGCGGTAGCCCCAGGAGATCTCGTCGCCGCGTCGTCGGGCCAGGCCGCGCCCGGGCCGGTAGGTGGTGACGGAGACGACGCGCTGGCCTATCCACTCGTCAGCCGTGCCGGCGTTCATGCGCAGGGCGCCGCCCACGGTACCCGGAGTACCAACGGCGAACTCGAAACCGCCGATAGCGCGCTTGAAGGCCTCCTGCACCACTGCAGAGAGCGAGGCGCCCGCGCCCACGATAAAGCGGTCATCATCGAAGCGCAGGGTGCGGAAGTCGCGGCCGAGCACAATGGCCACGCCGGCGAATCCCGCATCGGCCACGAGCACATTGGAGCCGCGGCCGAGCACGACCCAAGGCGTGCCCTCGGCCGCGCAGACGTCCACCAGCCCCGTGAGCGCCCCCACGGAATTCGCGCGCACGAAGAAGCGCGCCGGGCCTCCGATGCGGTAGGTGGTGTGGCGACTTAAGGACTCGTGGGCGTAGACGTCGCCGTCGAAGCGGTCGTCCACGAGCAGCGATTGTACGGGCGAGGCGTGACGGGCCATGGGGCTCCCTTAGCGGCCCAGCTCGTCCACGATGAGGAGGCCGGGAGCGCGGGAGGGATCCTTCGACTCTGCACCTTCGGCACTCCGCTCGGAATGCGGTTTGGCACCGACGGGCGCAGCCGCGCTGGCGTGCGCGGTGATCTCGTCGAAGTGGGCGTTCACGCGGTCGATAGCAGCGTCGTCGATGTGCCAGGCCAGCTCCGCCTTCGCCGCTTGGCTCTCTTCGTCGAAGGTGCCGTCGGCCCGGGCCAAGTCGCCTCGCCGGGCGAAGGGAACGCGCTCGCCCCCGGGCAGAAGAACGTTGTCGATGCCCAGCTTCTCGAAGCCGTTCGCATCGGCGTGCGGCCCCGTCGAGGGCACCCACTGCCCGGGAGCAAGCACGCCGGCGCAGGGCACCCCGAAAGCGCCCAGCTCCGCCACCAGCGATTCCAGCCAGCGCGTCTTTCCTATTTGCACCTCGCCCGTGAGAAGAAACAGCACCTATGCCTCCGGATTGCGCAGGGCGGCCATGGTCAGCGCCTCGCCGAAGAACTGGCCGGCGCCGTTCTTGACGGCGAAGCGAGCCTTGTCGGGGTCGGCCACCACGCTGCCGGCCAGCATGTCCACGCCCCAGCGGAAAAGAAACGGCGCCATGACCACACTGGGCCCCACGAACACCGTCGTGGCGTTCGCCGCTAAATCCAGCAGGCGCGGGGCCGTCTTGTTGATGAGGGTCACGCCGGTCATGAACAGATAGTCGGCGCCGGGGATCACGTACTCGCAAGCCGGGTCGGGTACATCGCCCGCCTGGGAGCACTTGCGCTCCAGCACCGTCAGACGCGCGTACTCCTCGATGCGCTCCACATGGGGGAAGTGCCCCACCACGACCACGCGCGCATCCCCACCGGCGGCGCTGATCTGCGGGCGGTACATTTCGAAAGCGTCCATCTTCCGGATGGTGCCGTCGGGTACCTCCACCGCCGCATCGTAGGTGCACCCCAACGGATCCAGCAGCGACCGCTGGGAGTACCAGGCGTTCAGCGCCGCCACGCCCAGGCTCGCCTCCTCGAAGCACCAGGACTTAGAAAGCTCCGCCACCTCGCGCAGGGACATCCCTCTCAGGTCGCCCGTGTAGCCACGACGCGCGCCGCCGGTGGTGGTGAAGCTCACCCCCATGCCACTGTCGGCTTCCACGTAGGACCAGTGGGTACCCAGACAATAGTCGCGCACCACGACGTCCTCGGGAATGCCGGCGATCAGATGGTTGTACAGCTTCCAGGGCGTATTCGGCTCGTTTGTGCCGGGAAACGCAATGGCCCCCGTCGCAACCCCCTTCGTGCAGCAGTCTTTCTCGGCGCAACCCATGGCTTTCGTCCTTTCTCAGATGATAGCGACCCGACATTCCGGGCGCTTTTGCTCAGTACTCATCCTACCGAATTGTTCTCTCTTGTAAATCATTTTACTTCATGAATAATTCTCTCTTGTAAATCATTCATGACTGAGAATATAATAGATGCCATGCAAACGAGCACTGTAAAACCCATGCTTCATTCGGCCGCCTCTCGGAGGGCTCGATTTGTCGTGCTGGCCCTTGCCCTCATCCTCATTGGCGCGACCGCGATCTCCCTTTTGCTGGGCCGCTACCCCATCGATCCGGCTCAAGCTGTGGCCATGCTCGTCAACCAGATCGTCCCGCTTGACCCCATCTGGACCGAACAGCAGGTGACGCTCTTCTTCAACGTGCGGCTGCCGCGCATTTTGCTGGCCCTCATGGTGGGATGCTGCCTGGCCTGCGCCGGCGCCGCCTACCAGGGCACCTTCCAAAACCCGCTCGTCTCCCCCGACATTTTGGGCGCAAGCCAGGGCGCCGCGTTCGGCGCGGCCGTGGCTATTCTTCTCGGCGTGAGCTCTTTCACAACATCCCTCTTCGCCTTCGGATTCTCCCTGATCACCGTGTTATTGGTGCTGCTTATCAGCACGCGAGCCCGCGGCAACCACATGATGGTGGTCGTGCTCGCCGGTGTCATGGTGTCGTCACTGTTCCAAGCCGGCGTCTCCTACGCCAAACTGGTGGCCGACCCCACTGACGAGCTGGCCGACATCACCTACTGGCTCATGGGCTCACTCACCGGCGCGAACATGCGCGACATCGGCATGGTGTTCCCCATCATGCTTATCGGCTGCGCTACGCTGTTCGCCCTGCGCTGGCGCATCAACATCCTCACCATGGGCGACGACGAGGCCGCCACCATGGGCGTGAACGCCCGACGCACCCGCATCGTCGTCATCATCGCCGCCACGCTCGTCACCGCCGCGAGCGTCTGCGTCACCGGCATGATCGGCTGGGTGGGCCTCGTCATTCCGCATCTGTGCCGCATGCTCGTCGGCGCCGACTATCGCCGCCTCATTCCCGCATCCATGCTCATGGGCGCCAGCTTCCTGCTCATCGTGGACGACGTCGCCCGCTTGGCCACCACCGCCGAAATCCCCATCGGCATCCTCACCGCTTTCGTGGGCGCGCCGTTCTTCCTGTACCTCATAACGCGGAAGAAGAAGCTATGAGCATCGATGTGACCAACTTGAGCTTCTCCTACGGAAGCCGCGAGATCTTGCACGACCTTTCGTTTTCCATTCCCGACGGGTGCCTCGTGAACGTGCTCGGGCCCAACGGCGTGGGCAAGTCCACCTTGTTCCGCTGTATCCTGGGGCTTTCCCCGCACTATAGCGGCACGATTCTGGTGAACGGGAAGGATCTGCGCGCGCTTTCGGTGCGGGAGCGCGCTCGCGAGATCTCCTACATTCCCCAGTCGCACGCGCCGGTGTACGACTACGAAGTGGTCGACGTGGTACTCATGGCCACGGGCAACGACCTGAAGATGCTCGCCACGCCCGGCGAGGCCCAGCTGCAGCGAGCCCACGAGGCGCTGGCCCGCATCGGCATCGAGCACTTGGCCCATCGCACCTACACGCAGATATCCGGCGGCGAGCAGCAGCTCGTGCTCATCGCTCGGGCGCTCGCGCAAAACGCCCAGACCATCATCATGGACGAGCCCACGAGCGCGCTTGATTACGGCAACACCATGCGCGTGCTGTCCTGCGTGCGGCAGCTGGCCCGCGAGGGGCTCTCCATCGTGCAATCGACCCACAACCCCGACCACGCCTTTCTCTATTCCGATGCCACCATGGTGCTTTCCGAAGGCGGCCTTAAGGCATTCGGCGATCCCCGCGAGGTTATCACCTCCGAGCTCATCAGCGAGCTGTACGACCTCGAGGTGGAGGTCAACTCTCTTTATGGCGACAAGGTGCGCGTCTGCGTGCCCGTACGCGAGATAGAACGCCAGTAGAACCTGGCACCCCTTGGAAGGAAAGGAAAACGAATGCTGAAACCGACGAGGAACAAACGGCGCATCGCGGCTCTGGCTGGAGCGCTCGCCCTGTCCACTTGCTTGGCCCTGGGGCTCGCCGGATGCGCCAACAGTGAGGGTAATGGAGCGGCCGAGCCCACTGCACCGGCCACCGAGCAGGAGGCGAACGCCGACGCCCAGGCCGCTACCGAGGCCGAAAGCGGCGCCATCACCTTCACCGACGACCTCGGGCGCACCGTGGAGCTGCCGGCCCAGATCGACAAGATCTGCCCGTCGGGCTTCACGGCCCAGCAGGTGCTGCTCACCATGGCCCCGGACAAGATGGTGGGCCTGGCCCAGGAGCTCAACGACGACCAGCTGAAGATCTTCGGTGAGAAATTCGCCGACTACCCGGTGTTCGGCGCGGTGCTCGGCGCCAAGGACGACCTGAACCGCGAGGCCGTGGCCGCCGCCGCGCCCCAGGTCATCATCGACACCGGCGAGGCGAAGAAGGGCGCCAAGGAGGACTTGGACGCGCTTCAGGAGCAGCTGGGCATTCCGGTCATCTTCATCGAGGCGAAGCTGTCCGATTACGGCGCGGCCTATGAGCGCTTGGGCGAGCTTCTGGGCATGGAAGAGCGCGGCAGCGAGCTGTCCACCTACTGCACCGACGTGTACAACATGACGGTCACCACTATGGAGAACATTCCCGAAAACGAGCGCGTGCGCATGGCCTACCTGCTGGGCGACAACGGCCTGAACGCCATCGCCAAGACTTCGTTCCAGGGTGCCGTGATGGACATGGTGGCCGACAACGTGGTCGTGGTGGACGACGTGTCCGGCAAGGGCAACGGCAACGAGATCAGCCTCGAGCAGATCGCGCTGTGGAACCCCGACCTCATCGTGTTCCAGACGGGCAGCATTTACGACACCGTGGGCAACGACCCGGCGTGGAAGGGCATTGCCGCCATCGACTCCGGCAACTACTACCAGGTACCCAACGTGCCCTACTGCTGGCTGAACAACCCGCCCACCGTCAACCAGCTCATGGGCCTGCAGTGGCTGCCGCGCCTTCTGTACCCCGATGCCTTCGACGACTCCATCGAAGACGTGACCCGCACGTACTACTCCACGATGTACAACTACGACCTGTCCGACACCGAGCTCGCCGACCTTTTGAAGGACGCCACCGGCAAGGCTTAAGAACCAGCCTCACACCCAATCCGAATGCGAAAGACGCCGAAGGGCCGCCATTGCGGCGGCCCTTCGGGAAAGGAGCAGTTTGTCTTTCAGCTACGTGCTTCACGCGCCCCTAGCAAAAGCTAGGCGATCTGAGCCATGCCCTCGGCAATGGCATCGTCGGCCTTCTGTAGTTGCTCAACGCTCTTGCTAAAGTTCATGGCGGCCATGGAACCGTCGGTGGGACGCATCGCGGTGCCCTGGTACAGGAAGTACACGTTAGCGAGATTGTAAGCATCCTTGGCGGCCTGCAGCTTTGTCTCATCGGCGTTGCCAGCGGCCACAACCTCGGCCAGCTTAGCATGGAACTCGTCCAGCTTGGTCTTGGTAGCCTGCTGAATCTGCGCGAGTTCGTCCATCTTGCCCTTGACGAACGTAACCATGGCGTCAGCATCTTCAACGCCCTGGCTCTTGTGGCACGTGAGGCACTTTTCCAGCGCGGCCGGGTTCTCAAGCGGCGATTGCGTCATGTTGTGGTGCGTGTAGGTGGCGCCATCGGCGGCCTCGGTCTGGGGCATATGGCAGTCCGTGCAGGTGAGGCCCATCTTCTGATGGTTGCCGTCCTGGAAGAGCTCCAATTCGGTGCAAGCGTCCGTGAGGTACAGCATCGTATCAATTTCGGGATCAAGCATGGGAACCCCTACCATGCCGGCGCAAATCGTTGTTTCAGTAACTGGATTCGCCTCGTAATACTCTTTCATGGCACGAAGCATCTCTTCAGGCTCGAAGCCATACTTGTATTGATCGATACCCTTGTTCGCATCCTCAAGATAGGCCGCGCCGGGGAACATGGCGTGGCACTGACCGCATACATAGTCCTCCTCGGGGAACAATGCCTTGGCACTCACGGAAGTAGCATCACCATAGGCGTTGCCACCCTCTACTTTACCTTCGCCAGGATCGCCTACGTGGCAATTGGTGCAATTGGACCATTCCATCTCGTAGTCAGAGGCGTTTTTGTCAAGAATCGTCTCGCCTTGCTCATTATAAACCGTTTGGAAGTCCTCACGGGCATGACAGGCGGCGCAAGCCACTGCTGCATCCTCCCCGCCAAACGCCTGCTGACTCGCCCCCGCAAAGGCGTCATAGGTGTGGGCCATCTTCGCTTCCATATAGCTGTTTCCCTGATTGGGATAAGTAGTTACCCACTCAGCGAGCGTCTTTTTGGCCACCTTCTCCGGAGCAGCAGCCTGTTGCTCCGTCTGCTCTTGCTGAACCGGCTCCTGCGCGGCGCCTGTGTCCGCCGTTTGAGTCTGGGCTGCACAGCCAAGGCAGCCGACCAGCGCTACAGCTGCCACCACCGTACCGGCAAGGGCGATTTTTCTCGGTTTTATGGTTTTCATCGCTTCCTCCTCTCATCGGTCGTTCGAACGATGCAACCTTCCAACCTTCTACGAACCATCTTAGAAGAAGCTCAGCCGTAAACCGATACTATTGCGCTTTCGCAATGGGCGTCCTCGCCCTATTGCAATTTTTGCGCAAGCTATAGGCGAGATTATTCCCCAGAACTGTCCCGCTTCTCGTCTTCCTCATCTGCCAGCCGGTAACCGCAGTGCCATACCGTCTGCACGTAGCGCGGCTCGCTCGGATCCGGCTCCAACTTGGCTCGAATGCGTCGTATGTACACGGAAATGGCGATAGACGAGTCCAGATACTCCTCTCCCCAAATCTCCTCGATAAGATCGCGCTTGCTGTATACCTCCCCCGGATGCGATGCCAGCACCGCCATGATCCTCGACTCCTTGGGAGTAAGCTCGACTCGTTTTCCCGCCAGGCGCACATTCCCCGTGCGCACGTTCACTTCCAGGTCGCCTACGTGGTATAGCTCGCTTTGGGGCGCGGACGCTGCGGCTTCTGCCGCAATTTGCGCGCGACGCAAGAGAGCCCCCACCCGCAACCGCAGCTCTTCTCCGCTGAAGGGCTTTACCAAATAATCGTCGCCGCCAATGCCGTAGCCAATGCGCTTGTCCACGATATCGCCTTTAGCCGTAAGAAACAGCACCGGTGTAGCCCGATCATGCTCGCGAATGCGTTCGCATACCTGAAAGCCGTCGAGAAGCGGCATCATTACGTCGAGAATGATCAAATCGGGCCGCTCATCCCAAAACAGACGCAGCGCCTCTTGCCCATTCCTTGCACGCAGACAGCGATGGCCATCTTTGGCGAGCATCTTCTCAATAGCGCTGCTCGAGCTATTGTCGTCGTCGGCAACGAGGACCAACGCGTCACGACGGCTCATGGTTTCCTCCTTCTCGTGAACACAACGAATCGGCTGAAGGCTCATCGGCCAAGGGAAGCCCCGTATCGGCGGCATCATCGCCTTCCTCGACCTCGTCGGGAATGGCCGGCAGAGGCAGTTCCACCGTAAAGCAGCTGCCTTCTCCTTCCAGGCTTTTCACTGAAACATTGCCGCCCATCATGGTGGAGAAGTTACGCACAATGGACAGACCGAGGCCCGTGCCCCCCTCGCTCGTTGTTTCCGAATGGGGAGCGCTCACGAAGCGATCGAAGACGCGACTAAGCTGTTCGGCAGGAATACCGCAGCCGTTGTCGCACACGCAAATGACAAACTGGCCTTTCCGATAGGCAAGCTGCAATTCAACCCAACCTCCCGAATCGGTGAACCGCAGCGCATTGTTCACCAAATTCACGACGATGCGACGCAGCACTTCCTCATCACCCAAAAGCAAGGGGGTATCGGGGCTCACCTTCACCTTAAAGGACACATCCTTCTTCTTGGCCAGCGGGCCCATAGTAGCCTTCACTTGGCCAGCTAAATCGTATACGTCGAACTCGTCCTGGGCGAGACTGAGCGTGCCCGCCTCCAACTTGGCCGCATCGAGCACGTTGTTGATCATCGCCAGCAGTACGCGTGCGTTCGTCTCCACTTCATTTACGAGCGCACGGCTTTCTGGCGAGTCATCGGGCATGCGTTCTTTCCATAGCTCCGTAAAAGCGAGAATAGACGACAGCGGCGTTTTCAGCTCATGGGTAATAATGGTAAGGAAGTTCGACTGATCCTCGGCTTCATGGCGCAGCTTCTTGTTCTCGTCAACAATGGGAGCGGTAATCCAGGTACGCAGGCCCAAGGCGAGAACCAAGGTAACCGACCCCATCAGTACGCAGAAAAATACTACCGTGCTGACCAAATCGGCCTTCGCGTCGGCAATGATGGAATCCATGGGCATAACAATGGACACCGCGCCCGCCACGTCTCCTTCGGCCATTCCCTCTTTTGCATAGCCGGTGATATCCTTCTCACCCGCCGGATCACCGTGGCACGGCAGGCATCCATCCTCTATTTCAAGCAGGCCCACATAGCGGAAGACCGAACTGTCTCCTTGATGCTCGAGCCCGTAGTACTCTTCAACGACGCCCTCCTCGAAGGCGGCAAGCGCCTTGCGCTCGAAGTCATCGGGGGCATCCTCGGCGTTACGGGGATTTCCACGAATGTAGCGAATCGAATAGGCAGATCCGGCGGAGAAGCGCTTGGCGATGTCTTTGGCCGCCACCGCACAATAAATTCCCGAGGTTTCGCCCGTCGCGCGGTTGATCTGCGGCTGGACGGCATCGATGTAATCCCAGGCAGCCCCAATCTCTGCGGACAGCACACGGGCTTCAGCGAGGGCGCGCCGATCGTTCTCAATGCTTTGGGCGTGGTAAAACCAGGCGAGATACACGCACAGCACAAGCACGCTTACCACACCGGCAAGCAGAAAGAACTTTTTTGCAAGGCGACGCCGCTCCAACCAAACCCCTTCTCATGGACTGACGACTGTTCCATTGTAGCGATTCGGCCTTCGCGCTGCGATCTGACAGCTGTTGCAAAATCGCAATAGTCGAACATGAACGTCGAAATACGTTGCGAAGGGGCAGCACCTAGCACCATGCGCCGAGCACATCTTGCGCGCCCAAGCAGCAGTAGTTCTTTTGGGACACCAAAAGCGGATTTGCCGCGACGATATCGTAAGAGGAGCCATCGTCGCTCACAGCGCCATCGGCTGCCGAGACGCTGTCTATAGCGCACAGGTAGAGGTTGCTGCCCTTATAGGAAAAATTCTCCCGCAAGCTGAGTTCATAGCGCAGAGGGCTCTCGCACAGCCGGGGCGCATGCACGTGCTCGGCAGCCTCTAGGGCGAAGCGTGCGATGGCCTTGTCCCTTTCCGCCCCCGAGGCGCGACCAAGGGCCTCTACCGCATCGAACATATCGCGCGACAGCGCGTTGAGAACTAGCGCCCCCTCACGCTCGAAGTTCCGTTTCACCGCCTTATCGCCATCCATGCACAGCGTAACCCCAAGTCCGTCGTCCCAATAGAAGTTCACCCAGCTGACAAGGGCAAGATGGGGCGACTCGTCCTTGTTGTAGGTGCTCGCAGCAAACACCATCATAGGATGCGGAATAAACTGATTCACAGCGAAAGGAGTGATATCCATAGCGACACTTTCTCATACGAGCCGGCGCCCCAACAGCACCGGCTTCTCTCACATCGTTCATGCGTCGAATGGGCTCTCACAGGGGAGGCTAGGTGAAAGCCCGATCCGCTTCCTTTTCTCGATAAAGCAGCCTACAGCTTCACCACCGTGGGCGCATTGCCAGTCATATCGGCAATGGTCGCCTCTCCATCAGTCAGGTAGAACACCTCGAAAATGGGGTTATCCGCCGTCTGGTACTGGTCTTTCAGCATGGGGATGTTCATGCAGGCTTCTTTCACGGCGCGATTGTCCTCGAACACCGCCTTCCCTCCCAAGCGGATCCACCGGAAATCAGGGGTGGACGCGCAAACCTCCACGTACGGATTTTCCTGCATCTCGGCAAACACGGTCTTCTGATTGTTGGTGCCGAACCACAGCTTTCCTTCGTGCTCCATCAGGAACATGAAGGGGCGGCACTTCGCCTTCCCATCGGCACCGACCGTAGCCAGATACTGGACGGGATTTGCGGTAAGGAACTCAACGACTTCCTGCATGGTTCGCTCTCTTTCTCTCGGTTGCGATTTGCCGGAGAGAGTATATAATGCTGTACAGTATTATGGAAAGTAGGAACTATTTTGTTATATAGTTTCATTTTGAATCTATTAAGGTAGGAGCTGTAAAATGACCACGCCTTCTGCTCATTCTCTTCCTCGTTGCCCCGTTGAAGTTACCCTTTCGCTCATCAGTAGCCGCTGGGTGGTGCTTATTTTGCGAGAGCTTATCTACGGAACGCGACGTTTCGGGCAGATTCGCAAGGCCCTCGGCGGCGTGTCGACCAAGGTACTCACGCAGAACTTGCGTACCATGGAGGAGAACGGCCTGCTTACCCGCGAGACCTTCGCCGAGGTGCCCCCTCGCGTAGAGTACACGCTTACCGCCTTGGGCCAAAGCCTGAGGCCCGTGCTGCTTTCAATGGTGGAATGGGGCTCTCAGTACGCGCGGCTGCACGAGCATCGGAGCTCGGTGCGCTGCGACACCGGCGAGGTGCTCATAGTGCGTCGCAAGGACGATGCCTACGTTGCTTTAAACGAAGAGGGCGATGAAGTAGCCCGCGTTGTTCCGACGGATGCAACTTGGGAAGCTGAGATTAACAACTCATATCGGACGCACGTAGATGGAGCGGCTCTCATTGCCGCCGCCGAAGTCCTCACACAAGACTAGCATTCGAAAGAGAAGGGCCGCTCGGCGACGGTCAGAGCCTTAACTGGGCAGCGCTCCACCAGCTTCTTGCCACACGTTATGAAGAACTGGGCTTCGCTGCGACGGGCCGAATGGGCGACGAGATAGCCCCTTCCGTGCCTCTCTTCCCTTCAGAACCCAAAATAAGGGAAGGAATAAGTGAATAAGGGAAGAAATAGGGAAATAAGGGAAAAAATAGGGGAAATACAGAGAAGCCTCAATCAGCCCTACGGCATCATTTCGCAAAATAGCGAACCCTTGCGGTAGATGTGCTGCTCTGCAACGCGGCCCACGCTCTTCCCGGTGCGAGCCGCGCGAAAGCACGAACCTTTACCCCAGCAGGGCTGTCACCTTCCCGAGCAAAGGCTCGAAGGAGACGCCGCGGTCTTCGAAATTGGGCTGCTTGGCGGAGATAAGCATGGCGTCGGCCGTGAAGTCAGCGGCGAAGGCCGTGGCCTCGGCCAGGTTCGAGCCGGCCATCACCGCAGCGAGCAAGGTGCTCGCGAACACGTCGCCCGTGCCGTGCAGCATGTAGGGCAGCTTGGCGTTGGTGGTTTCCGTGAAGTCGATGGCGTCGCCCCACACGTAGTTGTGGATGAGGCCGTCGCCGTGCTCGATGCCCTTCAGCACCACGTTCTTCGCGCCGCGCTCGCGCAGCTCCAGGATCATCTCACGCACCGTGGGCTCGTCCACGTCGGCACCCTGCCACTCGCGACCCAAGATGATGGCCGCCTCGGTGAGGTTCGGCGTGAGGATGTCGGCACCGTTGGCCAGCGTACCCATGGCTTCCACCAGCTCCGGCGTGTAGGTGGGGTACACCTTGCCGTGATCGGCCATGACCGGATCCACCACACGCAGGGCTTTCGGATAGGTCTCCCACACCTGCTTGATGATGTCTACCTGCTCGGGGGCGCCGAGGAACCCGGAATACACCGCGTCCAATTCCACGCCAATACCCGCCCAGGCAGCCAGGTAATCGCCCAGAATGTCGGTGGTATCATGCATGTACCAGCCGGGGAAGGCGGTGTGGCTGGAGAACAGGCCCGTGGGCACGGGGCACACGTCGCAGCCAGCGGCGGACAGCACCGGGATGGCCACGCCCAGCGAGCACTTGCCGTAGCCGCACAAGTCGTGGATGGCGGCCACGCGGGGGATGTAGGCGTCTTCGCGTTCGTAGAGGTTCGTCATAAAGTTCCCTTCGAAATCGGCCGACCGCGCGGGCCGGCAAGGGGCGTTCGTTGAATCGTTTCCCATTCTAGCCCTCTTGCAGGCGCACGGCCCTCGGTTTTTCCGATAGACATCCTAGCGGTTCTCGATGGCGCCGATGTTCTTCAGGGCGATCTCGATGCGGCCGTCCGGGGTGCTGAAGAACTCGATGAAATCGGAGTTCTCCCCGTATTCGGCCGGGAAGGTGAGCTCAATGCCCGTGTCGGTGCGGATCTTGTGACTCTTGGTGACCCGCTTGGCCACGGCTTTTTCCACCACGACGCGCTCGGGCAGGGCGCCCTTTTCCACAGCGGCCTCAAAGCGCTCGGCGACGCGGGGCTGATCGGCGAACACCTCGCGGCCCAGCTCGCGGGCGTCCACCTCGTCGGACTCCTCGGCATTCTCGGCCACGTAGGCCTTTGCCCGCGAAAGCGCCACGGCCGTGTTGGCGCCGAACTCCTCGGCCACCTCTTCCACCACGGTGGTCACCGCCTGCAGCACTTCGCGGCTGGAAGCTTCCATGGAGCACTGCAGAAGGCCGTCGGGGATGATCCAGCGTTTCTCGCCAGCGATTTCGCGCTCCTTGTCCACGAACCACACGGCCATGTCGTCGGCGGAGATGAGCGCGAAGGATGCCACCTTCTGAGACGGGTTCGGCAGAATGGCGTGATGGCGCGCGATGGTGGTGGCGGTGTCGCCGAAATCGTTGCTGCCCACCTCGTGCATGTAGGCCTGGCGGCTCTCCAGCAAAATGATGGCGAAGTAGCGCGGGCCGCGAGCCTTGTAGGCGGCCTCGGCCTCCTCGTCGGTCATCTCGCGCACCGTCTGATCGGCGTCGCCTTCGAAATCGATGACGAGCAGGTCAGTGGAGGGCGTCTTTTCCATGCGCGACAGCTCGCCGACGACAAACTCGCCGATCTGCTGGGACAGCCCCACGAAATCGCGCTCGCCCCGAAAATAGGAGCGGAGCTCCTCGGCGAACAGGCTGTTCTCCGCGAACGTTCCGCGCTTGCTGTCCAGGTTGCTTAAGGTGCGCTTGGCCTGAGACGCGACGTAGCGCTTGGCGGCCTTGTTTCCGAGATCCATGGGCACCTGCGCGAACACGTTCACGCAGGACACGAAATCGAACACATGCAAAATGGCGTTGTTGATATTCACAGAAGCTCTTTCTCGTGGAAAACGCCGATCTTTCGTCATTTTCAAGCCACGCTCTGACCAGGTAAAACCCTAGTTTTCCCAGCTCAAACACCCTGTTTGAAATGGCTGCAAAATGACGAAAGATCGGTCGGAACCGATCAGATTGCACAACCTATTATAGGGGAGAGATAGGAAAAGGCCATCCGCTAGGGCTCTAGCCACACATTCAAATCGACGTCGGTGGAAATGCCGGGGACGGTGCCGGCGTTGGTGTACTGCCAAATGGCGAAATCGAGCGGCGCGGTGGGAGCTTCCACATCGTACTCGGCCAGCCACACCGGATAGGCCGCACGCAAATCGGGCGTGAGGCGCAAAAGATCACGCTGGTTTCCGTAGAGCATGGGCGCGTAGCCGGCCGCAGCGATGGTCTCGCAGAACGCCCGGGCATTGGCGGTCAGCTGGTCGCTGGAAAGATTGTTGGCTCGGGCGCCCTCGATTTCCACGGGCTCGTGGTCGTAGGCGACATAGGCAAAGGTGGCGCCGGAGGCCTCGGTTTCGCGCAGGTTTTCCAGGGCGAACTGGGCCTCCTCGCGAGCCTCGTCCTCGGTCAACGCCTGGGAAAAGAAGTAGGCGCTCACCTGAATGCCCGCCTCCCCGGCACGAATGGCGTTCTGGAAGAAGAACTCGTCGGCGGAAAGCGCGCCTTCCGTGGCACCTCGGTTGCCGATGCGGGCGAAAGCGAACTGCACGCCGGCGTCGGCCACGGCGGCCCAATCGATGTCTTTGCCCTGGTGCTCCGACACATCGATGCCCCAGCGCGAACAGAGCGCATCGTTTTCGTAGTACGCCAGTTTTTCGCCGTCGCGCACGAGGCCGGACCAGTCGTAGGGACTCACGTAGGGCTCGATAGCGGCCACGTCGGCCGACCCCGATGCCGGCCCGCAGCCAACGAGCAGCCCCGCCGCCGCACACGCCACTGCGCACGCCGCACCGGCCACGAAGCGCCGCCGCGTCAACGCTGCAATCCGGGGCGCCCGCGCCCCATCTATGTTGCGGCCATTCAGCATCATGGACCATATTGTACGGCAGGAAAAACCTACTTCCGCAAGTTCCCAAACAACCCCCGCAAAAGTTGCCGGCTCGTCTCGCGACCGATCTGGCCGATGACGGAGCCGACCGTTTTCATGGCCTGCTCGCGTTGCTTCTCGGCAGCTCGGGCGGCGCGCTCGGCTTCTTTCTCGGCCGCCTTCTGAGCGCGCTCGGCCTCCTTTTCGGCAGCTCGAGCGGCCCGTTCCTCCTCCTTGGCCGCAGCCTTGGCAGCTCGGTCGGCCTCGGCGGATTTCTGCTTCTCGAATTCGGCGCGCTCCTTTTCCAGCTGGGCGCGCTCGGCAGCCAGCGCGTCGGCCTCGGCAGCGGCGCTCTTCTCGGCGGCAAGCTTCTCGTAGGCGCTCTCGCGGTCGATGGCCTCGCCGTACTTCTCCACGAGCTTCGCCTGGGCCACACCGATCGCCTCCAGCGTCGCCGCATCGGCTGCCCCCATGCGGCATTCCGGCGGCAGCACGCGCGCCCGTTCCACCACGCACGGCTGGCCATCCTCGTTCAGAAGCGACACGAGCGCCTCGCCGGTTCTCAGCTCCAGCAGCGCCTCGGCGGAATCGAAGGCCGGGTTCTCGCGGAAGGCCGCCGCGGCCGCGCGCACCGCCTTCTGCTCGGCGGGCGTGTAGGCGCGCAGGCCGTGCTGGATGCGGTTGGAAAGCTGCGCGAGCACCTCGTCGGGAATGTCGGCGGGCGACTGGCTGACGAAGTAGACGCCGACGCCCTTGGAGCGGATGAGCTTCACCGTCTGCACGATTTTGTCGGTCAGCTCCTTGGGCATATCGTCGAACAACAGGTGCGCCTCGTCGAAGAAGAACACGAGCTTGGGCTTGGGAAGATCGCCGGCTTCGGGCAGAAGCTCGTAGATTTCGCTGAGCATCCACAGCAGGAACATAGCGTACACCTGGGGCGATGCCATGAGTTTCGCAGCATTCAGGATGTTCACCGTGCCCTGGCCCGCCTCGCCAACCACCAGCCAGTCGGTGATGTCCAGCGCCGGTTCGCCAAAGAAGATGTCGCCGCCCGCATCTTCCAGGGTGAGCAACGCTCGCTGGATAGCGCCCACCGACTGCGACGACACGCGGCCGTACAGGGTTTCTACCTCGCTCGCATGTTCCGACAGGTAGCCGAGCATAGCGCGCAGGTCCTTCAGGTCGATGAGCAGCATGCCGTTGTCGTCGGCCAGGCGGAAGGCGATGGCCAACACGCCGCGCTGCACGTCGGTGAGTCCCAACAGCCGCGCAAGCAGGTCGGGCCCCATATCGGAAATGGTGATGCGCACGGGCACGCCGTCGCCGCCGAGCATGTCCCAGAGGCGCACATCGCAGCCCCGCGGCTCCCAGCCGTCGGCGCCCAGGGCGGCCGCGCGCTCGCGCACCTTCTCGGTGTCGTCGCCGGGCTGGGCCATGCCGGTGACGTCGCCCTTCACGTCGGCCATGAACACGGGCACGCCGGCCTGGGCGAACCCCTCGGCCAGCACCTTCATGGTGACCGTCTTGCCCGTGCCCGAAGCGCCCGCGATGAGCCCGTGACGATTCGCCTGGTTCAGCAGCAGATAGCAGGGGTTCTCCCCCTGCGCCACCTTGATCTTGTCGCCTTCGAGCATAGGGGCCTCCTCAGTGGTCGGAGCGAACGTTGCCCCCATAGTACGGGAACACCCTCGCCGCCCGGCCGCACCCCGCCAACCCGTTGGCATACCGTAGCGTTGCCGAGGGTGCTGCCTTTTCGGCATTCTGCAACCGTGAACGAACCCGTCGCAGTAAGATGAAAGGGTGCGGCAACGGAGCCGTTCATTGCGAGGAAGCGAGGCGGCATGATTTACGACGAGCGGGATATTCGGAAGGCGCAGGCGCTGGACATCGCCCAGAAGGTGCTGGTGGCGGCGCGGACGGCTCCCAAAGGCAAGGGCGTCGATGTCGTGGAATGCGCCGTGGTGGACGGCGACGATTTGGAAGCGCTCGCACGTGCCATGGAGGTCATCGGGCAGGAGCGCAGCCATGCGTTCTTCCTGCGCGACGCCAACTGCGTGCGCCAGAGCCTGTGTGTGGCGCTCGTGGGCACGCTCACCAAACCGCAAGGCCTGAACTGCGGCTACTGCGGATCCTCCACGTGCGCCGAGAAACCGCAGGAGGTGCCCTGCGAGGTGAACTCCGTAGACGTGGGCATCGCCCTCGGCGCCGCCGTGTCGCGCGCCCAGGCCTTCGGCGTCGACACCCGCATCATGTTCTCCGCCGGCCAGGCGGCTTGGAAGCTGGGCCTGCTCGGCGAGGGCGTGGGCCAGGTGTACGCCATCCCCGTGAGCATCAGCTCCAAAAGCCCGTTCTTCGACCGCGGGTAAGATCCTGCGCTTCCATCCGCGCCAACACGTTCCAGAGAAACTGCGCCATAATCGCGCCAATCGCGCCATAATCGCGCCAATCGCGCCAAAATCGCGCCAATCGCGCCAAAATCGCGCCATAATCGCGCCATGGCACGATTCCGAAAGGGTGGCTACTGTGAACGCAGATCAGCTGTTGCGCATCATCGAAGAGGGCGAGAACGACCGCATCGAATTCAAGCGTTGCGGCAACCAACCTGAAAAGGATCTCTTCGAAACCATCTGCGCGTTCGCCAACACGTTCGGCGGCACCATCCTGCTTGGCGTAGAGGATGATGGCTCCCTCACGGGTGTCAACTCGGCGCAGGTGCTTCCCGTCACGAGAAACATCCTCAACGTCGTCAGCAATCCCAACGCCTTCGATGTACCTGTCTCCTTGGAGTTCGAGCATATCGAGATCGACGATCGCCAAATTATCAAGGTCGACGTTCCCAACAGTCCTCAAATGCACAGTTACAAGGGCAAGGTATACGAGCGGCGGGGCGATACCGATATCGTCGTACGCGGAAGCGCCCCGCTCGCCGAGCTTTGCATTCGCAAGCAGGGAATCTATACCGAACAGCGCATTTTCGAGCATGTATCCCTGAACGACCTGCGAGAAGATCTCATTGACGAGGCGCGGCGACTCGCTCTCGTGAAGAGAAAAGATCATCCGTGGGGAGCCATGACGAACGCGCAGCTCGTTGAATCGGCCGGGCTCTTCGGCAAAGACTACTCAACGGGAAAGCAGGGCTATAACTTGGCGGCCGTCGTTCTTCTCGGAAAGGACGAGGTCATTCGATCGCTGTGCCCCGCCTACAAAACCGATGCGCTTGTGCGCCAGCACGACACGAATCGCCACGACGACCGACTCGCAACAACCACCAACCTCATAGATGCCTATGCCCAAGTTGCCGATTTCTGCAGGAAGCACCTTCCCGACCGCTTCCTCATGGAAGGCGACTTTGCCGTCAGCCCCCGCGATACCATCGTACGCGAGCTGGTCGTCAACTGTCTCATCCATCGCGAATTCACCAGCCCCTTCCCGGCGAAGGCCATCATCGACAACGAGGGTATCCGAACCGAGAACGCCAGTCGCGCCTCCTTCGAAGGTCCCTTGGAACCTGACACTTTCAGCCCCCTTCCGAAGAATCCCCTCATCGCTTCCTTCTTCGTGCACATTGGTCTGGCCGAAGAGCTGGGCAGCGGCACGCGCGAGCTGTTCAGGAACTCTCGCCTTTATACAGGACGCGACCCCGAACTGGAAGAGGGCTTGATTTTCAGGGCATTCGTGCCGACCGTTCCTGCGGCTGAGCCGATGGGCGGCACATCCGACAGATACGACGCCCAAGCAAAGAACGCCGATGAAGCCTCAGCTCTTGCCTTGAAACTGGCCGAAAACAGTGGTGGCATGAGAACTGCTGACTTGGTCGGTGCGGGCGTTTCTCGCCGCACGGCCCAGCGCATCATAGGGGAGCTTGTTAGTCAGGGGCTACTTGTCCCGCAGGGCAACGGCCCGAGTCGTGTTTATCGCCGAACCCGTGAGTAGATGCGATCAGAGAAGACGAGGTGCCTGGCCCACATCGGCCAACTTTCCCGCGCAAGCAGAAACGATCAGAAAGGCCAGCCATGGCAGAATACGCACTCGCAAGCTTTGAAGCGAAGGACGGCACGGGCCGGTGGGAGGTTTTCACCTGGGGAATTGCGGTTAACGGCAAGCGCTACCACTTCACGAAGCAATCCCACATCGTGTGCGCTGGCCTGCCCGGGCGCACCGAGAAGCACGTCTACCAAACCGAGGAAGACGACGACTTCGGCCTGTGGGCGGCGCTCGCCGTCTACCAGGAGACCGGCAGCCTCACCGACGCAGGTCTCGCCGCCTGGGCCCTGGGCGGCACGAGCATTGAAACCCACATCGACACGCGGGAGATCCCCGGCAACGTGACGCTTTCCATCGGGCACTTGCGCCGTGGCCGCGACGCCAACCTTTCCTTGCGCTACCGCGAAGACGGCCGCTGGGTTCAAGTCGGCGCCATCCAGCACTTCGCCGACATCACCCTCGCCGCCATCAACGCCTACCGTCGAACGGCTACCCCCGCCGCACCTTCCTCGTCCATATAGGTCGATCCGGCTCGTCGAACTCCAGAAGCTTCGACGTCGCACTGCTGGCCCGGTCGAAGATCCTGCCGATACCCGAGGCCTCGAGCACGTGCCTGGCGACGCTCCCCCTCTTATCATAGGCCATTATCGTGAGCAGCACATCGGCCAGAAGCTTCTCGTAGTCCTCGGCGCACAGGTACGGCTCAGCGAGGTCGATCATGGCAGCGTAGTCCACGATCGGGCTACGCTTGCCGATCTTCGCGCAGTAGAGCCTGTCATCGTGAGCGCAGATATTCCTGAACTTGACGATCGGGCCGAGCGAGAGGCGGGCGTCCTTCGGGTCGAAGTACGGGTTGTCCCCGCCGAGCCGACCGGTCGCCTCGGCGATCCTCTTGCAAACGAGACGCCGCTCGGCCGGCTTCATCAGATGGAAGAAGTGCTCGACGCTGCCAAAGGTGAGCGAGTTCGCGAGAACCCAGAGGGGCACGTGCCCGTGCCGCTCCTTGTAGTGGCGCACAGGTTCGCTCCTCGGACGGGACACGCAGGAATAAAGGGTACTCTGCAGCTTCAGGAGGTTGTCGATGTAGTTCTTCAGCCCGAACTCTTCAAACTCTGATTCCGTGCAGAAGTTGCCCTGAATGAGGTATGACGACGGCTCGGGATGGTGCTCGGCGAAAGTGTATGAGCACACCGTTCGCACCACAGCCTCAACCTGCATGAGATGCTTGAACGTCACCTCTCTGAGGTCGCGATCGAAGCAGAAGAGGTTATATACGTCGTTGAAGCTCGTCCCCTCCGCGAAACGATCGTCGCCGGCCGCCCTCGTTGCGTCCGAATCGAGAAACGGGTCCTTGTATCCGTTCACGATGGAGTAATACCCTTCCCGCATGAGAATACCAGGCGTGTCAGCATCAGTCGAGAGCCCACGCTTGTGCATGAGATTGATCTGCTCTTCAATACTCTTGAACGGCTTTTCCATACCTCTCCTAAAAAACAGGAAGCGGTCACCATCGAGGCAACCGCTTCGCTGTGGGCGGGGCCCCCGTAAGAGCTTCCGCCATAACCACTGACTGAACTTTACCAATTCCGACCTAAGCGGGTCAATCGAAAAAGGAAAATTCTTTTGACATTATGGTAAAAAACTTTTTACTCGGAAGCCCAGCCATCAACATCCTACCAATCAATCTCCTCGTACACGAGGCCGTGGGCGTCCTTGAGGTGGGCGAAGAACTCGGTGCAGTCGTAGACGGGGATGGTCGAGCGCTCGAAGCCGACCTGGTTGCGCGTGACGATGGCGCGGGCATGCAACTTCTTGGCGCACTGGTAGAGGCAGGCGTCCTCGAAGTCGGGCCACGACGATTCCAGCGCGTTCTCGATGTCGTACTCCCCCAGCGTGCAGATACGCGCCAGCCGCTTCACTTTCAGCAAGCGAAGCTTCACCGACTCTGCAAGGCGCGGCTTGCCCCCCTCCGTCAGCAAGTAGAACGCATCAGTGAACTGCGACGGGCTCATCCACAGATCGACCTCGCCGAGCGCGCCTAATATGAGCAGCTTGCGGGCATCGGCGGCGAAGGGCTGCCGGTCCATCATGCAGTCCAGCAAGATGTTGGTATCGAGCAGCAGCTTCATCGGCGACCCTCCCCCGCAGCGCCAGCAATGCCCAGCCGAGCCAACCGCGCGTCTCTCGTCGACATGCTCCGATAGGGCTCGGCCACCGGAGCCACCAAACTGTCCACCAAGCCCACCGCAGCTTCAACCTCGGCCCGACTGTGCGGCCGCCTCTCTTCCACTCGATCGTCGAAGGGAAGCACTCCCCCCTCGATCACGTAGTCGTAAAGCTGGTTGACCGCCTTCGACGCATTGGTCCCCAAAGAGGCCAGAACCCGATTGCCCTCCTCCTTCTTCCCAACCCCCATCCGAGCCGTAACCATAGCCTCCGCACTACCCATAACCTGCTCCTAGCTTCCATTTGTTGTACGTTGTACACTATAGCATAAAGAACCCCTCGATGGCCCCTTCATTTAATTGGCCAAAAACGGGGGTCTTGAAATCACAATCTGTGATTTCAAATGACGGGGGATTGACCCTCAGGCCGAACGCCTCCTCCATGCCAATGCGGAAGAGATCCATTGACACCATAAGCCGACGACACTATCCTTAGCTGCGAAGCCCCGAACGGTGAGGAATCACCACTTCCGGGGCTTTCGTTTTACCCATCAAAAGAGGCGCGCGGAGCTACCATCGTGCAAGTAATGCCCTCTATTGGGCTATCGGTAAACCATCGTAGGGAGTATCCTTTAACGGCAAGAATTGCATGCGCAAACACGCTGAACTGCAGCTCACCTACAGCAGCAAGGAGACCGATATGCGAGCTATGCGGAATAGCAGCTTCAAACAAAAGCGACTGTTTTTGAAGAATCTTCTCATCACGCTTCTGGCAGCTTTTGTTGCCTGCTCGCTATACGGCTGCTACTACTCATCGAACTCGGACTCCTCGAAGCCCAAGCAGCAGGAAACCTTGAGCTCTCAAAGCGAGGTGCAGTCCTGGGCACAACGGCAGCAGGAGCTTGAGCGAGAGCAGAAAGCCTACGAAGAGGAAATGGAACGGCTCGAGGAGTCGGCCCCTGAAGCCATTGCCGAACGTCTGGGCATTCCGCAATCACATCTTTGGTACAACGCCGGCAACCATATTGGCGAAGCATGCACAGTTGCTGGGCCCGTCGTTAACGTGTACCAAGCAAAAGACGCGAATGGAATGCCCATTTTCGTGGACATAGGCTCAGCCTACCCCAGCGACAATCGCGTCACCTTGGTCATCTGGGCAGAGCACTACGACGACTTTGCAGAGATGCTCAACGCGGTAGACCACGGAGGTGCGTGGCTTTCAGTTAGCAGCTATCTAGACGTCTACGACGGCTCCCTCCAAATGAACAGCGACAACGGCTGCGAATATACTTGGTGGACCGAGGTTGGATAAACGCGAAACTCAGCACATGCATGCGAATGCTACTCGCAAAGGCTCTAGACCCAGCAATCCTATTTTGTTGAATAATTTATCCCGTGAACCATGCGTCTGCTCATTGCGCAATAACGCCAAATTCCCGCCACTACAATTCTTTTAGGCTCAATTATGTTGAGGGAGGTTTCATATTACGGAATTCAGCAGCATCCGTAATACCAATCCGCAAAAACGCAAAGGTGTTAGCGCCAGGCTAAATTAGCCACCTAAAGCCAACCTAAAATAGCCAATTCAGAGTCAAGGAAAAGCAGCCAATGCGTCCTCCAGACCCCTACACTGGTCTATGCCAATACGCCAGCGTAAGGAGGATTATGGACAAAGAAAACGAACGCATTGGCCTTCAGGAGATTATAGACAAGGCCATAGAGGAGCTGGCCCGCGAGGCGGGCGATTCATTCAAACTCGACCAGCTGAACCTTGCCGAGTTCTCGCGCAGGACGGGGCTGTCGCGCTCGAAAGCGCGATCGCTGAAGGCGAAGGGCTTCGTCGTGACGCCGCACGGAAGATGCGGGATAAGGGCCAAGTCAACGGTCATCAGTGGCTTCGAGGGGGTGGTGAACACCCTGCTGATGGAGGGCGTAACGAACTCCGAGGTCGTCTTCGAGCGCATCGCGAGCCAGGGCTACAAGGGCGGAAAGACTACTGTCAAGAACTACATCTCCGCGCACGCGAACCTGGTTCCCGCCAAGCGCAAGCTCGCCAAGGCTGACCCGCAGGGCAGCCGCGGAAGGCGATTCGAGACGAAGCCCGGCGAGAGCTACCAAATGGACTGGGGCTTCGTGAGGGTCGAGGGCTGGGACGGCGGCGACTTCAAGATAGCGTGCTTCGCGATGGTGTGCCATCATTGCGGAACGTGCTACGTCGAGTTCTTCCCGAACGCCCGGCAGGAGAACCTCTTCATAGGCATGGTCCACGCCTTCATGGTCATGGGCGTGCCGGAATACGTCTTGACGGACAACATGCGCAGCGTCACGACGGGGCGCGACATCGAGGGCAAGCCGATCTGGCAGGTGGACTACGCGGCCTTCATGGCGTGCGTCGGGTTCAAGACGAGACTCTGCAAGCCGTACCATCCGTTCACGAAGGGCAAGGTCGAGAGGCTGGTCTCCTATGTCAAGCGCAACTTCGCGGCCGGGCGCAAGTTTTACAACGCCACCGACTTGAACGCCCAAGCACTCGAGTGGTGCGCCAGGCAGTCCGGGCGCTACCGCAGGGCCATGGACTGCGTCCCCGCCGAGGAGCACGCTGCGAAGTGCCTGCCCGCATGTGTATGGCAAAGTAATTCTCGACAGTTTGGCATGTAGGAATTCGACACTTTGG
>OLQE01000709.1_pt1 | contig 23400 bp, 17 predicted proteins | sample 1643161 | NCBI WGS metagenome assembly OLQE01 (sample SAMEA3136650, study PRJEB25190) | human gut metagenome | reverse complement strand
TGTTCGGCACCGCCGGCGCCGGATTCGAACGCGTGAACCTGGCCTGCCCGAAGCATCTGCTGGAACGGGCGCTCGACCGGATGAACGACGCGCTGGCCTCCCGCTGAGCGGTGGCGGCCATCTATGGCCGCCGCGGTCCGGCCGCGCACCCGGAGCACGTATGCGCGGACCGCCTCCCGACGCCGAGGGGTGGTCCGTCCGTTTTTCCCGGGCGAACACCGGCGACGTCGGTAGAATGATACCGGCATATGATTCGCACGGATGGAACGGAGCGTGGCATGGCGGCACGTCGGAAGGCATGGGCGGCGATTCGCAGAATCGCGGCGTCGGACCGTATCAGCGGACTGATCATGCTCGGGTGCGCCGTACTCGGCCTGGTCCTGGCGAATCTGCCGGCCACGGCGCATCTGTTCGAGACCGTGGCGGAAACCCATCTGGGCATCCCCGGCACCGATATCGACCTGCCGCTGGGCCATTGGGCCCAGGACGGCCTGCTGACCATCTTCTTCCTGACCGTGGGGCTGGACCTGAAGCAGGAGCTGACCACCGGTTCATTGGCCAATCCGAAGGCCGCCGCCGTGCCGATGCTGTGCGCCGTCGGCGGCATGGTGATGCCGCCCATCCTGTTTTTGACCGTGGTGGAGCTATACGCCCAATTCGGACCGCCTGCCGTGGGGCAGGCCACGGTGGCCTCCGGAACCGTGTTCGGATTCGACGAACTCGCCCAGGGCTGGGCGATTCCGACCGCCACCGACATCGCCTTCTCGCTGGCGGTGCTCGCCCTGTTCGCCAAGGCGTTGCCGGGCTCGATCCGCGCCTTCCTGATGACGCTGGCCACCGTGGACGATCTGCTGGCCATCATCCTGATCGCCGTGTTCTTCTCCTCGCTGGACGCCTGGTACTGGTTCGTCGGCATCGGCGTGTGCGCGCTGATCTGGTGGTATCTGGTGCGGCGCAGGCGCGTGCCGTGGCTGGTGGTGGCCATGGTCGGCATCCTGGTGTGGGTCATGATGTTCGAGGCGGGCATCCACCCCACGCTCGCCGGCGTGCTGGTCGGCCTGCTGACTCCGGCGCGTCCGATCCACGGCGAGGCCTCGCCCCGCGCCGAACGGTACTGCGCCAAACTCCAACCGTTCTCGTCGCTGCTGGCGCTGCCGATCTTCGCGCTGTTCGCCACCGGCGTGCACTTCGAGACGCTCAGCCCCACGCTGCTGACCTCTCCGGTGGTGATCGGCATCGTGGTGGCGCTGGTGGTGGGCAAGCCGATGGGCATCATGGCCACCGCATGGCTGTCCACCCATCCAGGCGGCCTGGACATGCCCAAGGGGCTGCGCGTGCGCGACATGTTCCCGGCGGCCTGCGCCTGCGGCATCGGATTCACCGTGTCGCTGCTCATCGCCTCGCTGGCCTATACGGATGCCGAACTGTCGGCGGAGAGCCGGTTCGGCGTCCTTGTGGCGTCGCTGGTGGCCGCAGCCGTCTCCGGCATTCTGCTCAGCCGGCAATCCAAGCGGTACGAGCGTGAACGGATCGCGCCGCCTGCCGGATCGGGCGTCGCCGCGGCGGGAATCGATGCCGAACCGGACGGATCCGAATTCGTCTGGCATGACCATATCGACGAGGAGATGGATGATGACTGATTGCACCGACCAACCCATGGGCCCCGAGGACCTGATCAGCCGCCGGCAGGTGGATCCCGCCGCCGGTGATATCGACACGCCGCCGTTCGCCGAAACCTACCACCGTGGCCCGGTCATCCTGCGCGGGCCGATGATCCCCCGGGACAGTACCACCGCCAACCTGCTGAAAGCCGAACAGTCGACCGACTGGCTGCACATGGACCCGTGGCGCGTGCTGCGCATCCAGGCCGAGTTCGTCGACGGGTTCGGCGCGCTCGCCGAACTGGGGGCCGCCGTCTCCGTGTTCGGCTCGGCACGGACCCAGCAGCACGATCCGGCCTACCGTGCGGCGCAGCGCATGGGCTCGCTGATTGCCGATCGGGGCATCGCCGTCATCACCGGCGGGGGACCGGGCATCATGGAGGCCGCCAACCGGGGCGCGGCCGCGGCCGGCGGCAAATCCGTGGGACTGGGCATCGAACTGCCTCACGAGCAGGGCATCAACGCCTGGGTGAACCTGGGCATGAGCTTTAGGTACTTCTTCGTCCGCAAGACCATGTTCGTCAAGTATTCGTCCGGCGTGATCATCTGTCCGGGGGGATTCGGCACGCTGGACGAGATGTTCGAACTGCTCACGCTCGTGCAGACGCACAAGGTGGAGCCCACGCCCATCGTGTTGTTCGACACGGCGTACTGGCAGGGCCTGTTCGATTGGATCACCGGCACGTTGGAGACGCGGGGCATGATCTCACCGTTGGACCCCGATCTGGTGACGCTGACCGACGATCCGGAACAGGCCGTCGCCGTGGCCACGAGCACGATCCGCTAACCTGCGGCCGCCCGGCGTCCGGGCGGAGTCGGCTCAACGCTTGACCGCGATGAGCAGGCCGGTGCCGGACGGGGTGAGCGTGGCGTCGAAGCGTTCGTCCGACTGCACGGTGTCCAACAGCCCACGCATGGCCACGGCCTTGTCGCCGCGGTCGGCGGGGTTGACCACGCCGCCATTGGCATGGGGGTCCTCCAACGCCATGACGTCGGTGAACACGATGACGCCGTGCTCGCCGAGCACACGCGAGGCGTGCTCGAAGGCGGGCGCGTAGTTGGACGCATCGCCGGACACCACGATCAGGTCGTAGTCGCCGGCGTTGAGTCGGGGCAGATACGTGCCGACGGGGGCGTTGACCGCCCGCAGCGTGGTCTGGGTGCGGTCCGACAGCCCGGCGAACAGCTTGCGGATCAGGGCGATGCCCTGCGTGGAGGAATCCACGGCGGTCAGCTGGCCGCGTCCCTCCAGACCGGCGATCAGCTGGAGTGTTTCGACCACCGACGCGGTGCCGATGGCGATGATGGAGGAGGCGCCGGTCAGATGCACCAGCAGGCAGAGCAGTTCGGCCTGCGCCGCCGAGCCTTGCGGCATCCCCTCGCGTTCGACGGCCGAACGCACCTCGTTAAGGTCAGGGGATTGGCGGGAGAAGGCCCGGTCCTCGACGTACTCCCAGATCTTGGCCAGATTCGTGTATGACGTTTTGTTCATGGTTCCGCCTCTGAATGTCAACAGGGTGAATCAGCGTTCCTTGACCTGTGCGATCAGCTGCCAGATCTCCTCGCCGACGTCGATGCCGCGGGGGCATTCGCGGGTGCAGGCGCGCACCGACTGGCAGGCCGCGATGCCGTCCGCCGTGTCGATGGCGTCCAGGCGTTCCGCGGCGGCGGTGTCACGCGAATCGTTGATGAACCGCGACGCCGCGATCAGGGCGGCCGGTCCGATGAACGCCTCGCCGCCGGCGAACACGGGGCAGCTGCCCTCGCACACGCCGCAGGCGATGCAGTTGCTGAGCAGCTCGTACCTGGCCAGCTGCTCGGGGCGCTGCAGGTATTCGAAGACGTCCACCTTGCCGTCGTCGGTGGTGGCCAGCACGCCGTCGGCCTGCAGATACGGCTTGAGCTTCTTGATCTGTTCGAGCATCGGATCGATGTCCGCGATCAGATCGCGCTGCACGGGGAACCCGGGCAACGCCGCCAGTTCGATGACACCGAGGCATCCGTCCGGTTGTCCTCCGGCGGGCGCGTCGGCGTCATCGGCTTCGCCGGTATGCCTGAACCCCTCCTCGTCGGTGGCCGGGGCATCCGGCTTCGCCCAATCGGCGACCGTGGCGGTGCACAGCAGGGTGGGGGTGCCGTTGATCGCCACCGCGTCCGAGCCGCACAGGCCATGGCCGCAGGAATAGCGGAACGCCAGCGTCGGATCGACCGTACGTTTGATGGTCAGCAGGCAGTCCAGCACCGTATCCTCGGGACGCGCCGCGATCGTATAGTCCTGCACCCACTGCTTGCCGCGCGGACGGCGGCGGGCCGAATCACCGCCGAACGGCGAGGACTTCCTGGCGAACGGGCTGCCCGCGCGTGCGCGGTCACGCTCCCGTTCGGCACGGGGGGTGAACCGGTGCACACGTAACGTCACCGTGGTCGTCTCGTTGTTGGTTCCGCCGCTCATCGCTCCGCCTTTCCAGTCAAAACCGTCATATAGTCTGCCATATCCCGTACCCGCCGATTCAGTAGGAGCGGGCCTGCGGCGGCATGTCCTCGATGCGCACCGGCTGCCAGGAGATGCGCCCGGCCGCGTCGGTCATCGAATGGGCGAGGAAACGCTCGTCGTCGCGTTCCGGGAAGTCGGAGCGGCACAGCGATCCGCGCGACTCGTGCCGGGCCTCGCTCGTGCGCAGCATGGCCGAGGCCAACGCGATCAGATGACGGACCTCCCAGATGGCGGTCAGTTCCTGGTTGAAGGCCGCGGTCTCGTTGTGGGGGTGCAGCGCGGCGGCGCGCGGGGCGATGTCTGCCTCGATGGCCGCGACCGCGGCGGCGATGGAGTCGGCATCGCAATGGACTGCCAGAGCCGTCTCCATCAGCGAACCGAGGTCGGCCATCAGCAGGTAGGGGTTGTCGTCGGGCTGCGTGTCCGACTGCGGGTCGGCGTCCTTGGCCGCCGCGAGCAGATCGGCCACCTCCGTCCGGCGGCGTTCCGCAGCGGCGTCGACGCGATCGTCGTCGGTGGTGTCCGCCGGGGCGGCATCGGCCAGACGGGCGGCCAGCGCGTGTCCGGCGCGGGTGCCGAACAGGCAGGCGTCGAGCAGCGAGTTGCCGCCCAGACGGTTCGCGCCGTGCACGGAGACGCAGGAGCATTCGCCGGCGGCGAACAGGCCGTCGATCACCGCGCGCCGGTCATCGGCCCAACGATAGACCTCGCCATCCGTGGTCACGGGGATGCCGCCCATCGTGTAGTGCGCGGTCGGCTTGACGGGGACCAGGTCGGTGGTCGGATCCAGGTTCATGTACTTGTGGATTGTCTCGACGACCTGCGGCAGCACCTGGTGCATATGCCCGGCGTCGATGCCGCGCATATCCAGCCAGACGCAATCCTTGCGCCCGAGGGGATCCCTCGGGTCGGGCACGCCGCGTCCGGCGTCGGTTTCCGAACGGATCGCACGGCTGACCACGTCGCGGGCGGCCAGATCGGCATGTCCCGGGGCGTAGCGTTCCATGAACGCCTCGCCTTCGGCGTTGCGCAGCACGCCGCCCTCGGCTCGCGCCGCCTCGGACAGCAGGATGCCGGTGTGCGCCAGACCGGTCGGGTGGAACTGCACGAATTCGGTGTCCTCGAGCTGCAATCCGGCATCCAACGCCAACGCCATGCCGTCGCCGGTCAGATCCCACGAGTTCGACGTGGTGTGGAACAGCCGGCCGGCACCGCCGGTGGCCAGCATGACATTGCGGGCGTGCACGGCGTGCACGGTGCCGGTGTGCGTGTCGAAGGCCACCACGCCCTCCACCTTGGCGCACGCCTCGTCCACCACCAGGTCGGTCACATACCATTCCTCGGCGAACTCGATGCCGGCGGCCACACACTGCTGCCAGAGCGAATGCAGGATCTGATGGCCGATGCGGTCGGCCGCATAGGCGGCGCGCTTGACCGGCTGCTGGCCGAAATCGGCGGTGTGCCCGCCGAAGCGCCGCTGGGCGATATGCCCGTCCTCGGTGCGGGAGAACGCCACACCCATACGTTCCAGGTTGATGACCGTGGCCGGGGCCTCCTGCGCGAGCAGCCTGGCCGCATCCTGATCGACCAGCCAATCGCCGCCCTTGACCGTGTCATAGTAGTGCCAATGCCAATCGTCGTGCTCCACATTGCCCAGGCTCGCGGCGATGCCGCCCTCCGCCGAACCGGTGTGCGAACGCAGCGGCTGGAGCTTGGAGATCACCAGCACGGCGGGATCCTCGCCCATGGCACGGCGTTCGGCGAATTCGGGGGAGTGCGCCAGGCCCAGCGCCGCCGACAGGCCAGCCGCGCCGGCGCCAACGATCACGACATCATACATTGCTTCGACATGCTTCGGACTCATAGTCTTGATTCTCGCACAACGGCGGTAATAATGGTGCCATGAGTGAGTCGTCGATAGCCGATGCGGGCCATGACCGTCCGCATGCGTCGTCGCGGGGCGAATCCCCGCGGTCGTTCAACACCGGCGTCTATGAGGTCGTCAAGCGTATACCGCGCGGTTGCGTGGCGACCTACGGGCAGGTGGCGGCGCTCGCGGGACGGCCACGCGCCGCACGGTTCGTGGGCTTCGCGCTGCACGCCAACCCCGAACCCGGAGTGATCCCCTGCCACCGGGTGGTGTTCCGCGACGGTTCGCTCGCGCCCGGGTTCGCGTTTGGTGGCGCCGAGCGGCAGCGTGAACTGCTGGAGGCCGAGGGCGTGGTGTTCGTGCCGCCTCCGGACGATGCCGCCAATGCCGGTGCGTCGGGCTGGCGCGTGGATCTGGGCCGTTGCCAGTGGCGTGCGTGAAACCGGTTATGACGCTGGAACGGCGTAGCCGTCGCGCGTGCGCACGATGACGCCCTCCAGCTCCAGTCGCGTCAGCTCGGCCAACAGCGCTTCGATGCTGAGGGTGACGCCGGAGCGCTGCAAGACGGCGAGGATGGCGTCGGCGTTCGGTGGGGTTCGTGCGCGCCGGCAGGCGGCGATGGCGGCCGGAATTGAGCGGTACGGCGGCACTCCTGCGGACGTCCCCGTGCCGGTGTTCGTGCCGTTGTCTGTTCCTGTTCCTGTTCCTGTGCCTGTGCCCGTGTCAGGCCCTGCGCATGCGCCGACGTTCGTGCACGGGTCCGGGACCGCTGCGGGCTCGCCGATATCCGGTTTCGGATGGGCGGCGTGGCAGATCTCATCGATGCAGTGCGGCGAGGTGATGATGACCGCCTTGTTCTCGTGAATCAGCGTGTTGCAACCGGCGTTGTGCGGCGAGGTGACGGCGCCGGGGATCGCATACAGCAATCGGTTCAGGTCGCAGGCCCATCCCGCCGTGTTCAGTGCACCCGACCGTGGGCGGGCCTGCGCCACCACCACGGACGAGGCCAGCGCCGCGATGATGCGGTTGCGCAGCAGGAACCGGTGCCCCTCCGGTATGATGTCCGGCGGCAGCTCGCTGATCAACGCGCCGCCCTGCCGCAGCATCCGTTCGAACAGGCGTTGGTTGCGTTGCGGGCCGATATGATGCAGCCCGCCGGCGAATACGGCCACGGTCCGCCCTCCGGACGGAGCCGCCGACAGCGCCCCCTGATGGGCGGCCGCGTCGATGCCCATCGCGCCGCCCGACACCACCAGATGCCCGGCGGAGGCGGCCTCGCTCGCGATGTCCCGCGCCACGGTGCACCCGTAGTCGTCGGCCGCCCTGGAACCCACGATCGCCAACGGTTGTTGGCAACAGGTCAGGGCGGCGGGGTCGCCCAATCCCCACAGGCATAGGGGCGGCGACCAATCCTTCTGGATCGACAGGTCGTCAACCTGATGCGGCCAATACGCGCTGTGCGGGGCGATGATCCACATACGTCCACCATCGGTCAGCGGCGCACGCAATGCATGCATCGAGCACGACGGCAGCCGCCGCAGGTGGTGAATCCACCGGTCCCATGAGGCGTGGAACGCCTTCATCCCTTCAGGGCGGACCTTTCTGCCCCACCGGGCGATGCCGGTGGCGAAGATCCGGTCCGATTCCCGGCGCAGCGCAGGGTCGCCGCCGTCGTGTCGAGCCGCGTCGAGCAGCATGTCGGCCACGGCCATGGCGCTGTCGGCCCCCTTGAGCATGGCGAACATCAAGGCGTCGGCGCTGTTGACGGCCACGGTGAGCACGGCGCGGGCCAGGGTCTCGTCGTCGGGTAGCGGCTGGGTATGCGGCGACGCCGACGGTATTGACGGTGATTGCGGTGACACCGGCGGCGGAACCGATGTCGGTGTCGGCGACGATATGGACGCCGCTTCCGACGGTGCCGGCGTTGGCACGGAAGATATCAACGATGACGCGGTGTTCATGGCTGCTCCTTGGTCCGCATGCCGATGGCCGTGAACATATGCTCCGGCGTGGGCGACACCGTCCCGGACAGGTCGGCCAGCGTCCATGCGAGCCTCATCGAACGGTCCACGCCGCGCAGGCTCAGCCGTTCATGGGCCAGCGCCCGGTCGGCAATCCGCAACGCGGCGCGGGAGGTGTGCTCCCGCAGCCACGACCCCGAGGCCTGCGCGTTGCAACTCCACCCGAAGGGGGCGAATCGCTCCTGCGCGGTCCGACGGGCTTGGATGACCCGTTGACGAATCCGCTCGCTGGGTTCCGATTCGGCGGTGTCGGCGTTGAGCAGCGTGGTGACGGGCGGCACCGTGATCTGGATGTCGATGCGGTCGAGAATCGGGCCGGACAGCCGGGCGAAATACCGCACCCGATCGCGCTCCCGGCAGGTGCAGCGCTCGCCGGTGCCGTAGTCGAAGCCGCAGGGGCAGGGGTTGGCCGCCATGACGAGTTGGAACTGGGCCGGATAGTAGGTGATGCCGCCGGAACGGGTGAGCGTCACATGGCCGGATTCCAACGGTTCACGCAGCGTCTGCAGGGCACGGGTGGAGAATTCGGGCGCCTCGTCCATGAACAGGATGCCGCAGTGGGCGCGGGAGATCGCCCCCGGCTGGGCCAGACCGCTGCCGCCGCCGACCAGCGAGGGGCAGGAGGCCGTATGGTGCGGCGCCTCGAACGGTGGGATGTCGGAGATGCCGTAATGCTGCAACGTGCCGCACAGGGAACGGATCGAGGCCACCTCCAGCTGCTCGTGTTCGTTCAGGGGACTCATGATGCCCGGCAGGCGCGAGGCCAACATGGTCTTGCCGGAGCCGGGAGGACCTACCATCAGCAGATGGTGGCCTCCGGCTGCCGCCACTTCCAGCGCTTTCTTGGCCTCCTGCTGTCCGATGACCTCGGCCATGTCGCCGGGCGGTTCGGCGTCGAACGCCGGCTGCCGGGGTTGCTCCCCGACAGGCAGATCGTGGGGCGGCTGGTATCGGGCGTCGCCTCCCAGCATCTCGATCAGCTCGCCCACATGCCTGACGCCGATCACGTGGGGACCTTCCACCAGACGTGCCTCGTCAAGGTTCGCATACGGCACCACGATGCGGTGCAATCCGCGTTCCCTGGCGCGCAGCATGATCGGCAGCAGGCCGTTGACGGGCAGTACGGTGCCGTCCAGATTGACCTCGCCGATCACCACCGTCTCGTCCAACGAATCCGGGGGAATCGCGCCGGCGGCGCTCAGCACGCTGGCGGCGATCGCCAGATCGTGCGAGGAACCGCGTTTGGGCATCGAGGCGGGCGAGAGGTTCACGGTGACCCGTGTCTCCGGCCAGCGGAAGCCGCAGGCGTGACAGGCGGATTTGACGCGCTCGCGCGCCTCCGATAGTGAGGCGTCGGGTAGTCCGATGATGCTGAAATACGGCAGACCGGGGGAGATGAAGGCCTGCACCTGGATGATGAAGGCCCTGATGCCGATCAGTCCCACGGATAACGCTCCTCCGATGGCCATCAGAACGCTCCCGGGATATGGTCGAGCAACGGTTCGCCGCCCTGCAGCGTGATCGAGATGACGTCGAACCGGGTCCCATGGTGGGTGAGCCGGTGGTCGGGTTCCAACAGCCATTGCACGGCGGCGCGGCGCAGGCTTGTCTGCTTGCGGGGGTCCACGGCCTCCTGCGGTATGCCGCAACGCGTTGAACGCCGGGTCTTGACCTCCACGAAGACGACGATCCGCTCCGGGGTTACGGCCACGATGTCCAGCTCGCCGTATCGGGTGCGCCAGTTGCGCGATAGGATGCGCCAGCCATGGTGCGCCAGCCAGGCGGCGGCGTAGTCTTCGCCGGCGGCCCCCAACGCCTTGGCGTCAAGCGATCCGTCGCGCAATGTGCGGGCGAGCCGGTCCAGGTTCCGGCGGTCATCCGCCGCGGGTGCCGCCGCCTGTGCGGTGGCCGGAGCCATGGTCCGTGAGGTGTGCGGTGTGGTGGTCTGTTGCGTGGTCATACCACCAGTGCACCAGACTTCGCCTGCCGGGTACAGGGGCGGAGGGGGAAGTGGACGCAGACTCCGGTTTCGGGCGTGTTGTGGATAAGTCATATAAGAAATGCGACGTCACTGCCCGGAATGTCCAGTTCGCGATGTGCGTGGACGGGGGCAGTGACGCCGCATGACGTATCATCCGCCGTCGGTGGGCGGATTGCGCCACATTCAGTGCAGCAGGGCGGTCATTTCGCCGAGGTTGAGCTCGAAGCTGACGCCGCGCTCCTCGAAGTCGGGCTGGTTGCGGGTGCTGACCATCGCGTTGCGCACGAATTCGCCGGCGATGGCGGCGGCCTCGGACAGGCCCTTGCCCGCCATCACCGCGCCGCACAGCGCGGAGGCGAACGCGTCGCCGGTGCCGTGGATCATGTACGGCAGCTTCTCATGCGCATGCTCCTGCTTGCGCTCGGCGCCGGTTTCGGCGCTGGCCACGTAGTTGCGCAGGAATCCGTCCCCGCGGTCGATGCCCTTGAGCACCACGTTCTTGGCGCCCAGCTTGAGCAGCGCATCCAGCCAGTCGGTGACCTCGGCGTCATCCAGGTTCTGCCCCGGATAGTCGCGGCCGGTCAGGATGCTCGCCTCGGTCAGGTTCGGCATCAGCACATCCGCGCCATCGGCCAGGGCACCCATCGCCTCGCACAGCTCGGCGGTGTACGTCGGATACATCTGGCCGCCGTCGCCCATCACCGGATCCACCAGCCGCAGGGCGTCCGGATACTCGCGGTACAGGCGCTGGATGACCGCCACCTGGTCGGCCGAACCGAGGAAGCCGCTGTACACGCCGTCAAGCCCCACGCCGATCTTGCCCCATGCGTCCAGGTAGTCGTTGAGGATCTCCGTGGTGTCATGGAACGTGAACACCGGATACTTGGTGTGCGAGGAGAACAGACCGGTCGGCACCGGGCACACGTCGCAGCCCGCGGCGGACAGGATCGGGATCGCCGCGGTCAGCGAGCACTTGCCGTAGCCGCACATGTCATGCACGGCGGCCACACGCGGGATATACGCCGGATTGCGGTTATACAGCTTCACATCACTCATAACCCCTCGATTCATTAGGGACTGTTGGTCTACGCTCCCGACATTACCCATTCGCACGACATTCCGAGGCCTCGGGGACAGGGGGAGTCCCATACTGTCCGAAATGCGGACATAAATCCGAGAGAATTACGGCGTGTCGTCTCGAACCGCGACGGATCCGCCGAGGCGCTGCGCCGCGTAAGACCTCCAATGGCGGCGAATGATAAACGGCTATAACCAACGCCGATAGCCGTGAACCTTGCCGTACCGACGGCCCGCGGCCTACAGTCGCCACCAACGCCGATGCCCCGCATCGTCCGCAGCCAACCCAAGGAACCACCGAACACGAGAGCAACCATGACCACCGCACAACATCGCTTCGAAACCCTGCAGCTGCACGCCGGCCAGGAACAGCCCGACCCCGCCACCGGCGCCCGCGCCGTGCCGATCTACGCCACGACCAGCTACGTGTTCCGCGACTTCGACCAGGCCGCGGCCCGGTTCGCGCTCGCCGAAACGGGCAATATCTACGGGCGGCTGACCAACACGACGCAGGAGGTGCTCGAACAGCGCGTCGCCGCACTCGAAGGCGGCACCGCGGCACTCGCCGTCGCCTCCGGCGCGGCCGCCGTCGAATACGCGCTGCGCAACATCACCCAATCCGGCGACCACATCGTCGCCTCCCGCACCATCTACGGCGGCACCTACAATCTGCTGCGCCACACGCTGCCGCGCGACGGCATCACCACCTCGTTCGTCGACATCGCCGACCACGCCGCCCTGGAGGCGGCGATCGGCAAGCGCACCCGGCTCGTCTACCTGGAGACCTTCGGCAACCCCAACGCCGACCTGCCCGACTTCGAGGCGATCGCGGCGATCGCCCACCGCCACGGGCTGCCGGTGATCGTCGACAACACCTTCGCCACGCCGTACCTGTTCCGGCCGCTCGAACACGGCGCCGACATCGTCGTCGAATCGGCGACCAAGTTCCTCGGCGGACACGGCACCACGCTCGGCGGCGTAATCGTGGAGGGTGGACGGTTCGACTGGGCTGCCGGCGCCGGCGGATTCCCCACGCTGACCGAACCGGACCCCTCGTATCACGGGCTGCGGTTCTTCGAGGCGCTCGGACCGACCGCGTTCGTCACCCGCGTCCGCGCCGTGCTACTGCGCGACACCGGCGCGACGATCTCGCCGTTCGCCGCGTTCCTGCTGCTGCAGGGTATCGAGACGCTGAGCCTGCGCGTGGAGCGGCACGTCGCCAACGCCCTGCGCGTCATTGAATACCTGCGCACCGTCCCCGAGGTCGCCTCGATCTCGCACCCCTCGATCGAGGGGCGCGAGGACCACGAACGCTACCTGCGCTACTTCCCGAACGGCGCCTGCCCGATCTTCACGTTCGACATCCGCGGAGGCCTGGACGCGGCCCGCGCGTTCATCGACGGGCTGAGCCTGTTCAGCCTGCTGGCCAACGTGGCCGACGCCAAGAGCCTGGTCATCCATCCCGCCTCGACGACCCACTCGCAGGAGAGCGAGGAGGAGCTGGCGGCGCAGGGCATCGGCCCCGGCACCATCCGCCTGTCGATCGGCCTGGAGCATATCGACGACATCCTCGCCGACCTCGAGCGCGGGTTCGCCGCCGTGCGGGACCTGCGCTGAACGCCGGCCCATATCCGCACCGCCGGTCCGCACACGGGTCCGGAGCATCCTAGGCGTCGCCGTCATCCCCAGGGATGACAGCGACGCCGCGGTTCCGTCCGGCGCACGATGTGTTCCGACCCCGGACCGGGGATAGCTTGGGGGCAACAGCCGGGATGGACCCCGGCTCCGGACAACCAAGGGGTGCGACATGAACACTGCCATCGAGGCCATCGACCTGGTCAAGGATTACGGAAACGGCGAGAACGCCGTCCATGCGCTGCGCGGCGTGAACGTGGCGTTCGAACAGGGGCGGTTCACCGCCATCATGGGGCCGTCCGGCTCCGGCAAATCCACGCTGATGCACACGCTCGCCGGACTCGACTCCGCCACCCGCGGACACATCATGTTCGACGGCGCCGACATCACCACCATGACCGACAGTCAGCTGACCATGCTGCGCCGACACAAGATCGGCTTCATCTTCCAAAGCTTCAACCTGCTGCCGATGTTCACCGCCGAACAGAACATCATCATGCCGCTGACGCTGGCCGGCGAGAAACCGGACCGCGCCTGGTTCGACCTGCTCGTGACCACGCTGGGGCTCAAACAGCGCCTGGACCACCGCCCGAACGAGCTGTCCGGCGGCCAGCAGCAGCGCGTCGCCATCGCCCGCGCGCTGATCGCCCGCCCCCAGCTCGTCTTCGCCGACGAACCGACCGGCAACCTGGATTCCGTCTCCAGCGCAGAGGTCCTGAGCTTCCTGCGTCGCTCGGTCAACGAATTGGGGCAGACGATCATCATGGTCACCCATGACGCGGTCGCCGCCTCCTACGCGGACCGGGCCATCGTCTTCGCGGACGGCCGCATCGTGGCCGACGAGACCGACCCGACCGCCGAACGCATGAACCAGCTGCTCATGCAGGAGCGGGAGCGGGCCACCCGCCAGTCCCTGGCGCCAGCCGGAGCGCAATCGCCGCACGCGGGCGCCGGAGCGCCGCTGCCGCCGCAGAGTGCGCGGAACACGCGCGCCGGGGCGCATGCCGCAACCGCCGGCCGCCATCGCCGCTAATCCACACGCATTGGTTACGGCATAACAGAGGTAAGGAGGAACGCTCATGTGGTCGATAACGCTCAAACTCATGCGAAAGAACGCCCGGATGCTGATCCCGGCGGGCATCGCCATCCTGATCGGCACGATGTTCATCGCTAGCACGCTGCTGTTCGGCAACACGCTCGACTACTCGCTGCGCCGGCAGATCTCGGCGTCCTACGGGGACGCGAATTACGCGGTCGTGGCCAGCGACGACGACGCGCCGATGTACGGCATCACCGTCGGCGACCTGAACCTGGACCAGGTGCGCCGGGTCGAGGGCGTGGCCGGCGTGCGCGCCGACGTGACACTGAACATCGAGGTGACCGCCGGCGACCGGCACTCCAGCGGCATCGTCATCGCGAACGCCACGCCGTCCACGCTGATGCCGGTCGATCTGGCGGAGGGTGAGTGGCCGTCCGGCGACGGGCAGATCGTACTCCCGCGGGATATGGCGGCGCGGCTCGACGTCGGCATCGGGGATACGGTCAGCGCGGCCTACTCGGACGGCACGCCCGTCGAGCTGACCGTCAGCGGCCTGAGCCTGGATCCGGGCGGCGCGTACGCGTACTACGGCGGCGCGGCCGTCGTATCCGAGGGGGCGATCGGACGGCTGATGGATAGCGTGGCCGTCGATCCCGGCTACGCATCGTTGAACTGCACGATCCTGTACCTGGACATCCAACCGCCAGCGGGCACGGACGCCGAACAGGTCATCAAGCAGGTCAACGCCCTGCTGCCCGCGCACTTCGCCGCGCTGGACCGCGGCGCGAGCGAGGACCAGGCGCTCGAACGGCTGGGCGGCGGGCAGACCAGCATGATGACCACGTTCATGATGGTCTTCGGCGTGCTTGCCATGTTCGTGGCGGCGCTCGTCATCGCCAACACCTTCCAGGTGCTGGTGGCGCAACGCCGCCGCACGCTGGCGCTGCTGCGCACCATCGGCGCGAAGAAGGGGCAGCTGTACCGTTCCGTGGTGGCCGAGGCGCTGCTGCTGGGGCTGATCTCCTCGCTGGTTGCGGTGGGCCTGTCCATCGGACTGATGCAGCTGCTGCATGTGGCGGGCGTGGAGTTCTCCGGCATCAGCTTCGTGACCGTGCTCACCCCGCAGGTGTTCCTGGTACCAATCGCCTTCGGCGTGGTGGTGACGATCCTGGCCTCGCTCGGATCGGCCCGCACCGCCACCACCGTCACCCCGCTGGAGGCGCTGCAGCCGCTGGAGGTCAGCGCGGCCAGGAAATCGGGTGCCGCCCGACTGGTGGTCAGCCTGCTGATGATGCTGTTCGGCGCCGCCGTCACCGCGTTCACCGTGGTGGATACCTGGCGGCAGGCGCACGGCGAATCCGCGCTGAGCAACGAGCAGTTCTCCCTGGTGCTGCTCATGGCCATGGGTGGCGTCATGATCTTCTTCCTCGGCCTGCTGCTGTGCGCCAACCGGTGGGTGCCGCTCCTGCTCAAGGGCGTGGGCGCGCTTGTGGCCCATATCGGCCCCGCATCCACCATCGCCACCGCCAACATCCAGAAGAACCCGCGGCGCGTGGCCGCCACCAGCACCGCGCTGCTCATCGGCGTGGCCCTGGTCTCCACGCTCGGCACCGGCGCGGCCAGCGCCCGGCAGACGCTCGCCAGCGAACTCGACGCCCGGTACAGCGTGGACATCCAGGTCTCCGGCGAAGACGTGGACCAGACCGTGCTCGACGACATCCGCAAGGTCGCCGGCATCCAGGACGCCGAACTGATCGGCTCGTCGAACGCCGTCTGGCATACGGACGACTATGACAGCAACCTGCAGGTGTACACGCTCACCGCGCAGCAGGGACGGGCCGTGATGAACGGCGACGCCATCGACGGATTGCGCGACGGCGTGCTGCTCGTCCCCGACGCGCTGGCCGGCGACAGTGACGACTACCCGGTGCGCGACGGGTCCGTGCTCGATCTGGAACTCAACGCCACCTACAACGACGACGGCGACATCGTCGACGGCATCGCGTTCAAACCGACCGTCGAGGCCGCGCCGTTCCGCGGGGTGAACACCCCGTACGGCATCTACGGGCTGATGCCGCCCAACACGCTCGACCGGCTGGGCGCCAAGCCCGACGGCTACGAGGTGTGGGCCAAAACCGACGGCACCGTCACCCCAGCGGATGTGATCGACGACATCCAGCAGGCGGTCAGCTCCATCCCCGGCATCACCGTCGGCGGATCGATCGCCGAACGCGTGTCCTGGGACGGCATGGTCAACATGCTGCTCATGGTGTTGGTGGCCCTGCTCGCCGTGGCCGTGATCATCGCGCTGATCGGCGTGGCCAACACGCTGTCCCTGTCCGTGATCGAACGCACCCGCGAATCGGCCACGCTGCGCGCCATCGGCATGACGCGCGGGCAGCTGCGGCGCTCGCTGGCCATCGAGGCGCTGCTGATCTCGCTGGTCAGCGGTGTGGTCGGCATCGTGGTCGGCACCGTGTTCGGCTGGATCGGCTCGTACATCGTGTTCTCGATGAGCTTCGGCTCGGTGGTGTTCCCGATCGACTGGGCCACCTCGGGGGCGATCCTGGCGATCGCCGCGGTCGCCGCACTGCTGGCCAGCGTCTTCCCGGCCCGCCGGGCCGTAAGGACCCCGCCGGTCGAGGCGCTCGCCGAAGCCTGAACCAGAACCAGAACGCCGACAGCCCCCGTTGAAGGGGACTGTCGGCGTTCTGTTGATTGGGGGAAATCGATAGGCGGGATCCCTTCGGGCGCTGCGGGCCACATGCCTTGCCGGAGACGGCGGAACGGGCGTGGCCACCTACCCCGCCAGAGGCCACCTACCTCGTCAGAGGAAGGGTCACACCAGGTGGTTGTCGTAGGCGAAGACCACGGCCTGCACGCGGTCCCGGGCGTTGATCTTGGCCAGGATGTGCGCCACATGCGTCTTGACGGTCGGCAGGCTGATGAACAGTTTGTCGGCGATCTCCTGGTTGCTCAGGCCATGCGCGATCTCGATGAGCACCTCGCGCTCGCGGTCGGTCAGCTCATCCAACTCCGGATCGGTGTACACGGGTTCGGCGGGGGAGGGGGCCGCGGGATGCGGCTTGGTGTAGCCGTCCTCCATCATCTTCTCGATCAGCCGCTTGGTGGCCGAGGGCGCGATGATCGCATTGCCCTGATGCACGGTGCGGATCGAGCTCAGCAACGTCTCCGGCTCGGTGTCCTTGAGCAGGAATCCCGAAGCGCCCGCATTGATGGCAGCCATCACATACTCGTCCAGATCGAAGGTCGTCAGGATGATGACGCGCGTCGGCCGGACACCGTCGGAGGCCTCGGACTCCAATGCGGTGATGCGGCGGGTCGCCTCGATGCCGTCCATGCCGGGCATGCGCACATCCATCAGCACCACGTCCGGATGCAAGGATTCGGCCACGCGCACGGCGTCGGCACCGTCACGCGCCTGCCCGACCACCTGCATATCCTGCTGTGAGCCGATCACCATCGCGAAGCCGGCACGCACCAGCTCCTGATCATCGGCGATGACCACGCGAATCCGTTGCATAGCATTCATGCCTTCCACTGTAGCGAACCGATGCCGTCACCATTCGTATTGCCCGAATCGTTGACGCGCCGCGGTGACGGACGGCGGGCGTCGCACAACGCATGCCGTTCACGGCGCCGATGCCGCGGCCGGCACCTCAGCCGATGCTGCAGCCCGCGTCGGCTCCGTGGCCTTGCCGCCCGCCGCCCTGAACTGGTCATCCAACGAGGCGGCCGGGGCCAGCGGCATCGTCTCCCGCTCCTGCGGTCGATGCTCGTCGCTGAATCCGGTCTCGCGCAGCACCCGCAGCAGCTGTCGCATATGCGCCAACGCGTCGCGGCCGCGCGACCCGATCGCTTCAAACGCGGAACCGATCGCCTCCGGGGCGGGCGTTTCGCCGCGTGCCGCACAGCCGTCCAGCATCGCCAGCCCGTCCACTGCCTGATCGATCACCGTGGTAAGCGTGGCCGTGACCTCGGCCTGGATATTGGCGCTGATCCGGTCACGCTCCATATTCGCCGCCAGCACGCGCTGCTTGGCCTCCTCGGCCTTGAGCGCCTCCTCGCGCGCCTGCAGGATCAGCACGTTCGCGCCGCGCGCACGGGTCCAGCGCCCATAGATGATCGCCGCGCAGCACAACAGGAACACCACGCCCCCGGTCATCATCCCGGCGGCGATGTACAACGTCAGCCGAAGCGGCGGCGTGCCGAACATCAGCTCATAAATGGTGTTGAATCCCATGATATTGGCCGATACCTTGACGCCGAACAGGATGGAATCGATCAGCGAGGCCGCGGTCAGCCATATCCACGCGCGTGGCCGGCCATACGCCGATGCCGCATACAGCGCATACAGCACCAACATGTTGCACCAGGGCGCGCTGGGCAGGAACACCATCTCGAAGGCGCAGAACACCGCCAGAAAGGCCGCGGTGCCCTCCGGGAACCGCCGATGGAAGGCCAACGGGCCGATCACCATCACGCTGATGAACATATACAGTGCATGGTTGGACAGCGGGCTGCTGACGAAATCCGCGTGGACGAACAGATCGGAGGAGGCCATCAGAATCAGCAGCACTGTACCGATGACATCCATCATCAGATAATGGCGCTCGCTCCATTGCGAGAGTCGCTCGATCCAATTGAACCGTTCCCCGCCCGCCGACTTGGCCTGATCGATCGGCTTGGAACGCAGCTTGCCGGCGATCTCCTGCAGCGAAGGCGGCACGATGCGCTCCGGCAGCGGGAACGACGGCATGGTGAAGCGTGGCGGACGTGGTGTGTGGGAGGTCGGCGGCTGGCGGTCGATTGAGTCGGCGGTGCCGGATGCATCGACTGGGCCGGTTGCGTCGATTCCGGCGACGGCATTGGCTGCGCGCGCGGTCGCCGCGCCTGCCGGGGTCGGTGCGGCGGCATGAGCGCGCCCTTCGTCAGGCGTCATCGGGCCGATGCCGGGGGCAACGGCCGACGGCGGGACCGCGGTTTGCACGGCAGCCGTGGCGACGTCGGCGGAGCGCGACGTTCCGACGGCGCTGTCGGCGGCATCCGGCGCGGCGGCGTACGGTATGGTGACGGACACCACGAACCCCCCGCCGATGCCGGGTCCCGCGTTGACCGTGCCCCCTACGGCCGCCACGCGTTCCCGCATGCCGATCAGGCCATAACCGGGCGCATGCCCATCCAATCCGGAGGAGGCGCCACGGCCGTTGTCCGCGATCGTCAGGGACAGCCCGTCGTCGTCCCAATGCTCGTCGATGCGGACCGTGGGGCGCGGCCCCGCGTACTTGCGCACGTTGGTCAACGCCTCCTGCACCACGCGGTACACGGCCACACTCGCCTGTGCTCCCAAGCGTTGCGGCGCGGCCGTGCCTTCGATACGGCGGACGATCGCGGTGCCAGGGGAGGTCTCGCGCGCCTGGTCCACCAATGCGGTGATGTCGTCGTAATCGGCATGCGAGGAGCCGCCGAACACGCCGAGCAGACGTTTCATATCGTGCAACGCGCGCTCCGATTCACGACGAATCGTCTCCATCGTGCTGCGGGCCACCGCGGGGTTCCCGACACCGGCGTAGCGGCCGCCATCGGATTGGACGATGATGATCGAGAGCGTATGCGCCACCACGTCATGCATATCGCGGGCGATACGCGCGCGCTCGGCCAACGCGGCGATACGGCGCTCCTCATCCTGTCGCGCGGCAATCGCCTCGTTGCGTTCGCGCAGCATGCGGATCGTCGCCTGCCGGGCGCGCTGCCAGTAGGCGAGCACGATGGTGGCGACCAGGCACGCCGCCACCAGCAGCCCCATCTGGAAGCCTTCGGACAGCAGTATGGAGGAGCAGTCGCCGTTAAGACCTTCTTGATAGACGGTGTTGCACGCACCGTAATACATCTGGCGGTAGCCGACCCACACCTGGCCGAACGCCGGCCCCACATCCACCGACCAGGTGATCGCCATCGTGGCGAACAGGCCGAACGCGGCGGCCAACACGATGAACGCCTTGGTATTGCGCGGATCGCCATAGACGATCACCGAATACACCATGACCAGCGCAAGGAAATCGCTGTACAGCATGGCCGGGCCGAAGATCAGATGCAGCGCCACCAGACCCGCGTAGCACAACGCCGCCGCCTGCGGACGCCAACGGCGGAACATGACCGGAACCAGCGAAACCAGGGACCATATGATCTGAGACGTTGCATCATGCGCGAACAGGATGCCCGGCGTGTCCCCGGTGGAGGCGGCGACGCCGACCGCAAAGAACGCGATCGCCAGCGTGCCGATGATGTCAATCGGCAGCACGTTGCGCCCGCGCCACTGGGAGAACCGTTCCAACCTGTTCATGCCTTCAAGGCTACCGTGGGATGATGCCCGCCAGCCATCATGCTCGGGGATGAGGGACCGCGGGAATCGAGGGACGCCGGGATGAGGACGGACGGGCATGCCGCGACGTGTCCGCATACGCTCACGGCGACCGTGCGGCTCGCGCGTCTCGGATATCATGGAACCGCCCAAGGAACCGCCCGAACCGTGAAGAAAGGGAGAATCGGAACCGATGACGTTGCTGACGCAGTACTACGTGCCCGGACTGCATATCGAGGACCGGTCGATCCGCGTGCCGCTCGACTGGGCCGGCCACACGCCGGGCGAAGGATTCGACGGCGAATCGATCAGCCTGTTCTACCGCGTGGTCACCGCCCCCGAGCACGTGCATGACGATCTGCCGTTGCTGGTGTTCCTGCAAGGAGGGCCGGGAGGCGCGGGGCCGCGGCTGCTGAATCCGACCAGCGATGGGTGGATCGAGGAGGCGATCAAGCACTTCCGCGTCGTACTGCCCGACCAGCGCGGCACCGGACGGTCGAACCGCATCGACACGCATACGATGGCGCGGCTGGCCCCCGGCGGCGCCGAAGCGCAGGCCGCGTATCTCAAACGTTTCCTCGCCGACTCCATCATCCGTGACTTCGAACATCTGCGCCGCACCGAGTTCGGCGGCGCGCGCTGGGTCACGCTCGGACAGAGCTACGGCGGGTTCCTGACCCTGACCTACCTGTCGCTGTTCCCGGAGGGGGTGGCCGCCAGCTTCACCACCGGCGGCATCCCGCACGTGCCGGCCGACGTCACCGAGGTCTACGAACACACGTTCCCGCGCATGGCGGTGAAGACCCGGCAGTATTACGAGCGTTACCCGCAGGATGTGGAGCGCGTGGCCGCCGTGGCCGACCGGCTGGCCGGCGAGGATGTGCGGCTGCCCAACGGCGACCGGCTCACCGTGGAACGCTTCCAGACGCTGGGCTCCGATTTCGGCATGAAGCCGAGTTTCGAGCGGGTGCATTGGATCATGGATGATGCGTTCCTGGACGCCGACGGGTCCGTGTCCGCCGAATCGGAGCTGAGCGACGAATTCCTGGACAAGGTGATGGCCGCCACCGGTTCGAGGCCGCTGTACTGGCCGCTGCAGGAGTTCATCTACGCCAACGGCGAGCTGGACGAGCCGATCCGCTGGGCCGCGCAGCGCGTGCGCGACCGGCATCCCGAATTCGCGGGGGACCGGCGGCCGATGCTGTTCACCGGCGAGGCCATGTTCCCGTGGATGTACGAGCAGCAGGCCGCGCTCCACCCGTTCAAGGCCGCGATGGACGTGCTGATGGAGGACACACGCTTCGGGCGCATCTACGACGCCGAACGGCTGGCCCGCAACGAGGTGCCGCTGCAGGCCGCGGTGTACTTCGACGACATGTACGTGGACTCGGGGATGCAGCTGGACACGCTGAGCCGGGTCGGGCGCTCGCACTACTGGGTCACCAACGAGTTCGAACACGACGGCCTGCACGGGTCCACGGTGTTCCGCCACCTGTATCGGGAGGCGTTGAACCGGGGCGATCTGGAGGAACTGTTCTGAGCCGGAGGGCCGGTAATCTCCGGCCGTCGTGCAGCCTCCCTCGTCGAAGGGAGGGGGATTCAAGGATTGACGAGAAAGGATGAAGGATATGCCTCTGCAGGATGTGACCATCGGGTTCATCGGATTCGGCAACATGGGGCAGGGCGTGGCCCGTGGCCTGGTGAACGGCGGCGTGGTCGGCGCCGGCAACATCGTGGCCTTCGACATCGACCGTGACCGTCTCATGCGCGACGCCACGCAGCTCGGTGCACGGGCCGCCGCCAGCGCGCAGGAGGTCGTCGCCGAATCGGACGTCGTCGTCATCGCGGTCAAACCGAACCTCGTCGCCGACGTCATGGCACCGTTGGCGGACGAGCTGGATGGCAAGATCGTCCTGTCCATCGCCTGGGGCGTGTGGAACGAGCAGCTGGAGGCGATCCTGCCCGGAACCTGCCATCTGTCGGTCGTGCCGAACCTGCCGATCGGCGTGGGCAAGGGCGTGCTCGTCGTCGAGGACACGCATACGTTGGAATACGAGCAGATGGCGCTGATCCGTTCCCTGTTCGAACCGATCGCATTGCTGGAGACCGTCGACACCGCGCATATGTCGGCGGCGGGCATCGTCAGCAGCTGCGCGCCCGCGTTCACCGCCGTCTACATCGAGGCCCTGGCCGACGCCGGCGTCAAATACGGGCTCAGGCGCGACACCGCCTATCGTCTCGCCGCCAAGATGGTGGAAGGCACCGGCGCGCAGATCATCGAACAGGGCATGGCGCCGGCGGCGCTGAAGGACGGTGTCTGCTCGCCGGGCGGAGCCACCATCAAGGGCGTGGTCGCACTCGAACACGAAGGATTCCGCGGGGCCGCCATCAGCGCCATCGAGGCCGTGCAGGGCTGAAGGTAGGCTGGAAGGCATGTCTCTTACCATTGGAATCGTCGGCTTGCCGAATGTGGGCAAGTCCACACTGTTCAACGCATTGACCCGCAACAACGTGCTGGCGGAGAACTACCCGTTCGCCACCATCGAGCCGAACACCGGTATCGTGCCGCTGCCGGACGACCGGCTGCCGGTGCTCGCCAAGCTCGTGCACACCGAGAAGATCGTGCCGGCCACCGTCACGTTCGTGGACATCGCCGGCATCGTCAAGGGCGCCTCCGAGGGCGAGGGCCTGGGCAACCAGTTCCTGGCCAACATCCGCGAGGCCGACGCGATCTGCGAGGTCGTGCGCGCGTTTGAGGACGACGACATCGTGCACGTCAACGGCCGCGTGGACCCGGCGGACGACATCGACACCATCAACACCGAGCTGATCCTGGCGGATATGCAGACCATCGAGAACGCACTGCCGAAGCTGGAGAAGGACCTGCGAGGCAAGAAGGTCAGCCCGGAATACATGGCCGCCGTCAAGCAGGCCAAGGAGATCCTGGAGGCCGGTGAGACCATCGACCATGCGGCCGCGGCCGGCAAGATCGACAAGGCCGACATCGCCGAGCTGCATCTGATGACCGCCAAGCCGTTCATCTACGTGTTCAACGTGGATGACAACGAGCTGGGCAACGAGGAGTTCAAGGCCAAGCTGGCGGTCTCCGTGGCCCCGGCCAAGTCGATCTTCCTCAACGCGCAGTTCGAGGCCGAACTGACCGAGCTGGACGAGGCCGACGCCCGCGAGATGCTCGAGGACGCGGGGCTCAAGGAATCCGGTCTGGACCAGCTGGCCCGT
>OLQE01000704.1_pt1 | contig 23630 bp, 19 predicted proteins | sample 1643161 | NCBI WGS metagenome assembly OLQE01 (sample SAMEA3136650, study PRJEB25190) | human gut metagenome | reverse complement strand
ACTTCATGAAGGGAGTAACATCTTTTGCCTGTGTTCCGATTTCATGTTTTTGGATTTCAATCCATACTCCCACGAAGGGAGTGACTATTTTATCAGCCGCATTATTAGGAGAGGCGTTATTTCAATCCACACTCCCACGAAGGGAGTGACGTCGTAATCATCTACGTGAGCGAACCATGTTTTTCTATTTCAATCCACACTCCCACGAAGGGAGTGACATGGATCAAGTATGCAGATGATGAATACGGAAATGATTTCAATCCACACTCCCACGAAGGGAGTGACGCACAACGATTGCAGTATGGCTCTTATGGCGGCGATTTCAATCCACACTCCCACGAAGGGAGTGACTCCCTGCGCTGCCTTGTTTACTTATATAGATAGATTTCAATCCACACTCCCACGAAGGGAGTGACGTAATTGCTACTGTCTGTGCGCTAGTTACTATTGATTTCAATCCACACTCCCACGAAGGGAGTGACGCAAACGGCAAAAGACTTGTCGAAATTGCAACTAATTTCAATCCACACTCCCACGAAGGGAGTGACAAACAGGACATCCGATCGGGAGCATTTGAATCAATTTCAATCCACACTCCCACGAAGGGAGTGACGAACGACAATGATTTAGCAAGAGTTGTGTTTGGAATTTCAATCCACACTCCCACGAAGGGAGTGACTGCTTCCTAATTTCTTTTCTGCCTTTCCAAAATTAATTTCAATCCACACTCCCACGAAGGGAGTGACCGTCTAAGTCTGCAAAGTCCACAAAACCTCTGTCATTTCAATCCACACTCCCACGAAGGGAGTGACTTTCTCTCCGAGTTCCATTTCCCAAGTGATGTCCAATTTCAATCCACACTCCCACGAAGGGAGTGACCATCTTTTTCCATTTGGTCTATGTAGTATTTTGGTATTTCAATCCACACTCCCACGAAGGGAGTGACAACAGCTGTATATAGATAAGATTGATCAACTAGAATTTCAATCCACACTCCCACGAAGGGAGTGACATTTCGTATGTGATTGCTCTCCACACTGCATACAATTTCAATCCACACTCCCACGAAGGGAGTGACAATGGGATCTCAAATCCAAATCTGATTTACGCAGATTTCAATCCACACTCCCACGAAGGGAGTGACTATGTCCCTGATATAACAACACTGGCATTTATTGATTTCAATCCACACTCCCACGAAGGGAGTGACGTGTACCGGTATCGCTCTCGTATGCTTGTTTTCATTTCAATCCACACTCCCACGAAGGGAGTGACAGACAGGCAAGAGGAGCTTTCTCCGGATTCGCAAATTTCAATCCACACTCCCACGAAGGGAGTGACGCAATTGGTAGAAATAAGATATGATGGAACACTGATTTCAATCCACACTCCCACGAAGGGAGTGACCCTTTGCATGCTTTTCTGCAATACTGATATGTGATTTCAATCCACACTCCCACGAAGGGAGTGACGCGCTGACAGTCTGGGAGTAATAGAGGTAAGAGCATTTCAATCCACACTCCCACGAAGGGAGTGACCAATGTTTATTAATCTTTGCAAGTTTAGCAAGCTATTTCAATCCACACTCCCACGAAGGGAGTGACTTCGGGGATGGAGCGAGCGTCGCAATGTTTCTCGATTTCAATCCACACTCCCACGAAGGGAGTGACCGACTTAATCGATATAAAATATATGCACTGGTGATTTCAATCCACACTCCCACGAAGGGAGTGACTGGACTGGCTTAGCGTCGGAGTTAATATCATTAAAGATTTCAATCCACACTCCCACGAAGGGAGTGACAAAATACAGAGAACAAATGTTCGTAAAAGTGTTATTTCAATCCACACTCCCACGAAGGGAGTGACAACGATTCGCCTTTGTATCATTCTTGTTGATAGAATTTCAATCCACACTCCCACGAAGGGAGTGACGGTGTCGCTTGCATATCAAATTCATTTTCCACTTATTTCAATCCACACTCCCACGAAGGGAGTGACAGTATATTCGGAAAGCGAAGAACTGGGGTTGATGATTTCAATCCACACTCCCACGAAGGGAGTGACGATACTGTGGAAAAGCTGTGGAAAAAGGGGAAAAATTTCAATCCACACTCCCACGAAGGGAGTGACGTACGTCTCCCATGTTTGCATATTGTGGAAAGTATTTCAATCCACACTCCCACGAAGGGAGTGACCTTCAAGGTAGATCGGTATGATGTCTCCTACATTATTTCAATCCACACTCCCACGAAGGGAGTGACGATTCCGATTGTTTTATTTAGATATTCTTCAGGATTTCAATCCACACTCCCACGAAGGGAGTGACAGCAATTTTGTCCAATTTAGGACTTTTATTTTTTAATTTCTTTCATCAATTTCCCAATTAAATCTTAGAAAGTCTCTCTTTCTTTTTAACGAAAAGAAACATTTATTACTTTTTGTGCATTTTTTCTGGTGCGAATCTCTCTGGATTTTTATGTTCACTTACTACTCGCACATTCATTTATAGAATAAGTATTCCATCCGCTGCAATTCCTTTATCTACACCAATATGTTCTACTTTTGTTTTATATTGATTTCCCAAATAGTAAAATCTCAAACTATCTACTTCTTCATCAATAATATCTGTTAACCTTGCCTTAAGCATCACACACTGTGCATTATCCAGAATACATTCAAAAACCGAATTTTGCACTCGCCGACCATAATTTACACATTGTTTTGCCACTTGGCGTAACCTTTTCTTTCCAGCTGCTGTTTCTGTATTTACATCATATGTAATCAGCACTAACATACCTATTTTCGCCTCATTTCCAAAGAAATACCGGATAACTATCTAAGTCGCCTCTTAAATATCTCGCCAGTAACATTGCCTGCACATAAGGAACCATCCCCCACTCTATTTTTTCCTTGAGATATGGATGTGTCAATGTTTCTTTCTTTTTGTTTTGCCATTCTGCCAACAGCTTTTTTCTTAAATCATCAGTCATCAGTACGGCACCATTTTCTTTTGTCACAAAATTTTTGCCAGTAATTACTTTCTTATTGATCAATGATAAAACAAATCTGTCCGCCAGTACCGCTCTTAACTCTTCAATTAAATCTAATGACAATGAAGCTCTTCCCGGACGTTCTGTATGAAGATATCCTACATAGGGATCCAAGCCAACACTTTCCAATGCCGAAGTAATCTGGTTTGTCAGTAAGGTGTACACAAAAGACAATAATGCATTTACATTGTCCAGTGGTGGTCTTTTATTTCTCCCCTGAAATTTAAAGTCCTTTTTCTGCTGCAATATCAACTCGTCAAATACTCCAAAATAAATACTTGCTGCTTCTCCTTCATATCCTCTCAATTGTTCTTTTGACTGACTGTTCTGAATATAGTTTAAAGAATTTTTCAGATACCCCGATGCTTCCTTTACTCGTTCCACATTGATTTGCAAGCTATGATCTCGTGTTGCACGCTCCAGCACCCACCTAGCATTATGCACTTTCCCTAAAATACAATTTCTTGCAATCTCAAGGCTTTCTAATTCATTCTTCGAGCTGGCATACTGCTGTTCTCTTAATATTACATTTCCTTTTACCTTCCCTGTTACCCTTGCCAGAAATTTTCCTTGAGGAGTCATGTAGCACAGAGAGATATTTCTCTCTGCGCATGCTCCCATTAAAGCCGGACTTGTCCCCTTATACCCAAAGGAAACAATGCCTTCTAAATTGTGCAAAGGCAGGCGTCCCACCTCTGTCATTTCTTCCAAAACAACAATATTTTCCCCATCCAATGCCAGATAACTATTCTCAGAGGTTACATATAATGTATTCAATAACTTTTTCATTCCTCATCCTCCTTTAGCATCTGATGAATGTAATCCTTTACTGAACCTGACTTTCCGAGTTTCGGCAGGCAAATGTCCTTGAGTGAACATGCAGTACACGATTTACTATATTTTACTTTCGGAGTATATTTTCTTTCAAAATACTGATGCATTTCTCGAAACATATTCCTTACTTCCTGGCGTAAATCTTCCGTAATCTCCACAGCTTCACGCCGCCGCGTTTCCCCATAAAATAATGCTCCTTTAGGAATATCCGTAGAAAACATTTCTTCCAGGCACATCGCCTGAGCTGCCAGCTGCAGACAATCTTCCTCCGTAAGTTTAGGTTTCCCTTTTTTATATTCTACCGGATAAACTGAAAAATTTCCTCTATGCCCATGCAACTTTATTCCATCTTCACATCTGTGAAATTCAACAACATCACATTCTCCACTAATCCCCATTTTTCTTGAAGCAATCGGAAGAGAACGGGCTATAAGTAAGTCTTTCCTTTTTTCTATAAGATAAGGATCATGTGCTTTTTTATGCATCAGTTCTCCAATAACTGTATGTACATTCTCAGCCCACTGTTGTTCAATATGGATCAGTGCCCATTGTCTCCTGCAAAATTTGAAATGTTGAATACCTGACAGCATCAAATAATCATCTTCTGCATATTCCATCAAATCATCCTTTTCATTTCTACTGAATCTGGTATATTTTCCTCATGAACCTTAACAATATAATCTCTATAACTTCTAGGATATTCTACTTCCTCTTTTTTTCGTACCTCCACAGAATCAAATAATTTATAAGCTGGACAATCTCCTAATTCTTTGCTGTGTTTAAATACAATCAGTTCCCGAACTGCCATATTTCCTCTTGCGGCAGAATGATCATGTTCAAACATATTAATAATCGCTTCCCACAGCAATTCAAGATCTTCCTCTGAAAATCCTGTCACTTTCCGTGCCAGATTCGCAGATACATACCCTTCTACACGATACAGTCCATAAGGTACTACACTCTTTCTTCCCATTTCAGTACTCTTGTTCGCAGCATCTTTTTCCGTAGTGATCGCTACTCTCGTGATTGTAACTTCCTGAGAAACAATTGGATCAATGCTTCGTGCAAATCCAAGCTGCACCGGCCCTCTTACCTGTCCACAATTTAAAGCAGCCTTTACAAAAGTTGTCATCACAGCACCAAATGTTCGGATATCAAAAAAGTTCTGACACATATAATCCCGGATTTTGATATCAACATTGTCATCATTTTTCTTTAATTTTTTCAAAGATTCTGTTACCTTTTTCTCATCTGTTTCCTCCACTCCAACACTTGCACATGCTTCACGGTCACTTCTGTTTAGAGGTACATCGTCTTTTATATAAATCTTATAGCCTTCTGCATCTTCTTTAACCGTCTCAATATAATTCCGGATTTTTCTTTTCAAACAGACATCTGTGACTAACCCCAGACCGCTTTCCGGATCAATTCTCGGCATATTTCCCGCATCTGGATCCCCGTTGGGATTCCCATTTTCCACATCAAATAAAACTACAAATTCATACCTGTTTTTAATCACTTCACTCATTTATTTTTCCTCCCTTTTTTCATATTTTTTCTGTTTCTGATGATAGTAGCCGATTGCAAACATTCCCTGCTCTTCCAACGATAATCGTTTCGGAAAACCTTTCTGACAATCTATTTTCCACATAAGCTCAGCTAAAAGTTTTTCATAATATTTTTTTGCTCCGTCTTTTTCTCTTCCTATTTTCTTTAAATGACTATTTTTGAGCTTGATCAAAATAGGAAATACAGATGCAGGTGTTCCGCATGCTGAATTGTAATATCGGTCTCGGATTGTCGCCTGTATATCCGGATTTGCTTCTATCTGTATCGCTTCCAAAACAAAAAACAACCTTCCAAGTACATACGCAATATCATTGCTTTCTTCATTCAATCCCATATAATCCTCTCCTTCCTCCCAATTACGATTTCTCATTAAATATGCCTTTATAATAGCAATCCTTCTCCAATTAAGTTTGCCTTCGTCCTGCTCTGCACGGATGCGGATCAAGGTATCTGAATACAAGCGTTCCGGATATCTACTACCGGATAAAATTGCTCGAAAAGTCATGGCAGCCATGTTTGATACTGGTTTTTTATCGGTTGATTTTTTATTAACTGTTTCAAACAGCATTTCCCTCACGCTCAGATATTCTTTCTGTTCCCATTTCGGTCTGATCAACTCCATCCTCTTATAATGGGCAGAAATATTTTTCAAAATATTTCCAAATGAATTTTCATAGAAAAATCGCACGGATAATCTTGCCGCATTCGGTGCTAATCCAAGAACATAAAATCTTTGTTCCGGATCCAATTCATTCCCCTGATATATTATAGGCTGTCCTAACTGTATCCGTTTAAAAAGACTCTTTAATTCCTCCTGATTATCAGTAGGAGAATCCATACATCCCATAAATACAGCCTGGTAATCTGTTTCTGCACTTTCCGCCCAAAAAACGACCATCGTATCCCCAATCTGTAATGAATACGTTCTGTCAGACAGCAAATAATTCAATGCTGTTGTATAAGCAAACTCTCCATACATCCCTACCGGAGCATTATAGCTTTGCTCCTTTCCATACGACTCAAATGCAGGTGCATTAAAGGAAACCAGTGCTGCACCACTTGACTGTGCGCCCGGGACTCCTTTAATCCCCCTGTGGATTCTTGCTATTTCTGCCCTTTCTCCCGTCACAAGACAAATTCCCTGAACATCTTTACTCTCCCCGGAATTATGAATATCCCAAGACTTCTTGACGTCTGCATCATCCTGAGCATAATCCATTCCCATTCCAAAAATCAAATTGCTTCCATCTGTAATTTCTTCCCAGTTTTCTCTGATTTCCGGATGCTCCACTGCTTCCTCAGGATTCCATTTTTCAAAAAACAGACATACTGCCTTTGCCATCGTACTTTTTATCTGAGACAATATAGAAAGATGTCTCTCTCTGGCAGCATCAAAGCACTCTTTTGCTCTCTTTTTGTTTTTTTCATCTGCTTCCTGACTGATCCCAAGTAAGTATTTCGCATTGTCACACAAAAAATTAGCAGATACACCGGAGGATCTTGTAACCATCTCGGGTACTAATAGTACTTGAGGAACTTGAACTGTTTTCTTTCCCCGCTCTTCCTCTGTCTTCAAACTAATGATTCCCTTTACCTCTCCCTCTTCAGACAGGTCAATCTGATAAGATACTTTTGCACTGCACCATCCCGGCTTAGGTACCTTTTCCTCTTCTGCCAGATTTTCATAATATTTCGCAAGCGCCTGCAAAATCATCGTATCACCTCGCAATTCTGCAAATCTATAACTCCACGCTTCATAACCGCCCGAAAAAACATTGGACTGATATTTTCTTTATCGCTATAATCCATATCAAACAACATCAATCCAAAATCTTTTTCAGGTACATCGTCAAAAGCAGTCTTAATTTCCTCTTCCTCACATAATGCAAAGTTTGCCGGAAACTCTCTACACCCAAAATAAGGCATATGATAACACTCTCCTCTTCGCAGACGTCTCATCATAATATCCTTAAATTTCCCCGGATTATCTGTTGCATTTGCCTTTTCTGTCATCTCAAAGTGTGCTTCGATTACATACTCCACATTCGTTAAAATCATAGACGCTCTCTGAACGATCTCTTCTTTACTGCTTATATAAAGAGGTTTCTTGCCCCCATTATATGCCGACAGTACATTGCTGGCTAAAATCTTACTTTTCACTTCATTCCTTCGCACACTTGTAAACTGAATCGGATTTTTTACATATATCTTATCAATGATCCATCGCAGCCCCGGATGCCAGTAGATGGCTTCCAAAATTCCTCTCGCCGCTGAGGGAGTCATTACATCATAAGAATACCGTTCTACTTTTAACTCAGGACGTGAAAATAATGCATAATCTCCCCAGACTCTTACCTTTACTCCCATTCCCATATTCTCACCTCTTTTTTCAGTCTCATCATAAGATCACTCCTTCCTCATAACACGCTGCAATATAATCTCGCGGCTGATAATAAAAGTCTGTATTATAATCTGAAATATGCTCATCGATCCATGAATGATACACCTCCCAAATTCCCTTTATAATTTCCTCATCGCCATAGGAATCTTCGATTAAACGCTCATATACTTCTCCTATATTCCAGTAATCAGGAACTAAGTACTTACACGCCTCCTCATTGTCAAAATTTCCCGATGTTATCTGACTTTCCTCTATAAATTCATCCGCCACCTTCTCAATTGGCTCACAGTGAAACACATCTGCATACTCATAAATTCTCTCAATCCGTTCCTCTCCAAGAAAATCTACTACCTGCTTTCGTGTTCTTTTCACTTTTCTTCCAATATATTCAATCAAACTACATGTAAAAAACAGGTGATTGTTATTTTTTCTTGCCATATTCCACCTCACATCCTATAAACCTTAGATAATTCTATTATCTTATTACTTCCATGATATAAAATCATTCACATACTTCTTCAATCCACTTAGCTTCATTATTCTGATTATTTCATCCATTCTATTATATTGTCAATATATCACATTTTTTCTCACCAAGCAACCTTAAAATATATTTTGTTAAAATACTTTTAATGAAATATTTCATTAGAAGTATTTTAACACTTCCAAAAATGTACTCATTGAGTCTACAAATGCTATATGATATACTTGTTCTGTCAGATTCATCTGTGGATTGAAATATTAATAGTAGCTTTAACTACTACAAAAGAAGCAGTATTTATGATAGAACTCCTCAAAGTTCTGCATATTCACTGCTTCTTCCATTTTTTCTTCTACTTCATAATTCTTTAAAGAAACAATGCCATACCATTATCAATTTCTAACTTCAAACCCATCTCTTCTGTATACCTACTCTCATCTGCCAATTCATAAAAATCTTCCATATTTTCCGCTACCGGTTTCAGCATGCCGGCACCGTGCATCTTGTCAAAGGTCTGATCATATACCGTAATACAATATTGACTCGCCTTTCGCATTCCCGATCTGGTAAATCCTTTTTCTTTTAATTCGCGAAGAATCTCATCTGCATCCTCCTCACAATTTATAAAAATTGTTTTTGTATTTTGTTCAATCAACCGAAAATCCTTCCCGACTTTTGCAAACCGATATTTTATTTTCTTGTTCGTAAACTCATCCATGATTTTTTTCTTATCCAGACTTTCTCCCCTGATATGATACAACATTTCAAAATATCTTGTAATGGTCTCTCTGTCTGAGAGATCTCTTCCATCCGCTATCAGACTTTTTGCCACATCGATCTGCTGTCGTTGTCCTAAAACACTCTCTTTTTCTTCAAATCTAAAAATAAATACTTTACTTTCTTCCACCTTGCGATGCCCTTCTCTGTTGCATCGTCCTGCCGCCTGTATCATGGAATCCACTCCTGCCAGTTCTCGATAAACTGACTGAAAATCAAGATCTACCCCTGCTTCTACGAGGCTGGTGGAAATGAGAATACACTTTTTATCTTCCCTAAGTCTTTCTCTTATTTTTTCCAAAACCTGCTTTCTATGTTTCGGATACATACTTGTAGATAAATGGTATACCCCCTCTTCTTTTAACTCTTGATAAATATTTTGCGCTCTGTTTTTCGTATTAACAATACAAAGCGCCTGATATTCCCCTCTTAACTTGTTTATCAAACAATCTTCCGTTACTGTTCCGATATTTTCAAACAATGTCCTCTTAAAAAATTGAAATTGTTCATCCATTCTAGGACACAACTCTGTTGCTGAAACATTTCCCTGAAAAAATGATTTTAAAGCCGGCTGAGTTGCTGTACATAAAACAACACTGGTTCTATAATTACTGAGAAGTTCTTCTATCATTGCGATACAAGGTTTTAGGTAATCATTCGGCAACATCTGCGCTTCATCAAAAATAATTACACTGTTTGCAATATTATGTAATTTTCTGCATTTGGAAGACTTATTTGCAAATAGTGATTCAAAAAACTGTACGTTTGTTGTGACAACAATAGGTTTGTCCCAGTTTTCAGCTGCAAGCTGCATTGGCTTAAGTTCTTCCGAACTTTCGTAATCAACATTACAATGATTTTCCAACACATTTTCATCTCCTAAAATTTCTCTGAACACTTTCGCATTCTGTTCAATAATACTTGTATATGGAATGACGTAAATCACCCGATCCATTTGATTTTCCACCGCATGACGTAACGCAAAGGCCAAAGAAGCTATTGTCTTTCCGCCGCCAGTCGGAACTGTCAAGCGAAACAGCCCTTTTTCAGATTTACCTTCTGCTAAACAATGCTTTAAAATTTCTGTTCTTCTTCCATTTACTGTATCCATCTCTTGATTTTTCAACCATTCCGAAACATGCTTTTCCAATTTCTCAAGAAGTGCTTCCATCGGCTCTCCAGAATTTCTTACTTTTTGCCCACGACTCATAAATGCTTCTGTATCTAAAAAATCAGCATCGACCAAACAAGAATAAAGCATTCTTATAAAAACACTCATAGAAAAATCTGGATTCACGGTCTTCTTGAAATCAAATGGATCCGTTACGATTTCTGGAATATCAATTTCTTTCTGATATGCCTGATAGTCACTGATCTTTTTCTTTCTTCTCCCCATTAAAGTAGGATCGCCTGCATTATCATAATTACTGCCATAATCCGGAAGTCCGGCATGATGCCCCGCAATGCAATATTCTAAAAAACTGTACTTTCCGCCTTTCTCCCTGCAAACTCTCGCTCCTGCTGTAGAGTGATCCACCCGCTGATTGTTTTCCCCTGTAATCCTTTTCAGAAAATCCACAGAATACTTTCCAATATCATGTAGTATCCCATTACAGTAGCCCCAGTCTTGTTTCCCAAATTTCCCCGCAAACTCTCCAGAAATCTTTGCCGTCCCTTCTAAATGTTCCTTGACTGACTGAATTCTATCCTGATCTATGTGTGCTATATATTGCATAATTTTTGAATTCCTTTCATCTTTTTGATTTTTTGTAAATTTATTATCACCTTTTACTTTTTACAAATATGAATTTTAATCTACACCCTATATCCTTCTAATATCGTCTCCAAATATTTTCTGTATGCCTCCCTCACTTCCATGGGCTCCACAATTTTCATATGAGCCCCTATTCCCGTAATCCATCCAAAAAACTGAGGGCTGACTACCACATTTACATGTACTATAAATTGATTTTCATCGACAGTTCTCATCCAGACATCCTTCCCGAATCTGTCCAATATCACTCCTGCCAAACTATTTTGACATAAGAGTTTTACTCCTATTTCCACTCCTCCATACATACCAAATGTTTTCTTTGTAAGTTCAGATGGATCAAATTTTTCAAATTGTTTTTGACCTTCCCGGTCTTCCTCACAAATATCCAAATGCTTCATCTTATCGACTCTGTAATGCTTTACTTTCCCCGCCACATCATCGAATGCAATTAAGTAATACTTTTCATCATCCCAAGTAAGTACCCAAGGACTAATTTTGTAAAACATCCCATTCTTTCTAAATCTCAATTCCTTTTTTGGCGTCCACTCTGCATACTGAAATTGAATCTTCTTGTTGTTATATATCGCGGAATGAATTTTATCTACACTGTAATAAATCTCTTCATTTTCAGTCTTCAATCGGTTTAAAATAGTTACTTGTTTTGCCAACTGTTCTGCCTGAAACGTACTGCAAAGTTTCTCCAACTTAAAAATAAGTTCTCTTGATTTTTTCTCTGTAATAAATTTAGAAGACTGAACAGAGTCTACAAGTAATTTCAGCTCTGGAAATTCAAAGCTTCTTTCCCCAATATAATATCCAGATGCTTTTCCTTTTTGCTGTATAATATCTACCCCAAACATTCTCAACGCTTCTATTTCTCCGTAAATCGTTCTCCGATCGGCGTGAATTTGATACTGCTGCTCCAAAAGCTTACAAATATCTGTAGCATTCAAAATATGATCTTGATCTGTATTTTCTGCTAAAATCCGCATTACATATAGCGTTCTAAGCTTCGTCTCATACACTCCCATAACACATTTCCTCCCAAACAAGTCTCAAAACTCATTGGTATTATTATAACATAATTTTCTTGCCCTAAAGTCCGATCTGTTTATCTTTTTCCTTATGCTCCCTGCTCAATCATTGTAAATAATTCCTCCAAGCGCCTTTGAGATCTTCTGTTACTCCTTGCCCTCGCGCTGGCAAAATATCGCTTCTCCTTTTTTGTTCTATTAGGAAGCAATCTATAATCTATCATCTCTATTTTCCGGGCTGCATCATGTTTGCTTATATAAAAAAGATATTTTTCTATACTTTTTGAAAAAGGAACATCTCTTTGCCTATGATAAGCTCCTTCTTCAACCTCATCAAGCGAGAGCACTCCCTGCATATAATTTTTATGATAAAGTAAAAACCTCTGTTCGCTCATACTATAAATCATTTTCCAACATCCAACATCTGTTCGTACATACAGAACATGATTCAACAAATCTACCTCCATATGATTCTTTCTTGCATATTTTAAAATCTGTTCCTTCTTCATGCGAAACAATGCATCCATTCCATCACAGTACGGACAAATATGATACCCCGCTTTTTCCGCCGCCTCACTGCTTAACTGCATTCTATTTTTAGGAAGAATCTTTTTTGCATATCTACATTCCTCGCGGTGATAGACTTTTGCTTTACTTTGCATACTCACAACTCTCATTATCTTTTATTCCTTTCCCTGCCATATGATATAATTTTCTGACATTTTCTTATGTTTGTATTATAAAAAAGTAGATGTACAAAAATCTGTACACCTATTGTTATTTTCTATTTATTAACCTCTTAAAACCATACTATTTTCAAATTTCCCTTCCCCCTCTCCCGTATCAGCAAATATATTTTTCCACTTTTTCTACTTTTTTCAAAAAATCTCTTGCAATTTCTCTCAGCTTGTCCTATAATACAGAAAAATATTTCAAATTCATTTGATAGGAACAAGTAGTCTTCAGCGGATTTTCCAGAGAGGTAACGGGTGGTGCGAGTTGCCAATGAACCTGACAGATGAAATCATCCTTGAGAAGCAAACTGAAACAAAGTAGGAGCGCCGGAGTAAAGCCACGTTACAGGTGAGACGCATTAGATGATGCGGATATGAGCTGAGATTTTCTCAGGAATTAAGGTGGTACCACGGTCTTCAATCGTCCTTTCTAGGGCGATTTTTTTTATTTTAAGGAGGTTATCTATGAAACTACAAAAGAAACAAATTTTACTCGTCAGCTTTATGTTGTTTTCCCTTTTCTTTGGTGCAGGGAACCTGATTTTCCCTCCATTTTTGGGACAAAACGCAGGAGACAAAACTCCATTTGCAATTGCGACCTTCCTGATCACAGCAGTGGCATTGCCTGTCCTGGGTGTTGTTGTTGTTGCAAAATTTGATGGACTAGAGCAGCTCGCAAAAAAGGTTAATCCTAAATTTGCCATTTTCTTTACTATTTTGATTTACCTGTCTATCGGACCTGGCCTTGGAATTCCTCGTGCGGCTTCTCTCCCGTTTGAGATGGCAGTTGCACCATACCTTCCGGAAAATGCGAATTTGACTGTATTTATGTTTCTCTTTTCCTTAGTCTTTTTCCTGACTGCCAGCTGGCTTGCGTTAGCTCCAAATAAACTGGTAGAACGAATCGGAAAATTTTTGACACCATCACTGTTACTTTTACTGTTTTTTGTATTTGTTAATTTCCTATTCCGAGGCACCGTGAAAGTCAATCCTGCTCAAGTAAGTTATAGCAGTAATCCACTTGTCAAAGGATTTTTAGAAGGATATCTTACAATGGACACCATTGCAGCCTTAAATTTTGGACTTGTAATTGCAACTACAATCAGAAGTTTAGGGGTAAAAGAGAAAAAGGTGTGATGAAATACACTGTCATGACCGGAATCTTTGCCGGAACAATTCTTGCATGTGTGTACTTATCTCTGGCATATATGGGAATGAGTTCCTCAGGTGTCTTCCCAATCCAGGAAAATGGTGCATGGACACTCCGCTGCATTGTTCACCAACTGTTTGGTGATACCGGCGCAGTTTTACTGGCAGCAATCTTCACATTAGCATGCTTGACAACCTGTGTTGGACTGATCACTTCCATCTCACAATATTTTTCGACATTGACTACAAAATTATCTTATCGTCAATGGGTATTACTGATTGCGGGATTTTCTTTTATCATCTGTAATCAGGGATTAAATATGATTTTAAGCATTTCCGTTCCGGTGTTGGATGCTATCTATCCAGTCTCCATCACTCTGATTTTACTTGGATTATGTCATCGCTGGATAAAAAATATCACTTATATCTATCCATGCACCATCGGTGCAGTAAGTATTCTCAGCGTTGCATATGCACTTGAAAATCTTGGAGTTTCCTTTGGATTTGCCGGCAAATTGCTCCATACACTTCCACTGTACTCTTTGGGTCTTGGATGGGTTCTTGTAGCACTTGTAGTCACAGGTCTTTGCGCACTGTTCTATCAACTCAAGACAGCCAGACTTTCTCGTTGCAATATGGAAACATCTGCGGAACCTTTCAACTACACAGAATAGTCAAAAGAGGAGCGCTTTGACTTGCGCTCCTCATTCATTTCTTCATAAACATCAATTTAAAAATAAAACAGTTCTTCAAACTTTTTTTCTAAAGCAATACACAGAAGTAATGCTAGTTTCGCAGTAGGATTAAACTGACCTGTCTCAATAGAACTAATCGTATTTCGCGACACTCCAACTAACTCTGCAAGCTCCATCTGAGATAGTTTTCTCTCAGCTCTAGCATTCTTTAAGTTGTTTTTCAATATCAATTCGCCATCCATATTAATGCCTCCAAATAGCCAGATACAAATTGATAATCGTTGTCATTCCCTAACATATAGCCAAAAACAAATCCTTTTTTTCTTCTCCATTTTATATTTGTATATATAAAATCCAGCCAGTGTTGTCTCATACATTGCAAGAATATCATACATCGGCTCTCCTCTAAAAGCTTTCATTATCACGAGAAAAGCAAATACAATTGCTGAGGCAACCATCCCATAATTGTACCCTTTCATTTGTATAAATACTTCCCTCTCATCATAATGTTCACTTTCTTTCTGTGCCATTTTCAAAATCTCATCTCGTTCCATATCAGCACCCCCATATTAAATTGACAAGTTTTGTTGTCACAATTATATCTCCGCCAAGTTTTCTTATCAATCCTATTTTCCAAGTTTTCTGTGCATAAAAAACTATTTTCTATTTTGAAGCGGGTACAACTCATTTTATTAGCTTAATCGCCTCTTCCAGCAGTTCATCCTTTCCGGCTTTGATTCCCTCTACTGTCTGCCAGCACTCAATATCTGGTTTTAACCCACAGCGCTGTGTCTGCTCACCTTCCGGTGTATATACTCCTAGACCTGTCATAGAGAAAATCACTTCTCCCGGCAGGGACACCTTGACCACATTTCCATCCGCTCCAACGGAGGGACTTCCTACAACAATAGCATTCGGAGCCTGACGCAATGCCATGATAGCAAATTCACTTTGACTCTGACTTTCTTCATCCATCAAAATAATAACTTTCCCCTCATACGAATCAAATGTCCTGCTATCATTTTGAATCTCTTTTAAAACTCCTTTTCCAACCACCATCTCCTGCTCATAAAATGCTCCCGGCATTGCCTTGTTCGGCATTCCTATACAGGCAAACACCTTTTGTTTTGGAATGATATATTCACCCAAAAGATATGTGATTACCGTAGAGGGATAATGCCTTAAATCGATAATGATCCCTTCTGTATCGCAAAAATCTTTCATTAACTTCTCAATATTCCCTTTTTCCAATGCAGACGGATCAATATAGCCTATGTTTTCTGATTGCAGGATTCCATTCTCGATTGGATTTTTATAAGAATACTGATTTTTCAGTGTTTTCACTGCACTGTTTTTATCTCTTCTCCCCGTAATATTCGCACTTTTGCTTTTCGCTTCTCTGTTTCAAGCAGTAAATGTTTCATTTGATTCAACATTTTATCCGCCTCAGAAAGTGCATGGTAGTTCCGCTGCTCTTCTATTCTTTCTTCCAATGTCATTCCGTCGATCTCCAGCAAAATATCCCCTGGCATTAATTCCTTCTCATTTTTCTTAACTTGTGTAACCACTGCCTCCCCGCCAATGATTTTTATATCACATGGCAAAAAGCGTTGCCCATAATAATAGTATAATAACCGCTCCCGATCCACGAGCATACTGTGCGCATCTCCGGTTTTAGAAACGACCTGCGCGATTGCAGTCACGTAACTACGGTAATCACCCGAATCTGCAACTTTCGGAAGCGCATCCAAAAGAACACTGTCCCACTCTTCCGTTGTAATCTCTATATTAGGAGAATAATACTCATACATATTCCAAAATCGAAACAGCCCCAACAGATACATTCCCATATCTCCATCCGAAGCATCATACATCTTTTCATTTTCAAAGGAAACCGTCCCTATTTCCTCAAAAGAAGCATACGCATTTTCTCTGTCAGAAATGTGCAGGTCTGCCATACTGCAAAGATACTCACTTAATTCTTCCCCCAAAAATGCTGAATCACTAATCCACGTTGTATCCAACAGTTGTTTTCCGCTTTCTTCTTGAATTTTCTCCCAATCTATATCCTCTTCTTTCCCCTCGTCCTGCTCTCCCTTAACAGGAAATGTTTCCAACCAATCCATCAAAACACAATCTGCCCCATCTTGATTCGCTGCTCTCAATATATCTGGCATCACTCGAAAAAGCTCCGCATCCCAGTTAAGCTTTCCTGAAATCACATCCGGATGATGATATTTTGTATATCCCCAGACTTTACAAAGTTTGTATAAAGATTGTATCTGCACATCCGAAAGTTTCTTCGTCCGGATACCCGAACCCTTCTCAAATTCCGTATCCTTGTCCCGTTCTAACAGTTTTCCATTTAGAGAATGAAAGTCTCTTGCAAACATAAAATATGTAATTACAACAAGTAGCAAAATAGTCCATACGATATAACTCTTTGTATACTTTTTCACACTTAACACCTCCTGCAACTTTTCTTTAACATTGTATTTTCTATCAATTATAAATTTATAATAACATAATTTCCAAAACAAATACATAGTCAATGACAACCTAGACTCTTTCCCAATGAAATATAACTTACCATTTTATTTAAACGCATTATTTGTGCAAAATACATTAATATATTTTCTAATTCGATTGACTTTTGTTCAAAATGCTTGCAATTATTCTGTTAAAGAGTTATCATATGTCTTAAGAAAGTATTCATATAATATATCAAAAAAGGAGTGAATTACATGAAAACCTTAATCAGTGCGGAAAATACTTGGGGGCTATTCGCGATTTTGGTAGCGGTTGCTGCATTAGCAATCTATTTGGAGCAAAAATACCAATGGGCTTCAAAAATCACAGGATGCGTGCTGGCACTTATTGGATGTCTTATTTTATCAAACTTAAGAATTATTCCAACAGAAGCAGCAGCATATGACTTCGTTTGGGACTACGTTGTTCCACTTGCAATTCCAATGCTACTTTTGCAAGCTAACGTTAAGAAAATTTCAAAGGACTCTGGACGTCTGATCATTATATATCTGATCAGCGGAATCGGAACAGTAGCCGGAGGATTTCTTGCATTCTTTGCGTTAAAGAACTTTATTCCTGAACTCAACAAGGCAACTGCCATGATGGTCGGAACATATACTGGCGGAAGCGTAAACCTTGTTGCTATGGCAGATGCATTTGATGCAGGTGGCGAATTAGTATCTACATCCGTTGTGGCTGACAACTTGCTAATGGCACTTTACTTTTTCGCCTTAATCGCAATCCCAACAGTAAGCTTCTTTAAAAAGCATTTTAAGCATCCGCTTCAGGATGAAATCGACAAACGTACTGCTAATGGCGAAAGTCAGAATCACGCACAAAACTATTGGACAGCAAAACCAGTCGCTCTCAAAGATATTGCTTTTACCTTTGCACTTTCTTTTGTGATTGTTGCTGTTTCTACTGAGATTGCTGCGTTCTTTGGACGAATCATCCCAACATCTAATTTTGTATTAGCTCTGTTAAATGGATTGATCGGTAACAAATATCTTATCATGACAACGCTTACAATGATTTTAGCTACTGCATTCCCAACACAGGTTGGTGGAATCGCAGGTGCTCAAGAAATCGGTACATTTATGATCCACATTTTCTTTGGTGTCATCGGTGCTCCAGCTTCCATCTACCTGATTCTTACAAAGGCACCATTGCTTCTTGTATTCTGTGCGATCATCGTTGCAACAAACATGTTGATTTCTTTCCTCTTTGGAAAACTTTTCAAGTTCAATCTGGAAGAAATCTGTATTGCATCCAATGCAAACATTGGAGGACCAACAACTGCTGCTGCTCTTGCGATTGCAAAGGGATGGAACGCCTTAATCGTCCCAGCACTCCTTGTTGGTACATTAGGATATGTAATTGGTAACTACTACGGAATCTTTGTAGGAACGTTACTTCGATAATCTACACTAAGGTAGCACATAAATTCCCACGCTGAATTGCCGGTGTGGGAATTTTTTAAAAAACATCATAAATGACAGGAGGATTTTTTGAATATGTCAGTTTTAAAAGGATTTGAACCAGCAAACGTATTAAGCTATTTTGAGGAACTCTGCAAAATTCCTCACGGATCAGGAAATACAAAAGCAATTAGTGATTATTGTGTACAATTTGCCAAAGATCACAATCTTCGCTATGTACAAGATGAATATAATGATGTCATCATCTACAAAGATGGTACAGAAGGATTTGAAAACTCAGCGCCAGTAATCATACAAGGACATTTAGATATGGTCTGTGAAAAAACTTTAGATTCCACTCATGATTTTATGAAAGATCCTTTAGACTTGAAAGTAGAAAATGGTTACTTATATGCACAGGATACAAGTCTTGGCGGTGATGATGGAATTGCAATTGCTTACGCACTTGCAGTTCTTGCCAGTGACACTATTGCTCACCCACCAATCGAAGCCGTCTTTACTGTAGATGAAGAAACTTCTATGTTAGGTGCCGAAAAATTAGACATGTCTCTCTTGAAAGGACGTCGTCTTCTTAATATCGACTCCGAAGAAGAAGGTGTTTTGACATGTGGATGTGCAGGCGGTCTCCGTCAACACGTTACATTTGATTTCCAGAAAGTAGAAAAAGAAGGAACCGAAATCGAGCTTTGGATCAAAGGATTGTTGGGCGGCCACTCTGGCTCTGATATCCACAAGCAAAGAGGAAATGCAGTAAAACTTTCTTCCCGTATGTATATCCATTTATCAAAAACATTTGCTATGGATTTGATTTCTATTGATGGTGGTGAAAAAGATAATGTCATCACTTATAGTGCTAAAATGAGAATATTGGTAGACAGTGCTCAAGCGGAAGACTTTATCACAGCTGTCAGAGAAGAAGAAGCCGTTTGGAAAAAAGAATTCAGCAATGACGAAACCGACCTGAACATCGAGATTACAAATGCAGGTCAAAAGAATATCACGGTGATTGCTCCAGCAGATTCTTCCAGAATTATGAAATTTATCTATGCAGTACCTCAAGGGCTAATCTGCTCCGATCGCAACCTTCCGGGACAATCTGAAACATCCTTGAATCTTGGTGTTACAGCTACCAGAGAAGATTCTGTATTCATGCAATTTCTTCTTAGAAGTTCTATCGAAACAAAGAAACAAGCACTTTGCGAAAGAGTTGGTGCATTGGTAGAACTTGCTGGCGGTCGCTACATCATTGACAGCGAATATCCGGCATGGGGATACGATCCAAACTCTAAATTACGCCCTCTTATGCGTGATGTTTATGTAAAAATGTTTAAAGAAGAACCTAGAGTGGAAGCCGTTCATACCGGTTTGGAATGCGGCATCTTCGGCGGTCACTGTGAAGGTCTTGACTCTGTCTCCTTTGGTCCAAACATCCTGGATATTCATTCCATCAATGAAAAATTAGACCTTGCCTCTGTAGAACGCATGTGGAAATTTTTGCTGGAAGTTTTAAAATCTTGTAAATAAGATTCTTTTCTAAGATTTGAAAGTATTGTCATTTGATTGTCAACGGACATAGAAAGAGCCAAGAAGGCACGTAAAATAGGCATTTCTTGGCTCATATATTCAAACTTGTAAACTTCTCTTTGCTTGGTAGTGCTTATCCTTTGTTTTTGCCTTAAATCAATTCATTTTTGAACTATTTTATATATATTTGCTATGTCTTCGTCAAATTGTATTGTTAACAACATACACCGTATATCTCAAAATTCATGTGATGATTTTATATTACAATGTTTAAATACTTTTAGACGGCACTCCAACTCTTCTACAACCTAAACTTTACTTACGAATGACTTTCCTCATACCCGATCCACAAAATTCATGAGGAATTATTTTAAATCCTCTTGATTCATAGAATGTTTCTTTTCCTTTTTCTGCAATCAATTGAATACTGCTCCTGCCTCCGTCTGGTGTTGCACTATCGACATATTCAATTATCATATTAAGTATTTTACTGCCAATGCCCATTTGTTGATAAGCCGGCTGTACTACAATGTCTACTATCATATAATACATTCCATCACCAATCAATCTTCCCATACCGACTACTTGGTTGTCTTCTTCTGCTGCCACTGTATATAAACTATTTTGGAGTGACTTTTCAGTTTGTGTTCTTGAAAAATTTATCCACCCAACGCTTTCACGAAGTTTACAATATTCCTCATAACATAAAGTGTTTTCTTTATAGTTCACGTAAAATATATCCTCCTAATCTAGGTTTATCAAATATGAAGTAGTTACTCATCTCTATTTGAATGATATCTTTTAAATTCACAATACCCTCCAGCCCCCTCTCAAACCGCACAAAGCATATTCCTCACAAACAGAATTGTTATATGTTTTATATGCCACTTCAAATCTTCACTTACTCAAATTTGGGATTGAATGGTATCATCCAACAAATTCCCGTATTCTTATCTTCAAAACAATAATAATGTGGTCTATTACCTGCCTTATTTTCCTGAGGTACGGATTCGATATCTCCTCAAAAAGTCTGTCTTTTATAATATAAATTCCTGTTTCCTTCCCTCCTCGGAAATATGGAAAAAGTCCCTCACCTTTCGGCGAAGGACTAAACTTTCAACCCGACCATTTATATACCACATATCGGTCAGTGGTAAACTTTCTTTGTACTAATATACTAACAAGTACAAAGCGTAAAGTCAATAGAACTATCCATTAAAATTATATGCTGTTTACACAAAATTATTCAAATTCGCAAAGTTCTATTTGCTTTGTAGTTCTTCCCTGTTATTTCAGCTTTAAAACAGTTCGTTTTTGAACTGTTTTACATATATTCTCTACCTTTTCATTTAATTGTATTGTCATTTTATTGTCAGCAATATGCTATATATCAAAATCAACTAATAGTCTTAAATGCTATAATACTTATACAACATTTCAATTCCCCTACAGTCAGGAAGTTGTAGAGAACAATATCTTATTACCCTACCTTGGCTTGCCTATAAAATAGGCCACCTTTGATAAGTAATAAAAGGAACATTACTGTTGTCACATATGGTTCTTTCGCCATAGCCAAAAACAAAACAGCAATTATATTGATTCCTACAGATAAGTCAGTAATCATCTTTTTTCCCTTTTCGAGTTTGAAATAGACCATCAGCATTTTCACGATTCCTATTGTCGCTAAACTGATATACAACGCCCAATATATTTTGATAATGAGAGTATTGTTATTTACATACCCAAGGAGATTTACCGAGTAAATATAACTATTAATTGGCTTGGGATATAGCGGCAGAAATATCAACATCAGAGAAAGCAAGTCAACAATCCCCAATAATAAGTCGCATAAACTATTGAGATTTGATTTGTTTTCTTTTTCTGCTATGAAAATCAATTGATCTCCAGATAACAAATCATCAATGGATACAGAAAAATATCTAGATATTTCTTTTAACGAATCTATACTTGGGTACCCTCTTCCAGATTCCCATTTTGAAATAGCAGTTCTAGAAACAAATAATGCCTCGGCTAATTCTTCTTGTGTCAAACCTCGGATTTTTCTTAATTCCTGAAGTTTTTCATGAAATTCCAAAATCTGCACCTCCCATTCCAATTCTATTTTTCCTTTATTACCAACATAACTGTCGCTTTATAAATCAAAACCAATCCGGTACTTAGTAGTACACCGCCTACGATATCCGTGAACCAATGCACTCCGGCAATCAATCTCCCAATCACCATGAATCCCGAAAAAGCTAGTGATACAATTGTTATGATTCTTTTCGCCACATCACCAGACAACCTGCGCTGGATTTGTTCAATAAAAACTGGCATCACACTCAATACCAATAATGTAGTTGAAGATGGATAAGATGCCTCCATTCTTCCTTCTATTAAAATTGGTCTGTAATTGATTGGTATAATTTCGAAAATCACATATGCCAAGATCACAACAGCAAAATATACCCCTAAGATCATAATATCTGCATCAACCTTGAAAATACTTCTTCTTTTAATCAACTGAATCAACCCAACACCCGCGAAAACCAAACATACAACGATAGGTACCAGGCCCATCCAATCAGTAATTGTATAAATCACCTTATTCACCCCTATCAAATGGTGAAACCAGCAATTGAATGTTGCAAATCCAATACTGGTTTCATTTTGACCAACAGATTGCACATCCACCATCTGAATCAGCGCTGTCCATAACACAAACATTGCAAGGAATACACTTCCAAGTAATAAACATCTTTTTTCGTTCTTTTTCATCATTTTACATCCTTTCTGATTTGGTTTGTCTTTCTAACACCTTCACCTTATCCCAAAGCATAAAACAATGAAAGAAACGTTCTTTCACATATGTGACACGATTCGTGTCACTCCCTCAAATGCTTATTTTTCAATATATTCTTCTGATTTTCTATCGCTGCAAATTCAAATATGTTGCTTACATTATACTTCATCAAAAAAAGAAATGGAAGTTTTTTGTGCTAGAGTTTCTGCTTACATCTTGTAACGCACATTTCCACAAATTCTATTTTACCTTTCCTTGTATCACATTACTTATAGAGCATTCACCTAATTCTCAAAGGCCTGCCAAAGCTATTTTCTCTCTTCGCCTATATAAATCTATTCTCTCTGATTTACAATTCCAAAAAACAATGTCTAGACTTTGCTTTTTTAGCATAGATTTTATTTCTTCATCCCTTTTTCTCCCCTCTCTATCTATACGTCTCTTCTTACCTTTTTGCTTTGCATTTGTCTGTTCCAAATGCTTTGCAACTTCTATTGCTTCCTTGACCTTATTTTCTCCTAAAACAACTACAACCCGATCCATATCGTATGCCACATTTAACAAAGATACATTCTCTTTCTTTATAATAGATACTTCCTCTCGCAACCGATCTACACGATTTTCAAGATCTATGTTTCGATCTGATAGCTTTTGATTTTTGTTTTTCAAATCCAAATATTTGCTATACAATGCCTGTATCATATTCGCAACTTTTTTCACCAAAGGAAATATTCTCTTCCGATAAGATTTTGCAGACTCTAAAGTTCCGGCTTCTGGTAACCATTCTTCCGGATAATATCCATACTCACGTGCATGTGAGTCAACAAGTCCAGCT
>OLQE01000699.1_pt1 | contig 23697 bp, 26 predicted proteins | sample 1643161 | NCBI WGS metagenome assembly OLQE01 (sample SAMEA3136650, study PRJEB25190) | human gut metagenome | reverse complement strand
AAGAATAAGTCTGTAAGCTGTTTTTCTTGCTTACAAACTTATTATACGAGGAGGTCATACATGAAACAGTTACCTGCAAACTCTTCACCGGAGAAAAAGCGGACGGTCTGCTACGGGAAATACCTCTACGCAGCCTTCCTGCTCTTTACGCTTATCGCAGCGAATGTCCAGCCGGTGCTTGCTTCCAATATGTGGGACAAGGCCAATGAGATCATGAAGGATGTTTATAACCAGATCGTCCTCATATCCACCATTGCCGCCGTAGTGACCGCATCCGTGGCGCTGCTTTTGATGAATTTCTCGAAATCCGGCAAGACCGTGGATGAGAGCCGTGCCTGGCTGAAGCGGATCATCATTACCTGGGCGATTCTGAACGGCCTTGGTTTTATTATGGCATACATTACCCCGTTCTTTGCCGGAGGCACATACAGCGGATAAGCCCGGAAAGGAGGAAACCACATGGGAATACTGGACGGAATCGTGGAATGGATCGCAGAACAGGTCATGAACATCCTGGATCTGATCACCACTTCAGTCCTGGGCGCCCTCGGCTGCTCCATGGACACGTTCCTGCGCTATTTTCCTGCAGCTGAAACCATGTACGATGTGTTTCTGGCACTGGCTCTTGGCCTCATCCTCTTAAACTGGGTGTGGCAGCTTTTCAAGAACTACTTCATGGGTGCCGGAATCGAAGCGGAGGATCCCCTGAAACTTTCCATCCGTTCTTTTATTTTTATCTTCCTGGCCTTTTATGCGGAAGACATCGTGAACCTGCTCCTTGGCATCGCCGGGACGCCTTATGACTGGATCTTAACGGAGGAGCTTCCCTCCCTGGATTTTGCCAGCTTCAATTCAGTCATCACTGTCATCCTGGGTGTATGCGCCAATGGAGCCGTGGCGATTATCGCCCTGATTTTAGTTTTGATTTTGGCGTGGAATTACATCAAGCTGCTCTTTGAGGCAGCGGAACGCTACATCCTTTTGGGAGTGCTGGTCTACACGGCGCCGGTTGCCTTTGCCACAGGCGCCTCCCAGTCCACCGGGAACATCTTCAAATCCTGGTGCCGGATGCTGGGCGGGCAGTTCTTCCTATTATTGATGAACGCCTGGTGCCTGCGGCTGTTTACCAGCATGGTCGGCACTTTCCTCGCAAACCCGTTATCACTCTGATGAAAGGAGGAGTCCATGAAATACAAAAAACCAATCCTCACTGCCCTGGTACTGGTTTCCTGCCTGGTTTTGTTCTGCTACATGCCGGTCTTTGCGGCAGAGCTGACAGAAGCCCAGGTGGAGGAAGCCGTAGCAGAACAGGGAAAGGAAGCCGTGACCGGAAATGTGTTCATCTGGTTCCTCTGTGCCATTGCTTTCCTCAAGGTTTCCCAGAAGATCGACAGCTTTATGGCATCCCTGGGGATTAATGTAGGAAACACCGGCGGGAACATGATGGCGGAGCTGCTCATTGCAGGCCGGGGCCTTGCCGGAGCCTTCCATGGGCATGGTGGTGGCGGCGGATACCGCAGGGCATCCTCTCCCGGAAGCGCAGCCGTTGGCGGCAGCTTTCTCTCCGGAGGGCTTGCCGGTGCAGTGGGACGCCAGGTACAGCGGGAAGCCGTCAATGCTGCTACCCACTATTCGGAAGGGCCCAGCGTCGGGAATATGCTCTATCAGTCCTCGCTCAAGAAAGGCGGAGACTTTGCCAATCACGTGATCAGCAATATCGCCCAGGGCAATTACGGGCAGGTCGGCTCTATCAAAGGGGAGGATGCGGCAAAAGCCTATGCCTCCTACATGGGAATCGACACCTCTGCTCCGGATGCTGCCACCTACTCGAACATGGAGATTGGCGGTGGACGGATGACCGGCGTGGAAAAAACGGATGCCGGCAGCCGGGAATTTGCCCTTTACAGTGCTGACCAATATGCGGCGCCTACCCATGGCAGCTTTGAGACGGTCCAATCCGTGGACGGCACTGCCTGGTATAAGCAGTACGCACAGGATACGGTGGAGAAAACGCCGTATGACGCTGGCAATGGAAAAGTCGCCTACAACGAATCCATTGTCCAGAAGCTGCCGCCGGCACCCCAGCGAAAGGACCGGATGTAAATGGCGGAGCAAAGCTCCGGCCTTGGGGAAGCTGTCGATGTAGGCACCAGTGCAGCCTCCCACTTACAGGCCATGAAGACCGCCGCCCATCTGTCCAAGACCGTGGCGGGTGCGGCAGCCGGTCCCTTTACGGCAGCCATCAGTGCTGCCATCGCAAACCGACATACTCTTTTGAAAGCCGGAGCCGTTATCCTGGGGTTTTTACTGCTTCCCGTGCTGTTCATCCTGATGCTGCCGGGGCTGATCTTCGGATCTCTGACAGAAAACACTGGGGCTTTAAACAGCAATGCCCTGATCAATGAGAATATCCAGAACGCCAGGCAGGCGATTGTGGAAGTCCTGGAAGAAAGCCATGCGGATCTTTTAGAAGAGATCAACACTGCCATTGCAGCGCTTCCGGAGGGCTCCACCGTACAGATCGTAGATCCCTATGAGACGACCATAGCGGTCAATGCCCACCTGCTGATCTCCCAGTTCTGTGCCAGCCAGGATGATTATGAAAATATCAATATCGACAAACTCCAAAGCCTGATCCGGGAAAACAAGGACGGGCTTTTTTCTTATGATGTAGCGGAAGAAACCGTTTCTGTGGAAGTGGAGACGGAAGCCGCAGAAGGGGAAACGCCTCAGACGGAAACCGTTACATTTACCCGCTATACCTATACCGTTTCCTTTGCCGGTGACGCCTATTTTGCTGACCATGTATTTTACTTGAGCGAGGAACAAAAGGAACTGGCGGAAAACTACGCCAGTAACCTGACCCTCTTCTTTGGCGCTGCCTCCGGCACGGCTATGGCGATCAACTTAAGTGATGAGGTGCTTGCCTACCGACCACTGGTATCCGAGATTGCCGCCCGGTATGGGATGAGCGATTATGTGGAGCTGATCCTGGCCGTCATGATGCAGGAATCCGGCGGACGGGGAAGCGATCCCATGCAGGCATCGGAAAGCGGATACAATACCCGGTTCCCCAGAGGCCCCGGCACGATCACCGATCCGGAATACTCCATTGAGTGCGGCATCCAGGCGCTCCGAGACGTCCTGCAGAAAGCCGGATGCACCGGGCCGACGGACCTGGACCGGATCAAGCTGGCCCTCCAGGGCTATAATTACGGTTCCGCTTACATCGACTGGGCCATGGAACGGGACGGCGGCTACACAAAGGAAAACGCCATTGCCTACTCCGACATGATGTGCGCCCGGCCCGGCTGGAACTATTCCATCTACGGGGACAAGGAGTACGTGGATCATGTCCTGCGCTATTACCAGGTACTGAATACCGGCGGCACTTACCCGGCAGGCGGGATGCAGATCCCCCTCTACATCCAGACGGAATACGGAAACATCCCTTATGGCACCGGTTCGATTGCGGACTGCGGCTGCGGCCCTACTGCCTTTGCCATGGTAGCAAGCTACCTGACCGGAAGCACCATAACTCCGGTGGATGCAGTCGCCTGGTGCGGCAATTCCTACTATAAGCCGGGGGCTGGCACCTACTGGTCCTATTTCCAGGCGGCGGCTTCTCATTTCGGATGCGGGAGCGTCACCCAGACCATGGACGCCAATGCGGTCCTGCAGGCCCTTTCCGAAGGGCGCCCGGTGATCTCCTCCCAGGGGCCGGGGTTATTTACCTCAGCCGGACACTTTATTGTCCTGCGCGGGCTGACCGCAGACGGGAAGGTGCTGGTCAATGATCCCAATGACAGCGAGTCCAAGAACTACGTGAACCGTGCATTTGACATGATGACGGAAATCCATGCGACATCCTCGCAGTATTGGATTTTCGAGAAGAAATAAAGGAGCGTTTATGAGCAGAATAAAACTGATTTTGTCCATCCTCCTGATGCTCTTTCTCCTGCTGGTCGCCATCTTTCTTCCTTCCAGGCTCCGGGAACGAAATGAAACACCGGATACAAAGTCTCAAGAAGAGACCGCTTCCCAGGAAGAAAGCAACCAGCCGGAGAAGCTGACGGAGATGGACTTTTTATCCTTTGAAGAGCTGAGCCAGTTCTTCTCTTCCGCCCAGACTGTATCCTTAAAGGAGCAGTTTCCGGTATATCTTACCCGTACCGGGCAGACAGACATTACATCGGCAGAATATCTGCCGGATGAAACCGGTTATCCAGACACTACCACAGTTGAACTGCATTTTCTCCTGTCCGATGACAGCACCCTTCCGGTGTTCTATGACACCATGACGGGTGCTTTTTCTTTTGGAGAAGAGCGGACGGTGCTAGGGACATCCGGACAGACCTATGAAAAACCGGTAGTAAATGCCCTTCCCTCTGTCTCCAGCAGTGAAGTGGAGCAGCGCCAGGAAGGCGGCTATGCAGATGTGACTGCGCCAGCAGAGTCTGCCTCGGATACAGGAGCAGAAGAAACATCGTCTCCGGAAAGCGGAACTTCCCCAGAAGGAGCGGATCTTTCACAGAACACCGAAGCTGGAGAGGAGGTGCTGCCATGAGCAATCCGGATGAGCAGCGAACCTCTTTTATTCCGCCAAACTTTATTGAAAAAGGGAAAATCTTAAATGGAACCTTTGATATCCGCAATGCGATTGAAGCCATTATTTTCGCCCTGCTGATTGGTGTACCGGTGGTCCATCTGCCGTTTTCCCTGACCACCCGCATTATCATCCTTTGCATGACCGCACTGCCGGCGGCCATGGTATCCCTCATCGGGATCGGCGGGGAGAGCATCACCGCTTTCCTTATGAATGCCCTGCGGTTTTTAAAAAACCGGCGGGTGGTTTACCGTTCTGACGCAATGCCGGAGCCAAAGAAGAAACGGCAGAAGCAGCCTGGCACGAAAGAAGCAAAAAAGCCTGCCAAACGTGAACGGCGGAAGAAAACGAAAAAGGGCTCTTTGGAGGATTCTCCCCCTTTTGAGGGGGCCGGTCAGCAGGACGATGCACCTCCCACGAAAGAGGCGCCCCAGCAGGATCTGTCCGGCTCCCCTTCCCCCACTCCTTCTGGGAAAACGAAACGGAAAAAGAAACGGGAGCCAAAGGTTCGTGAGCATAAATCCTTCGATACCTCCACCCGGCGGGGCATCCGCAGGCAGGCCAGAGAAGATATTCGGCAGTTAGCCTATGAGCAGAAATGCGCAAAGATAGCAAAGCGCCGGGAAGAGCGGGCGGAGAAGGAAAAGCTCCGTGCGGAAAAGAAACAGGCTGCGCAGGACGCCCGCCTTGCTGCACGGCAGACGAAAGCAGCCCGCAAGGCAGAGAACCGGAAGGCAAAGCAAACGCAGGATGATAAGGCAATACCAAAGAGTGCTTTAAAATCCAGCCATGCGGCTTCCCAGTCATCTGCCAGGAAAAAGAAACGAAAGTTTCAGACCATAGAGGACTATCTTCCGATTGAAAAGATTGAGCACGGTATCATCTACACGACAGATGGCCGGTATGTAAAGATCCTGGAAGTCGAGCCCATCAACTTCCTCTTAAGAAGTGCCAGGGAGCAGATGGGAATTATCTATAGCTTTATCAGCTACCTGAAGATCAGCCCGGTGAAGCTGCAGATCAAGATGATCTCCAAACGGGCGGACATCAACCAGCATCTGGAGAAATCCAGAAAAGAGCTGGAAAATGAAACGGATCCCCGGTGCCGGGAGCTTCAGGAAGATTACCTGAAGTTCGTCCGGAATTTAAGCTCCAAGGAAGCCGTTTCCCGGCGGTTCTTCCTTGTTATGGAATATGAACCTTTTAACGCCAACCGGAAGGTGACGGAGCGGGAGATCTTAGAATCCCTGGAGACGACGGCACAGACAGCCAAAACCTTTCTGTACCAGTGCGGCAATGAAGTCACAGAGCATGAAAATCCGGACGAATTTACCACGGATGTTTTGTATACGCTCTTAAACCGCTCTCTTTGTGCCACCCATCCCTTGCAGGAGCGCATTGCTTCCGTACTGGCACGGTACGCAAAGGAGAACCGGCCCGATGAGGATATCCGTATCAATGAATTTCTCTCACCGGAAACCCTGGATTTCAGGCACTCCAGCTATGTGCTGATCAACGGGGTATACCACTCCTATCTGTACGTACCGTCGGCTGGCTACAAAAGCCGGGTGGTGCCGGGGTGGCTGTCCCTTTTGGTAAACGCCGGGGAAGGCATTGACGTGGATTTTTACCTCCACCGGCAGCCAAAGGATAAGATCCAGCAGCGGCTGGGACAGCAGATCCGGATCAACCGTTCCAAGATCAAGGACGCCTCGGATACCAATACCGACTATGATGACCTGGATTCCGCCATCCGCTCCGGTTATTTCTTAAAACAGGGGCTGGCGAATAATGAGGACTTCTATTACATGAGCCTTCTCATTACCGTCACAGCCTCTACTTTAGAGGAACTGCAGTGGCGGGTACAGGAGATGAAAAAGCTCCTGATCTCCCAGGACATGGACCTGAGAACCTGCTACTTTCTGCAGGAGCAGGGCTTTTTATCCACGCTGCCCCTGGCATCTCTGGATAAGAAGCTGTATCAGCTTTCCAGGCGGAACGTTTTAACCAGCGGGGCGGCAAGCTGCTATCCTTTTGTCAGCTACTCCATCTGTGATGACAACGGGATTTTATTTGGTGTCAACAAGCACAACAACAGCCTTGTCATTGCGGATATCTTTGATTCCAGGCAGTACAAAAATGCCAACGTGGCGATCCTGGGCTGCTCCGGTGCAGGGAAAACCTTTACCATGCAGCTTTTTGCCACCCGGATGCGGCGCAAGAACATCAAAGTCTTCATCATAGCGCCGCTGAAAGGGCATGAGTTCTACCGGGCCTGCAAGAATATCGGCGGGGAGTTCATCCAGATTTCCCCCGCCAGCCGGAACTGCATCAACATCATGGAGATCCGGAAAACGGATAACTCCGTCAATGAGCTGCTGGACGGTCCTTCCATGGACAACTCGGCACTGGCCGGGAAGATCCAGAAGCTGCATATCTTCTTCAGCCTGCTCATCCCGGACATGACCCATGAGGAGCGGCAGCTTCTCGATGAGGCGCTGATCAAGACCTATGCCAAAAAGGGGATCACCCACAAAAACGAGTCCCTGATCGATCCGGCTCATCCGGACCGGTATAAACCCATGCCGATCCTGGAGGATGTCTACGATATCCTGATGGAAAGCGATGACACGAAACGCATGGCCCACATCTTAAACCGGCTGGTCCACGGCTCTGCTTCCTCTTTTAACCAGGAAACCAACGTGGATCTGACCAATAAGTATACGGTTCTCGATATCTCCGAGCTGACCGGGGATCTATTGACAGTGGGCATGTTTACCGTCTTGGATTATGTCTGGGATATCGCAAAGGAGAACCGAACGGAGGAAAAAGCCATCTTCGTGGATGAGGTCTGGCAGCTCATCGGTGCGTCCAGCAACCGCCTGGCTGCGGAATTTGTCCTGGAGATCGCCAAGATCATCCGGGGATACGGCGGTTCTGCCGTCTTTGCAACGCAGGACTTAAATGACTTTTTCGCGCTGGATGACGGCAAGTACGGAAAGGGAATCATAAACAACTGCAAGACTAAACTTGTCCTGAACCTGGAAGACGAAGAGGCGCAGCGGGTGAAACAGATCCTGCATCTCTCAGAAACGGAGATGATGAACATTACACACTTCCAGCGGGGCAATGGTCTGATCTCCACGAACAACAATAACATTACCGTGGAATTTAAGGCATCCGTTTTGGAAAAAGAGCTGATCACGACGGACCGCCAGGAACTCCTGGAGATCCTGGAACGGCACAGGCAGAAAGCCGCCGGATAAGGATGCCGAAGGAACCTTTGGGAAGTGTCTGGCGCAGGGCGGGCGCTTCCTTTTTCATTCCCTGCATCTTTTGAAAAGGAGGAGACTTATGAAACGAATCAAAACCCACGTCCTCCGCCGCTGTTTCGCTTTCCTGATGGCAGCCATCGTCCTTGCGGGGACAGCCATCACAAGCCCCGTGACAGCCCGTGCGGCGGACGGAACCCTTAATTTTCAGTTAGGTAAAACCATTTATTACGGGGACTATCTGACAACCAAGATGGCTGTGGATAACAACGGCACCGCCTACTGTGTCCAGCCTATGAAGAAAACTCCGCCGGCCGGGAGCTACCAGTATGACCTGTTGGGAAAGGACTCTGCGCTGCGCAAAGCCCTCTACTATCTGCCCGGCGGTTACGGCTATGAAGAGCGCAACATCGCAGGCACCTATCTGGGCGGCTGGTCCGAGGATGACCGCTACGTGATCGGACATCTGACTGCTTCCTATGTGTACGCCGGATATGACGCCGGAAGCGGGGCCTTCTACGGGGCGCCCCAAAGCTACATTGATAAGGCGGTGGAGATCGCCAATGCGATCCAGGGCCTGCCTGCGCCACCGGACTCCTTCCGTGCCTTTATCATCCCATCTGACAGCAATCAGACCGTAGCGGGATGCTGGTACGAAAAGCCCTACGGCTGGATCGAGATCCAGAAATCCACGGCAAACAGCTCCGTTTCTGACGGGAACGGCAATTACAGCTTAAAAGGCGCCCAGTACGGCATTTATCAGGGCGGCAACCTGGTAGAGAAACTGACTACCGATGAGAATGGATATGCCAAATCCGGAGATCTTGAGGTCGGCAGCTACACGATCAAAGAGCTTTCTCCATCTCCGGGATACGCCCTGGATACCAATGCCTATAATGTGACGGTTTCTTCCAATGAAACAGCAAAAGCAGAGGTCAAGGAAATCCCCCAGAATAATCCCCTCTCCCTGGTGCTTCAGAAGCTGGATGCAGACTTAAAGGATGCCATTCCCCAGGGCGCTGCCAGCCTGAAGGATGCGGAGTTTACCGTGAAGTTCTACACCACCATCTCCGATACGGATCCGGCTGCAGGCGGCAGTGAGCCTGCCCGCACCTGGGTATTCCGTACAGGAGACGATGGAAGAATTTCTTTTACGGAAGAATACAAGGTCAGCGGGGATGAGTTCTACTACGCAAGTGACGGCAAAACGCTGTGCGTGCCTCTTGGTACCGTGACCATCCAGGAAACCAAAGCGCCAGCAGGCTACCAGCTCAATGAAACGGTGTTCGTTCTGCCGATTTCCAGCAATGGAACTGAAGAAACTGTCTCTGCTTACCAGGCGCCGGATGTACCGGATGCTGTCATCCGGGGCGGTGTCAAAGTACAGAAACGGGATCTGGAAACCGGCGGCACCACGCCCCAGGGCGGCGCTACACTGGAAGGCGCTGAGTTTGCCATCACCTCATTAAATGAGAACCCGGTAGTCGTCGATGGAACGACCTATCAGAAGGATGAAGTCGTCCTGACCATCAAGACCGATGCCTCCGGACTGGCATCCACTGCTGCGGACGCTCTGCCTTACGGCAGTTACCGTGTAGATGAAGTGACGCCTCCCACCGGTTATTTAGGGGAAGGCACCCTCTCCGCTGAGTTTACCATCTCTAAGAACGGGGAAATGGTGGACCTGACTGGAGAAGACAGTTCCATCTCAAACCAGATCATCCGGGGCGGTGTCAAAGTGCAGAAACGTGACATCGAAACCGGGGAAGCTGCCGCTCAGGGCGGTGCTACCTTGGAAGGCGCAGAATTTACCATCACCAGCTTAAATGCCAATCCGGTGATCGTGGACGGGGAAACCTACGAAAACGGGGAAATCGTCCTGACGCTTGTGACGGATGAGAAGGGGCTGGCTTCCACTGCGAAAGATGCCCTGCCTTACGGCCATTACCGGGTGGACGAGACAAAAGCACCGGAAGGGTATCTGAACGAAGGCCGCATCTCCCTGGAATTTGACATCACGGAAGACGGCAAGATCGTGGAACTGACCGAAACCGGCTCATCCATTGAAAACCAGGTCATCCGTGGGGATCTGGAGCTTGTGAAAGTCAGTGACGGGGATCTGTCCCGTCTCGCAGGCGTACCGTTTACCATTACGTCCAAAACAACCGGCGAAAGCCATACCATCGTAACAGATAAAAACGGTTATGCCAGCACATCCGCAGAGTGGAACAAACATACCTCCAATACCAACCGGGGTGAGACTGCGGAAGACGGCATCTGGTTTGGCACCTCCGAGCCGGATGACTCCAAAGGTGCCCTGATCTATGATACTTACACCATCGAAGAACAGCGCTGTGAAGCCAATGAAGGCCGAAACCTTCTTACCTTTGATGTAGAAGTGTACCGGGACTCTGTTACCATCGACCTGGGAACGCTGACCAATGACAAGGTGGAGATTGCTACAACCGCACTGGATAAAGAAAGCGGCTCCCATATGGCAAAGCCCGATGACAAGGTAACGATTGTTGACACGGTTGAGTATGAAGGGCTGAAAAAAGGCGTGGAGTACCGGGTAGTCGGCACGCTCATGAACAAAGAAACCGGGGAACCTTTTGAGATTGATGGAAAACCGGTCACAGCAGAGACGACCTTTACGGCGAAAAAATCTACCGGCAGCGTGGAAGTAGAATTTACCTTTGACGCTACGGGCCTTGGCGGAACCACCGTGGTCTGCTTCGAGGAACTGTGGCAGTATGACCTGAAAATGGCTGTTCACGCCGATATCGAGGATCAGGACCAGTCCATCTTCTTCCCGGAGATCGGTACTCAGGTCAAGGACTCCGAAACCGGACTGCAGATGGCTCACGCCGATGAGGAAGTAACACTCATTGATACCGTTTCCTATTCCAATGTCCAGCCGGGAGAGGAACTGACACTTAAAGGCATCTTAATGGATAAGGAAACCGGGGAAGCATTGGAGATTGACGGGGAAACCGTGACTTCTGAGCTGACCTTTACACCGGAAAGCTCGGAAGGAACCGTGGATGTAGAATTTACCTTCAACGCCACGGAAGCCGCCGGGAAAACACTGGTCGCCTTTGAAACCCTGTACTATGAGGACGAAGAAATCGCCTCCCACCAGGATATCGAGGCACCTGAACAGACCCTGGTTCTTCCTTCTGTCAGCACCACTGCAGCAAATCCGGAGCTTGGAAACCAGACCGGGCTTGCAAAGGCGGAAGCATCCATTACGGATACAGCCGAATATACGAACCTCATTGCCGGGGAAACCTTCACGATCCGCGGTACGCTGATGGATCAGGAAACCGGCGAAGCGCTGCTGATCGATGACAAGCCCGTGACGGCTGAAGCAGAATTTACCCCGGAGGAGACTTCCGGAGCCACCGAGCTGACCTTTGCCTTTAATGCAGAGGCACTGGCCGGAAAAACCCTAGTGGTCTTCGAGGAAATCCTTTATAAAGATCAGGTGGTTGCGTCCCACAGGGACATTTCTTCCGATCCGCAAAGTATCTACTTCCCGCAGATCGGCACCTCTGCCACGGACGGGGAGGACGGGGATCAGGAGATCCTGGCTGACAGCGAAGTAACCATCAAGGATACGGTTTCCTATGAAAATCTGATTCCCGGGGCATCCTATCTCTTAAAGGGTGTGCTGATGGATCAGGAGACCGGCGAAGAACTGCTTCTTGACGGCAATCCGGTCACGGCAGAAACCGCATTTACACCGGAAGAGCGCAGCGGCTCCGTAGAGGTTGTATTTACCTTAGACGGCAGCTCCCTTGCAGGAAAATCCCTGGTTGTCTTTGAAACCCTCTACTATGTGGAGGCAGACGGGACACAGCGGGAGATCTGCTCTCACAAGGATATTGACGATGCGGGACAGACCGTGCATCTTTCCGAGAACCCTCCGGAAGTACCGGAAGAGCCGACGGAAACACCTTCCGTTTCTAATCCGGTCAAGACCGGGGATGATGCACCCATCCTTCTTTACCTTGGCATCGGGGCAGGCGCTCTTGTCCTTGCCGGAGCACTGACCGTCCTGTATCTGCACAGACGGAAACAGAAGGATAACCAATAACCCACACATTGACTCTAACAGGCGGTTCCTATTACTGGGCCGCCTGTTTCTATGGAAGGTGACAGATATGGAACGAACCCACTGTACGGCGGATGCCAAGCATATCCGCCATTTCCTGGACTGTTGCGAAGGGAACTGGCACCAGTGCGTATATGTGCGCTGCGTTTCCTGCAAAACTCCGGGATACTGCAGGCAGCCGGACTTTTTGTATCATCCGGATCCAGAGGGGAAGCCCTGTGTCCTCCTCATGAGGGATGCCAGGCTTCTTTTCACCCGTCTTCCAGAGCCCACCGAGTGCGCCAGCGCATTGACCATGGAGCAGTTTCACTCCCTGTACCGGCCCTATCTGGAAAAAGAGGGTCTGCTTGAGGCCCCCTGTCTTCCGGAAGCGATGCTGCGTCTCCAGGAGGCAGCCTGCTATGACTGGTAAAGTTGCGTTTTCCGGAGCTTCTACGTATGGGATAAGTAAGAAAATGAAAGGAGGAGCATCACATGAGTTATCTGATTCTGATCATCTGCTGGATCGACAGGGCATTTACCACCCTGATTTTTCTCCCCATGCTGTATATCCTGTACCGGAAGTTCCGCCCCACAAAGCCCTGGACGCCCCGCACCATGCGGCTGTACCTGGTCTGCAAGGTTCTGGTGATCCTGTTTCTGGTGCGTATCTTCTGCGCCGGATTCATCTTCACACCGGTCAACTATGAGCGCTTCACGGACAGCGGCCTGTTTCCACTGATCAAGGCCATTTTTTACTCTGACTGGCCGTAAAAATGGTGAAACGTGCCATTTGGTCCGGATCTGGGACCAGTTTCGGTGTTCATCCTATGGGCATCTGTCACCTTTATCCTTACACTATAAGTAAGCAATACGTAGAGAATGATAAACGTATGCCGTACTTATGCCATACGTATGAAATTGAGGTGAACAGACTATGAAACAGAAGAAAATCATCCGCTGCCCATACTGCGGCGGCACTGCCATCCTTCGGGACGCTTCCTTCGTCTACGGGGAAAAGTCCTACGGCGGCAAGGTTTATGTATGCAGCAATTATCCCAGGTGCGACGCCTATGTGGGAGTCCATCCCGGAACCCGGATCCCCAAAGGCACACTGGCAGACCAGGAACTTCGGAAGAAACGGATGCTGGCACATCAGATCTTTGACCAGATCTGGCTGAGGGGAATCTTAAGCCGTCCCGACGCCTATCACTGGCTGGCAGACAAGTTCTGCCTCTCCGATGAGCAGGCACACATCGGGATGTTCGGGAACTATATGTGTGACCAGGTGATCCGGGAGTCCAAAAAACTTCTGGCAAACCAGCGCCCCCGCCTTCAGGCGGCAGGCTGAAGGGAGGGAAATGCGATGTTAAAGCCCATGACACCCGCCCAGAAGCAGCTGGCGGAAGATCATATGGATCTGGTCCCAAAGATCATCCGCTCAATGACAAACGGAAGCCCTTTAACCAGCGAGCAGCGGCAGGAACTTTGCCAGATCGGATACCTGGCCCTGTGCCGGGCAGCCGTCTCCTGCGGGGAAGGGTTCCCCTTCACTCCATACGCTGCAGCTGCTATCCGCAATGCCATTTATGACTCCTGGCGTCACGAAATCCGGGGAAAAGATCTTTTCTGCCCGCTGCAGGAAGATCTGCTGGATGCTATGCCGGCCCTGCAGATTGCCCAGGAGCAGGAAGCAATGCCGGATGCAGCGCCCCTGGCACTGAAAGATACGGCGGCAGGTGCTTATCTGGAGACACTCAAAGCCTCCCAGTGCAGCACCATCCAAAAAGGCATCGAAGCCCTCTGCTTCCAGCTTGAGGGCTACTCGGCCAAGGAGCTGTCCGCTCACTACCAGGTGCCTTCCAACCACATCCGGGCCTGGCAGAGCAAAGCCCGCAGATTTTTACAGCAGGATGCAGCGCTGTGCGCTCTGTTATCCTGAACATATAAAGGAGGAACTTTTATGCTTACGCTCTATACCGCTGTCGGCAGTCTTCAGTTTGTAAATGTGAACGGGAAACCGGTCCCCCATGTGATCAATAATCAGAAGGAATACGGGATGTCCAAAGAGGAGCTTCTGGTGTGGAGCTGCCTGGCCTTCCAGATCCTGACCTATCCGGAACTGGAGCGTCTGTTTGAAAAAAACTGTGCAGACTCCGGCCAGTCCATCTCCCTGCCGCTTTCCCATTACCTGAACCGTCTGCTCCTGCGGGGGCTTCTGGTAAAAGGGATGGGAGTAAGCGCCGTGGATGCCCTGTACCGGCTTCTGGGAACGCTGACCATCACGCCCGTTGAGGACCGTTTTCTCCCCCGGCTTGCCAGCGTGTTCCTGCTCTACACCAAAGGGCAGGTGCAGCTAAAAGACATCCCACGGCTCCTTCGCAAGACAAAATGTACGCCCACGGAGCGGGAAGTCCTGGCTCTTGCCGGAAAAGCGCCCCTGTCCACGGCAGAGCTGCTGCTCAGTATGGAGCGGGGCATCCTGATCCGGAAGGAAGAGGATATCCTGGAGAAGCTCTACACCTCGCCGGAAGACACCTGCAGCACCCTTACGGATACCGTGCAGATCACCCACGCCCAGTATCCCATCCTGCAGGCGGTCAGCAACCTGTACCTGAACCAGAAGATCCTGTTCCAGAAGATTTGATCCGAAAGGAGAACCCTATGCCGAAACCATTATTTACCCGGCTGGCTGCCATCTGTGCAGTCGGCCTTTTCTGTGTCCTGTTTGGAGGCGTTTATGCCCTGTCTCAGAAGGATACCATCCTGCTGGTCATGAGCCTGCTTCTTGGAGTGTGCTGCATCATCCGCTTCCTTCTTTTATATCGTACCATCAAGACGGAAGACTACCTGATCCTGGAAGGCACCTGTGTTAAGCGGGAGAAATCGCCCCTCACTCGAAACCAACAGGTGCTTTTCCGTACTGCAGAAGGGAAAGAATACCGCTTCAGCCTGGAAAAAAATACCCGGCTTCTGGCTGGTCACAGCTATCGGCTTTATTTTAAAAGAGAATGCGCGCTGGAAGAAAATCCAGGAAAAGCACTTCACGATCCGGCGCTGATCGGTTACGAGGAACTGGTGGAAGTATCTGCAGAAGAATAAAGTAATTTTAACAATTTGCTTCCATCCATTGATTGTTTTCTGATAATAAAGTAGAATATTTTTACTTAATGTAACTTCGACTGCTTTCTCAGAACCATAGGAGGTGCATCATGTTTCACGCTCAATATATGTTAGCACTGGGCCACTACGAACAGGCTACTAACGAATTAGCAAAAGCCATGACAATGATGGAAAATAATGACTATAAATCTGCGTATCTTTATTCCAACGCATCTGCAGCCCAGGGGCTCCGAACAATATCCGCTATAGATCTGCAGAAAATGATTACAAAGGGCACAAATGCGGGATTAAATAGGTCGCATAAAAAAGTTCCTGATTTCTCAGCTGGGATCCCAACCGTAGTGCGACCAGCTTGCAAAGTACAGGATGACCGATCCTCAGAAGCTGTTCCAGACGTAAGCAAAGAAATGGCTGAAGATTCTTTCCAAAAAGCAATGAAAATGCACCAAACAGCTACGAAACTTTTAATTCAAGAGAAAGCACTCTGCCGATAAGCCAACCTATTCAAACTGAACTTCTATGGAAAATCCCAGGGGCTCATTCCCCTGGGACATCTACAAATTTGTATCCAACTCCCCGCACGGTCTGGATATATTCTTTTTTTGTAACCTTCCGCAGCTTCTGGCGGATATTTGCAATGATACAGAATACAGCACTGCTCACCTCCACCGGTTCTTCCTTCCAGACAGCCTGGTAGATCTGCTCTTTCGTGAAAACTCTTCCTGGCTGATTGGCGAGATAAACAAGTGTCTGAAATTCATACGTTTCCGTAAGAGGAAGCACCTTCCCCTGGTAAGAAATTTGATGCTGAACAGGATCGATACAAAGACCGGAATACTGAAGAACCTTATCACTCCCTATCGCTGGCTCCTCTGTATCAAATTTCGCCAGGATCTGCTCTGTCACTTTTCCAGACGGATCCGTGGTGCGAAGGATGATTTCAATTTGATCCATTACGCATCACCTGTTTAAAAGTCGAAAGACATTATTACGTTTCAGTGTGAATCAATGCTTTTTATTTTTTCGATCAAATCATAATCGACCTTGGAGCAAAATACTCCCCCGCAAAGTTTCGCCTTTTGTTCAAGCAGGCAATCGTCATCCCCGGACATAAGCAGGAAAGGCACGGTGATCCCTTTTTGGCGTATATCTTCAAGCAATTCAAGTCCTGTGCCATCCTTCATATTATAATCGGAACAGATTGCTTCGACTTTTTGATGTTCCAGCAATCGTAACGCATCTTTTACCCCTGTTGCTGTATAAACCTCAAAATACTTTTCTAAAGCAGAGGTCAAAAAACCTAAAAAATCCAAATTGTCGTCTATGATAAGCAATTTTCTCATCAACTTCCCCTTTCTATCAGCTCCTTACTGTGTTCATATCTGGTTGGTAGTTAGATAATCAGTATTATTTTACTTTCCTGTTTAGCCCTTTCAGAATGAACAGCGCCAGACCAGCGCAGGCCAGCAGAACTATGATACCAATTAAGACCTGAACCATGCTCGCATCGTAATAGCCGGAGATATTGAAAACGGCTGTCATGGGATATACCGTCTTTAGCTGTTCGGACATACTTGCGAACAGCCCGGCGAACGAATAAATTTCAGCAAATACCAGCGCCAGCCAGTAACCTTTTTTCATCCGGGCCACCAAAGCGATAATCGGAGAAATGGCGAAGAACACGCCGATTCCATCCAGAAGATATGTTTTCAAGTTTCCCCAAACAAGGCCAATGGACAGAGCTTCAAAGTGTAAAACGGCCTCAACGAGAAAGGTAATCGCAAAAAGCAAAAAATAGATTAGGACACTGAACACCAGAGCAAGCACCATTTTGGTAAGTGTCAGCTTCACTTCATCCACGGGAATGAGACGCAGGGATTTTAGAGTATCCTCCTGTTCCTCCCGGCAGATCATATAACTCCCCAGCAGGGCAATAACCGCAGGCAGTACATAAAAGGTGGCAAGGGATTGGGCTGCTGTCATAAACCATCCGGCACCGTCAATATAGCGGCTTTCATAGAATGTGAATTGCCCCTGTGCAAAGACGATCAACGCCACCATGACCGTTGCAAAACCAGCAATCCACAAAATTTTGGAACGGCGGAGTTTCCGGCGCTCCGCCCAAAGTAAAAGTTCCATTTCAAATACACCTCACTTTCTCTTTTTCAAAGCAGCCCCAGCCAGCAGGACAGAAGCAACGCCCCACACGCCTATGCAGAGGAACGCCCCCGGAATATTGAGTGGCTGGGTAATTACGACACCCGGAATATCCCGCATGACAATGGCGGTCATACTGGACAGCGGATGCAGGTACATATTCACCATCAAGAGGATAAAGCCGAGGAATGTATAAACCAGTGTCAGACAGACGGGAAGAATATAACCCTTTTGTGCTGCGGCAGCTGCCAGTATTGGCAGTACCGCAAAGGCGGTCAGCAAAGAAATTTCCATACACTTCCGCAGAAGATAAAGGACGCTCCCGCTGTCAAAGGCAATATAGCCGGGCAGTACGCCGGTAAGGATGGACGCGGCTGCGGTAATCAGCATGAAGCAGACCGAGTACACCAGCACCACAGCAAATTTGCTGAAAAAGTACGCCATCTTATTGACCGGCACAATCCAGAGCTGTTTGAGCATATCATATTGGTTTTCGTTATACATCAGCATGGTACACAGCATCCCCAGCACCACCGGCAGGATAATCCACGGGGTGTAGCTGAACGCTGTCCACTTGTAAAACTCGATGGGTTCCACGCCGCTTTCCTTGACGCTTGCAAAGTAGAACACGGCGGCCAGCGGCATAAACAGAGCTGCCAGCAGCATGAGCCAGATAAATGTTCTCCGGCGCAGCTTTAGAAATTCAACCTGTATCAGTTTAAGCAATGCCCTCTCCTCCTGTGATCTGCTTGAAATAGTCCTCAAGGGTATCATTGCAGATTTGGGAGCTGATAACAGCCACATCCTGCACCACAAGGGCTTTGTTGATTGCCGCCATATCCAGTGCGGTGTCATAGAGCCGCAGGTTATGTTCGTCCTGCACCGCATAATCAGTCACATGGAATTGTCGTTCCAAAATCAGTGAGGCTTTGGGGACATCTGACACCTGAAGCTGGATGTATTTTCGGTTTTTCTTTTCCAAATCCTCCATGCTGCTTTCTTCCAGCAGTACGCCGTGGTCGATAATTCCAATATCGTCTGCTAGAAGTGCGATTTCGGAAAGGATGTGGCTGGAAATCAGGATGGTTTTGCCGCGATCCTCGCTTAAATCCTTGATAAAGTTTCGAACTTCGGCAATACCGATGGGGTCAAGCCCGTTGGTCGGTTCATCGAGGATCAAAAGCTCCGGGTCGTGCAGGATGGCGTTAGCGATACCGAGGCGCTGCTTCATGCCAAGAGAATACTTGCTGAACAGCTTTTTGTCCCGGTAAGGAAGTCCCACGACTTCCAGTGCGTTCTTGACGGCATTGGGCCGGGGCGTCCCGCGCAGCTTCGCAAAGATTTCAAGGTTTTCTGTGCCGGTCAGGTTCGGGTAAAAGCCGGGCGTTTCGATGATGGCTCCAATGCGGGGATAAATGCGTTTCTCATGGCCTTTGATATTCTGGCCGAATACATCCACTTCGCCGGAAGTGATTGGCGTAAGGCCTAAAATCATTTTCATAATGGTGGTTTTACCGGCTCCATTTCGGCCCAAAAGCCCGTAAATTCGGCCCGGCTTCACATGAATATCCACAGAATTGACGGCGGTTTGCTCGCCATAAATCTTCGTCAGCTTTTTGGTTTCAATCACAAAGTCACTCATAAAGATGCCTCTCTTTCTTATTCTGCTTCATTTTTCCAAATGACATAGTTGTAAAGGCTGCCATCTGGGGAATAGTTGATGAATACTTTGAAATCGCCCTTTTCACAGGGAATGACAAATTCAACACGGATTTGGTCGGAGTGTTCCGGCACATAGCAGGACACCTCCGGGGAAGCGTTCTCCGGCAGCCCGCCCAGCTTATCGGCTTCTTCCTTCCATGTTTCCTGTATCGCCTCCGCAGAAGTGTTGTCTTGTACGCCCTGCGGCAGCGCATTGAAGAAAGTTTCAAAATCTCCATCCATCATCTGGTTAAAGTATTCGGTCGCTTCCTCTGTAATAGCCTGCTGGTCGGGAGCCTCGCTGGAAGGTGGGGCGGCCTGCTGGCAGGCGCAAAGCGAAAAAGCGAACAGGACACAGAGGAATAAACAAATCAATCGTTTCATAGGTCTTTCCTTTCAGTAAGATTGCTTTTTTAGAGCCACAACGGATGCGACGGCAAATGCGGCACCGATCAGGAGCAGCGAACCACCACAAACAAGCGGCGAAGTATAGGGCAAAACGCCTTGCATCAGGCTTTCTACCATAGCGGCGGCTGCTTGGGAAATATGTGGATAAATCCCCATCACGCTTGCCAGCGGGTGTATTCCCGTAAGATAGGCAGGGGCAATGACTACGGGAACCAGATAAAGCAGCGTCGCGCCAATCGGCAGAATATATCCTTTTGACAGCGTGGCAAGAAACACAATCGGAAGCATGGCTATGGGGATTAGAAGCCCGCCCGTCAGATACAACAGGCCAGCATCCATCAGTGTTTGGGCGTTCAGGTCGGGAAAGCCCCCAGCAATCAGCCCGCCGACAACACATAAAAGAAAGGTAATCAGGCACAGTCCCACGGACATCAGGATCACCACAGCGACTTTTGAAAAGAATAGCTGTGCTTTTGTGATAGGGATGATAAGCAGTTCTTTCAGCGTGTCGTTCTTGTGTTCGTCAAAAAATAAGGTTGTGGCGAACATTCCCAGCACAATCGGCAGGAACAGGCTGGACAGGTTCTTAAACGCCAGTGTGTAGAGGTCGCCAAAGCTATCCATGTAGGGGCTGCTCCTTGCAATGCTGCAAGCCCGCTCAATCGCAAACGCCCCAAACAGCAGCGTCAGGGCCAAAATACACCAGACAATCTTATTCCGCTTCCATTTCTGGATTTCAGTTGCAATGATCGTCATGCGGTTTCCTCCTTTCATGGTTTCCATTATAAGGGACGAACCTTGCCATAACCTTGCCGAAATCTTGTTTTAACCTTGCTTTGAACGAAAGAAAGCCCTGCGCGGTCACAGGGCTTTCGGAAGTATGATGGTAAAGGTTGTACCAGCTCCGGGGACACTGGCTGCCGTGATGGTTCCTTTATGGACGCTTACCAGTTCCTTCGCAATGGAGAGGCCCAGCCCGTTCCCTTTGGCAGATCGGGAGTGGTCGCATTGATACATCCGTTCAAAGATATGGGGGATGTCAGCGGCGGAAATCCCTTTCCCGTTATCGGCCACTATGATTTTTGCCTGCTGCTCCGTTTCGGTTATGGTTAGGGACACTTGCCTTGCGTCGCTGTGCTTCAGGATATTTTGCAGCAGGTTATTGAGAATACGGGTGTAGGCGGTGGGATCAACCCTTGTCATGTATTCTGTTTCGGGTATCTCTATCTCATAGGAAAGATTGTGATTTTCCAGCAACGGCACCCAGTCAGCCATAATGTTGCGGGAAAGCTCGTTCAGGTCGCAGACTTCAAAATGAAAAATCTGCTCCCCGGCATCCAGCTTCACCCATTCAAACAGGGCGGTCACAAAGTCTTTCAGGTGATGGGCTTTTTCCGTAGCCACCCGAATATATTCTTCCTGCTCGGCCCCTGTCACCATCTTGCTTTCCACGGCCTCCAAATAGCCCACCAGAGAGGCAAGCGGCGTTTTTACATCATGGGAAAGGCTCGTCATAAGCCGTTTATAAGCCTGCTCGGATTGCTTTTGCTGGATCAGCCGGGATTGGCTGCTCATAGCAATTTCGTTGATGTCATAACAGATTTGCTTTGTCAGGTCACTTTCCCGCGCCAGCACACGGCGGTTCAGGTTTCCGTTCTTTATATCCGTCAGGGCATCTTTAATAAGGGAAAGCTGGCCCCGGACGCGGTGAAGTTTTGCCAAAAGGTAAGCAATCACCAGCAGGGCAATCAATAAGGCCAGCAGCAGATAAATGTTCAGCTCCATGCTCATGCCTCCTTATTGAACCGATACCCCACACCCCGGACAGTCTGGATATAAAACGGCTGTTCTGGATTTGGCTCAATTTTCTTCCGTAGTTTGCTGATAAAGGACATGATGTTGCTGTCGTCAAAGGCATATTCCTCCGCCCAGACCTGTGTGTAAATCTGCTTTTTGGTAAACACCCGGCCCTTATTGGACGCCAGAAACAGAAGCAGGTCAAATTCCTTGCCGGTTAGCTCTACCGGGATATTTTGGACAGTCACCGTCCGATTGACTTTATCAATTACCATATCTTTCAGAAGCATGGTGGCGGCCTCGTTCCCGGTCACGGGATTTAGGGTGGTGTAGCGCCGGATCAGGGAATTGATGCGGGCCATCAGTTCGTTAATGCCAAAAGGCTTTGTCAGATAATCGTCTGCCCCCAGCCGCAGGCCGGAAACCTTATCTTCCTCGTCGCTTTTGGCGGTCAACATCAGCACCGGGACATTATTTTTCTCCCGGATTTTCTGTAACACTTGGAAGCCGTCCATATCCGGCATCATCACATCCAGAATAATCAGGGAGCAGGTGCCTTTGTTTTCTTCCAGCAACCGTAGGCCCTCTAAACCGCCATGCGCCACCACCGCAGACAAATTTTCCTGTTCCACACACTTTTTCATCAAGGCACAAAGTTCTTTATCATCATCTATAATCAAAACAGTATTCATTATAAATTTCCTCCAAATCATCCGGCGTCTATTCCCGATTGTCTTGTTTTGTTTGTCTATGATAGTTATTATATAAAGAAGTTATGGATACATCAACAAACATTTATGCACGAACAAACCGGAAAACAACAGCGTTTATTATTCTCCTGCAGCCACCTGACAATCATAGAACATACTTATAAAAACATCCCAGGAGATCACTCCCCTGGGACATCCACAAATTTATATCCAACTCCCCACACGGTCTGGATATATTCTTTCTTTGTAACCTTCCGCAGCTTCTGGCGGATATTCCCGATGATACAGAACACTGCACTGCTTACATCCACCGGCTCTTCCTTCCAGACTGCCTGGTAGATCTGCTCTTTGGTAAAGACTCTTCCTGGCTGACTGGCAAGGTACGCCAGGGTGTGAAATTCGTAATTCTCTGTCAGAGAAATTCCTTGCCCCTGATAAGATGCCTGGTGGCGGAATGAGTCAATACAGAGTCCGGAATACTCAAGAACTGGATCTGCCTCCGGCAATGCCTGACCTCCATCCAGTCTTGCCAGGATCTGTTCCTTCACCAGACCGGAACTTTCTGTCGTGCGAAGTACCAGCTCAATCATACCTGTTTCGTACCGCCTTCCCCGCCGTCTGAAATGTTACGGATATCAGCTCCTTTTTCCCGCTTCTGGAAATCTTCACGTCATATCCCACAGATTGCAGATACTGAAGCGCCAGCCACCTGCTTGTTCCCAGCCTTTCACTGTCTGCCTTTCTTTCCGTTTCTCCTGTACCGCCTGTTGCTGTGAAGGACAGTGTTTGGTCTTTTCCTGAGAAAAGGACCTGTACCGGATGTATCTCGCATACCAATACATAGAAAAGCGCACAGACGGCTGCCTGTACCTGGCAGGTACACAAAATCTCTTTATCCTCTGCGATTTCCCGAAAATCCATTTTTACGGGAATCTTTTCTTTGCGAAGCTCCGTTTCCATTTCCTCAAAGATCTCCAGGCACATCAACAGGAGATTCTTATGCTGCGTCTCTGTTTTCCACTGGGAAAAAGGTGTCTTATTTAATGTAAGCCAGTTTTCGATCAGATAACTTTTCTCTACTTTCCTGTCATCTTTCTCAGTCTTCATTGTTTATCCCCTCCTCCTGCCTGCATGGATCATTCCGGCTCCCTTTCTTTAAATCCCCATTCCTCAAAATCAGTATCTTCCGTTTCCTGCCTGGAGCCGTCTACTTCTTCAGACACAGCCTCTATTGGCCCGTTAAGCATGGGAGACGATGCTTCCAGCTGTAAATCCAGCTTTTGCGCAGCAACTCTCGGAAGCATATATCCGCAAAAGATCAGGATTGCTGAAAGCGCAAAATACTGCACACAACTGGATAAATAAAGATTCACGATTGCCAGTTCATTTCCGGCTACGGGAACGCCCTGCTCCAACTGCAGAGAAATATTCTTGTGGCAGGCAGCCAATGCCGTTACCGCTGTAACTAGCAGGATCAGTGCGAGGATGTAAAACACTGCAGAAAGCATTTTTCCCTTATGGATGGATCCAGGGGATGAAATCCGTCTCATTACCTTCCCCTCCTTCCATTCCGTGCCTTCGGTGTGTCCGATATCCGGTCCAGAACCTGGAGTTCTCCCCGTTTCAGCCTGCATATCACATCTGCCTGCTTCGCCAGCTCATTCGAGTGTGTAACTACGACCACACACTTATTCATCTTGTGGGCGCTTTCTTTGAGGATCTCCGTAATATCCCGTGCCGTATCCTCATCCAGATTTCCGGTAGGCTCATCCGTAAACTGTACCCCTATCCCCTTATGCCTTGAAAATAGGGGCTTTAACGGTATGT
>OLQE01000693.1_pt1 | contig 23834 bp, 19 predicted proteins | sample 1643161 | NCBI WGS metagenome assembly OLQE01 (sample SAMEA3136650, study PRJEB25190) | human gut metagenome | reverse complement strand
ACAGGGCATCCTGGTTGCCCGTGTCTATGAGCAGCACGTTTTCGCCGCTGCGCACGATAAAGGCATCGCCTTGGCCCACATCGAGCATGACGATGGCGTCGGGGGCCATGCCGAAGGGAAAACGAAGCAGACCGAGGATTAGGGCGGCGCCGGTTACCGCCGCCGTCAGGCCCCTGATGCTCACTCGCGGCCACCAGGCCCACAGTGCGAGGCAGAGCCCGCAGGAGAGTGCTGCGGCCGCCAAAGGGACGGCGTCGATGGGAAGGCACGTGCCCGAAAGCGACGCGAGGGCATCCACGACGAGGGACAGCGGCGCGCAGGCTGTGCTGGCAACGCCGATGAGCCACGGCGCGGCGACGGGAACGAGGCAGGCGGCGAGCACGGCGACGAATCCGACAAGGCATGCCAGGGCGAACAGAGGACTTGCGACCAGATTGGCCAGCGGCGACAGCAGCGGCAGCTGGGAGAAGAGCGCCGCCGCATAGGGCTGGGTCGCCAAGGCTGAGGCGCCGGTGAGAGCGATGGGGTCGCCCACGACCCTCTTCAAGCGCGGATGCCCTGCGAAGGCCGAGGACAGCAGCGGGGCGAACAGGACGATCCCCAAGGTAGATCCGGCCGATAGGGCCAAGGAGACCGAGAGTGCGGCAGACGGGTCGATCCCGACGAAGAGCAAAAGGCACAGTCCCAGCGCGCTCAGGGCTGAATTGCGGCGATCGGTCCAGAGGGAGAACAACCCCGTCGCAGCCATGATCGCGGCCCGCAGCGCTGAGACGGGCATCCCGGTGAAGGCGACATAGCCAATGAGGAACAGGGCGCTCGTCAGCGCAGTTGCCCGGCGTCCGCATCTCAGCAGCCTCAGTCCCCCCGCTACGAACAAGGACACGATGGAGAGGTGCGCCCCCGATACCGCCACGAGATGGGCCAGCCCCACGGCCTTGAAGCAATCGTAGAGCCCCGATTCCTCGATGGCCGGCCGCCAACCGCACACAAGAGCCTGAAGAAGCGGTGCGTTGCCTCCCCCGTGCGCGTCGATGAGATCCAAGGCGCGTTGCCTCAGGGAGACGAAAGGGGTGCTGTCAAGCGATCTCTCCTCTGAGGGGAAATCGCTTCCGCTCACGGTGAGAGAGGCCGCCAGCCCAGCGCCCCAATAGTATTCCGCCGCAGTCTCCGAGGGCGGACGAAGCGCTCCGGCTACCGTCAGGGATTGTCCTTGGAGCAGCGCCGCATCCTCGGGCAAGTTGAGCCGCGCCCGCAGCGTGCGACCATCCTCGCAGGAGAGCCGAGCCTCGGCGTGCCAGCCGAAGTCCCCCCGACGGGCATCCTCGGTGAGCTCGACGCGCCAGGCCGCCGAATCCGAACTGCGCCCTTCGGCATCCGCGAGCGCCATGGAGCCGCGAAGGGCACCGCCCCAGAAAGCGCAGAGAACCACGGAGGCCAGCACGGCGAGCGCTGCCAGAACCCCGAGCGGGACACCGCCGGCTCGGACCCCTCGCAAGATGCGAGGGGCGAGCAGTGTCGCAAGGCCGAGGGCGGTCGTTCCCGCGACAGGGAGAATTTGAGCAGGAACAAGGCGCAAGGGCGGCCAGAGCAGCGCCGTCGTCGCCCACAGAACGAGCCCCGCCACGAGCAAAGGCGGCAGGGAGGGGCGCGGCGGCCGGCTGTCGGTCTCGCCCCTCACAGGCACAGCCGATCTCGCATGGCCGAAAGCTTCTTCTCGCCGATCCCGGACACCCGCGTCAAATCGTCGATGGACTTAAACGGCCCGTTCGCCTCGCGATCAGCGATGATCTTCTCCGCCGTTGTCGCCCCGACGCCCTTCAGGGTCTCAAGCTCCTCCGCCGTGGCCGTATTGATGTTGACGAGGCCGTCGTCTCCCGAAGGAGACAGGCCGCCGGAAGCCTGCGAGCTGGAGGATGCCGTCCGATCGGCCGCGCCCGAGGATGCCGCCTGATCGTCGACGCGCGACGGGATGACGATCTGCTGACCGTCCTGCACCTCCTGGGCCAGGTTCACCGCGTCGGTCCGCGCCTCGTCGGTGGCTCCTCCTGCCGCCGTCACGGCGTCTATGACGCGACTGCCCGCCTCCAAATAGTAGACGCCCGGCGCCGCCACGCAGCCGTCCACATGGATGCAGACGCGCCTCGCCGTAGCATCGCCTCCCGCAGGGGGCACCACGTCCTCCCCGTCCGCGGCCGGCGGCGCCGGCGAGGTGTCGCTGCCGCCGCCGGCCCCATCGGCTCTCGCCTCCTCCTCTCCAGCATCTTCCGCCGACTGCGCCGCCGTCTCGTCGCTCGCCGCCGTCACCTCGATGCCGCTGCCGGGCGACGTCGCGAAGGCGAAAACGGCGAGCGCGACCACGAGCGCCAGGACAAGGGCGATGGCGGCGAAGACGGGCCGGGGGACGCGGCTCAGGTGCAGTTTCTCCGCGAGCGATTCCGCGCTGTCTTGAAAGGCCATGGCTCCTCCTTCTCCCGAGTTGGGAAGAGGATACGCGCGCACGACCGTAAAAATGACGCGGGAATGTCCCGATTCGTTCCCCGCGCCGACCCCCATCACATCCTACTTCCGTCCCCTCCGCGCTCCTCGGCGCCATCCGCAGGGGCAGACCGAGGTCTGCCCTCGCAAGGGGGAAAGGCGCGCATGACAAAAAGGGGCGACCAAGGTCGCCCCCTACGAAGGACTTGCAGCTGAAGAGCTTACGGGAACGGCTCTACTCGCGCTTCTTTGGCGGCTTGTAGGCCGGGCAGGCGTAGTCGTGGGGCTCGGCCGCATCGGCGAGGGCGCGCACCCACTCGTCAACCGGAAAAGCCGCCTCGGCCTCGCGCACCGCCTCCAGTTTCGCGTGGGTCTCGGGATTGCGCGGCATGAACAGCGTGCAGCAGTCCGGAGCGTCCATGGACGAGATCTCGAAGGTGCCCAGCTCCTGGGCCGCCTCGATGATCTCCAGCTTGTCCGAGCCGATGAGCGGCCGCAGCACCGGCAGTTCCACCGCGTCGTTCGTGGCGCGGATGTTGTCCAAGGTCTGCGAGGCCACCTGCCCTAGGCTCTCCCCGGTCACCAGCGCGCCAGCCCCTTCCCGCCGCGCCAGCTCCTCGGCCACGCGGAACATGAGGCGCCGGTACAGGATGACCCGCAGAGACGGCGGACAGGAGAGGGATATCTCGCGCTGGTAGTCGCCGAAGGGCACCACGTAGACGCGCCCGATGCAGCCGGTGCGTTCGAGCACGTGCGCGATGTCGTCCACCAGGTACTCCGAGGCATCGGAAGTCTGGGGGCGTCCCGAGAAATGGACGCCGATGGGCACGGCGCCGCGGCGGGCCATGCGCCAGGTGGCCACAGGCGAGTCGATGCCCGAGGACAGAAGGCACACCACCTTCCCCGAGGATCCCACGGGTAGGCCGCCGATCCCGCGGACGGATCGCGCGTACACGTAGGCGGTGCCCTCCACTGCCTCGACGCCCACGGTGACGTCCTGGCCCTTCATCTGCACCCGCTTCTCGGGGAACCGCTCGCAGAGCACCTCCCCGATGTCTCGGTTCATCTGCATGGAGTCGATGGGGAACACCGTGTGGTTGCGCCGCGCGGACACCTTGAAGGAGGAGAAGGGCTCCGCCTCGGCCAGGGCGATGCAGGCAGCGCGCCCCATGACCTCGATGTCCAGGTCGCACTTGAAGCCGCAGGATGCGCGGGCCACGCCGGGCACGCCCAGAATGGCATCGGTACACTGGTTGGCCACCTCAAGCGTGGTTCCCTCCCGCAAAAAAACGAGCAGGCGGCCGGAGATGCGGTGGATGGTGACAACGGGATACGCGCCAAGAAGCGCCTCCAGGTTCTTCTGAAGGCGCTTCTCGAATACTCCGCGGTTGCGTCCCTTGAGCCCGATCTCGTGATAGTGCACGAGAATGATTCTCTGGAACTCTTCCATTTAGTGGTTTTTCACGTCGATCGACTCAGGATCGTACGAAACCTCGCCACGGGCGATCTCGTTGAAGGCCATGGACAGGGGCTTCGTGTCGGCGGCACGGGCGATTTCCACGGCCGTCTGCAGCTGGATGGCGCGATCGCGCTGGCCGCGCATCATGTCGTTGATGTCGTGGGCGCGCTTGGAAGCCAGCGCGCACAGAAGGAAGCGGTCGTTGTCGGTGCGGTCAAGCAGGACGTCGATCTTCGGTTCGATAATGCTCATAGGGCGGATATCCTCTTACTGTTGCTCGGCGATTTCGTTGACGTAAGCGACGAGCTGACGAGTGGCCTCGTCCAAATCGTCGTTCACAAGCCGATAATCATACTCCATTTTCTGGGAAAGTTCCACCAGAGCGGTGCGCATGCGCATATCCACCACGTCATCGGTCTCGGTGCCGCGCCCGCGCAGGCGCCGCTCCAGCTCCTCGAGCGAGGGAGGCTCGATGAACACGAGGTGCGCCTCGGGCATCTTCTCGCGCACCTGGAGCGCTCCTTGAACCTCGATCTCGAGAATGACCTGGCGTCCCGCCGCCATCTCGCGCTCCACCGAGGCGCGCGGAGTGCCGTAGCAGTTGCCGGAGTACTCGGCCCATTCCAGAAAGCCGCCCTCCTCCGCCAGGCTCAAGAACTCCTCCTTCGTGAGGAAGTAATAGCTGACGCCCTCCTCCTCACCGGGACGAGGGCGCCTTGTGGTGGCGGAGACGGACAACCAAGCGTCGGGCACTTCCTCGAGAAGACGCGCGATGAGCGTTCCCTTGCCGGTCCCGGACGGACCGCTTACGACGAAGAGGTTTCCGTGTCTCATGAATTCCTTTGTGACGTTGACGTTCTACTTGGACAGGCGCGCAAGCAGAGCCTCGCGCTGACGCTCGCCGATACCGCGAATGCGGCGGCTCTCGGCGATCTGCAGCTCCCTCATGATGCGCTCGGCCTTGGCCTTGCCGTAGCCTGGCAGCGTCTCGATGAGCGTGGAAATCTTCATACGGCCCACGACAGGGTCGTCGCGCATATCGAGAACCTGAGCGACGGTGAGCTTGCCCGTCTTCAGCTCTTCTCGTACCTCCGCCCGCTTGATGCGTGCGGCCTTTGCCTTTTCAAGCGCTTCAGCGCGGGCCTCGGGGCTGAGTTGGGGAATTGCCATTTCTGTTCTCCTTCCAGTTCGGGCTGAGGGCATAGTACCACGCATTGATGAGGAATCAACACCTAATTTACTCGGAATCAATAAATGCGGCATTTTTCCCAATTATCGGCTATACACGGGCCTTATTCAGGGATAAAACGCTTTGGAGCTACTCCAGTTCCGCGGCGATGGCCTCGAAGGCCGCCACAGGATCGGGCGCCTCGGTGATGGGCCGGCCCACCACGATGTGGGAGGCACCGTTCGCGAAGGCCTGGGCGGGCGTTGCCACGCGGCTCTGGTCTCCCAGGGCGGCGCCGGCCGGGCGCACGCCGGGAGTGACGATGAAGGCGTCGGGCCCCAAGATCTCGCGCAAGGCAGCCGCCTCCTGGGGCGAGGCCACCACGCCGGAGATGCCCGCCTCCTTGGCCTGGGCCGCGAGGGCCGCCACCTGCTCGGGCAGGGGCCGGGCGACGCCCGTGGCCGCAAGAGCCTCGGGGCTCATGGAGGTGAGCACCGTGATGCCGAGGGTCGCCGGCGCGTCCCCGCCGTACTCCGCCGCGCCCTCCTCGGCGCCGCGCTGACCCGCTTCCATCATGGCGGTGCCGCCCACGGTGTGCATGGTGAGCATATCGGCCCCGCTGGCCGCTGCCGAGCGCGCCGCGCCCTGTACCTGATGCGGAATGTCGTGGAACTTCAGGTCGAGGAACACGTTGAAGCCGCGGCGCTTGAACATCTTCACGATGGCCGGGCCCTCCGCGTAGTACAGCGTCATGCCGATCTTGAGCCACTTCGCGTGGCCCTCCAGCTTGTCGGCCAGGGCTATGGCCTCCCAGGCGTCGCAGTCGAGCGCCACGATGACGCGGTCGCGAGCGGGAACGGAATCGAAGGCGGTTAGCATTGCAGGGCTCCTATCAGCTCGTTGACGTCTTTGACGCCCTGGGATTCGCAGTAGTCGATGATGCCGTCGATGACATCCACGGTGGCGGTGGGATTGACGAAGTTCGCCGTGCCCACGGCCACGGCGGTGGCGCCGGCCAGCATGAACTCCACGGCGTCCTCACCGGTGGTTACGCCGCCCATGCCGAGCACCGGCACGGAAACGGCCTGAGCCACCTGCCACACCATGCGCAGGGCCACGGGCTTCACGGCCGGCCCCGAGTAGCCGCCCACCACGCGCGCCAGCTTCGGGCGGCGGGTGCGAGCGTCCACGGCCATGCCGAGCAGCGTGTTGATGAGCGAGATGCCGTCGGCGCCGGCGGCCTCGGCGGCCTTCGCGATCTCGGTGATATCGGTGACGTTCGGCGTGAGCTTCACGATGAGCGGGCGCTTCGTGGCGGCACGGCACAGCGACACCACTTTCTCGACACTAGGAACGTGGCAGCCCATGGTCATGCCGCCCGCGTCCACGTTGGGGCACGAGATGTTCACCTCGTAGGCGGCCACGGGGGCCTCCTCCAAGGCCTCGATGACGGCCACGTACTCGTCGAAGCTGTGGCCGGAGACGTTCACCATGGCCGTGGCGCCGATCTCGGCGAGCCACGGCAGCTCGATGTCCTTCAAGTGCGCGACGCCGGGGTTCTGGAGGCCGATGGAGTTCAACATGCCCGAAGCCGTCTCGGCAATACGGGGGCTCGCGTTGCCCTCCCAACCGTTCAAGGACACGCCCTTGGTGGTGACGGCGCCGAGGGCCGCCACATCCACGAAGTCGTTGTACTCCATGCCGGCGCCGAAGGTGCCCGAGGCCACGGTGACCGGGTTCTTCATGGCCATGCCGCCGAGGTTCACGGACAGGTTGACGCTCGTCTCTTTTGGTTTGCGCTGCATTACCACACCACCTCGCTCGCAGGAAACACCGGGCCGTCCACGCAGGCGCGGCGCTTGCCGTCCACCGTATCGACCACGCAGGACAGGCACGCCCCCACGCCGCAGGCCATGCGTCTTTCCATGGACACCTCGCAGAACACGCCGGCCGCATCCGCCATGCCGGCCACGATCTTCATGAGGGGCTCCGGGCCGCAGCAGGCCACGTAGTCGTAGGGCGCGCCCTCCGCCGCGGCCGCCGCCAGGGCCTCTTCCACGAGCGGCGTACAGAAGCCGGCGCGGCCGTAGGTGCCGTCATCGGTGGAACAGGCCGGCTCGCACCCGAGCACGGCCCCGTAGCGCTCGCGGGCCACCAGCGCGTCGATGGTGGAGGCGCCGAGGATGGCGTCGGTGGCAACGCCCGCCGCTGTCAGCTCCTCGACCAAGGGATACAACGGCGCGCTTCCCACGCCGCCGGCCACAATGAGCGCGCGCTTGCAGCCCTCGGGCGGCTGCCAGCCGCGACCGATGGGGCCGATCATCTCCACCGTGTCGCCGATCGCGAGCTCTGTCATGTGTTCAGTGCCGAAGCCGAGCACCTGGTACATCATGTCCACCGTGTCCGCCTCCGCATCGGCCGCGTACACGCCGAAAGGGCGCCGCAGGATGTGGGCCTCCATACCCGGCACCTTCACGTGCACGAACTGCCCCGGCCGCGCCGTCGCCGCGATTTCCGGCGCGCGCACGGTCATGAGCCAGATGTTGCACCCCATCTCTTCGTTCACCAGAATGGGCGCGTTCTCGTTACAAAGCGTCATAGGCTCTCCTGTCGCGTCGGCGGAAAAGTGCATTTAGTGATATTCTAACGCATGGTAAATCGATTATCGAATTCGATACGTCGCAACGAGCAGAAATCCTAGGAGATTTGCATGGAGGAACAGCCTCTTGCTTTGCTACTCCTCCGATAAGCTTAGAACTACAGCTCTTGCAAAGGCGCCACATCCAGCTCGCCGGCACGGGCGGCTTGCATGCCGGCTATGAGGGCTTGGGCGGCGGCCAGGGTGGTGGCGTAGGTGATGCCGTGGCGCACGGCGGCGCGGCGCAGCTCGTAGCCGTCGTCGCGGGTGGACATACCGAGCGGGGTGTTGATCATGAGCGAGATCTCCCCGGCGGCAATGGCGTCCACCACCGAGCTTTTCCCCTCGTGGATCTTGCCGGTCACCTCGCAGGGCACGCCTGAGGCGCGCAGCACGGCCGAGGTGCCCTCGGTAGCTAGAAGCGAGAAGCCGAGGCGCACAAGTTCCCGGGCGATGAAGGCCACGGCGCGCTTGTCCTGGTCGTTCACGGAGATGAAGGCCATGCCGCCCTCAGGCTCGGCGTAGTCGATGGCCATCTGGGTCTTCATATAGGCCGCCGGGAAACTTTTCGCGATGCCCATGACCTCGCCGGTGGAGCGCATTTCCGGCCCCAAGAGCGCATCGGCCCCCGGGAAGCGGCCGAAGGGCATGACAGCCTCCTTCACGAAGTAGCGGCCCGGCTTCGCGAAATGCTCGGGAAGCTTCAGCGCGGCCAGCTTCTCCCCCGCCATGATGCGGCTCGCGAGCTTTGCCAGGGGCACGCCCGTGGCCTTCGAGATGAAGGGCACCGTGCGGCTCGCCCGCGGGTTGGCCTCGATGACGTAGACGACCCCGTCCTTCACGGCGAACTGGATGTTCACCAGACCGCGCACGCCCAGGGCCAGGGCGATCTTGCGGGCGACGCTCGCCATCTCGTCCTGCACCTTCGCCGACAGCGAGAAGGGCGGCAGGCAGCAGGCCGAGTCGCCCGAGTGGATGCCGGCCATCTCGATGTGCTCCAGGATGCCGCCGATGTACACGTCCTCGCCGTCGCACAGGGCGTCCAGGTCGCATTCCACGGCGCCTTCCAGGAACTTGTCCAGATACACGGGGTGGTCCGGGGAAACGGCGGTCGCCTCGGCCACGTAGCGCGCGAGCCCCGCGTCGTCGTAGACGATGCCCATGCCCCGGCCGCCGAGCACGTAGCTGGGGCGCACGAGCAAGGGATAGCCGATCTCGCGGGCAGCAGAGCGGGCCTCTTCCAGCCCCGAGGCCATGGCCGAGCGTGGGTAGGCGATGTCGAGCGAGTCGAGCAGCGCGGCGAACCGGTCGCGATCCTCGGCCAGATCGATGGCATCCGGGCTCGTGCCCATGATGGGCACTCCGGCCTCTTCCAAAGCGCGGGCCAGCTTCAGCGGCGTCTGGCCACCGAGGGTGACCACCACGCCGTCGGGGTCGGTCGCGTCCACCACATCCATGACGTCCTCGTAGGTGAGCGGCTCGAAGAACAGCATGTCGGAGGTGTCGTAGTCGGTGGAGACGGTCTCGGGGTTGCAGTTGACCATGATCGTGTCATAGTCCTTGCCGAGCTCCTGGACCGCGTGCACGCAGGTGTAGTCGAACTCGATGCCCTGGCCAATGCGGTTCGGGCCGGAGCCGAGGATGATCACCGCCTCGCGGTCGCGCTGGCGCAGCTCGCTCTCATCGGCGTAGCACGAGTAGTAGTACGGCGTGACCGCGTCGAACTCGGCGGCGCAGGTGTCCACGGTCTTGTAGACCGGGCGCAGCCCGAACGCCCAGCGCAGCTCGCGCACGGTGTTCTCGCCCTCGTCGCCCAGGCCCCGCAGATGGGCGATCTGCAGGTCGGACAGACCGGCCTGCTTGGCCTTCTTGAGCAGACGGTAGTTCAGCGTCTCCGAATCACGCACCTCAAGGGCGGTCTCGTTGATGAGCATGAACTGCTTCAAGAACCACGGGTCGATCTTGGTGGCCTCGAACAGCTGCTCGATGGTGGCGCCGCCCCAGATGGCGCGCTGCAGCTGCAGGTAACGATCCTCGGTGGGGATCTTCATCGCCTTGAGCAGCTCGGCGACCTCGGCCTCGTCGGGGCGTTCGCCGTCCCAGCTGAAGCCCATGTGGCGCTTGTCGATCGAGCGCATCGCCTTGCCGAGCGACTCCTGGAAGTTGCCGCCGAGGGCCATCGCCTCGCCGACCGACTTCATCGACGTGGTCAGGCTCGGGTCGGCGCCCGGGAACTTCTCGAACGCGAAGCGCGGCACCTTGGTGACCACGTAGTCGATGGTCGGCTCGAAGCTGGCCGGCGTCGACTGGGTGATGTCATTGCGGATCTCGTCAAGCGTGTAGCCGAGGGCGAGCTTGGTGGCGATCTTGGCGATCGGGAAGCCCGTGGCCTTCGAGGCCAACGCCGAGGAGCGGCTGACGCGCGGGTTCATCTCGATGACGATGATGCGGCCGGTGTCCGGATGCACGGCGAACTGGATGTTGCAGCCGCCCGTATCCACGCCCACGCCGCGGATGATGGCGATGCCGATGTCGCGCAGCTTCTGGTATTCGCGGTCGGTCAGTGTGAACACCGGGGCCACGGTGATCGAATCGCCGGTGTGCACGCCCACGGGGTCCACGTTCTCGATCGGGCAGACGACCACCACGTTGTCGTTCTTGTCGCGCATCAGCTCGAGCTCGAATTCCTTCCAGCCCTCGATGCCCTCCTCGAGCAGCACCTCGTCGGTCGGCGAGTAGTGCAGGCCGGCTCCGGCGATGCGGTGCAGCTCCTCCTCGTCGTGCGCGATGCCGGAACCCAGGCCGCCCATCGTGAAGCTCGGACGCACCACGATCGGGAAGCCCATCTCGGCGGCGATCGCGTCGACCTCCTCCATCGAATGCGCGATCTCGGAACGGGCCGACTCCGCGCCGGCATCCTCGACGACCTTCTTGAACAGCTCGCGGTCCTCGCCACGGTCGATGGCCTCCAGCGAGGCGCCGATCAGCTCGACGTTGTACTTCTTGAGCACACCGGCCTCGCCCAGCGCCATCGCGGCGTTCAGCGCGGTCTGGCCGCCCAGCGTCGGCAGCAGCGCGTCGGGGCGTTCCTTGGCGATGATCTGTTCGAGGATCGGGGTGGCGATCGGCTCGATATAGGTGGCGTCCGCCATCTCCGGATCGGTCATGATGGTGGCCGGGTTGGAGTTGACCAGGATGACGCGGATGCCTTCCTCACGCAGCACGCGGCATGCCTGGGTGCCCGAGTAGTCGAACTCGGCGGCCTGGCCGATCACGATCGGGCCGGAGCCGATGACCATGACGGACTTGATGTCGGTGCGCTTAGGCATTGCGGTTTTCCTCCTTGGACGAACGCATGAGATCGACGAAACGGTCGAACAGGTACGAGGCGTCGTGCGGACCGGCCGCGGCCTCGGGATGGTATTGCACGGAGAATGCGGGGATGTCGACGCACTGCAGGCCCTCGACCACATCATCGTTCAGATCGATGTGGGAGACGAACACCTTGCCGTAATGGCCGTCACCGTACGGGGAGGGCACCGGGTCGCCGATCGGGGCGTCGACGGCGAAGCCGTGGTTGTGCGCGGTGACCTCGATCTTGCCGGTGGTCATGTCCTTGACCGGCTGGTTGATGCCGCGGTGGCCGAACTTGAGCTTGTAGGTGCCGAAGCCGAGGGCACGGCCCAGCAGCTGGTTGCCGAAGCAGATGCCGAAGAACGGGTAGCCGGCGTCCAGCACCTGGCGCAGCAGCGCCACCTCCGGCTCGGCCTGCTCCGGGTCTCCCGGGCCGTTCGAGAAGAACACGCCATCCGGATTCAGCGCCTGCAGCTGTTCGAAGGTGATCGTGGACGGCACCACATGCACGCGGCAGCCACGCTCGGCCATGCGATGCGGGGTCATCGCCTTGATGCCCAGATCGACCGCGGCCACGGTGAACAGCGGCTCCTTGCCTTCGAACTCGCCGCACGGTTCGATGGTGTAGGTCTGCTTGGTGCTGACCTCGTCATACAGGCTCAGCCCCTTCATCTGCGGGGTGGCCTTGACCTCGTCGAGCAGGTCGTCGATGGCGCGCAGGCGGCCGTTGGCATCCAGCAGGGCCTCACCTGAAAAAACACCCGCACGCATCACGCCTGCGGAACGCAGATGGCGGACGAGCTTGCGGGTGTCGATACGGCAGATGCCGACGATGCCATTGGCGACCAGATCGTCATCAAGGCTGCCTGTGGCACGCCAATTGCTGACGTTCGGGCTGGGGTCGCGCACCACATACCCGGCGACCCAGATCCTCGAGGATTCCGGATCCTCGCCGTTGATGCCCGTATCGCCGATGTGCGGGAACGTCTGGACCACGATCTGGCGGTCATAACTCGGATCGGTCAGCGTCTCCTGATATCCGGTCATGCCGGTGGCGAAGACGATCTCGCCGCTGGTCGAGCCACGCGCACCGTAAGGCTCCCCCACATACACCTGTCCGTCCTCGAGCACGAGAACGGCGTCGTCGGTGGAGAACATCACGGTTCCGGAATCGGTCTGGTTCACCAAAACCCCCTTTATCCTTGGGTTGAATCTACCCCTCAGGATACCGGCCGGCTGGGACTCACAACCGGCCGGAATCCTTGAAAATTCAGTCGTTTTCTACGGACTCGCCGGACTGTTCGGCGGCGTCGGCATCGGTTGCGCCGGATTCGGATGCCCCGTCCTGCACGGGGATGACCGCGTCGGCCCCGTCGGACGCCGCGGCGTCCCCATCGGCCTGTTCGGATCCGTCCTGCGGCGCATCCTGCGGCTTGTCGGCGCATACGGCGCTCAGCAGGCCATGGATGAACGACGGCGCGTCGTCGTCGCACAGCGTCTTGGCCAGCCCCAGCGCCTCGTCGATGGCGACCTTATCCGGCACCTCGTCGTTGAAGAGGATCTCCCAGGCGGCGATGCGCAGGATGTTGCGATCCACCACGCCCATGCGCTTGACCTTCCAACGGGTGGAGTGCTCGTCCAAGGTGCGGTCGATCTGGCGACGATGTTCGGCCACGCCACGCACGATCTCGATGGCGTAGTCGGGCAGCGGGGTCTGGGCGCCCGGCATCGCGATGCGCTCAGCAAGAAGGGACAGGATGTCCTGTCCCTTCTCATCCGCTTCGTACAACGTGTTCAGAGCCCTCTTGCGGGCGGTGGAACGTGCCATGAAGCTCTCGGTGTCCCTTCTTCAGGTCAGTTGTTCTCGCGACCGAGGTAGGAGCCGTCGCGGGTGTCGACCTTGACCTTCTCGCCCTCGCCGATGAACAGCGGGACCTGGATCTCGGCGCCGGTCTCCACGGTGGCGGGCTTGGTGCCGGCATTGGAGCGGTTGCCCTGCAGACCGGGCTCGGTGTGGGTGATGGTCAGCACCACGGAGGCGGGCAGTTCCACGCTCAGCGGGGTGCCGTCATGGAAGCTGACGATGCAGTCGGTGCCCTCGAGCAGGTACTTGCTCTGCTCGCCGACCAGGGTCTTCGGGATGTAGATCTGGTCGTAGGTGGTCATGTCCATGAAGACGTAGTTGTCGCCGTCCTCGTAGGAGTACTGCAGGTTGCGGTTGTCGACGGTCTCGAACTCCATCTTCATGCCCGCGTTGAAGGTCTTGTCCACGATCTTGCCGGACAGCACGTTCTTGATGGTGGTGCGCACGAAGGCCGGGCCCTTGCCGGGCTTGACGTGCTGGAACTTGATGACGGTCCACAGCTGGCCGTCCAGGTTCAGGACGGAACCGTTCTTGATGTCATTGGTAGTCTGTGCCACTGTTGTTCACCTATTCACTCGATGGTTGTTGGCGACGTTCAAAATGAGCCTTGCCTATTATGCCACCATGCCTATACAGGCGTATCACACGTCCGACAGCCGGATGGTCGGCCTGCGGATTGCGGTCACCTTCGGTCCCGGCATCCGCCGTTTCCCTCCCCTGATATGCGGAATGCCCCGGAACCCAACGGTTCCGAGGCATTCCCTATGCGCTAGTTCAGGCGCACCGAATCATCGCCGATGGAAATCAGGCGAGGATCTTGGTGACACGGCCCGAGCCGACGGTGTGGCCACCCTCACGCACGGCGAAGGTCAGGCCCTCCTCCATGGCGATCGGCTGGATCAGCTCGACGGTGAAGGTCGCGTGATCGCCCGGCTGGACCATCTCGACGCCTTCCGGCAGCTCGATGACGCCGGTGACGTCGGTGGTGCGGAAGTAGAACTGCGGACGGTAGTTCGAGAAGAACGGCGAGTGACGGCCGCCCTCGTCCTTGGTCAGGACGTAGACCTCGGACTCGAACTTGGTGTGCGGGGTCACCGAACCCGGCTTGGCCACAACCTGGCCACGCTCGACGTCGGTGCGGTTGATGCCGCGGAGCAGCAGACCGGTGTTGTCGCCAGCCTCGCACTCGTCCATCTGCTTGTGGAAGGTCTCGATGGAGGTGACGGTGGTGGTCTGGGTCGGGCGGATGCCGACGATCTCCACCGGGGTGTTGATCGGGAGCTTACCACGCTCGACACGGCCGGTAACCACGGTGCCACGGCCGGAGATGGTGAACACGTCCTCGATCGGCATCAGGAACGGCTTGTCCAGGTCATGAACCGGGGTCGGGATGTACTCGTCGACGGCGTTCATGAGCTCCTTGACGGCCTCAACCCACTTCTCGTGATCCGGGGCGTCGTCATGCAGGGCGCCGTAGGCGGAGAGGTGGATGACCGGGCAGTCGCGATCGAAGCCGTTCTCGTCGAGGAGGTCACGGACCTCTTCCTCAACGAGCTCGATGAGCTCCTCGTCCTCGACCATATCGCACTTGTTCAGGGCGACCAGGATCTTCGGAACGCCGACCTGACGGGCGAGCAGCACGTGCTCGCGGGTCTGGGCCATCGGGCCGTCGGTGGCGGCCACAACGAGGATAGCGCCATCCATCTGGGCAGCGCCGGTGATCATGTTCTTCACGAAGTCGGCGTGGCCCGGGCAGTCCACGTGAGCGTAGTGACGCTCAGCGGTCTGGTACTCGATGTGGGCGATGTTGATGGTGATACCACGCTGCTGCTCTTCCGGAGCGGCGTCGATCTGGTTGAAGTCGTAGGCCGGGTTGACATCCGGGTACTCTTCGTGCAGCACCTTGGAGATGGCGGCGGTCAGGGTCGTCTTGCCGTGATCGACGTGGCCGATGGTGCCGATGTTAACGTGCGGCTTAGTACGCTCGTACTTTGCTTTTGCCATTGTGTGTTGTCCTCCTGGACGTCTCGTAGTACTCCCCGGGCTTGTGGCCCGAGGCACTCGCTACATTGTACTGGGTTGCTGGGTTGTGCCACCGTGGTGCCCTGAACCCAGTCAGCGCTACAAAATATTAGCGCTGACTGGAGACAGATGCGACCATTGCGGCAGCGCGTGTCACTCGCCGCGCTGCGCCTTGATGATCTCGTCGGAGACGTTCTTCGGAACCTCAGCGTACGAGTCCATCTGCATGGTGAACATGGCGCGGCCCTGGGTCTTCGAGCGCAGGTCGCCGATGTAGCCGAACATCTCGGACAGCGGGACCTTGGCGTCGATGACCTTGACGCCGGTGGCGTCGGTCATGGACTGGATCTGGCCACGACGGGCGTTCAAATCGCCCATCACGTCGCCCATGTACTCCTCCGGGGTACGGACCTCGACGGCCATGATCGGCTCGAGGATGACCGGGTGAGCCTTCGGAGCGGCCTCCTTGAAGCACATGGAGCCCGCGATCTTGAAGGCCATTTCCGAGGAGTCGACGTCGTGGGTCTGGCCGTCGGTGACGGTCGCCTTGACGCCCACGACCGGGAAGCCGGCGAGGACGCCGGATTCCATGGCCTCCTGCACGCCCGCATCGATCGAAGGAATGAATTCCTTGGTGATGTGGCCGCCGGTGACCTCGTTGTGGAACTCGTAGGTCTCGCCGTTCTCGGTGTCGAGCGGCTCGAAGTTCATCAGGACCTTCGCGAACTGGCCGGAACCACCGGTCTGCTTCTTGTGCGTGTATTCCTGGTTCATGACGGCCTTGCGGATCGTCTCACGGTAGGCGACCTGCGGCTTGCCGACGTTGCACTCGACCTTGAACTCGCGGCGCAGACGGTCGACGATGATGTCGAGCTGGAGCTCGCCCATGCCGGAGATCAGGGTCTGGCCGGACTCCTCGTCGGTCTTGACCTGGAAGGTCGGATCCTCGTCGGACAGCTTGGCCAGGGCGATGCCCATCTTCTCCTGGTCGCCCTTGGTCTTCGGCTCCACGGCCACCTCGATGACCGGGTCCGGGAAGGTCATGGACTCCAGGGAGATCGGGGCCTTCTCGTCGCACAGGGTGTCGCCGGTGGAGACGTTCTTCAGGCCCACGAAGGTGTAGATGTTGCCGGCGGAGGCGCCGTCGACCGGGTTCTCCTTGTCGGCGTGCATCTGGAAGATCTTGCCGACGCGCTCCTTCTTGCCCTTGGTGGAGTCGAGCACGTTGTCGCCGGGCTTGACGGCGCCGGAGTACACGCGCACGAACACGAGCTTGCCGTAGAACGGGTGGGTCGAGATCTTGAACACCAGAGCCGAGAACGGATCGGAGATGACCGGCTTGCGGTCGATCTCGATGGACTCGTCCTTCGGATCGAAGCCGACGATGGACGGCACGTCCTCCGGGCTCGGCAGGAAGTCGACGACGGCGTCCAGCATCGGCTGCACGCCCTTGTCCTTGAACGCGGAGCCGCACAGCACCGGGTAGGCCTCACGGGCCACGGTGAGCTTGCGGATGCCGGCGCGGATCTCGTCCTCGCTCAGCTCGCCGGACTCGAGGTACTTCTCGAGCAGCTCCTCGTCGGACTCGGCGACCATGTCCAGCAGCTCGGCGCGGTACTGCTCGGCTTTGTCCTGCAGGTCGGCCGGGATGTCCACGGTGTCGTAGTGGGCGCCCATGTCGTCCTTCACGTCGTTCCAGACATAGGCCTTCATGCGGATCAGGTCCACGACGCCGACGAAGTCGTTCTCGGCGCCGATCGGCAGCTCGACGACCAGCGGGGTCGCGCCCAGCTTGTCCTTGATGGTCTGGACGGAGTAGTAGAAGTCGGCGCCCAGCTTGTCCATCTTGTTGATGAAGCAGATACGCGGGACACCGTACTTGTCGGCCTGACGCCACACGGTCTCGGACTGCGGCTCCACGCCCTCCTTGCCGTCGAACACGGCGACAGCGCCATCGAGGACGCGCAGCGAGCGCTCAACCTCGGCGGTGAAGTCCACGTGGCCCGGGGTATCGATGATGTTGATCTGATACTTGTCCTCGGTGTCGTGGGTCTGGCGGTTCCAGAAGCAGGTGGTGGCGGCGGACTGGATGGTGATGCCGCGCTCCTGCTCCTGGGCCATGAAGTCCATCGTCGAGGCGCCGTCGTGGGTCTCGCCGATCTTGTAGTTCTTGCCGGTGTAGTACAGGATACGCTCGGTGGTGGTGGTCTTACCGGCATCGATGTGGGCCATGATGCCGATGTTGCGGACCTTGTTCAGGTCAGTGAGCACGTCTTGTGCCATGAGTGTTTTCCTTAGCTCTCGTTCTCGAGTGATTACCAGCGGTAATGAGCGAACGCCTTGTTGGCCTCCGCCATCTTATGAGTATCCTCGCGGCGCTTGACAGAGGCGCCCAGGCCGTTGGAGGCATCCAGGATCTCGTTGGCGAGACGCTCGGCCATGGTCTTCTCGCGGCGGGCGCGCGAGAAGTCGGTCAGCCAGCGCAGCGACAGCGTGTTGGCGCGGGCCGGCTTGACCTCGACCGGCACCTGGTAGGTGGCGCCGCCGACACGGCGGGAACGCACCTCGAGGCTCGGACGGATGTTGTCCAGAGCGCGCTTGAGAACGGCGACCGGCTCCTGGTCGGTCTTCTCCTTGACCATGTCGAGCGCGGAGTAGACGATGTCCTCGGCGATCGACTTCTTACCGTCCAGGAGGATCTTGTTGATGAGCTGGGCCACGACGGTCGAGCCGTAGATCGGATCGGGCAGCAGCTGATGCTTCTTGGCAGGTCCTTTACGCGACATATCTCTTACTTCGCCTTCTTTGCTCCATACAGGGAACGACCCTGCTTACGGTCCTTGACACCCTGGGTATCCAGCGCGCCACGCACGATGTGGTAGCGCACGCCCGGCAGATCCTTCACACGGCCGCCGCGCACGAGCACGATGGAGTGCTCCTGCAGGTTGTGGCCCTCACCGGGGATGTAGGCGGTGACTTCGACGCCCGAGCTCAGACGCACACGGGCGACCTTACGCAGAGCCGAGTTCGGCTTCTTCGGGGTGGTGGTATACACACGGGTGCACACGCCGCGGCGCAGCGGGCTGCCCTTCAGGGCCAAAGTCTTCGACTTCTTCGGCTTGGCCTGACGTCCCTTGCGGACGAGCTGTTCAATCGTAGGCAACTGAATTCTCCGATTCGTTGGTTGTTCTTCATCTGTGGAGCCGCCACACTGCGCCCACACTTCCCCTGAATCGGAAAGACAGCCCAGTCCACCGGCCCGATGGCCCCTTGCCCTCCTGCCGCCGCATTACTGCGCGCATTCCCACGGACTCGGGGATGTCCCGCTACCCGCGCCTGTCACATAAGGCACGCTAGCGGCACACACAAATATTCAGCATACCAGAGCCCCGGACAACGCGTGTCGCCACGGGCCCGGACGGGCCCCGGCGGCGCCCCGCCGGGCATCCGCGCGAATGCCCCTCACACACGGATGGGCCCGGTGCCGTTACCTGGCACCGGGCCCATCCGCGAAAGGAGGTGATCGTCTTCAGTTATCCTCATCCGCGCCACCTTGCGCGGAACCAACATCCTCAGTCAGCCACTATCCATCATCCATACCCTCGACGCAGGTCTGACGGCTCCCTCGCCGTATGCCCATCTCAATCCTCGTGCAACCTGCGCAACCCTGTTACGTTATTGGAGGCGTTGCACGAATCGGAGGATTGGTGCTTCGTTACCGCCTGGCGGATTCCCACCCGACCATAACTCCGGCCTCCACTTACAGTATACCGGCGCACCCCTGAAATGTCCACCCCAAAAACGCCGAAAACCCAATGTTCCGTAGCGCTCAGCGCATACGCTTGCATCGCACGCAGACGCACACGCCATGGTAGGTTCCGTGCTGTTCGATCACGATCGAGCCGCACACCCCACACATACGGCAGGCCCCGTGCCGCCCGCGTCGCGGTCATCGACGCACGGGGCGGCACGGGGCCCTAACGCGACGCTCCGGCCAGGCCGGACACACCGCCTTACTTGCCCAGCACCTTGTTGACCAGGTCCTCCGGCAGGCCGACCTTCTCGGCCAGACCCTTGAGATCGATGTCGTCGACCTTGCCGCCGACCATCTCCTTGAGCTGACCGAGCTTCTCGCCCAGCTCCTGCGGGGTCAGACCGGCATTCTCGGCCATGCCCTTGATGTCCTCGCCCACGGCGGCCAGATCATCGAGGCCGAGGCTGTCGTCCAGGTTGACGCCGTGGTCCTTGGCGAAATCCTTGATGTTGTCAAGAATCGACATATATGCTCCTTGGTGATTCAGTGTTGCCCCAATACGTGGGGACGCTATCGGCCCACGCCCCATGCCGCGGGGTTTTCGGCGCCAAAGAGTGGCTTTCGGGGTATGCCGGCACGGAAATTCACCTCCGCGACGCGCCGAAGATGCATTGTCCCGAAAATCATGTATAGTATCCATCTGTTGTGCGAATCCGGGAAACCGGATGCCACACATGGTGGATATAGCTCAGTCGGTAGAGCAGCTGATTGTGGTTCAGCAGGTCGCGCGTTCGAGCCGCGTTATCCACCCCATCACCCCGCGCAAGCGGGGTTTTTCTTTTTTCATGTCCATGCGCCGACGCGTGGCCGTGCTTCCCGGATTGACCCTTGGTGGGGATACACTGCACCTCGATTACAGAATCACCCCTCACCATGAGGAAGGAACCGACCATGCTGTCCTTTGAGAACGACTACTGCTGCGGCGCCCACCCCAGCATCCTCGAACGTCTGGAAGCCACGAACGCCACGCAGTTCCCCGGCTACGGCACCGACGCCGTCTGCGAATCCGCCAAGGCCCGCATCCGCGAGGCCTGCGGCACGCCGGATGCGGATGTGCGCTTCCTGGTCGGCGGCACCCAGACCAACCAGACCATCATCGACGCCATCACCCCCGCCTATGCAGGCGCGGTGGCCGCCGCCACCGGGCACATCAACGTGCATGAAGCCGGCGCCATCGAATCCACCGGACACAAGGTGCTGACGCTCCCCCACCATGACGGCAAGATCGCCGCCGCCGAGCTCGACGACTACTGCGCCACGTTCTACGCGGACGGCAACTACGAGCATATGGTGTTCCCCGGCACCGTCTACATCTCCCACCCCACGGAATACGGCACGCTGTACACGCTGGACGAGCTGGAGGCCCTGCGCGGCGTCTGCGACCGCTACGGCATGAAGCTGTTCCTCGATGGTGCACGCCTGGGGTACGCCCTGACCGCCGACGGCACCGATGTCACGCTCGAGGACATCGCCCGGCTGACCGACGTGTTCTACATCGGCGGCACCAAGGTCGGCGCCCTGTTCGGCGAGGCCGTCGTGTTCCCGAAGAACGACGCGCCGAAGCACTTCCTGACCACCGTCAAACAGCACGGCGCGCTGCTGGCCAAGGGCTGGCTGCTCGGCCTGCAGTTCGACACGCTGTTCGAGGACAACCGGTACATGGACATCGCCCGGCACGCCAACGAGGCGGCCGCACGCATCCGCGCGGTGCTGCGCGAACGCGGCTACACGCTGACGATGGAGACGCCCACCAACCAGATCTTCATCACGATGGACAACGACACGATCACCCGCCTGCAGGAGCATGTCCGTCTCGGGTTCATGGAGAAGGCCGACGACACGCACACGGTCATGCGCATCTGCACCGCCTGGTCGACCACCGACGAGCAGGTCGACGAGCTGATCGCGCTGCTGTGACCCTCCCCCGTGTCTCAGTCACGGCACCGCCGACTCCGACACGGACGATGCTGCGCTCCGATACACGCATGGGGCCGACGATGAATCCGTCGCCGGCCCCATGCGTTCCCCGCGCCACGCGCTCCCGCTACGCGTTGTGCGACCCGGCGCGTTCGGCGATGACCTCGCGTTCCATCGCCGCGAACCGGCGCACGCTGGCCTCCACCGAATAGTGCTCCCTGGTGTGCTCAGCATACCGCGCGCCCCATACGGACAATTCCCGCGGATGGTCGATCCACCAGTCGATGCGCCGGGCGAGCGCCGCCGTATCCCCCACCGGAAACAGCGATTCGTTCAGCAGCGCGAACTGTCCGGCGGCGCTCAGGTCGGAGGCGGCGATCACCGGCACCAGCCCGCTCGCCATGCCCTCGATGACGCTCACCGATTCCAGGTCGGCGATGGACGGATGCACGAACAGGTCGCCGGAACGCAGCAGCTCCGGCATGTCGGCGTTGCGGTGGAAGCCGATCTCCACCTGCCCCGGCAGCAGACGGTCCGCCGTCCGCTGCAACCGCTTCTTCAACGGACCGGTCCCGGCGATCGTCAACCGGATGGAGGCGGCGTGCCGGCACATCGACGCCGCACGGATCAAGGTGATCTGGTCCTTCTCATTGCTCAGACGCCCCGAGGCGACGATATGGAACGGCTGCGGCGCCGGAGCGTCGGCGGCGCGCTGGGTTTTCGGTGTGAACCGCGGCTCATACCCGTTGGAGATCACGCTGATCGGCGTTGTGTAGCCGTGGGAGCGCAGCAGGCTCGCGCCGAGCTCCGTGGGCACGTGGATGCGGTCGACCTTGGAGAACAGCCACCAATCGAACAGATGGTAGATGATCGAGTCGATGCCGGGCACATGCTTCAACGGCCCGGCCGAATACGTGATGTTCTCGGGCTGCACGTGGTAGCCGGCGGTGACCGGGATCCCCATCTGCCGGGCCACGCGGCAGGCATGCTGGCAGAATCGGAACGGCGTGTACAGGTGCACCACGTCCACGCCCAGGAACGCGGCCCGGAACAGGGTGTCGCTGGGCTCGGCGAACTGCATCTGCTGCTTTCCCGCCACCCAACTGACCAGGGGCACATGGTTGACCCGCGCGGGGAAGTCGGGGGCGCCGATGCCCACCAGACGCACGCGATGCCCCTGCCGCTTGAGTTCGTCCGCCCATTGCAGCGCCGAATTCGACGTGCCGTTGCCGCGGTTGCCGGAGGTGTCGACCACCATCGCGATGGTCAGCGGCCGACCTCTATCCCCATACGCGTTTTCGCTCATCCCCTCATCCTACTGCGGTTCCGCCGGCGGTTTCCCGCGGTGCCGCGACATCCGCCGAAAACCGGACAGCGCCCAGCGGTCTGTGCAACCGCGGTCACACCGCATATGCCGGTATGCGTGCCACGGACATCGCCGGACGATGGCAGAATGTGAGTATGACGCAGAACACGATCGATCAGTCCGCCAATCAGTCCACTGCCACCGTTGCCGTTCCCGACGCCGGGCATGCGACGGCCCGCCCGCTCGGCACGCCGTTGGGCAGCCGCGCCACCCGCGTGCTGTTCCTGGGCGCCGGTGAACTCGGCAAGGAGGTGGTGATCGAGCTGATGCGGCTCGGCGCGTGGGTGTGCGCCGCCGATTCGTATGCCGGCGCCCCGGCGCAGCAGGTGGCGCATGAGGCGCGCGTGCTGGATATGGCCGACGCCGCGCAGCTGCGCGCGTTGTTCGACGAGGTGCGTCCCGACATCATCGTGCCGGAGGTGGAGGCCATCGCCACCAGCGAGCTGGCGGATGCCGCGGCCGCGGGCATGCAGGTGGTGCCGAGCGCCGAGATCGCCGCGATCTGTATGGACCGCGAACGCCTGCGCGTGCTCGCCCACGAGGAGTTGGGGCTGCCAACCACGCCGTACCGGTTCGCCGGCTCGTTGGAGGAGCTGCGTGCCGGTGCCGGGGTTGTGGGGTATCCGTGTGTGGTCAAGCCGGTGATGAGTTCGTCCGGCCATGGCCAGTCGATCGTGCGCTCGGCCGACGGGATCGAGGCGGCGTGGATCGAGGCGCAGACCGGACGGCGTGCGGCCGGCGAGGGGGATGTGTCGCGCGTAATCGTGGAGGCGTTGGCACCGCTGGATTATGAGCTCACCGTGCTGACCGTCAGTTCGTCCGCGGGCATTGTGGCCTGCGCGCCGATCGGACAGCGTCAGGAAAGCGGCGATTACCGGGAATCCTGGCAGCCGGCGGCCACCGACGCCGCGGTGCTGGAGCAGGCGCGGCGCATCGCGCGGACCGCCGTCGAGGGACTGGTCGGCAAGGCGCGGGCGACCGGCGAGCATGGTTGGGGCGTGTTCGGCGTGGAGCTGTTCGTGCTGACCGATGGCTCGGTGCTGTTCAACGAGGTCTCCCCCCGCCCGCACGACACCGGCATGGTGACGATGGCCTCGCAGCGGCTGAGCGAGTTCGCGCTGCATGCGCGCGCGATTCTGGGCCTGCCTGTGACCGACGGCCATGTGGCGCTGTCGATTCCGCAGGGCACGGCCGCGGCCAGCCATGCGATCGTGGTCGAGGGCGACGGTCAGGCCGTGTTCTCGAATGTTCCGGCGGCACTGGCCGAACCGGATACCGATCTGCGCATCTTCGCCAAGCCCGAGGTGCACGGGCACCGGCGCATGGCCGTGGCGCTGGCGATCGCGCCGACGCCCGACGAGGCGCGCGCGAAGGCCGGCCGTGTGGCCGATGCGCTCCGTATCGACGTGCGGTGAATCCCCGGGGCGGCCTTCCGGGCCGCGACGCATCCGTGACGTGGATGCCTCGCGGTCCATGGCGGGAATCCGGAATGATGGCATGACTCGGCCCGTGTCGGTTGTAGTCGGCGGTTGGTAGCCTGTACCTCGTACCATTCACCCTTGATATCCCGCGGTTTGACGCGGTTTGCGAAAGGCAGATCATGGAGAAGCTGGAGAAGCTCTACGAGGGCAAGGCCAAGAAGCTGTATGCAACGGACGACCCGGATGTGCTCTGGGTCGAGTACATGAACCAGGCCACGGCCGGCAACGGCGAGAAGAAGGCCCAGATCGAAGGCAAGGGCTCGCTGAACAACCGCA
>OLQE01000692.1_pt1 | contig 23878 bp, 25 predicted proteins | sample 1643161 | NCBI WGS metagenome assembly OLQE01 (sample SAMEA3136650, study PRJEB25190) | human gut metagenome | reverse complement strand
TGCCCGGAAGGAGGAACTATGTGAAGAGAACAGAAAAAGTATTGTTGATGGTGTTTCTGGTGATTTCGGTGATATGCGGGAAATTCCTCTTGGATTACTGGCAGGATTCTTATGATAACAGAAAGAATTACCGGGAGGTGGAAGAGATTGCATTTCCGGAAAAGACTACAGAGGAAGACGAGACAGAACCAAATGCAGATAATCCAATGACAGAGATAAATGACTTTGATTATCGGGCATTGTTGGATGAAAATGCAGATTGCATCGGTTGGCTGAAGATTGCTGATACCGATATCAGTTATCCGGTCGTGCAGGGTAAAGATAATGAGTTTTATCTCCACCATGATTTTCAAAAGAATTATGCCATCTGTGGGACACTGATGCTGGACTGCCGGAATGATATTGATGCTATGCAGGAGCATTTAATTATTTATGGTCACCAAATGAAAGATGGCAGTATGTTCAAACAATTAAATGGGTATAAAAAAGAAGAGTTTTATCATGAGCATAAGGGGATTACGTTATATTTAAAAAACCAGAAATATCAGTATGAAGTGGCTGCTGTGTATGTGACGAATGTGGCACAAAGCGGCGGTTATTATGATTATTTACACAAAGAAACACGAAAACAACAGATGGAGTATTTACAGAAAATGGCAGCTTATCAGCTTTATCCGACGGGGGTTACCGTCAGTGAGGATGATGAGCTGCTTTCTTTATCTACCTGTGAATATTCCAGCACCAACGGCAGGCTAATTGTACTTGCCAGAAGAATTGGAGCATAGGGAGGAAAGGCGTATGGCAATGAATAGGAATATGACAATGGCAGAAAAAGAAGTTCGGGATTATGCCCAGAGACAGATGGAACGGGCAGAACAGCGGGAAAATATTGTGTTTACGGAGAAACAGAAAGAACAGGTTTTGGAGTATGCCGCTATGACCGGTGATGATTATGCTATCAGAAAAATGGTCAGAAACCTTGCAGACGCTGTCCGTTCCTCGGATGAAGAGAAGGTGGATGAAATCCTGGGGGATGCCAGAGAGGAAATTGACGGATTCCCGGATCGTTCCGTAGGAATGGCAGAGCTAAAGGGATATGGCTATACCGCAGATGATATGCTTCCTCTTCGTCAGGAGATGGCGTTGGAGCTTCATCGTGTCGGGGAAAAGGTGTTCTGCCTGCAGTCAGATGGTTTCCATGGGGACTATGCCAGTAGAGAGATGATACTGGAACATGAGGGTCTCTATGGAATTGAAAAAGAGGCGTGGCAGCGTATGCAGGAACAAGAGGACGAAATAGATTTTGAGGAAGTTGGATTGTATCAGCCTCTAATGACAGATCTTGATAGAGACGAAGCATTAAGAATGTTCGATGCGGGGGAGACAGTATTTCTGGTTACCACTTATCAAAGACCGATTGCGGTGCGTGAACGGATGGAGATTGAGAGAGGACCGGAGCATTACCAGATGGAGAGAGAGGATGTGGAACGGATCAGAACGTTGGAAAAACGGATGCAGGAGTATCCACAGATAAAGTCATTGAAAGAGGCGAAACTTCTTCTGGGGACAGAAAACAGATATGGAATATACCAGATCATAGACAGCAGCCCTGGCAGAGAATATGAATTTATGGATCTGAATTTCATTGAAAGGCATGGGTATCAGGTGAGAAAAGAGAACTATGAGCTAATCTATTCCGATGAAATGCATTATGGTGATACATTAGATTCCCTGTATGAAAAGTTCAATATTGCCCATCCGGCGGATTATACCGGGCATTCCTTATCGGTAAGTGATATTGTAGTCCTCAATGAAAATGGAAATGTAAAAGCATATTTTGTAGACAGTATCAGTTTCCGTGAATTGCCGGATTTCCTGCAATTGGAGCCGGAACTGAACCAGGAGGAAGTGGCTTACCGAATCGGAGATCAATACTTTTCGATTCAGGTGGCAACAGAGGGATATGATTATTCCTTTTATGATAAGGAGTATAAACTCATGGACGGAGGCATTTTAGATGATCTTGATATTTCTATGAGACAGGCTATTCAGAATATTTTAGAAGATGAAGGGCTGGAGCAGTTAGAACGGATACCGGTAGATTATGATGAACTTCAGGAAAAAGCGGAAGAAGTAGAGGCAGAGATTCTTCAGGAAGCAAGAAGCCAGAGAAAGCGTGTGCCGGTTATTTCGGATCATACGGAAGCGGAAGCCGGATTAAATGGAATGAGCCGGTCAGAAATCGAAGAGACCGTATGGGCGATTGCACAGGCAGAGATTATGGAAAATGATCTGGATGCCAAGATACAGGCTGTGCGTGTGTACGGAAGCCGTACAAGGGATGGGCTATATAAAGAGGATTCTGATGTGGATGTGGTAATTGCTTATGAGGGAACTGTACGTGAGGATGATTTGTTTTCTGCATTGAATGAAGCTGGGTATAAGGTCGGAAATATGAGAGTAGATATGAACCCGATCAGACCGGATAAGACTGGTACGTTAGAAGATTTTCTTGAAAAATCCGAACGCTATCTGGATGAAAAAACGGAGCAGATGAAAGCCAGAGGGGAGTACAAGCCATTGGCGAAAGTAGAAGAGCTGGTGGAGGCAAACTACAATATGATCGATAACGTCTTGAATAATATGCCTCCAAGGAAAGAGCCGTATCTGGAATACTATGCTGCAGAATGTGATGAATACCATAACCTTGGAAAATTATATAAGAGTACCAATCTGGATGAGATAGTTGCAAAATACCGGGAAATCATCGAAGACCCAACGTTAAGCTACTATGGAAACGGCATGGGCATTATTTACCGTGACCCGAATGATACATTTTATGATGAGGCGGAAGTATCTCTGGTCAACCGGAAAACGATCCGGGGAGACAACTTGGATGATGTGGCATTTCTGGCAGCACTTCCAATAGTACATGAAGCCCTGGAAAAGATTGTAGAGGCGTTTCCGGATTTTCGGTATTATCCTCCAAAGGAATTAAATGTCCATTATTATCCGGACAAAATGACTGCGGATGAACTGGCTGCAGCACTGGATCAATTAGCGGAAGATTTTGACTTTTATAATTATCATGACAATTTTAGCCCGGAGGAAGATATGGTGGAAACTGTCGCATTGGAATTAAGATGTGGCTATGCCCATAAGTACATTCCGTTTTTGAAAGATATTGTAGATGAGGAATGTGGGGAGTCTTCACGGGCAGAAGAACTTCTGGAGAAACTGAAAGCCTATCAGCCTGAGATACCGGAGACAGCAGTACCGGTTGTCCGCATCAATTTCTGTGAGGATAAGGAAATGAACATTTCCGGTTATCAGAATCTGGGAAGTCTGGATGAAATAACAGCCAAAATGGATGAAGATCTGTCTTCAAAAGCGGACCCTAAGACAGGAATGCCGGAGAAAACAGTTCAGATGTATTTTACGATTTATTATCCGGATCATAACCAGATGCAGGAATTAAAAGGAAAAATCAATATCGGAGATGGAAACGGTGGTATTGTGAGCCAGTTGAAGAACCAGAATGAAATGAAGCTGCATGATGAAAGCTGGCTGAATTACCAAAAGGGTAAGGGAGAAGAATCCTTTCAGGCATATATGGCGGATCTTACGGATATGCAGGAGCATGTACTGCCGTATTTGCAGAGCTTCTGCAGTTTGGAAGAGAAGGCACTTGAACGAGTAGAAGGAGCAGTTCAATTATCGGTGGATGGAGAAAAGAAGTTTGCTGAAAGAGCAGTATCTGATAAGGGCGCCCTAAAACAGGGCTCCCTTGTAGAGGGCAAAAAAACAATGGAGAAAAAGGAAAAGAAATCTATTCATGAGCGGTTGCAAATCAATAAGGAGATTATTGCGAAACAGCAGGGAAAAGATAGCAAAGAGAAAGGGGTTGAGCTTGCATGAAATAATTATGGTTTAATACATGTATTGGCACAAAGATGTGATACAGAGAGATTGCCTTTTATGAGGTGGTCTCTCTTTTTTTTGTTTAAAATGTCGCCTGATATGCGACCAAGAAAGGACTGGGGATTGATAAATTTGTATATAGAGAACATTTGTTATGCAAATGTATTCGATGAAGGATGAGCCATTATGATGAATGAAAATAGCTGTGAAAAAGTCAAATTTGGTTTATAATGAGAACATGAAATAGTAAGGCAGGTATAAAGTATATGGCAAACAAAGAATTGATTGAAGAAGTTGGAAAGTACATAGACAAATACTACGAGCCGGGGACAGATGATATTAAGATGGATGAAGAAATGAAGTCCATCTTTGATAAAATTACAAGCTTCCGGAAAAAGAGAAAGGAACAGAAAAAGCAGGAAGCACCTGCTGACTATGAGACAGATATGTCTGCTCCAGCAGAATTTGATGTGAGCAGCATGAAAAAAACGAAGATTACCAAAGAAATGTCGCAGACAATGGCGACAAACCGGAACATAGATGATCTGATGAATCAGATGGAAGAGACATTTTCTCAGCGTCTTCTTCGTATGATTGATGAGAGGGGATTGCCAGATTCTGAAGTTTATACAAAAGCATATGTTGACCGGAGACATTTTTCAAAGATCCGGAAAGATATCAACTATGCACCAAATAAGAAAACAGTGCTGGCTTTTACAATTGCATTGGAGTTATCTCTGGATGAAGCAAAGGATTTGCTCCGCAGTGCCGGATTTGCACTATCCAGAAGTTCCAAAACAGATATTATAGTGGCATATTTTTTGCAGAATAAAATCTATGATATGTTTGAAATCAATGATGTACTGTATGCTTATGGGCAGCCGGTTTTTGGTTAAGTGAAAAGGAAAGGCGAAATTCCAATGTCGCCTGGTATGCGACCAACTCAGTTGGTTCTGTATATAAAATGTGATTATAACGATTTGGAGAGGTAATCCCGCAAGGGGATACCATTATGACCTGAAAAACAGGTCAAGAAGGAGGTAATCACATGAATACAGGATTAACTGAGTTGGTTTTTATTTTGGACAGAAGTGGTTCTATGGGAGGACTGGAGAGCGATACAATTGGCGGATTTAATGGAATGATTGAGAGACAGAAATCAGAAGGCAAGCAGGTGAATGTGACAACAGTGCTGTTTGATGATCAGGTGGAGATTATTCATGATCGGTTTCCGATTGAGATTATTGAGCCTTTGACTGAAAAAGAATACTATGTCCGAGGCTGTACGGCACTTCTGGATGCAGTGGGGGCAGCGATTGAAAAGATTGATAATGTTCAGAAACATCTTCCGGAAGCACACAAAGCCGGAAAAGTCATTTTTGTTATTACTACGGATGGATTGGAAAATTCCAGTGAGAATTTTACATATGAACAGATCCGGAGAATGATCAGTGCAAAAAAAGAGTGTGGATGGGAATTCCTATTCCTTGGTGCAAATATTGATGCCGGGAAAGAAGCGGAAAAGATCGGTATTGCCCGTAACCGTTCGGTGACATATGAAAATGACCCGGAAGGTGTTGCTATCAATTTTAAGGCCGTGGGCAGAGCAGTGTCAAAAGCAGTACAGGCTGAAAGCATGGAAGAAGTATTTGATGGTAACTGGTCAGAGGAAATTGTAGAGCATAAGAAAAACAGCCGTGGCAGAAAGAGAGGGTAGGATATGTATTTTCTGGTGGATTTTGAAAATGTAAGAAGTGGCGGACTACGGGGTGTGGACTATCTGGAAGAAACTGATTATCTTACAATATTCTTCAGTAATGCTGCCCACAGCTGCGAAAACAGATACCTGGAAGATATTGAAAGATCGGGCTGCCATTTCGATACATGTAAACTGAAAAACACGGGAAAGAATGGCTTAGACTTTTATATTGCATCGAGGGTGGGAGAATTTTATGGTACCGGTCATACAGAACGAGTCGCAATCATCAGTAAAGATCAGGGGTACAAGGCAGTGCGTGATTATTGGGATGTGAGGTTGCCATCCAATAATAAGATTATAATTTCACCATCTGTTGAAAGAAGTTTGATAGCCAGCAATGACAATAGCAACAGGGTAAAACGACTAAAGGAAAAACTGGCAGGAGTAGATATTGATGTGTTCCAGGCAAGATATGAGGAGCGGATGAGATTACATGAAATTTTGAGACAGATCTTCGGTGAAACAGACTATGCCAGTAAAATGCCGGAAATCCAGAATATGATGGAAACGGCTAAGACCCCGAAGGTCATTTACCTGAATTCTCTGCACCGGTTTGGAAAAAAACAGGGGCTTGAGATATACAGACGGATAAAACCAGTGTTACATCAAAATGTTGCACAGGCATAAAGTACAGTTTACAAGGGACTACACAGGGTAGGTATCTGACGGGAGGGGTGCCGCCAGTCAGATTTTCCATGTGATGTTCAAGCTGTCGCTTGTGGCGGCTATGGTGGTGATCATCAAATCCACCACACGCCGCTTGTCATCAAAAGATACATTCTCCCAGGTATCGAGGTAGCCGGAAATCTGGCTGACCTGTTCCGGGCTGATGGCCTCCACAGTCAACTCCGCTATCCTTGCCAGAAGTTCCTGCTTGCGCCCGTCCAGTTCCGCTATCTTCACATTCACATAGGAGAACAGGACATTGTTTGCCCCCGTCAGACTGTCCACCAGCTTTTCAATCTCGCTGTCTACATGGGCAAGTTCCACTTGCAGGGCGGTGATTTTCGGGTTTGCCTTTGCCGCTTTCTTTTTTCCTGTCAGCGTCTTGTAGCTTGCCAGCTTCTTTACCATCTGCTGATAAACAACCGCTTCCAGTTCCGAAGTGATGATTTTCCCACAGCCAGGACAGCTTTTATTGTCCAGCCGTTTCGTGCAGCGGAGATACTGTTTGCCGGAGGGATTGTAGATACTCATAAGAGCATACCCGCAATTCCCGCACTTGATTTTTCCTGCCAGCCATGTGTGGGTGGCTTTCCGGGCAGACTGGATTTTCATGTTGTTCATCAGCTTCTTGCGGCAGGTCAGCCAGGTGTCGGAGGGGACGATACCCTCATGGGGAGCCAGTACCAGCATTTGGTCTTTTAAGTCGTTTTTCTTGCTGGCCTTTACATCTCGCCCTTGATACAGATAGCAGCCGTTCATGCCCGTAAAATCGGCAACGTCATTGACAATGACTGTACCTTGACTTTTGAAAAATTCGTACACATCAAGGTCTGCCTGCACATAGACAGGATTGCGTAACATCTGCGCCAGCGTGGGGCGTATCAGCTCTTTGCCATGGAACAAAATCCCCTGTTCGGCAAAGTACCGGGTAATGTCCCCGTAGGAAGTTGTGGGCTGGGCGTACATCTCAAACATCAGCCGGATATTGGCCGCTTCCTCCGGGTTTACCACCAGCTTCTTTGTGTTGATACCGTCCATCTTGATAGGCTCCGTATGGAAGCCGTAAGGGGCTTTCCCGCCCATCTTAAAGCCCCGCTGACTGCGGGAGTAGTAAGCGTCCGTTACCCGCTTCTGTATCGTTTCCCGTTCAAGCTGGGCGAACACGATACAGATATTCAGCATGGCCCGTCCCATCGGCGTGGAGGTATCAAACTTTTCCGTAGAGGACACAAACTCCACATTGTACTGCTGGAACAGCTCCATCATGTTGGCAAAGTCCAGAATGGAACGGCTGATACGGTCGAGCTTGTAAACCACGACCTTTGCAATCAAGCCCCGCTTGATGTCCCGCACCAGTTCTTGAAACTTCGGACGGTCTGTGTTCTTGCCGCTGTACCCTTTGTCTGTGTATTCCTTGCAGTTACCGCCTTTCAACTCGTATTTGCAAAATTCAATCTGGCTTTCAATGGAAATGCTGTCCTTTTTGTCTACCGATTGTCTTGCATAGATTGCGTCTATCCGATTGTTCATATTGTCGCTCCTTTTCTTAAAAAAGAAACGGAGCTGCTGACAGTTCTATTATACCGCCAGCAGCCCCGCAAATCAATGATGGGTTTGGAAAACCTTATGTCCCGGCTTCCTCACTCTCCCGCTTGTCGGCGTACTTGCGGAACACCTCATAAAGCTGCTGTTCCAGTTCCCGGCGTTTGGCTGCTTCCTGTTCCGGCGTGAACACCGGGGAGAGATTTTCCAGTGTGATTTCCTTTCCCTGAAAAGTCACGATTTCGATTTCCTTTTTGTATCTGATATTACTTATAAGATCACCTTTCCTTTCCATGCTGCCGCTGTTGCCGTTTCAGTTCCGCTAAAATCTCCGGCGGGATACGGTCAACCAGCCGCCGCATATCGTCCAGTTCGCTTTTTAACTTCGCCCGTTCCATCGTGTCATTCATCTTGCCTTTTTCGCTGGCCTTTGCCCTGACTTCCAGCTTTTCATTTTCCGCTAACAAGTCATTGATTGTGACCTTGTATTTTTTCAGTTGCCCGGAGAAGTTCTCCATCTGCGGAAACCACTTTTTCAGCATGGAGAGGGCTTCCTCTTTCTTCTTTCCGGCGTTCAGCGGGGTAATGCCGGAGAGAACCGCTTCAATGGCCCTCGCCTGTTTGGAGAGGTTGACCGCCTGTTTGAACAGCCGGGTGGGGATATGCTTCCGGCCCGTCTTGCTGGCGCTTTCCCCACGCTCCAGGTCGGGGTACTGCTCCACCATACAGGCGTGAAAATCGTCCTGCCACTTCGTCAGATTGGCCCGGTTGCCGATAATTTCTTTGGCGCACAGGCGGTTGTCCTTTGTCAGCGGCACAAAGACCAAGTGCAGATGGGGCGTTTTTTCATCCATGTGTACCATAGCCGAAACGATGTTCTCCCGGCCCACCCGGTCAATGAGGAAGTCCGCCGCCCTCTGGAAGTAGGCCGCTATCTCCTTTGGGGACTTGCCCTTGAAAAACTCCGGGCTGGCGGTAATCAGCGTGTCCACAAACCGAGTGCTGTCCTTGCGGGTGCGGCATCTGGCCTGCTCGATGCGGCTCTGAATGAAATGGTAGTAGCGGCCATCCGGCTTGACGATGTGGAAATTGTACTTGCTCCGGCTGGTGTCAATGTCCGGGTTGCTGGCGTACTGCTCCTTTTTCCGTTCATGGTGGGCTTCCAGCGGCCCCGCCGGGTGGCCCTTGTGCTTCTCAAATCGCAAAATTGCGTGTTGTGCCATTGAACTCCTTTCCCCATTCCATTCCTTTCCGGCGGGTTTTCCCGCCGAAAATATCTCTGATAGGATTGGAATGGAATGAATGTAAATAGATGGTTTTAATCTCTGTATTTCTATATACCGTCAGATTTCCGTACTTCAAGAGGATTGATTTTCGTACTCGCCAAGTACGGTTTTCAGCCCTCCGGCGTACCATAACCGGATTTCTTGAAGTCGGTGTTTGGAACCGCTTCATAGGATTTCGGGTAAATGCGGTTGGGTTTTCCACAGCCCTGTTTCTGGATTTCCACCAGCCCCGCATACTGCAACTCCCGCAGGGTGTTGACCGCTTTCTGCCGCCCGCAGCGGAGCAAAGCGACCACCTCGCAGATGGGGTAGTACAGGTAGACCCGCCCGTACTCGTCCGCCCAGCCGTTCTTCCGGGACAACTCCGCCCGGCGCAGGACAAAGGCATACAGCACCTTCGCTTCGTTGCTCAAGGGCTGGAATGTGGGTGCTTCAAAAAGGAAATTGGGGAGCCGGGTGAAACTGAACGCCTTTTCCGGCTGGTGAATATAAATCGTGTTTGTCATAGCGTGTTTTGTGGACGGTTAGAGGCCCGTTTTCCGGGGCGAATGATAAATGATACCAGCCGCCCCGGTTGAGGGCTTGCGGAGCCTTGCAAATCAAGGCTTTTCCCGCTCTTAACTGTCCACAGCAGACCTCCTTTTCCGTTCACTTTCTGTTTTCTGCCGCCTGTGAACTCTGGCGGCGCAGTCCGGGCAGTATTTGCCCCGGTTGGACTTCGGGACGAACACACCGCCGCACTCCGCACAGCGTTTCAAGTCCCTGTCCCGGTAAATCTCCGCTTCCAGCGTCCTGTCCAGCGGCAAGACCGCCCAGCGGAACCACTTGCAGCAGACGGAGAACGAAATCATCTGCGGACAGGCGCAGGTGTCGCCATCGTCCAGCGCAAGGCAGTTTCCGTCCTCGCAGTTGCAGCACTCCCGGCGTATCAGGCCGCTGGCTCGTCTCTTCTGGGGCGGGGTTATGCGGTAGGGGGAGCCGTCCGGCCTGTGTTCCAGCGGCGGCAGGTGTTGATAGGGTCTTTTGCTCATGCGTCCCTCCGTTTTCTTTGGCGTGTTCTGTTTCCAAGGTGCTTGTCCATCGATGAACTATCCCAAGTCTACACCTTTTTGACCGCCTGTGCCGTATATCCAAGAGGTAGGAAATCAGCCTGAAAAACTCCCTATTTCCACGCTCTCGGATTTGTGATATAATCAAAAAAAGATAAAAGACAAATTCAGGTTTCTGGTCTTCTTGCACAAAATAAAGGAGGAGCTATTATGCAAATTGTTTATATTCCAAGCGAATCAATGTCTGTTCAAGGTAAAAAAGATGAAATCTATAAAAGATATGGGAAAGACTGGAATATTAGAGAACAGGGAGGAGGTAACGGAAATTGGTTGTTGACCAGAAAAAGTGATGTGCTTGTAGATGGAAAAAGTTATCGTACTTTTGTACTTGAACACTACGGTAAATCCAAGCTGACAGCGAAGCTTGTTGATAAATTTCGTGAAGATGTAGCAAATGGTAAAATAAAACTGTAAATGCCTATGCCGTTATGCTATGAGCATAGTACATAGCATAACGGCTTCTCTTTCGTTGAGCTAGCAAGGAGGGTGAATATGTCTTTATCCATACAAGAGCGATTAAAAGACCTACGTGTGGAGCGTGGCTTGACGCTGGGGCAGCTTGCGGAGCAGACCGGGCTTTCCAAGTCTGCGCTGGGCAGTTACGAAACGGAAGACTTCAAGGACATCAGCCACTATGCCCTTATCCGGCTGGCGAAGTTTTACGGTGTGACCGCTGATTATCTGCTGGGGCTGTCTGAAATGAAAAATCACCCAAACGCCGATCTTGCAGACCTGCGTTTGAGTGATGAAATGATTGACCTGCTGAAAAGCGGGAGGATAGACAATACCCTGCTGTGTGAGCTGGCGGCGCACCCGGATTTCCCCCGGCTGATGGCTGACCTTGAAATCTATGTGAACGGAACGGCACTGAAACAGGCGCAGGGTGCAAACGCCATAGTGGACACGATGAGCGCAACTGTTATAAAAAAGCATAATCCTGGCATGAGTGATACGCAGTTAAGACAGCTTATCACCGCCCATATTGATGAGGACGAGTTTTGCCGCTATGTGATACAACGGGACATAAACGGGATTGCCCTTGCTCTGCGGGAAACACACAAGGACGATTTTTTCAGCGTCCCAGAGGATAACCCGCTAAAAGAAATGCTGGAAACTGCTGGTGAAATCGTCAGCCAGGACAGCGACACGGAACAAGCGTACTTGGCGTTTATCTGCAAACGGCTCAAGCTGAATTTTAGGAAGCTGTCAGTAGAAGAACGGAAGTGGCTGAAAAAGATTGCGGAAAAATCCGACTTGCTGAAGAATCCAAAACCGCAGAGAGGACGAAGATAAAAAATGCCTGAACGGCGGTTCTGGTTTTTCAGAACCACCATCCAGGCATTTTGTTTAGTAATAGAAAAAGGTGCAGTTGATTATTGCGTATTGTCAATCTCTCTCAAACCGGGTAGTAAAAATACGGCAAGCGCAACGATGATAATGCCAATTCCGCAAATGACAAACCATTTCTCAACTCCCAGCCGCTCCGCCAGAGGCCCGGAAATGACAAGGCCAAACGGCATGGCGAGGGAAGCGGCGCTTGTCAGTAGAGAAAAAACTCTCCCCAGATATTCTGGTTTGACCGTTTCTTGAAAAATCGCATTTTGCACACCGTAAAATGGAGCGGAAATTCCCATAACAGTACAGCACACAACAAAGACAAGAAATGCGTCTGGCGGCAAAAGCCCGGAGAGCATATTGCTAACGCCCATCAGGAGAACGGAAAGACCGATGGTGTACCGCCGTTTCTTAAAACCGCCCCAAATGCTCAGAATGACTCCGCCAAGCAGCATACCAACCGCAAAAGCAATTTCAGCGGCAGAGGCATGGGCCGGTGTTCCTTTGAAGTATGACATACAGATGAGAGGAAAAAGCGTACTGATTGGCATATAAAAGAACATATAAATTACACCAATCCAGAGCAGAGCAAAGAGGCCCCTGTTTTGCTTTAATACCACATACCCCTCTTTCATATCCTGTAAAAACTGTTGTCTTTTCGTTTCTGGACATAGTTCAGGCGTTGGTATGGACGAAATCGCAACAGTCACACAGGCAAGGATTGCACCCACAATATCTAACAATATAATTGCATTAAGAGGCCAAACAGCATATAAAAACGCTGCGGCAGCTGGACTGATAATCGCACTTACTGCTTGCATGGTCTGCGTGTAACCAGCGCATTTTGTAAGTTCCTCTTTTGGCACAATCATAGGTGTTGCTGCGCTGAATGCTGGAGAATGAAAAGCAGTTCCCGCACTTCGGATTAACAGGACAACCATAATAGACCATACGGGCAATTCCATGTAAAACGCCACCAGCGCCAGAATACCGCCAGCGGCGGCAATTATCAAATCCGCACCAATCATTACGCTTTTACGGCTGTGCCGGTCAACAAAAGCACCTGCAAACGGGCCTAAACAGGCTTGCGGCAAAAATCCAATCAGTGTTGCCGCCGTCAATATGATTGCAGAATTAGTTTTCGCAACCAAATAAAAGATAATGGCCATTTGCAAAATACCGCTGCTAATAAAGGATATTGCTTGTCCGGCAAGAAGTGTAAAATAAGTTTTTCTCCATGAATTGTTGTTTTGGGTCATAATGCGAACCTCCTTTTTTATTGCATTGTTCCTTTGTTTCTGCAATAAAAAGCAGGCGTTGTCCCACAGAGAGGGCAGACGCCTGCATAACAACAAAGCACGAAAAAACACCACGATACAGTTCAAAGACTGCTCGTGTCAAACCTACGTGTTCCTTTGCATACGCACGCAAAAAAAGCCCACCATCATGTGGAAAGGTACTTCTACTTTTTATTGCTTATTAGCGTACACAAATTAACACACGTAAGCCTCCTTCCAATCTCAAACTGTCGCACAGTATAACACACATCCGATAGACTTGTCAACCATTTTTAACCTTGTTTTCCATCTTGTTTTTCCATCTCTTACGGGCAGTAGCAAAGCCAGGCGAGCCAGTCAACGGTCAAGATGAACGGCGCTTTCAGCGCCGCCGTTGACAGTCTCGCCCGTCTTTGCTAATGGGTAATCAAGGCGGGAAAGCCATTTTAGGGCTTTCCCGCCCATTTCAATTTTGGGAGAAGAAAGGCCCCAAAATGAACGAGTGCGGCCAAACACTTTTAGGGATTGGCCACCTTGTCCACCCATCCAGCGGGGCGGCGGGGAACGGTCAAGGCCGGGCGTCAGCCCATTCATTTCAGCCTTGACGGTTTCCTGCCGTCCTGCTACTTTTCCCGGAGTGTGGCCACACATCTGGTCACGGTGTCCAGAGCTTTGGGACTTTTTGTCCCATAGGCCGGGGGCGGAGGACGAGGGACGGGGGCTTTCATAATACGCCCTGTCTGCTGCTGAAATCAGCCCTTTGTTTCCGGCTTACCAGCCCCAAACAAAGCCCTGCTTTCCTGCCGCGTCAAATGCCCTTGCCCTCCCCGGCGGCAACGGTATTTTCAGGGCAACGCCGACAGAGCGTATAACACACTACACTTTGCTCCGCAAAGTCGTGTGCCAAATGGGGCGCTGCCCCCTTTGGAAACCCCCGCAACAAACAGGTGCTATGCACCCAGCCGGGAGCATAGCGCCGTTTGTTGTCAGCAGCCCGTTTCACGGTCTGCGTGTAGTTCCTTGTAAACTGACCTAATCATAAGAATAAATTACACGGAGGAAAAGAATTATGGCAATGATGAAGTGCCCGAATTGTGGCGAACAGGTATCAGATAAGGCGAAAAAATGTGTTCATTGTGGAGTAATTTTGATACCGGAAGAAAAAAGATACTGTCAGGAATGTGGCGCAGAATTGGAAGCTGAGGCAGATGTATGTCCAAAATGCGGTTGTCCTGTCGAAAATGTGAAAGACAGTGAAGCTACACCACAGCAGGTAGAAGTAACTGGAGTAAAAATAGCAAAGAAATCAAAGAAAATAATAGCGATTGCGGCAGTAGTGATATTAATTGTAGCTTTGATTGCAGTTGCTATTGTGCAGGGACAAAAGAAAAAAGAGGCAGAGGAAGCAGCAAAGAGAATTGAAGAATATTCGGCTAATCTGGAACTTGTAACGTATTCCATGCTATCCGGAGCTGGCGATGCGGAAACATGTGGAAATCTGATAAAAAAAGTCTGGTACAACGCAATTTATGAGGAACGGGATGATTCGACTGATAAATATACCAGACCAAGCGGTTATTTTGTATCGGATTTTAATGATGCATTACAGAACTTATATTCCGATTCTTCTTTCAGTCTGCAGATAAGCAGCATTGAGGATAATCAGGATACAGTAAATTCACTGATGAAGAAGTTGAAAAATCCACCGGATGAATATGCGGATGCGTATGAAGCGGTTACGGAGTTGTACGATGCGTATCTCACGTTGACAAATCTGGCGACAGATCCATCTGGCAGCCTCCAGACATTTTCATCCAATTTTAATGATGCAGATTCTGAAGCATTAAAGTGTTTTAATGCAGTGCAAATGTATCTGGAAGAATAGGATGACCAGGGAAATAGGAATATATTAGTTTCAGAATTATTATGAGTGGTAAGAAAAGAAGGTAAGCATCCAAATCATATAAAAAATTGCAATCTGTTGCAATTAATTCACACAAATTGCGTCCTTAGTGATATAATCTTATCATAGGGCGCTTTTTGTCGTTTTAGATTTTTCTATCACTATTTTTCTTTTTAGTAAACGGCAAATATCTCATAAATATGAATACTATTTAGCAGGTTTTTACGGATTTGGGAGGAACTATAATGGCTGTTTCCTATAAGAAATTATTTAAAATGCTGATTGACCGAAATATGAAGAAGAAGACCTTATGTGAAAAAGCAAAAGTAAGTCAGGGAACGATTAGTCGTATGGCAAAAGATGAGCCTGTCTCGATGGAGATTGTTGCGAAGATTTGTCTGGCTTTGGATTGTACGCTGGATGATATTGTAGAGATCATTCCAGATGAGGAGGATTAGCATGAAAAGAAAAGCATATAGCGCAGGGGCTGTGAAGTTTTCCTTCTGGTTCATGGAATTTAGAAAGGTAGTACAGCTTTTAGCTGCCGGGAACGATTATAAAGAAATCAAAAGATTAAGTGAGGAAGAGAATATTTTCGGTGCATCCACACCTGCGAGAGCTGCAGTAATCTGTTCCACAACAATCGCAAGAGCAAAAGCCCTGGATCCAAGTTTTATTCCATTATTCATGGGCAGTGATGTAGGAACGCAGAAATTATTTGCACTTGCCGCAGTATTGGCACATGACACTTTATTCTTTGATTTTGTTTATGAGGTTATACGGGAAAAGCTGATCATTGGAAGCAATGAATTAGCGGATAGTGATATTAGAATCTTTTTTAAGCATAAGCAGGAACAGGACGAGAAAGTAGCAAAATGGAAAGATTATACATTGCATCGGTTAGGTTCCTGTTATAAAACCCAGTTATATGAAGCTGGATTGTTGGATGATAATAAATTTTCTAATACCCGTAAGATTTTGAAACCGATTTTAGATCTGGAATTGAAACACTGGCTGGAAGATTATGGACTTAATTCGCTGGCTAAGGCATTTGAGGGGGTTCGATAATGGCAGATTTGAATAAACGGTTAGATGAGATGGAGGCTGCGATTAAAAAGCCGTCCTTCCGGACAAGCAGCGGCAGAGCGAACGAAGTAAATTACTGGATTTTTGATTACCCACCGGAAAGAGAATTGGAAGTTCGGGAACGTATCGAATATATGAAGAAAAAGAATTCCAAGGGAACCGATGATTTTGAATTGGTGGTATTTGACCTTTACGATATCATCATAGATTATCTGGAAGAAAAAAATTTTATGGATAAATGCTTCCAGTTTGAACAGAAAAAAGGGCTGGACCGCATTACGAAGGCAGTAAACAATTCCATGAAGATCAATGATGATGACAGCTTTATCGTTCAGTATATCAAAGATCATACCCCGGAAAATGCAGTTGTGTTTTTAACTGGTGTGGGAAAATGTTATCCGATCTTGCGGTCACATAAGGTTTTGAATAATTTACACCAGGCATTTGTCAGAGTTCCGGTTGTGATGTTCTTTCCGGGAACATATAACGAGCAGGAATTGATCCTGTTTAATGAGATTAAAGATGACAACTATTACAGAGCGTTTAAATTAGTGAAATAGAGGGAGCGTACACTATGCAGATAAAAGAAATGTTTGCCAAGAAGATTGACCGTGAGATTCAGGGAGTTATCATTGTTGGTCAGGGCGAAGAGACAAATATTGCACAGGAATTGGAAGAATATGTGGTAACAAAGGAATTGCATAAACACTTTGCGGATTTCTTTGCAGCATATAAAAAAGGAATTGTCGGAAACACACCGAAGATGGGTGTCTGGATTTCCGGTTTCTTTGGAAGTGGTAAATCTCACTTCTTAAAGATTCTGTCCTATCTGCTTGCCAATAAAGAAGTTGGTGGAAAGAGAGCACTGGATTACTTTATAGATGACAAGAAAATCATAGATCCGATGGTTATGGCAGACATGAAGCTGGCTGCCAATACACCGACGGATGTGGTGCTTTTTAATATCGATTCCAAGAGTGAATCTACGAGCAAACAGAATAAAGACGCTATCGTAAACGTATTTTTGAAAGTGTTTAATGAGATGCAGGGCTATTGTGGCTCCATGCCGCACCTGGCTGATCTGGAAAGACGTCTGAGTGAAGAAGGAAAGTATGAGGAGTTCAAAGAGGCTTTTGAAGAAGCATACGGTGATCCGTGGGATGAATCCCGACAAGATTTCGACTTTATTCAGGATGATGTGGTAGAGGCATTATCAGAGATTGGTTTCATGAGCGAAGCTGCCGCACGTAACTGGTGTGAAAAAGCAGCAGAACCATACCAGATCAGTATTGAAGACTTTGCAAAACGTGTAAAGGCTTATATTCAGAAAAAGGACAAGAACCATCATGTTGTGTTCCTTGTGGATGAGATTGGCCAGTATATCGGTGATGATTCCAAGCTGATGTTGAACCTTCAGACGGTAACGGAAGAATTGGGAAAAGAATGTGCTGGAAAAGCATGGGTTGTCGTTACTTCCCAGCAGGATATTGATTCCATTACAAATGTAAAGGGAAATGATTTTTCCAAGATTCAGGGACGATTTGATACCAGATTATCGCTGTCCTCTGCCAATGTAGATGCAGTCATTAAAAAGAGAATCCTGGATAAGAACGAAACAGCAGGTCAGACGCTGCGTCTTCTTTATGAGCAGAAGGCTACGATCATCAAAAACCTGATCGTATTTAACGATGGTGTAGAGAAAAAACTTTATTCCAATGCCAATGATTTTGCAGAAGTCTATCCATTTGTACCATATCAGTTCAACCTTTTGGCTAGTGTACTGACATCCATCCGTACCCACGGTGCATCCGGAAAACACTTATCCGAAGGAGAACGTTCCATGCTTGCACTCTTCAAAGAGTCTGCAGTGAAGCTGATGAATGAAGAAGCAGGAGCGATTGTGCCATTCCACAGATTTTATGATGCCCTTGAGAATTTCCTGGATCACAGCCACAGAGGTGTTATCCTCAAGGCTTATGATAATAGCTATATCAATCCGGAAAAGAAAGATTCCGATGTGTTTGCCATCAATGTATTAAAGACATTATTTATGATTAAATATGTTCTGGAGATTGAAGCAAACCTTGATAATATCACCAGTCTGATGATCGACAATATTGATAATGACCGTATTGTCTTGAAAAATCAGGTGGAAGAAGCCTTGAAGGTTCTCCAAAGACAGATGCTGGTACAGAAAAATGGTACATTATATGTTTTCCTGACAGACGAAGAACAGGAGATCAACCGGGAGATAGACAGCCAGACTGTGGAAATGGCAGAAGTCATCAACAAAGTATCCGAGATGATTTTTGAAGATATTTTCACGGATAAGAAATATCGTTATCCGGCTTTTAATGGACGTTACGCATTTTCCTTTAACCAGTCAGTGGATGACCGTCCGTATAAATCCAACCAGAATTACGATGTAGGACTCCGTATTCTTACACCTTGGTATGATGGTGGAATGGATGATGCCACACTCCGTATGATGTCGGGACAGAGAAATGAGGTGTTAGTGGTTCTTCCAAATGATTCCGCCTTTCTGGATGAACTTAGGATTTATCTGAAAATCGAGAAATTCCTGAGACTGAATACATCTGCCCAGCTTACAAAATATGAAACAATCAAAGAAGCTAAGCGTGTGGAAATGCGTGAGAGAAACAGTAATGCAAAACTGTATCTCACAGAATCCTTAAAAGAAGCAACCATCTATGTAAATGGAGATGTGGCACACGTTGCCGGAAAAGAAGTTACGAGCCGTATCAATGATGCACTGGGACGCCTGATCCAGACCGTATATCATAAATTGTCCTATATTGATGCAGCGATGAGCGAAGCAGATATCCGGAAAATGTTTAAGATTTCCAACCAGATGACATTGAATCTGGAAGGTGGAGCGGATGCAAATGCACACGCTCTTGATGATGTACTGGCGTATATTGCAGGTAATTCCAGGATCCATATGAAAACTTCCATGAAAACCATCAAGGATCGTTTTATGAAAGCTCCTTATGGATTTGTGGAAGATGATGTACATTGGCTTGTGGCAAGACTGTTCAAGATTGGAAAAATTTCCTTTACGGTGAATGGTTCCAATGTAACTCTCCTGAATAAGAGTGAGGATGAGATTGTAAGTTACATCACAAAGAAGCAGTTTGTAGAAAAACTTCTGATGGAGGAACGTGTTGGTGTTCCTGAAAAAGATAAAAAAGCAGTCCGTACTGTATTAAAAGAACTGTTTGGTACGACGGTTGTATCTGATGATGAAGATACCCAGATGAAGAACTTCCAGAACTATAGCCGGAATATGCTTCATGATATGGAGAAGTTGGAAGGTAACTATAAATATTACGCATATCCGGGTAAGAAGGTTCTGGCAGAGGGAAAACGATTATTACAATCCGTGCTGCAGATAAATACACCGCTTGAATTCTTTGCATATATCTCAAAACAGCAGGATGATTTTCTGGATTTATCAGAGGATTATGAGCCGGTAAAGACATTTTTTGGTGGAGAGCAGCAGCAGATCTTTATGCGTACTTTAGATATGCTGGAAATCTATGAAGATAGTAAAGCATATATCACGGATAAAGAGCTGGAGTATATCGTTTCTCAGATGCAGGCAATCATCAAAAAAGAACAGCCATATAGAGATATTCCGAAGCTTCCGGAATTGCGGGATCAGTTTATGGATGCCTATGGAAAAGTATTGGATGAAGCATCTAAACCGGTTATGAATTCTATTGATCAGGCGAAAGAAAGAGTTGTGGAAGTCGTTGACACAAAAGAGTATTAAGTCCACATCTTTGTACAATTTAATCACCAAATTGGTGATTGTTACAGTACAGGAGGATAAAATGAGAATGGATTTATTTTCGAGAGAAATATTGAACCAGTCTTTAGCAGAAGCTATTGATGCAACGAGAAATAAGATTTGTGCAGAAGATGATGTGTATCAACAAGATGAAAAAGACTTGGATGAACTGACAAAGAGATTTATGGGATTAAATTTGCCGGAGCATGACAGAATGATAATCAATGATTATATTGCCTGCTTACAAACAGTAGATTGTCGGTATGCGGATATTTCTTATATGGCTGGTATTGAAGATGCCATTACCCTATTAAAGAAGATGGATTTGATAAAAAATACAATTGAATAGGTATTAAGAGCTGCTTTTCTTTTTTTTGCCCCATTACTCAAGTATACTAGAGTATTTAGATAAGTGGTATAGTTCTAATCTTTTCGCTGATTTATGGTTACAATGTATGTAAAAATAGGTCAGAGAAGAGGTGTAAAATACTTGCGTATAGAAGAGTATATTCCAAAAAGAATCTTTGAATTATGCAGAAAACGTGGGTATTCTAAATATCGACTCTCACAGCTTACGGGAATGTCGCAGACAGCATTAGGAAATATAATGTCCAGAGACAGCATTCCGACGATTCCAACGCTTGAGAAAATATGTGATGCATTTGGAATATCGTTAGCTCAGTTTTTTGCAGGAGACAGTGGCAAATTAGATTTGACATCTGATCAAACAGAGTTATTGGATATATGGGATGGATTGGAAGTTAAAGAAAGAGAGATCGTTTTATCTCTTATGAGAAGTTTAAAGAAATAAGAGCAGTTCAAGAAAAAATTGGACTGTTCTTTTTTTGTGCGTTGGAGAATGTAGGAATGAAGAAAAAAGGATTACTTGGTGCAATTGTGATTGCACTGCTTTGTACGGGATGCGTACACAGTCTGAATGCGGTAACAACAAAAGCAGAGAATAATTTTCAACTTCCGGATGTGAAATCCGGAATCAGTCAGGAAAAGTGCTGCATTTGCGGGAATAATGAAAGAAGCCTGATGCCATATTACAGAAAGTCTGGAATGCTTGGTTTGGTGTGTTTAAATACTATGGAAATATCATCACTCGATACACGTGTGTATTCTGATGATGGTACGGAAATCATTAGTGATGGTGGATTAAGTATTACGTCATCTTCACATGGAGAGGAAGAGTGCAGTTTCCAGATTAACGGGATGCCAAACCATGGGATTTTTGAGGGTAAAGTGAAGTACGGAGAAAAGAGTACACCGGATTTTGAAGTGATGAAAAAATACTTATGCCAGGATTGTCTGGATAAAGTCCTTTCTATGTATCAGGATGAAATGGAGTGGAGCGATTCCAAGGGTAGATTTCCGGAAGTATGTATAGTGGATTTTCAAACAAATGAGCTTTATACACTGGGGAAAAGTCACACGGGGTATTGGATAAGAGATTATTGGATACATATTGATCACGGTGATGACAGTAGCAGTATAATGGCTATATATGCTCCAGAGGATAAAATGGATAGCGGGAGTGAAGAGAGCTGATGAAAAAAACAAAAGGTATTATTTCTCAGGAAAACAAATTCTTACGATTGTGTGGAGATAAATACAGAGATAAAATCAAGAAAAGAATTCCGATGACAGTTGGGGATTTTAATAAATTTATGTACTTGTTTGATGCGCTGGGATTGAGCGAGTATTCGATTTATTTCTCCATGGAAATGTTTCCGGAGTTGCTGGTAGAGTATGGAGAACGAAGTAAAGATTGCGATTTGGATATAGGATATGGGGAGTATGATTTTCCTGTAGAAGAAATGATGTCTATATGCGACGAATGGCTGCAAGAGTTTTGTGATCAGATGCCATTAGAAAGCCAAAGAAAGAAATACCGGAAAGTCTTTGAAATTGATGAAGAGTAAGAAATGAGCTAAGGTCAGTGACGCACAGAGTAATTGACCTTAGCTCATTGCATATGGAGATTATTATAAATCATGTTCCGCTTGTCGGTGTTCAGAAGTGTTCATGAAATGTGCGTCATTGGATAACAAGGTGTTGAAATTGGCAGTTATGGTATTTATCGTTGAGCGCCTTTTTTCTAAATCTTGCTTTTCCTTGACAGCAGAGGAACGTTCATTTCTTAGATTATCAATTTTTTTCTGCAACCTCTCCGGGGAAGGTAATTTTGTAATGCCCAGCTCCTGTAATTGCTGTTTTAAGGAATCATGCAGTTTGTATTCCGACTGGTGAGCAGCTTTATATTTCTGAGGATCCGGTGATGTTTTTGCATTTTCTACTATTTTTCTGCAGGTACGATAGGACGAACAATGCTTCTGAATAAGTTCCTGATGGGATATTTCAGAGCTTAATTCAGAAATTCGCTGTTCCGTAGCAATAATAGAATTATCAATATCTGCAATATGCTGCCTAAAGTCTTCGTAATTCAGCAAATTGTTTTCGGATAGATAGTTGAAGGTTCGGGCTGCTTCTTTCAGATTATTGAGTTGTGCCCACCGTTCAAATCCGGCACGATTGCCGGTACTTACATAAGATGAGATATTGATAAAAAGCCGTACTTCTCTGGAGGCGTTACGTGGAATTTTTGTTTTATGCCGGTTTTTCTCAAGGCGGAGTAATACATTTTCTTCCGTGTAATAGCTACCCAGAGATTTCATATTTGTAAAGTTTTTTTGCTCCGGTGCCCGGAAAGCAAGATTTTTCCCCTGGCGAATCTCATATCCGGCAAGTCTCATTTTTTGAAGGAACTCATCATAGTTGATAGAGGACCAGATTGCTTTATCTACAGCGACTTTTAATTTCGCTTTCCAGCTGTTTCCACGATGGTATTCCATATTTTCTTTATAAGATTTCCCTTTTTCGCCGGTTGGCATACTGGTGACCAGACCGTTTTCCTGACAAATACGGTTGCTGATCCGGCAGATCTTATGATAGCTGCGTTTGTTGGAGACATATTTATGATGATCAACAAAGCTGGTAGCATTAAAAATGATATGGTTATGAATATGGTTCTGGTCAACATGGGTACTGATGACATATTCATATTTTCCTTTTAGTACTTCGTCAGCAAATTCTTTGCCGAGCTTATGTGCGGTTTCAGCATCAACCTCTCCGGGCTTAAAAGATTGGATTAAATGAAATGCCAGATTGTTACCTTTGTCCATCACATTCTTTTTACCTTCTTCTCTGGTCAAAGCAAATTCCAGATCTGCAGATTCTGGGGAACAGGCAAAACTGGAAATCAGTAATTTCTCTTCGGTTTTGTCCGGGTTCATTATATAGTCCAGTGCTTTTTTGTCAGTTACTTTAATGGGGAAGATTTTAATATATGCCATATTTCGCTCACCATCCTTTTTAATTCTTCCATTTCTTCTGGATACAAATCTCCGGTGGTATTTACCTTTTTTGCAATCTGGTTGATGTTTACACCGATTTTGTGCATTTCTTCGTACACTTGCTTGATCGGGGTTGTGTCGGTATTGATGATATAGCCATCGATAGCCATTTTTCTCAGGTAGGCTCCCATGTTTCTGGTCTTTGACAAAATCATCTTTTGCCGGATCAGCTTCTTTTCCTCTGGAGTAACACAAAATAATATTTGGATGTTTCTTTTTCTGTTTGACATGTATATTTTCTCCTTCTGTACGCAATTCGGTTTTGTTGTGCTTCGGGGTTTTCAATTTAGGGTAGGGTTCCCTAAATTGTCATTTTTGCGGAAGTGTATATACACTTCCTGTCCTTGCTGTTCTACCCTCTAATAGATAAATTCAGGGAGAAAAGAGAAATGCAAAAGAATTTGAGAAGCTGAACAGGTAGTGCAGCTCATGAAAATGTGGTATGATTATTGTCAAGATACGAGAACATCCAGAGGTGAAAAGAGAGTGGATAGAAAAGAAATCTTTGAATATGTGAAGAACCAGTATGGAACAATGCCAGAATACTTATGGAGCAGTTCACCGGACAGTGCGGTACTTCGCCATCAAAATGGAAAATGGTATGCGGTGATCATGAATGTTGAAAAATCCAAACTTGGATTGGATGGAGATGATACCGTGGAAATTATAGATGTTAAATGTGATCCGGAAATGACAGGAATGATTATCCAGACCTATGGTTTTCTGCCGGGCTATCACATGAATAAGCAGCATTGGATTAC
>OLQE01000687.1_pt1 | contig 23947 bp, 20 predicted proteins | sample 1643161 | NCBI WGS metagenome assembly OLQE01 (sample SAMEA3136650, study PRJEB25190) | human gut metagenome | reverse complement strand
GCTTTGAGCACAAAAAACCACAGGCGCGGGAACTCGTGACGATCGCGGTCATGAGTGCGGTGGCCGTCGCCTCACGTGCGGCCTTTATCATGGTACCGTTCTTTAAGCCGCTCACCGGTATCGTAATGATCACCGGCATGGCGCTTGGGCCGGAGGCAGGCTTTCTGACCGGGGCCATCAGCGGTTTTGTGAGCAACTTTATCTTCGGGCAGGGGCCGTGGACGCCGTGGCAGATGTTCGCCTTTGGTGTGGCAGGCTTCCTTGCAGGTGTGCTTGCAAAAAAGGGGTGGCTCACGGCAGAAAAAAGGCTTCCTGCCGGATTGTTTGGCGGCATTTGTGTGCTCCTTCTGATCGGGCCGATCTTGGATACGTGCTCACTGTTTACGATGAGCACCGGGATTACGGCGGCCTCTGCGGCAGGCATCTATCTGGCCGGGCTTCCGGTCAATGCGGTACACGCATTTGCGACCTTCCTGACGGTCTTTTTCCTTGGGAAACCCATCGAGGAAAAGCTCGACCGGATCAAAGTAAAATATGGCATGATGGGCGGGGATGAAGATGAGATTTGACAGCTACCATCCGACGATTAATCTGATTTATTTCGTGGCGGCGTTCGCGATGGTGATTGCCTTCCGGCACCCGGCTTACCTGCTGATTTCCTACGTGGCGGTCTTTTTGTATTCCATAAAGCTGCGCGGAAAGCGGGCGCTTGTGCTCGATCTTGCGCTGATTCCGATGATCGCCGTCTATGCATTTATTTATTCGTCTTACAACCATTTCGGGGTGACGAACCTCGGAGAGAATTTTATCGGGAACCAGATCACCCTGGAGTCGGTCGTATACGGATGTGTCATCGGGGTACGGATCGCATCCTGTGTGATGCTGGCCTCCTGCATGTTCGTCATCGTATCGGCGGATAAGGTCGTGTACCTCTTCGGGCGGATTTCCCCGAAGCTCTCCTTGTTTCTCGCGATCCTGATGCGCGGCATCCCACGGATCGGGGAGCGGGGGAAACGTATTGAACGGTCGCGGCGCGGCATCGGGAAGGGCTGCTTTCAGGGTAATATCCTGCAGCGGCTGCAGCATTTTTTTGCTTTTGTCTCTGTACTTATCACATGGACATTAGAAGACCTGATCGAGAGCGCGGCGTCGATGAAATGTCGTGGCTATTCATTAAAGGGACGGACGGCCTTTTCCATCTACCGTTTTGATAACCGGGACCGTAGCTTTGTGATTGCGGTGTTTGCCTGCCTGGTTCTGCAGTGGATGGCAGTCTTACTTGATCAGACTGACATCTATTACAATCCACGGATTATTCTGAACCGGATCACGCCGTTATCTTGGTTGTTTTATCTGTCCTACGCAGTCTTTTTGCTGCTGCCGATGGGACTGCAGATCGCAGGAGAAATAAGCTTTCGGAAAAAAGTAATGAAAGAAAACGCCACCTTCTTTTATTGCCCTCCCCCAAAAACCATGCTATGATAACAGGGGCAAAAGGTCATGCATTTTATAATCGGAACTGAAAGACGGGGGGATTGGATGAAAAAGTACATTATGGCGCTGGATGCCGGGACGACAAGCAATCGCTGTATCCTTTTTAACGCACAGGGCGAGATCTGCAGCATGGCGCAGCGGGAGTTCAAGCAGATATTTCCGAAGCCGGGCTGGGTGGAGCACGATGCGGATGAGATATGGGCCTGTCAGCTTGGTGTGGCGGTAGAGGCGATGAGCAAGATCGGCGCGGAAGCCTCGGATATTGCGGCGATCGGAATTACGAATCAGCGGGAGACGGCGATCGTCTGGGATAAACATACAGGCGAGCCGGTCTATCATGCGATCGTCTGGCAGTGTCGCCGGACATCAGAGTATTGTGATTCCTTAAAAGAAAAGGGGCTGACGGAGACATTCCGGGAAAAGACCGGACTGATCATTGACGCTTATTTTTCCGGGACAAAGGTTAAATGGATTCTGGATCACGTGCCGGGAGCGAGGGCACGCGCCGAACGGGGCGAGCTGCTGTTCGGAACGGTCGAGACATGGCTGATCTGGAAGCTGACAAAAGGGGCCGTGCATGTGACGGATTATTCGAATGCGGCGCGGACGATGCTGTTTAATATCAATACACTGGAGTGGGATGAGGAGATTTTAAGGGAGCTGGATATCCCTCGCTCCATGCTGCCGAAGGTGATGCCGTCAAGCTATGTATACGGGATGGCAGATTCTTCGTTTTTGGGCGGACCGATCCCGATCGCAGGTGCGGCAGGAGACCAGCAGTCAGCGCTGTTCGGTCAGCTCTGCTTTGCGCCGGGTGAGGCGAAAAATACATATGGCACAGGCTGCTTTCTTCTGATGAATACCGGAGAACGGCCGATCTTTTCTGAAAACGGACTTGTGACGACAATCGCATGGGGGATTGACGGGACCGTGACGTACGCGCTGGAAGGCTCTGTGTTTGTCGCGGGAGCTGCGATTCAGTGGCTGCGCGACGAGATGCGCCTGATTGATTCGGCAGAGGATTCGGAGTATATGGCACGGAAGGTGCCGGATACGAATGGCTGCTATGTCGTACCCGCATTTACGGGACTTGGTGCGCCGCACTGGGATCAGTATGCGCGCGGGACGATCGTCGGGATTACACGCGGTGTAAATAAATATCATATTATCCGGGCAACCCTGGAATCACTGGCGTATCAGGTGCAGGATGTACTCACAGCAATGAAGGCGGATTCCGGGATTGAGCTGTCGGCTCTGAAGGTGGACGGCGGCGCAAGTGCGAACAATTTTCTGATGCAGACGCAGGCAGATATGATAACGGTACCGGTCGAGCGGCCAAAATGCGTGGAGACGACTGCGATGGGTGCGGCATATCTGGCAGGTCTGGCAGTCGGGTACTGGGATAGTATGGACGAAATACGTAAGACGCGGGCAGTCGATCGGGTATTTACTCCGATGCTCGCAGAAGAGATGCGTCAGAAGAAGCTGCGCGGCTGGGAACGTGCGGTGAAGTATGCATATGGATGGGCGCGCGAGGAGTAGGGCATGAGGCAGACACAATGTATACGGTCTGTTCTGTTGGCAGAGTACTTGTTGTTTGCGAGAATAAAAATGGTCCGGAAGGGTTACGGGAAAATAAAAGAAATCATAGAAAGGAACTGTATTATATATGGAAGGAACAGGAAATAAAAATTATGATGTCATTATCGTAGGAGCTGGTCCCGGTGGTATTTTCAGCGCCTATGAGCTGATGAAAAAGAGCCCGGAGCTGAAGCTCGCTGTGTTTGAGTCCGGCTATCCGCTTGAGAAGCGGCGCTGCCCGATCGACGGGAAGAAGGTAAAGTCCTGCATCAAGTGTCCGACCTGTGCGATCATGAGCGGCTTTGGCGGTGCAGGCGCATTTTCTGATGGAAAATACAATATCACAAACGACTTCGGTGGTACGCTCTACGAGCATATCGGAAGAGAGGAAGCCATCGATCTGATGCACTACGTGGATGAGATCAATGTCAGTCACGGCGGGGAAGAGACGCGGATGTTTTCGACGGCAGGTACGAAGTTCAAGAAGCTCTGCATGCAGAACAAACTGAAGCTGCTCGACGCATCGGTGCGTCACCTCGGCACGGATATCAATTATATCGTACTTGGAAATATGTATGAGGAAATGAAAGAGCACATGGACTTTTATTTCCGTACTCCGGTGGAGCATGTAGCGGTGACCGACGATGGCTACCGGATTCTCTACGGAGCAGGCGAGTATGCAGACTGTAAAAAGTGTATTATCTCGGTAGGCAGAAGCGGAAGTAAATGGATGGAGCAGATATGTAATGAGCTGGAGATTCCTACCAAATCGAACCGCGTCGATCTGGGAGTTCGCGTCGAGCTTCCGGCAGTCATTTTTTCAGACCTGACCGATGAGCTGTATGAGAGTAAGATCGTGTACCGGACAGAGAAATTTGAGGATAACGTGCGGACATTCTGTATGAATCCGAATGGAATCGTCGTAAATGAAAATACGAACGGTATTGTCACAGTAAACGGTCACAGCTATGAAGGCTCCGATAAGCAGACAGAGAATACGAACTTTGCACTGCTCGTGGCAAAGCATTTCTCAGAGCCGTTTAAGGACAGCAACGGATACGGTGAGAGCATCGCGCGCCTTTCGAACATGCTTGGCGGCGGTGTCATTGTACAGCGGTTCGGCGATCTGGTCCGCGGCAGAAGAAGTAATGCGAAGCGAATCGCAGAGGGCATGGTACGCCCGACACTCGCAGCGACACCGGGTGACCTGAGTCTGGTGCTGCCAAAGCGAATTCTGGACGGAATTATCGAGATGATCTATGCGCTTGATAAGATCGCTCCGGGTACGGCAAATGATGACACGCTGCTCTACGGCGTGGAAGTAAAATTCTACAATATGGAAGTGGACATTGATGAGCATCTGGAGAGCCCGTACAAGGGACTCTATATTATCGGTGACGGAAGCGGCGTGACCCACTCTCTGTCCCATGCATCCGCGAGCGGCGTGTATGTGGCACGGCGGATCGCGCAGGAAAACTAATAAATAAGAAGACGAGGGACACAGCTGGTGGAAATCACCTATGAGCAGGAGCTGACAAAGATCCGGAGTCATCACAGGCCGCGCGAGCTCTCCGGCGGACAGCAGCAGCGCGTGGCGATTGCGAGGGCGCTTGTCGGGAATCCGGCGCTGCTGCTTGCAGATGAGCCTACCGGTGCGCTCGATCAGGCGAGCGGGAAAGAGGTGCTCAGACTGTTTCACCGGCTGCATGAGATGGGCAATACGATTGTCATGATCACGCATGATCTTTCCGTGGCACAGAATGCCGGACGGATAGTGGAAATTGTGGATGGCAGGCTGCAAAGCCTTTCGTGAGCACGCGGCAGCGTCGGAAGCATGCTCAAAAAGGATCGGAACTGCTCAAAAACTGCTCAGAAACTGTTCGGAAAGATGTCTGACAGGTTTTGGCAAAATATGTATGAAATTATAGCAAAATATAGATAAATAGCGGGAGAACAGATGGCACACAATTGAGCATCTGGTTAAACTGACATAAATGATGAAATTTTGTCGATAGAAATTAGATATATTTACTCGACTTATACTTGACTTCCGTGCTCAGCAATGGTATCCTAGGCATAGAAAACCGAATTGGTATACAGGTGTCTGCACATCGGTGCAGGTGAAAAGGGAAACGGGTGAGAATCCCGTACAAGGCCGTTGCTGTGTTGGAGTAGCCGTTGCTTGGAAGTCATTAGGAGAGGTTCCTGAGAAGAGAAGCAGCTGTGTCGGATGCCAGAGTCAGAAGACCTGCCTGTATATAACGCACGTAAACAGCTCCCCGGGACCGGGAGTGTGCAGGGCAGCTGCTGCATGGCAGTAGCTTGCAGGAGCGTCTCATCAGGCGATCCGGTTTTATGTGTGCTCACAAGACGGCGATCACAGTATCACCTCTCTCTTATGTTTATTTAGCATCAGAGTACACATGGATCGGAGCCTGCCAGTTCAATTTATGTGTGTTCTGTAAGACTGGACAAAGTAGTCCGTGGTTATCCGAAGACACCTTGATTGAACATCAGGTGCCTTCGGATTTTTCAGTTCTGTCAGACAGGACGTCCGTATTCCACAATCACATATGTATCCGCGTTCGCATATTACGCACATGAAGCCGCAATTTCTGCGGCTGTATTGCGTCTTGGGGCAGTCCGCGGATACATACTAAATGTCCGTATGATACGAACAGACAGGAGGATTTTCATGTATCAGGTAGAAGTACAGGTACAGACCCTGCGTGTTCCGGATTGGATTTCGCGCTATTGCCAGCCGGAGCGGTTTGTTCCGCTGTGCAGTGCATGTCCGCAGTACGGAAAAAACTGGGCCTGTCCGCCCGGTATGCCGCAGGTGGAGCGGATTGCAGGAGCTTATTCCTTTGTACAGGTGATCGGGCTGAAGGTTCTTTATGACGAGGCAGTCAGGATCGCGGCACTTACCTCGCCGGAGCGTACAGAGGAGATGCGCCGTAAGACATATGGAGCGGCAAAAAAGCAGATGCTGCATGCATTGCTTGCCCTGGAGGCAGAGTTTCCCGGTTCCATGACGATCATGGCGGGGGGCTGCGAACTGTGTCCGCAGTGTGCCAGGGCAGAAGGAAAGCTTTGCAGGCATCCAAAGGAGATGCGATTTTCTTATTCCGGTCTCGGATTTGATCTTGGCCGGATCGCCGAGGAGGTTCTCGGGATTCCGCTTCTGTGGCAGAAGCAGGGACTTCCGGAATACAATGTGGCGATTGCATCCTTCCTACATAATTAAAATTTTCAGAAAGGAGCACTTATGGAACAGTTTGGATTAAGGACCAGAATTATCATGGGTGATGGTCTGGATTCCCTCACAGCCGGCATGAAAAAAGCGTTTGTTGTCACAGACAGCTTTATGGCGCAGAGTGGAAAGGTGTCTTATGTGACAGATAAGCTGAACAGGGCAGGTGTGGAATGGCAGGTCTTTTCCGACATCGCCGGCGAGCCGGATATCGGAATGGTCACTGCCGGTACAGCAAAGATTACGGAGTTTGATCCGGATACGGTGATCTGCCTCGGCGGAGGAGCTGCTATTGATGCGGCAAAGGCTATTGTATTTATCGCGAAGAAGACGGGCAATACGAACAAGAATATCGAGTTTGTTGCGATTCCGACGACGAGTGGTACAGGCTCAGAGGTCAGCCGTTTTGCAGTCATCACCGATAAGACCAAAGGTATCAAGTACCCGCTGATTGATGACAGCCTGCTTCCGGATGTGGCCGTGCTTGATGCACAGCTCGTAATGAGTGCACCGCCTTCTGTGACGGCAGACACCGGAATCGACGTGTTCACACATGCGGTAGAGGCATTTGTCTCCACAGGCAGAAATGATTTTTCCGATGCCTGCGCAGAAAAGGCAATCAAGCTCGTTAACCACTACCTCATGGCAGTCTATAAGAACCCGAATGATGCGAAGGCACGTCAGGGCATGCACAACGCGTCCTGCCTGGCAGGTGTTGCATTTTCAAATGCGGGCCTTGGGTTGAATCACGGTATGGCACACGCGATGGGAGGGAAATTCCACATCCCGCACGGAAGGGCAAACGGTATTCTTCTTCCGTATGTCATGAGCTTTAACGCAGGCTGTGCAGAGCAGCTTACGCCGACGGCAAAGCGTTATGCACAGATTTCGAGACTGCTTCGTCTGGATACGAGCAGTGTTCGTCAGAGCGCACTGAACATGATCCGGACCGCACGTACCTTCATCAAGAAGATGAACATGCCGTGCACGATCGAGGCGGCGGGTGTGACAAAGGAACAGTTCGAGGCGGAGCTCGACGAGATGGCAGCAGCAGCGCTTGCGGATCGCTGCACGGCTACGAATCCTCAGCCGGTGACGGTAGAGGATATCAAGGAAATTTACCGCAAGGCTTTTATAGGTAAGCTTCCGTAAATGGAGGACCTGAATGTCAGAGTTTGAAGGAAAAGAGCGAATCATACAGGAGTTCGTTCCTGGTAAGCAGGTGACGTTAGCGCATGTCATCGCCAGTCCGGATAAGGATCTGTATGGAAAGCTCGGACTGATCGATGCAGAGGGAGCGATCGGCATCATGACGATCACACCGAGTGAGGGCGCTATGATTGCCGCGGATATCGCGAGCAAATCCGCAGATATCAAGGTCGGGTTTGTAGACCGCTTTAATGGCTCTCTTGTCATTACCGGAGATGTCGCAGCTGTAGAGGTGGCGATCAGGGACGTGATGGCTGTACTCTGTGACCGGATGGGATTTGCAAAGGCACCGGTGACGAAAACATGAGCAATGAGACATCAAAGGAAGAAAAGAAAAAGCGCATCATTCTGATCGGCCGGTCGACCGCCGGGAAGACGACTCTGTGCCAGCGGATCAACAACGAGGAGCTTCACTACTACAAAACGCAGACGGTGCAGGTGATCAACAAAAATATGATCGATACACCGGGCGAGTATCTGGAGCGGAGAGGATTCCGTGGTGCACTGATTGTGACTTCCGCAGATGCGGATATTATCCTGATGGTACAGGATGCGACCGAGGGAGGGACGATGTTTCCTCCGCTGTTTTGCAGTATGTTTGCAGGGAAGCCGTGCGTGGGGATTATTACCAAGGCAGATCTGGCAGATGAAGAACAGATTGAGCGCGCAAAGAAGTATTTGAAGGATGCCGGAGCCGGTACCCTCTATGTGACCAGTGCGGTGACAGGAGAGGGAGTGGAACAGCTGGTTCGGGATCTGCACATCCTGTAGTAAGGCGTACCCGTTCATGGCCGGATGGGGCGCAGTCAGCCTGCTGTGCGGAAGCAGACAGACAAAGCGAATTACCGGGAGGCTGGAATGAGACAGGAAATAAAGAGTATAGGTATTGACATCGGTACTTCTACCACACAGCTGGTATTCAGCCGGATTGTTGTGGAAAATGTGGCGGGCAGCTATAATGTCCCGCGTGTATCGATTGTTGATAAAGAAGTAATATACCGTAGCAAGATTTATTTTACACCGCTTCGTTCCGCAACGGAGATTGACGCGGAGGCGGTAAAGAAGATTGTAAAAGACGAGTATGAAGCCGCAGGCATGACACCGGCGGATCTCTCGACCGGAGCAGTTATTATTACCGGTGAGACCGCACGGAAGCAGAATGCAAACGAGGTGCTTGAAGCACTCTCGGATTTTGCGGGAGATTTCGTGGTGGCGACGGCCGGTCCGGATCTGGAGTCTGTGCTGGCAGCCAGAGGTGCCGGTACGGATACTATTTCCGAGGAACACCGCACTGCGGTGGCGAATCTGGATGTCGGAGGCGGCACGACGAACATCGCCGTCTATCAGAAGGGCACACTCCGCGGCGTCTGCTGTCTGGATATCGGCGGCCGTCTGATCAAGATCGCAGACGGGAAGATTTCGTACATCTTCCATAAGACAAAGAAGCTTGCCGAGGATCACGGGATCACGATTGCGGTCGGCGACCGTGCAGACGAGGATAAGCTGTACAGGATCTGCTGCCTGATGGCAGATGAGCTTGCCAAATCACTTCACCTGCTTCCGGCAGATGAGGCACATAAGGCATTGTATACGAATGACGGTGCCATGCTCCCGCAAGAGCCTAAACTGCTCGCTGTGACGTATTCCGGCGGCGTGGCCGACTGTGTCTATAATGCCGAGGATGCCGATCCGTTCCGATATGGAGACATCGGCGTACTGCTTGGCAGGGCGATACGTGCACAGAAGGAGCTTTCCGGACTGACCCTGTACCGGGCGAAGGAGACGATCCGCGCCACAGTAGTCGGAGCCGGAACGCATGCCACAGACGTAAGCGGAAGTACGATTCGCTACGACAAAAGTTATCTTCCGATTAAGAACATTCCGGTCCTCAAGGTATCTGCCGTGGACGAGGAAGATCTTAATACATTTGAAGAGGCGATTAAATCGCAACTTCCGATGTTCCGTTCCGAAGGAAAGCTGGAGCATGTGGCGATTGCCTTTTTAGGTCAGAAGCGTACCAGCTTTAAGGGAATCCAGGAGTTGGCTGATGCGATTATAAAAGGGGCTGAGGAGGTGATTGAGAGTGAGTATCCGCTGATCGTAGTTGTGGAGAACGACATCGGAAAAGTGCTCGGAAATGCGCTCAATGTAAAGCTGCATCACGAGAAGCCGGTCATCTGTATCGATCGGATCCACACATCGAGCGGAGACTATCTCGACATCGGAGAGCCGCTTGTCGGAGGACAGGTGCTTCCGGTTGTCAACAAAACGTTGGTGTTTAATACATAGAAAGAGGTGATATTGAATGATTTTAAAGACAAAGCTGTTCGGCCATGTATATGAATTCAAATCAGTAAGAGAAGTAATGGCTAAGGCAAACGAGGAAAAATCAGGCGATAAACTGGCAGGTATCGCCGCAGAAACTGCAGAGGAAAGAGTAGCAGCAAAATATGTTCTTTCAAATCTGACGCTGAATGATCTGAGAAACAATCCGGCGGTTCCGTATGAAGAGGATGAGGTTACCAGAATCATTCAGGATGATGTAAATGAGCAGATCTTCAATACTATGAAGAACTGGACTGTAGCAGAGTTCCGTGAGTGGCTGCTGGATGTCTCCACAACACCGGAGATGATCCGCAGAGCATCCAAGGGTATTACATCTGAGATCGTTGCAGGTGTCTGCAAGCTTATGAGCAACCTGGACCTGATCTACGCAGCAAAGAAGATGCGCGTATCCGCACATTGTAATACAACGATCGGCCTTCCGGGAACATTCTCTTCCCGTCTGCAGCCGAACCACACGACCGACGATCCAAAGGGTATCATTGCTTCCGTTATGGAAGGCCTTTCCCTTGGCTGCGGCGACGCAGTTATCGGTCTGAACCCGGTAGACGACTCTGTAGAGAGCGTTGCACGTATCCTGAAGATGTTTGACGAGTTCAAGAACAAGTGGGAAGTTCCGACCCAGATCTGTGTACTGGCACACGTTACCACGCAGACAGAGGCAGCTCAGCGTTTCGGTGCTCCGCTTGACCTGATGTTCCAGTCCATCGCCGGTTCCCAGAAGGGTAATGAGGCATTCGGACTGACTGCAGCGATGCTGGAGGAAGGCCGTCAGACAATGCTGACCAATTCCACCGCTACCGGCCCGAACGTTATGTACTTCGAGACCGGCCAGGGATCTGAGCTTTCATCTGAAGCACACAACGGATGGGACCAGGTTACCATGGAGGCAAGATGCTATGGCTTTGCTAAGCGTTTCCAGCCGTTCCTTGTAAATACAGTAGTAGGATTCATCGGACCGGAGTATCTGTACGATTCCAAGCAGGTTACCCGTGCAGGTCTTGAGGATCACTTCATGGGCAAGCTGACCGGTGTTCCGATGGGATGTGACGCATGCTACACGAACCACATGAAGGCAGATCAGAATGATATCGAGAACCTGGCAACTCTGCTCGTAGCTGCAGGCTGCAACTACATCATGGGCGTTCCGGAAGGCGATGACTGTATGCTGATGTATCAGTGTACCGGATTTCATGAGGCAGCAGCTCTTCGTGAGGTATTTGGTCTTCGTCCGATCAAGGAGTTCGACCAGTGGCTCGAGAAGATGGGCTTCTCAGAGAATGGTAAACTGACCAAGCTTGCAGGCGACGCGTCTGTATTCATGAGATAAGGAAGGAGGGGACAGTTCCATGGAAGCAAAGGATTTAAAAGCAATTATCGAGCAGGTATTACAGGAAATGAATGTTTCCTCAGACGAAAAGACAACGGCTGCAGTAGCAGCAGCGACAGAGGCAGCAGCTCCGAAGGCAGCAGCATCTGAGGGCATCAGCCTGAAGATCCCGAAGAAGGGCGTAGAGCTTGAGCCGTCCGTAATCGAAGACGGATGCCTGCAGGATATCACAGAGATCGACATCCGCAAGCAGTACCTTGTAGAGAATCCGGTAAACGGAGAGGCGTATGCAGAGCAGAAGGTGCTCGCACCGTGCCGTCTTGGTATCGGCAAAGCAGGCGCAAGATATAAGACTCTCCCGCAGCTGGAGTTCCGTGCAGCACACTCTGCAGCACAGGATGCAGTCTTCAATGACGTAGACGAAGAGTTTGTAAAGGATCAGGGCCTTTTCATCGTACAGACACAGTGCGACAGCAAGGATACGTATCTGACCCGTCCGGATCTTGGACGTAAGCTCTCTCCGGAAGCAGTTGAGACGATCAAAGAGAAATGCAAAAAGAACCCGACCGTACAGATCTACGTTGCAGACGGACTTTCCTCCGCAGCAGTGGCAGCAAACATCGGTGACCTTCTCCCGGCTATTCTGCAGGGTCTTGACAGCTACAAGATCGATTACGGCACACCGTTCTTCGTAAAATACGGCCGTGTAGCAGTCGAGGATGAAATCAGCGAAATTACAGGTGCAGATGTTGTATGCACACTGATCGGTGAGAGACCGGGTCTGATTACCGCAACATCCATGTCCGCATACATCGCTTACAAGGCTACCGTTGGTATGCCGGAGGCAAGACGTACCGTACTTTCCAATATCCACAGCGCAGGAACCGTTCCGGCAGAGGCTGGTGCACACATTGCAGAGATCATCAAGATCATGCTTGAGCGCAAGGTCAGCGGAACAGAACTGAAGCTTTGATTTAAAGTTAAAAGGAGGTTTTTATCATGAAAAGAGATCCGTTACCGGCAAAGGTCCTGGCGACCCGCCTGATCCCGAATGTATCTGCAGACATGGCAAAACAGCTGAATCTGAAGCCGGAGCACAAGTCCCTGGCTCTGCTCACCGCTGACTGCGATGATGTTACCTATACTGCACTTGACGAGGCTACCAAGAAGGCTGACTGCGAAGTTGTTTACGCGAAGAGCTTTTACGCCGGCGCAGCAAATGCAAACACAAAGCTTGCCGGTGAGATCATCGGTATCCTGGCAGCTCCGAACCCGGCTGAAGCAAAGGCTGGTCTTGAGGCAGCTGTTGATATGATCGAGAATGTATGCCACTTCGTTTCTGCAAACGAGGATGATACCATCTGCTACTATGCACACTGCATTTCCAGAACAGGTTCTTACCTGTCTGAGGGCTGCGGAATCAAGGAAGGCGAGGCTATCGCATACCTGATCGCACCGCCGCTTGAGGCAATGTTCGGCGTCGATGCTGCACTGAAGGCAGCAGACGTAAAATGCTGTGTACTGTATGCTCCGCCTTCAGAGACCAACTTTGGCGGCGCGCTTCTGACCGGTAGCCAGAGTGCCTGCAAGGCTGCATGCGATGCATTTGCATATGCAGTAGAGGCCGTTGCTGACCGTCCGATCGAGTAAGCTTCGGAGAACATAACGGAGGCTTTATAGTATGAACGCATTAGGCATGATTGAAACCCGTGGCCTGGTAGCCGCCATTGAGGCGGCGGATGCCATGGTAAAGGCGGCAAATGTCACCCTGACCCGCAAAGAAGAGGTCGGTGGCGGCCTGGTGACAGTCATGGTCCGCGGCGACGTGGGCGCTGTGAAAGCAGCGGTCGATGCAGGAGCAGCGGCAGCGGAACGGGTCGGAGAGCTGATTTCCATTCATGTGATCCCAAGACCACATGAAGAGCTGGAATGGATTCTGACAGACCCGGATCCCGGCGCAGCTCCAAAAGCCCCCGAAGATGATTCTGACGCGGAGGAAGAAGAGCCCGTACAGACAGAGCAGGCAGCAGCTGAAGTCAAAGAGACGGAAGTCACCATAGAAGAAGCTGCAGCTGTGCCGGAGCATGAGGCGTCAGAGAAAGTAAAGGAGACAGGCACGGAGGTTCCGGAGGAAACAGAAGCAGCCAAACCGGAAGAGACTAGGGCCAGCGAAGAGCAGCCGGAGGAATCAGGGGAAGCAGAAGCATCTCCCGTGGAGCCTGCGGAAGCACTCAATGAGCCGGAAGTGACGGTGGAAGCTGTACCGGGAAAGATCCCGACCAAAGTTTATAAGCCTGGCTTTCTTTCCTCCATGTCCGTTGTAAAGCTTCGGGAGCTTGCACGGAAGCTTGGAGTGGATAATATGACAAAATCAGATATCCGCTTCGCGAAGAAGCAGGAGCTTATTGAAAAGATCCTGGATTTTCAGGCGAGACAGTGACAGACAACAGGTTATGACAGAATGAATTAGAACAGGAGAACAGGCCATTATGAAATTGATAGACAAAGATCTAATGTCCATGCAGGAAGTTCGTGAGCTGGTAGAATCTGCCAAAGAAGCTCAGCGGGAACTTGCCCGTATGGACCAGGCTCAGGTCGATCGGATCGTCAAGTCAATCGCAGATGCAGGTGTGAGAAACGCAAAGCGCCTTGCACAGATGGCTCAGGAGGACACCGGATTTGGTGTAGTCAGCGATAAGGTCGTAAAGAACGTATTCGCGAGCCGCGGCGTCTATGAGCATATCAAAGATATGAAGACGATTGGTGAGATCGAGAGGGACGATGCGAAGGGACTTCGCAAGATTGCAGTTCCGGTAGGAGTTATCGCAGGACTGATCCCGTCCACGAACCCGACCTCCACTGCATTTTATAAATCAGAAATCGCAATTAAGTCAGGAAACGCAATTGTATTTTCCCCGCATCCGACCGCACTGCGCGCTATCATGGAGACCGTAAAGGTCATCCGTCAGGCGATCGCAGAGGCTGGTGCCAATGAAAATCTCGTATCCTGCATCAGCATCCCGACCATGGAGGCGACCAGCACCCTGATGCACCACAGAGACATCGCTCTGATCCTTGCAACAGGCGGTTCCGCAATGGTAAAGGCAGCATATTCATCCGGAACACCGGCAATCGGTGTAGGACCGGGAAATGGTCCGGCATATCTGGAGAAGACCTGCGACCTTCCTCTGGCAGTAAAGCGGATCATGGATTCTGAGACCTTTGATAATGGTACGATCTGTGCTTCCGAGCAGTCTATCATCTGTGATGAGGACATGGCAGAGGCAGTACAGGCAGAGATGGAGCGCCAGGGCGCATATTTCCTCGACGAACAGGAGAGAGAGCAGCTCGGTCGCTTTATCCTTCGGGCAAACGGCACGATGAATCCGGAGATCGTAGGTAAGAGCGTAAAAACGATCGCATCGCTGGCTCACCTGGATAAGGTACCGGCAGACGCGAGAGTACTTGTTGCAAAGGAGACCGGCGTAGGCCGTGGCCATCCATATTCCAACGAGAAGCTTGGACCGATCATGGGCTTCTATACAGGTAAAGATTACATCGACGTATGCGAGAAGGTCTGCACCATTCTTTACTATGAGGGCGCAGGACACACATTCTCCATGCATACCAAGGATGATAAGATGGTGGATTACTTCGCAAAGCGCGTACCGGCATCCCGTATTATGGTAAATACCCCAAGCGCACTTGGCGGAATCGGAGCTACCACGAACCTTCAGCCGGCATTGACTCTTGGCTGCGGCGCAGTAGGCGGAAGCGCTACCTCTGAAAACGTAGGACCGCTTCAGCTGCTGAACTACCGTTATGTCGCATATGGTCAGAGAGAGCTTGAAGACATCAAGGCACAGATCCCGGATTGCACCGACGGTGTATGCAAAGAGACGATGGATCTGAGCGAGATCGACGTAGACGAGATCGTAAAGAGCGTAATTTCAAGATTACGTAATTATTAATGCAGGACGTTCACCGGCGCAGTCCCAAAGAGGCTGTCCGGTGAAGACAGAAATCGGGGGCAAAATACCTTTTGACCCCAACATCTTAACCGTATCAAGCAAGTCCCCTGCTTCAATTGCGTAAAGCAATAAGCAGTGGGTTGGGACTTGCTTGTATCAGGAGTGGTACAAGCCACTCCTGATAAGCTGCGAAGCAGCTATTCGGTTATGAGCAAGTAGCGAAGCGGATTGCGAATATCCGCTTTTACCTGGTAAAACCATTCCGCTGCTTTACGGTCAGTGGGCTGAGACTTGCTTCAGAAAGGGGGAAGAAGGATGAGAAAATTCAGACAGTGGTTGATGATTTCTTCTGTTCTGGCTGTGTTTGCCACAACATCCGTGTTTGCGGAAGAAGAATCTATATGGAAGTTTGATGACGAGCACCGGGTTTTGAAAGAGTATACCGGTGAAGACCGTGAAGTAACCGTGCCGGATACGTTGATGGGCTGTAGTGTAGACGGTGTGGGGAGTAACGCCTTCTGCAGCAGTGAAATTACTTCTCTGACATTTCCGGAAACGGTACAGTATCTGAATACAAGTGTGGCTGCACATTGTGAAAGCCTTTCAGAGCTGAAGCTTCCGCAGTCCCTGGTCATGATCGGAGATGGCTGCTTTGTGGCAACCGCGCTTCAGGAGGTGACCATACCGGCGAATGTACGTGTGTTTGGTGAGCACGCGTTCAGCTTTTGCCAGGAATTGCGCAGCATTACATTTGAAGGCGAATGTCCTGCTTTTGGAGGCGAATGCTTTGTCGCTTGTCCGGATGACCTGACGCTTTATGTTCCGGATGATCAGCTGGAGGCATACCAGGAGGCAGTGGATGAAATCAAGGATATTTATCCGGTCGAGGTAGCGGTCGAGCCAAGCGGAAAGAATGCCGTACCCGCGGAGGCAAAATACGATAATGAACACTTTGTATTTGATGCAGCGACCGGAACCATTACGGAATACACAGGAGAAAGCTATCGGCTGGATGTACCGGAGACGATCGATGGGGTAAGTGTCCGGACGATCGGAGCGAACGCCTTTAACGGAAACTGGAATCTGATTTATCTGACGCTTCCGGAAGGCCTGACGGCAATTGAAGATGGGGCGTTTGAAAGTGCATATCAGCTTTCCTTTGTGGAATTTCCGTCCACGTTAAGGACGATCGGAAATCGTGCATTTTACAACTATCGTGGCGGAAAGCTGATGCTCCCGGAGGGGCTGGAACGAATCGGGGATGAGGCATTTTATCGTTGCTCGGTTCGGGGGACACTGGAGCTGCCGGAAGGATTGAAGGAGATCGGGGACAGTGCCTTTGCGCGCAGCATTTTTATGCGTACCCTGGATCTGCCGTCAACACTTGAAATAATCGGGGAGCATGCGTTTGAAGATGTATCCTTATCGTACGTCTATATGGATGGACTGACGCCCCCCAAGGTTGCAAAAACCGCCTTTGCAGAATGTACCAGCCTGGCAGATATTGAGCTGAATGAATACTGCACGAAGCAGCAGATGCTGGATATGCAGGCGATTATCGATGAGGCCGGGTTGAACTGCCGGGTATGGAGATATGAAAATACACAGACCTCAATGGCAAAAGGAGCTTCCTATATTTATAATCCAAATAATTCGGATGAAGTGTATCTGGTCGGATATGACGGAGAAGAGACACAAATAAGGGCCTGCAACCGGTATCGCTTTGCGGATGATGATTATAAACCGGTAACCGGCCTTGGAGACGGCGCATTTGTGGGAAATCAGACGGTTACCTATTATGCGGTGACTCATAATGATGTCTTTACCTATATCGGAAAGGACGCATTTGCAGACAGCAGGATTGAGCATGTTGATTTCTTTGATTCGGTGACGACGATCGGCGTAGGCGCCTTTCGCAACTGTACAGAGCTGCAGGAGCTGATACTTCCGGAGTCGGTTACGGAAATCGGGGACGGAGCGTTTCGCGGTTGTACGGGGCTTACAGAGGTTACCATTTTGTGCGATCTGGCACTGATCCCGGAGGATCTGTTTTCGGACTGCTCAAAGCTTACGAAGGTAACGATCGCGAACGGAGCGATTCCATCCGGTATGTTTGCAAATCTTGCTTCCTTGCAGGAGGTGACGCTTGGGGACGGTGTGACAGCGATCGGAGACCGTGCTTTTGCGGGCACGTCGCTTGCGAGGGTGGACCTGAATCAGGTGAAGACAGTCGGAGCAGAAGCATTTGCAGATGCAGGGCTTACAGAAGTGGATACAAGGGCGGTAGAACAGATCGGCGCGGATGCGTTCCGAAATGCGGATATGGAGCAGCTTGTAATATCGGCAAATCTGCAGGTCAATGCGGCAGCGTTTGCTGGTATTCCGACGGAGGTGATAAGGATCAGTGATGCGGCTTCAGATGAGCAGGTGCAGGTGTGGTCCGAAGCACTGGAATTTCCGTGGTACAGTCATCTGTTGCGTGAAAGTGAAACATCGGCGTTTCTGGAGATGCCATATCAGTCATCTCCGGAGGAGGACTTTGAATTTGATGCGTCCACCGGTACGATTACCGGGTATACCGGAGAAGCCGTGGATGTGGTCGTACCGCGTACCATCGGCGGCAAGCCGGTACGTGTGATCGGCTATCACGCATTTGATGCGGCGAAGGATTATACCGATACGGAAATGTCGACGAATCGGACGGAGTGGGTGCATATCAGATCCATTGTGATTCCGGACACTGTGCGGACGATCGAGGACAATGCACTTTCCTATCTGCAGCAGCTGGAGCTGTTTGTCAGCTATGCACCGCTTGAGACGACCGGAGGAACGCAGTTCATGCTTTGCCGAAGCCTGAAAAATGTCATTTTTGTCAATCCGCTTAAGGAGCTGGGCAATTATCTGTTTGAGAGCTGTGATGCCCTGGAGCTGGTGTGGTATCCGAATACACTGGATTCCGTCGGTATACAGTGCTTTTCACAAAGCAAGATTGATGCTCTGGTGATCGATGCAAAGGTGATTAATTATTATGCATTTGCAAGGTGTGATAATTTGAAGGAAATCCATCTGCGCGGCAGTCTGGAATCCCTGGATGTCAGTGCATTTGCAGAGGTTCCGCTTGAACGGCTGTGCCTGGAGACGACCAATCCGGATGTGATTACGGAGGGATACTTCGGAGCACCGCTTGAGAGCCTGATGGTCATTGTGCCGGAAAGTACGACAGATGAAGAGCTGAACAACTTTGCCAGAAAGTTTGGGCCGGCAGGAAAAGGAGTGATACAAAATCAGGATCAGATCGTTCGCGGTACGTGTACGCAGCCGGATCCGATTCCGAGACCGGATGTGGATGCATTGCTTTCGGAATATGGAATTCATCAGGGCTGAGCTCCTTTTGCAGGGCATGCAGGAAGGCAGTAAAGCAGGGAAGGGGAGGAAGCGTGATATGAAGCAATTTCTAAAAAGAACCATAGCTGGCGCAGCCTGTCTTGCGATGGCGCTGCTGTTTGCAGGATCAGCGTCAGCAAAGGGTGATATTTTTACGCAGCGACAGATACTTGCCGATGAGGATTGCATTTGTGGGGTTATTTTTCTTGGTTATGTCGACGGTGAAAAATACCTTGCAGACGATGAGGAATACCGCAGGCAGGTACTTGAGAACAGCGGATATACGGAGGAGTTTGAGTTTCTGACAGAGATACCATCTGATCGTATCGTGGAGACGGACTGGGGAGCAGAGCTTTACTGCATTTATCCAAGACGTGCCGATGCGGTTGTCGCGGTGAATGCATGCGGATACGAGGAGTCTGAGGAGAATGGATATGATCTCGTGATCGGCGAGATGATGTTTGAGAGCAGAAGCGGTGCTCCGTTCTTGTTAAGATGCAATATCAGCGATATTATGAATGATTGTCAGGTGTCGATTTTTAATCCGGATGGAACGGTGCTCAACTGGTCGCCGTCGATCAGCCTGAATGACGGATCTGTGGTATTGCCGCAGGAGGGACCGGCAGTCTACGATGCAAGCAGAAAACCGGAGGCCGACTATGGAGGCACAGATTACGGAGATACAGACTATGGTAATACGGATTACGGTGATACAGACTATGGTAATACAGACTATGGTAATACGGATTACGGAGATACAGACTATGGTAATACGGATTACGGAGATACGGACTATGGTAATACGGATTATGGCGATATGAACGATGGTGATATCGACCATGACCGATATGATAACGGAACGATCTGGCACTGGAGTCTGACGGATGGCTGGGAGGTATATCCGACACCGGATGCAGGGCTTTTATCCTACCAGGAAGTGGCGGGAGACGGCAATACGATTCTGCTGGATTGCTCGATTGCGGATCGGCGAATCGTGGCGAGCCGGAGCTTTGAAGCGGACGGAGAAATCCTTCGGGTCGGATGCTATGAGTATGAGACAGATCCGGTCTGGGGATATTGTACTTCAGTTAATTATGTAACGGAGCTGACCGCTACGGAAGCGTTTCTCGGTGGAACGGCACAGAATCCGGCGGTGATGATTCAAAATACGGATCAGGGCCTGTACAAGGTAAACATCTGGACCGGAGAGGTTGAGTGGATCATACCGGCAAAGGAGCTGCAGATGAGCGGATGCATTTCTTATGTGGTTGATGACAGTACCGGAATGATTTATATGTGTGGCTACTACGGGCCGGATCCGGTGGCAATTTCACCGGACGGAGACATTCGCTGGAGGGCGGATGCAGATAACGATGATATTTACTGGCCATATCATCTCTCTCTTGAGAATGGAGTGGTAGTCACGAGGTACGGCGGTTACTGTGAATATGGCGAGTTTGTTGTTGCCTATCGACAGTAAGACGGCAAAAATGAATGGATGGATATCTGGTAACAGAAGCCTTTTACAGCAATCCCCGGGGCCCTTGTTTATGGAGCCCCGGGGATTTTTGACTCATAGGAGACGGTGGATTATCCTTCAATTGGTTCAAAATCTACTGCTCCGTGTTTGCAAAGCGGACAGATGATATCTTCCGGAAGCTCATCACCTTCATAAATGTATCCGCAGACTTTGCATACCCAGCCTTTTTTGCCATCAGTCTGTGGCTGCGGCTTCACATGCTTCTGATAGTAAGTGTAAGTCATGGTATCCTGCTCACTCATGACACGGGCTTCTGTGACACTGCAGATGAACATTCCGTGTGTACCCAGATCAACATAATGTTCTACCTTGAGAGACATGAATGCATTGATATATTTGTCCAGAAATACCAGGCCGTTGTCTGCGCGGTTCACTTTCTGGCCTGCAAATTTATCAACACTTCTGCCGGACTGAAAGCCAAACTGTTCAAAAACAGAGAACGGAGCATCCACGGACAGGCAGTTTACATTCAGGATACCCGTCTGCTGGATCACGTGATGGGAATAGTTTGCTTTATTGATGTTAACTGCAACGCGGTAAGGATTGTCGGTAAGCTGTGTGACTGTGTTGACAATCAGGCCATTGTCTTTTTTGCCATCGTTTGAGGTTACGACATAGAGGCCGTAGCCGATGCGGAAAAGAGCGGTCATATCATTTTTGTCTGCAAGATCGTCACTTTTGGCAATGTATTCCTGACAGAGCTCGTCGGCCATAGCATCCATTTGTCTGCGGTTCTCTTCCTTTACGGCAGACATGATCTTGACGGTCGTATTCAGCCAGTTGATTTTTTTACATTTTGAAAGCATCTCTTTCATGACTTTCGCTGCCAGTGGCGCCCAGGTTCCGTTTTCGATCAGACCGACCGTGCGGTTCTGGAAATTGTGCTCGACCAGACGGGTAATGAAGTCATTCATGAACGGGTAGATGCTTGCATTGTAAGTAGTGGTCGCCAGAACCAGCTTGGAATAGCGGAAGGCATCGCTTAAGGCCTGAGACATGTCATCTCTTGCAAGATCATACACCACTACATTTGGACATCCTTTACTGCGGAATTTGTCAGCAAGCTGCTGTACAGCTGCTTTAGTGTGACCGTATACGGAGGTGTAGGCGATCACGATTCCATCGTCCTCCGGTGTATAGGAAGACCAGGTATCATAAAGACGGATGTAGTGACCGAGATCCTCAGTAAGTACGGGACCGTGAAGCGGGCAGATCACCTGGATATCTAAGGTGGCAGCTACCTTCAGAAGGTTCTGAACCTGTACACCATATTTTCCTACAATGCCGATGTAGTATCTTCTTGCTTCATCATCCCATGGTTCCTCTACATCGAGTGCGCCAAATTTTCCAAAGCCGTCAGCAGAAAAGAGCACTTTTTCGGTACTGTCATAGGTGACCATGACTTCCGGCCAGTGTACCATCGGTGCAAATACAAAAGTCAGGTTGTGTGTTCCAAGGGAGAGGCTGGAGCCATTGTCCACAACTATTTTCTGATTTTCCAGATCCAGATCAAAGAAATTCTGCATCATGCCAAAGGCTTTTTTGTTGGAGACAACGGTGGTATCCGGATAAACCTTCATGAAGTTCGCAATGTTGGCTGCGTGATCCGGCTCCATATGCTGTACGATAAGATAATCCGGCTTGCGCTCGCCCAGAACCTGCTGGATGTTATCGAGCCATTCGTGGGTAAAGTTGGCATCTACAGTATCCATGACAGCTGTTTTTTCATCCAGGATCACATAGGAATTATAGGACATGCCATTCGGAACCTTGTACTGTCCTTCGAAAAGGTCGATCTGATGGTCATTTACGCCTACGTATTTGATTGTATCGGTGATTTTCATGAGCATTTCCTCTTTTCTTTTTAATCTACAGGTTGTTCTTAATTTTGATAAAAATATAACAGATTTTGCACGAAAAAGTTGTTGCAAATACAACAAAACACAAAAAATCCAAGCTTTACATCATTTGAGTACTGTTATAAAATTAGCATGATGATATCCTGATTTATTGATGATTTTTTGTGTGATGTTGTTTACAAGGAAAAAATGACAGGAATTATGATTTACTATGGTCGGAGGCAGAGGGATGGAACACATTACATTATTTACTGATATTATGCCCGAAGAGCAGGAAAGAATTCGGGTTTGCTTTAAAGTCCGGGAAGAAATTTTTCAGAATGGCGAGACGATCATGGAGTACTCCAGTTCCATGAAAAAGATCGGTTTGATTCAGGACGGTCGTGCTGTCCTGTACTGCTGCGATGAGGATGGAAATGAGTATGTGATCGATGAACTGAATCAGGATAGCGTGTTCGGAGAACCATTTTTACTTCCGTCAGATGCCCAGCACTATTATGCCTGTGCGACAATGCAGACGAAAGTCCTGTTTATTGATTACGAGCATGTGATCAAACGCTGTGAAAATGCCTGCCATCATCACAGCCAGATGGTCAGCAATCTGCTGCAGATGATTGCGCTTCGATCCAGACAGCAGACGGATCGAATTTATATGCTGTCCAGATCCAGCACCAGAAAAAAGCTGATGGCGTATCTGCATTCTCTGGCAGCAGAAAAAGGCACTAAAAAGTATAAAATTCCAATGTCGTACACAGCCCTGGCCCAGTATCTGAGTGTGGACCGCAGTGCCATGATGCGCGAGATCAAAAATCTGATGGAGATGGGTGTGCTGCGAAGAAAAGGACGGAATGTGGAGCTGCTGGGGTGAAGGAAAATCCGGCAAGACATGGGACATTCCGGGAAACGCAGATTGACCTGACATTTCCGCTTCCTCAGCGTTTCTCTGTGTCGCTATCTTCATCTTCCAGCAGCACACAGGCACAATAACCAGGTTCCGGCTGATAGCAGCGAATGGTCAGTGTTTTGTCAATTTCCGGGCTGTAGTCATGAAGGGTGCGCTGGACACCGTTTAAGGCTACATCTGCGTAAGCAATGAGCCATTTTCGGTCTCCATTTTGAAATACCTCATAAAAGGAATGATTTATCATGTCTTCCACAGGAACTCCTTCCACGACTGCCATATATTTGTTGCAATAGCGGAAAATAAAATCGATTCCATGCTCATGTTCATCAAAAACAAGCTCGATGATACAGTATGCCATCGGCATATCATCGAGGAGACTGCATTTTTCGAGAAGTGTCAAAGGAATGGGCGGCTGTTCCTGAAGGGAATGGGAATTCTAACACCAGTCAGCATCAACCGTACGCATGAAATCTTGTCCAGCGTGTTTAACATTCCACTGGCAACCGGAACCATCAAAAACATGGTATCGCGCTGTGCGGAATCACTGAAAGATACTTATGAGCGAATCCGTTTGACGATGACCTCACTCGGTCTGCTTCATTGTGATGAGACTGGAACCCGTGTAGATGGAAAAACCTGCTGGGTTCACGTTGCATCCGATCAGGATTATACATATCTGACCATAAATCAGAAACGTGGTCAGATAGGCGTGGATGCTGCGTATGTACTGCCACATGCCCGTGGAACCATCGTGCATGACTGCTGGGGTTCATACTGGAAGTATCAGGATGTGACACCTGCCATCTGCTGTGCGCATCTTCTCCGTGAATTAAACGGTGTGATTGAAAATCATCCGGAGCAGACCTGGGCGGTCAGGTTTAAGAAGCTTCTTCTCGACATGAAAAAGGTGCGTGATAAAGCACTTCTTTCAGATAAGGATGAAGTCAGCTACTATCACCGCCATAGGTTTGATGTGGAGTATATGCTTTTCAACTAACGGGGTTCTGAACAAATACAACAAATGATAGAGATGAGCAAAACACATTAATTCAAAAGTAGGACGTGGCAGTTAGTTTCCA
>OLQE01000684.1_pt1 | contig 23997 bp, 20 predicted proteins | sample 1643161 | NCBI WGS metagenome assembly OLQE01 (sample SAMEA3136650, study PRJEB25190) | human gut metagenome | reverse complement strand
TCGAACTTGTGACCTCCCGGTTATCAGCCGGACGCTCTAACCAACTGAGCTACAGGTCCATCGCACTAGGAGATAATACCCCGGCCCACCGGCCGAAGTCAACGACTTTTTTCCGACTTTTTGAATCCCCCTGAATTGCCGCGAGCCACGTTGGGAATTGCGCGGGAGCTCCTTTTGGATTCATGCGAATCGGGTGCGGAATAGCCTAAGAGACCATTGTTGGATTCATGGGAGGCGAATGCAAAACTGCCTGGCTGACCATTTTTGTATTCATGAGAGGTGAGTCGGAAACTCAGGAACCTCATTTGGTGTTCATGCCTGCCAGGTTGGGGCCGACAGCCAGGTTGGGGTCGCCGGCTGGGTTGCGACCGCCTTCCAGGTTGGGACTGCCGGCCAGGCCGAGGCCACTCGATTGTGATGGGCTCTGTTCCTTTTGTGAAGTAATAGAGTCCTGTTCGCAGCACCTCGAGTTTGGTTGTTCATGCGACAGCCCGAGACGCTGCGGCTTTCTTTGGCTTTCAGTTTTTGTTCGGCTCTAAGACGGTATCTTGTCATCTACCACCGAATCATCGACCACCTCCCCTTCATATGCTTGGACCACGGCGTGAAGAGGGAGGCAGCGATGGGCAGACGATGCGGCTTTGGCGGCAAGACTCGCACTCAAAACACAGGCCAGGGGCGCGCGCCGAGCGTATTGCTCAGAAGGCACCCGAAAGCAATCCACACAAGGGGCACGAGGCTGCTCATGCGCACGATTGCTGCGGCGACTTTCGTCCTTGCCATCGCTGCATCCCTCTTCCTGCCCAAACAGGCATGGGCGGCAGGCGACGTGGTCTTGCTCGCCATGAGAACGCTGGCGAACCGCAGATCGGACATCCTTGCACAGACGCCTCTATCGGTTACGGGCCCGCTCGTAAAAACAGGCGCAACATCGATGGCTCCTATACTAGCGGTAATGGTCTGTATCGCCCTTATCGCATGTATCCTGATCGCAATCTGGAGACGTGGGAAGCACTAGGCACGATGAGCGCTCATTATTCCGTCAAAAGCATCCTGCACACCACAGCTACCTCGTGCCTTGCCGTTGTCTGCCTCGTCGGCGCATGCTCCGCCGGGATTATCTCAGCGCAGGTCGACGTGTATGACCTGCACATGCGGGGCCTTATGGGCGCACTCGCCTCCAACGCCAACGATATCCAGGTTACGGATCAGGAGGCCCATCACAACTCCACCGTTGTAGCCTGGGTAAACGTTGATGGCACACATATCAGCTACCCCATTGCGCAACCAACTTCAACCATGGCAGACGACTATTATCTCCATCATGCCATCGATGGGACTCCCCACAGCCTCGGATGCCCGTATATCGACCGGAGGAGCTCCAAAGATGGGCAACACGTCGTGGTGTATGCCCACCATCTTGCAAGCTCACCGGTGCTGTTTGGCGAACTGGCGAACCGATACCAACAAGACGCGTTCGATAAGCTCGGCAATGCCACATGGCGCTCCGTTGAGGATGGCAAGGTCGATCGAACCACAATCTTCCAACCGCTCTGTGCGCTCCGCGTTCCCGCATCGTACGAAGCGATACAGCGGTTTTCCTTTACATCCATTGAAGATATGAAGGCATGGCTCACCGAGCTCGCACGTGAAGCATCCGCCTGCACCGAGAACTGGCAGACTGCGATTAGTGGCGCGCGCCGCGTCCTCAGCCTCATCACCTGCACCGAAGGAAACGGTCACAGCATGTGGCGCACCATCGTGATATTCGTATCAGGGGACCAATCAGAAGCTGGTTAGAAGAGATAGAGCCCGGATGACGACTTAGACTGCTCCGAAACCACCTCTTCAGCATGGAGCTGTTCCGGGGTGGAACCAACACGAAGAATAAAGAGGGATACCCCGAGGCCGAGCGCGATGGCAAGAATCGCACCGATGAGATACGCGATCCAATGGCGCTTTATAAACTCGATGATCTCACTCACCTGGACCTCCGGATACGAACCAGCTCCCTGTTATGCTACCAGCTTTTGATGGTTCTGTGGCCGCTTGAGCAACTTTACCCTGAACAAACGTCAATGGTCGGTTTATCCAAGAGTTGGGTATAGCAGCAATACCCAACAAACGAAAGGAGCTCCGAATGTCGCAAACACTTGAACTCTATATCATGCCCGGTTGCCCATTCTGCAGGAAGGTGCTCTCCTATATGGAGCGCCAGGGCATCGAGATACCCCTCCGCGATATCACGGCTAACCCCAGCGACCGCTCGACCCTCCAAAACGTGGGCGGAAAGGTCCAGGTCCCCTGCTTGTTTATCGATGGGAAGCCTCTTTACGAATCTGACGACATCATCGCCTACTTCAACGCTCACGCATAGCAATGCCAACGCATAACCGAGCATCAGAACCACCCGTCTAGCAGGTGGTTTTCAGTGGTGCGCGGAACGTGCCACAGGGTTGATGACCCTTGAATGAAACGGGGCGCCGACACCCCTAGGGTATCGGCGCCCCGTCATTGCCATTCGAGACATGCGAGCACGGTGCTCTTCTTAGGACCTCCTGATGACCTCCGTGACAACATCGGCAACGAGTCTGACGTTCTTCTCGTTGACGCGATACGGCAGATCGTCCTCGGAATGCGAGCAGGCGAGGTGGTTGCCCTCAACACCGGCGATCGTGAGCGAGCGCAGGCTCATGCTCATGGCACGGTAGGCATCGGTCGTGAGGTAGGGCATCTCGACGCTTGCGAACTCTCGATGGAAAGCGCCAGACACGCGACGGACAAGGTTCATGATGCGCTTGTCGCCCTTGAGCACGCGCTTGCCGCCTTCTCCACCCTCGGTTGCGAGCATAACCGGCTCGCCCGCGCCGATGCTCTCGAGATTGATGAGGAACACGCCGCGCAGCTTATCGCGATGCGTGTCGAGGAACGCCTGGATACCGGCATTATCGAGCTCGGAAGCGCCCGTTGCCACGAACCAGATGTCATGACCGAGGAGTTCGTCGTCGCCCATCGAGGTCACAGCGTCGCGCAGATCTTCCTGCGAAGCGCCGTTCGAGCTGGTGGCGCCACCCTTCCAGTCATCGCCTTCGAAATTATCCCAAGACCCGATATCGCGGCCAGAGCGCTTCGCATCGAAATCATCGTCGACGCCAAGCCAGTCGCTCATGCTCGACTCGTCCTGCTTCTTACGATGGAAGAGCTTTCCGAGACCGCGCTTCCCGCTCTTCGCACGACCGGTTGCCGCCAGAGGCTCTGGAGCGTCGGCGGTGATGGTCTCAAACACGCTGTCATCGCGCTCGTAGGTATCGGCACCATATCCGTCGCTGTAACCAAAACCGCCATCCTGGCCGTAGTCAGCGACATGGTCCTGATCGGACGAAATCACGCTGAACGCGCTCTGGGCGGGCGCCGGGGTTGCATCCTGGTTGGCAGGTGCTGCCGGCGCAGCAGGCTCGGTCACAAACGGATCAACCGGAGTCGTAGACGGATCCGGCAGGTCGAAGAGCGAGGACCGGTTGACCGTCGACATCTGGTTGACCGAGGGAGCCGCGGGATCGGGAACCATGCTGAACGCCCGGTTCTGCGGCGCGGGCTGAGGAGTGGTGCGACGCGGGGCGGTAATCTGCGCCATCAGGGAGTCGACGGTTTCCACCTGCTCGGCGCCCGCGTCAGACGCCTGCGACGGCGCCGCAGCGACATCTTGAACGGGGAAGGACCTCGTCTGGGCAATCGTTGCATCGGGGTCGAACCCGGAAGACCCTTGGGCATTCGGCGCTTCGGGCTGGTCGAGCGAAGCGGCATCGGCTACCGAGAAACGCTGGGTCGCGCCGCCCGCGACAGACGATCCCTCATCCGAATCGGCCACATCAGCAACCTGCTCGGCTTCCGCAGCCGCGCTCTCGGGTGCATCGCTCTTCGCGGCGTCAGCAGCAACGGGAGCATCCTCGGCCACAGAAGTGGAGCCGTCAGCTGCAGCGTCTACCGTTGGCGCGCTCGCCTCAGCAGTGGTCTCATCGTGCTCGAGCTCTTCGCTGGAAGCATCGCCCTGACCATGAGACGTCACGGAATCAAGCATGCTCCGCCCCTTGCGCAGCGCACCATCGAAGAACCGCGATGCACGAGCGCCAACAGCAGAGAGCGTCTCGGCGAGACCCGCGGCAGCGCCGGCGGGGTGCGCCCCTGCCCCGTGATTCACCGGAACCGGCGCGAAGGCATCATCGTCATAGTCGCCGTAGTCTTCCAACCCGTACTCGTCGGCATCGGCATAGGCGTCCTCATCGGGAGCGTAGCCTTCGAACTCGTCCTCGAGCGGCGGGAGCTCTTCATCAGTCTGATCGGAGAATTCATCGTCCTGCTCACGATCGAGGGGCTCACCCTCATCGACCGCCACATCAGCCGGCTCGGGTTCAGTGAGGTCGTACTCGATGGCGCAGCTCTCGGGAACCATGCCGATGGCGCGAATCACATCGATACCGTAGCGGTAATTACCATAGGCGTTAATAACGTTCGGTGCGGAGGCTTCATCCTCCGCTCCCTCCGAAGAGTCTCCGTCTTCAAGCTCGGCAGGCTCATCCGCAAGATCATCGGCAGGAGCCTCATCGGCACCATGCTCTGCAGCTGCGCCCTCGGCCACGCACTCATCGTTCGCGCCATCATCGACCACGGGCATGGCGACCGTAGCGCCAGCAGAATCGGATTCGCTCGCCTGGGCGGCAACGGCATCGTCGGCACCCTGAACCGCACCGGCAGCGGCCGCGCCAGCATCCACGACGGCGGCTGCGGCATCCACGGCCGCACCTGCGACGGCATCAACCGGAGCCATGGCCGCGGTGGCGCTCATCACATCAGTGGCCTCCGGGACAGCATTGCCCGAGAGCTCGGCCTGGCCGGCCTCGAGATCATCGAGCGAAAGCGCCGCAGTTCCGGCAAGCGTGGCGCCGAGCCCCTGATCATCCTGCGCCCCAGCCTGGCCTTCCGCAACCTCCGCCTGGTCGCCGGCGGCTACGCCCGCAACCTCATCGAGCGCCTCCTCGGGAAGGTCTCCCGAGGCCACCGCTGCCTCGACCTCGGCTGCCTGAGCCATGCGAACCTGCTCGGAGAAATAATCCTCGAAGGGAACGTCGTTCGGGAACTCCTCGCCGTGCTCGAACGGGGCAACGGAATCCATCACGCCGAGCATGGCGGCAACAGACGATTTGTTGCAAATCGAACCCGAGGTATACGGGAGAATGAACCGGTTCGCGATGATACCCACCGCATGAGCAAGCGGAATAAGGGCCGCTACGATCGCGAGCAGCCAGAACACGACCTTCGCGCCACCCGGGAACGGCAGCAAGCGAATGATGGCGAGCACCGCGGGGACCACCATCATATAGGGCATGAGCTTGACGATAATGGGCTTGTACGTCGCATAGGGGAGCTGCGAGAACAGGTCGGCGCGCGGCGAATCGTAATGAGCGACAACGACCACCGGACGGTTGCGCGGCGACGCGAGTGGGCCGGACGCCTTGTGATAGGCGATAACGTTCTGGGAGAGGCCGGCCGCCCCGAAGCCCGCAAACGACAGCTTGCCCATGCGCTCCAGCACGTACACCACGCCCACGGCGACCGTGAGCAGAAGGCCGATGATCCCCACCACGCCGCCAATACCCATGAGCACCGCGCCCACAAAGAGCGCGATACCCAAGGCGGCGAGCACAACCTTCGGGGTGCCCGAGGCGTTGAACTCCTGAACCTCCGGCTCAAAGCCATGGTTGGAGAAGATGCGGGCGATATCTTCCGCAGCAGCTCGCTCTTCCTCGCTGCACGCGGGAGTGATCCCTGTGTTCTGGAGTAGATGGTTCAAATATTTACGGGTGGTGGCCATCAGCTTTCCCTGTCCCTGTTCGATAGTCGCGGTCACAACGCATAAGAACATGCAGATAATGCGTCCGTATTCTGGAAAGTATACCGCTACTCTGAAAACGCCGCTGCGTTACCGCAGGTTATATGCGCTCACAGACCCATTTGCACCTTCTATCTCCATAACACGTCGCCCGGGGGCCTCATGTAGAATGGATGCGAGAAAGGGAGGGATTCGTGCCATCGTATGACGAAGCGCAGGCCATAGCCGGGGACACCTCGGCGCAACGCCTCCTCAACCTGTTTTTTATCTTCAACGCCTCTACGCGAGCGCTCTCTACGGAAGAGATCGTCTCGGACTCCGATCTGGGCTATGGGTCTCCTCAGCGTGACTCGGACCTTCGCAAGTTTCGCCGTGATCGTGCGAAGCTCGCCGAGCAGGGCATTCAAATCGTTGAAGCGAAGCCGTTGGGGGCCGCCGAAAGCGAGGAGAGCTATTGGAAGCTTGACCGCGAGAACACCTTCGCAACAGGCGGTATCGTTACGAGGGACGACGCGCAAACGCTTGCCGCGGCGATAGATGAATATCTTGAGGGGCAGGCGACGCCACTTGGCCGCCCACTCCGGTCGGTGCGCGACAAGGCCCTCGAGCTTGCCGAGGGCAGCACGCCGCAAACACGGGACGAACAGGCTGCCAACGCCTTCGACCCCATTCTCGATGCACTTTGGAGCGCCTTCGCCACGCACAAGAAGATTGCGCTCTCGTACCGCAACGCGCGCGGCGAAGCATCAAAGCGCAGCCTTGCCATATATGGAATCTTCAGCCATGAGGGCTGCGCCTACGTTACCGGCCTCGATGACGCAAGCCAAAGCATCCGCACCTTTCGCACCGACCGCATCGAAAAGGTCTGGCGTCCAAAGGGCACCTACAACATCCCCAACACGTTCTCCATTAAGGACTACGTCTTTCTCCCCTTCGATTTCGGCGAGGGGGAATCGGTGCAGGCGCAGTTCACGCTACCTGTCTCCATGCCTCGGACAGCGGTGCTCGCATGCACCCATGGACGCGGGGAAGTAACCCTCACAGAAGCCGGCTCCTGGCAATGGACTATCGAGGTGCGGGATATTGATGCTGCCGCCTCGTTTGCCCTCAGCCATGCACGGGAGGGGCTGCGCCCTGTGGCCCCGCAGGCATTCGTTGATGCATGGAAGCACATGATTGATAAGGTGGTTGAGGCACATGGCGCATAGCGATCGGGTGACCAACGCCCTCTGGATGCTCGAAGCGCTCACAGCTGCTCCGGGCCACCGCCTTAGTGCAGCCGAGATGCGCCGGGCGCTCGCATGCACCGACGAAGAGCTCGACGGGTATCTTGACCTGCTCTCCACCCTTGCCGACCGGCAAGGGGGAGCCCGCGCAATCGCCTACCGACAAGGCGATTCGATCGTCCTTGAAGGGGATGCGGCGCGCATGCGTCCGCTGCGCCTTACGGCGGGAGAGAGCATGGCCCTCGCCCACATGATCCATGCCCTGGAACTCGACCCCAATCTCTCCGAACGTCTTGAACGCGCCCTCATCGCCCCAGGAATCGAGGCGGGCAACCAACAGCCACTCCTTGCGACCGCGCGCACATACGGCCCGTTCTACCAAGAGCTCTCCGAAGCCATCGAAGACGGGGTTCGGTGCCGCATCCTGTACCGAGCGCAGACAGACACCCAGCCCTCGCCGCGCCTTATCGACCCGCTCGCCTTCGAAGCGTTTGACGACTATTCCTACCTCGTCGCGTGGAACGTCGAGAAGGATGCAGAGCGGCGATATCGCTTGGACCGCATCAGTGATGTCGAACTCACCGATGAGTCCGTCGGCCGTCGCGAGCCGAGCGATCTCACCGTCGAGGACCATCTCGCCCAGGCGGGCACCATCGTGACCGTCGAATGTCCCGCATCGAGCGATGATTTTTCGTCGTGGTCGGGCGTGGTCGATGTATCGCCGTCCCCGCAAGACCCATGCCGCTTACGCGTCGCAGTGCGCGTAAGCACTGTTTCCTGGCTGTTCGACCAAGTACTTGCAGCCGGGGGAGACATGAAGATCGTGGAGCCTACAGCATGGCGCGAGCAGTTGCTCCGCTATGCGCAAGAGCTCTCCCAGGGAAACGTCGCCCCGTAGTTGCCCTATCTCGCAGGACAGGGTCGGCGAGGAAACGCCTCCGCGGCACGCCAAAAGCAGTAATCAGCGATTCCCTCGGGAAGCGCCGATTTCTGGGCGCCGGAGACGTCTGGCAGACGAGCCAGGGGCGTACTGCCGTCGAGCTTTCAACTTTTGGGCACTTCGCGGCGCGCAGGGCAAATACGGGCGAGCGGGGCGAAAGTAAAACCGCAGGTCATGGGGCATGCGTCCTCCCGGCCGCGGCACGGCTACCCGGATCCATCGCCGTGAAGTGCCCAAAAGTTGCAATCCTGTTCGCCCTCGATGGTGAAGTCAGCGTTTCCCTAGGAGCGCCCGTGCTCGTGCGCGCGGCGCCACAGCGAGAGGTACGCCCCCACACGCTTCGCCTCGATACGCTGGTACGAGGACGTGGGAAGCGAATTGAGAAACTTCTTGCCATACCCCTTGCTCACGAGCCGAGAATCCGCCAGCACGAGCACGCCCGTGTCGCTTGAAGAGCGAATTAGACGTCCTGCAGCCTGCTTGACCTCGAGCACCGCATCCGGCAGCGAGTATCTCGCCCACGCGCGCTCCTCGCGCAGCGCCCGCTCACACGAAAGCGGATCGGTGGGACTCGCAAAGGGCAGCTTCGGAATAACCACACAGCGCAATGTATCGCCCGAAGCATCGAAACCCTCCCAGAACGCCTTGAGCGCAAACAGCGATGAGGATTTCTCCGAAACGAAATGATCGCGCAGCTGGCGCGGCGAGCTCATGCGCTTCTGGCATGCCAGCTCCAAGCCCTCCGCAGCAAGGCGGGGCGCCACCAAATCAAAGAGCTCCTCCATATCGCGCCGGTTGGTGAAGAGGGTGAGCACAGAACCAGACATGGCAACGTGAACGTCGAAGAGCAGATCCTCGAGCGCCGAGATATACGCATCCCGGTTGCGCGGATCGGGAAGGTCGCCCGCCACGACGACCGCCATATTCGACTCAAAGTCGTAGCTCGAATCGAGGTGAAGCGACTTGTACGAGCCCGATGGCAGGCGGTCCAACCCTACGGCATGTTCAAAGTGCTTAAATCCGCCCGAGACCGACATCGTCGCCGAAGTGAATATCGCCGTATGGACCTCGGGAAGCCATTGCTCGGCAAGCGTCTCCCCGATATCGAGGCGCTCTGCAGTGAACGCCTCGCCGCCCGCGCGCAACCTGCGGTTGACCTGCAGAGAGTAGACGTAGCGATCGTCTGTACCCTCAGCGATAAGCTTGAGCCCATCGAACAGCTCGCGCACGCGGCGCTCAAGATCCGCCGGATCCGCGGCGAGTTCTGGCGAGTCCTGCGCGAGATTCTCCGCAAGCGCATGCAGGGCCTTTACGGTCTCCTCGAGCGCGTCGATTGCGGTGAGAAGCGAGCTTGCCAGGAAGGACCAGTCGTCGCTCTCTCGAACCTCGGGGCCGATCCAAATATTCACCTGGTCATAGCCGCCGCTTCTCACGGTCTTGGCGAACTCGCGCGCGCGGCTGAATGCCTCGGCCATCGTAAGCGAGGCACGGTTCGCCGTTGAGATGCAACGCGACACAAGGCCCATGTACAGCGTCGAGCCGTCGCGACCTGCCAGCTCATGGGAGAGGCGACCGAGCACGCCCACATCCTTGCCGCCCATGCGTTCGAACACCTGCCTGCTATCGTCGGCAGAGACGCAGACGGCCCACTGGCGCCTGGCTTCCTTCTCGACCGCATGGGCCTCATCGACCACCCAATGCCTGATGGGAGGCAGTATTTTGCCATCTGCCGCAACATTTCTGAACAGCAGCGAGTGGTTCGTCACCACGACATCGGCGCGGGCAGCGCGAATGCGCGCCCCATGCACCAGGCATTTATGGGGGAAGAACGGGCAAAGCCTGCGCGCGCACTCGCGCGAACCCGTGGTGAGGTCCTGCCTGTTCACGCTTTTCCAACGAATACCCAGCGCATCGAGGTCGCCCGAAGGGCTCTGGCATACATATGCGTAGATGACGGCCATAGCGGTGAGCGTATCCGCCGGGTCGCGCGTGGTCACGATGTCCGAACGGCTTCTCACCAAGCGCTCGAGCTTGCGCAGGCAGGGGTAGTGGTCAAACCCCTTGAGTGCGCAGTACGAGAGCCCTCCCTCAAGCGCCTCGCTGAGCTTGGGCAGCTCGTGGTACATGAGCTGGTCGGCCAGGTTGTTTGATTTCGTTGCAATGCCCACGGTGATGCCGTTGCGCTTTGCCGCCTCTGCAAACGGAATGAGATAGGCCATGGACTTTCCCACGCCAGTACCCGCCTCGATGACGCGATGGGTGGAAGTTGCCAAGGCGTCGCGCACCTCGCAGGCCATCTCGACCTGCTCGGCGCGGGGCTCGTACGTTGGATACATCGAGCTCACCAGGCCACCCGGGGCGTAGCTCGCTTCCACCTGGTCGCGGCGCGGTACCTCGAGCGACGGCAGATCGTCGGCGTCTATGTGCTCAACAGACGGCTCGTCACTGATCACGCGGGTACGAGCCGCCTCGAGCGAGAACACAGCGTCCGGCTTCTCTTGTGCGAGATAGGAGAAGATGGGGCGGTACGTCCATGGAACATCGGGGTGCGAGTTCGCAAGCAGGCCCAGCAATCCCTCTGGAAGGTCCGCCAGAGCCGTAAGCAGAACACGCCACACCCCTGCAAGCGCATCGACGTCATCCGTTGCCCGGTGCGAAACCGCGCTGCATCCGAAGACCTCGGCAATATACGAAAGCTTGTGCGATGCGAGCCGGGGCAGCGCGATGCGCGAGAGGGCAAGCGAGTCGATCCAGATGGAGCTCACGTCTACGCCGCCTTTGACCGACTCGATGAAAGTACGGTCGAACGTTGCGTTATGCGCGACCACCGGACGCCCGCCCACGAACTCGGCAAGCTGGGCCACGGCGGTGCGCGCATCGGGGGCATGGGCAACATCCGCGTTCGTAATCCCCGTGAGCTCGGTAATCTCGGCAGGAATCAGAGTCGTGGGATGCACGAAGGTATCGAAGCGGTCGGTTATCTCACGTCCCGAGAGCACTGCTGCCGAAATCTCGATGAGTTCGTTCTCCTGCGGAGACAAACCCGTGGTCTCGGTATCGAGAATGACCACATCCTCCTCGATGAGGCCGAACTCGCGCTCCTTCGCGCGTTCAGCAAGGGTCCGGTACGCCTCGATAACGAACCGCGGCGTACCGGGCATGACCGCATCCTCGATAGCCGGGATGCTTTCGTGTTGTTCGGGCATTATTCCTCCGCGCCCTCAAGGGCGATATGAATGAGCTCGTCACACACCGCGCTGAACGGCATGCCTGCATGGCGCGCCTCGTCGGGGAAGAGCGAGGTATCGGTCATTCCCGGAATCGTGTTGGTCTCGAGAATCGTCGTTCCGTGCTCTCCCACGATGAAATCCGAACGCGAGAACCCCTTGCAGCCAAGGGCTTCGTGCGCGGCCACCGCATATTCCTCGGCGCGATGATAGTCTTTCGGAGAAATCGCAGCTGGGATACGGTGAACGAGCGTTGGGTCGATGTACTTCACATCAAGATCGTAGAATTCCGAACCCTCTTGGGGGAGGATTTCGACGATGGGCAGGGCCCGCGGGGGATCGCCCAACACACCGACTGTAATCTCGGTGCCCACAAGCCGCTCTTCCACGAGGGCCTTCTCGTCGCACTCGAACGCGGTCTCCAGGGCGTCGAGCAATTCCGACTCATCCTTCACATAGGTGACGCCGTAGCTCGACCCGTTCACCGCGGGTTTCACGAAGCATTCGCTGCCAACCTCGTCGACGATGTCCGCAATACATACGTCATCGTCGCGCTTGATGGTGATGCCGCGTGCTGTCGGAATACCGGCGCGCTGGTAGATCGCCTTGGCAACATCCTTATCTGCCGCGCAGGCGCTCGCGATCACGCCGGATCCCGTGTACGGGATACCGAGGTATTCCAAAATGCTCTGAATCATGCCATCCTCGCCACCACGGCCATGCAGGGCGATAAAGGCAACGTCGTAAGACCCCTCCGAAAGCTTCACCAGGAAGTCATCGTCTGCCGGATCGAGCATCTCAACATGCGTGTATCCGGCTTCTGCCAGAGCCGCCATGACATTCTTGCCCGACGAGAACGAGATATCCCGCTCATCGGATATACCACCTGCGAGCACTGCCACGCGCAGCTCATCCGGCTTATACTCAGACATTGCCGGCTCCCCTTCCTGGTGTTTTTTCGCCCACCCCATCAGCGGGCATAACTTCCCTTATTGTATAGGTATGTACGCAACTTGCACCCGTGTGCTATCAAACGTTTCGCAGAAAGGCCTCGTATGGAGCGCACCCACCATCTTCCCGACATCAGAACCCTTTCCCCTAAGGAACTTTCGCAGGTAGTGAGCGAGCTTGGCCAACCTGCGTTTCGTGCCAAGCAACTCAACGAATGGCTCTTTGAAAAGAACGTTTGTTCGTTTGAAGAGATGACCAACCTTCCTAAAGCGTTCCGCGAGCAGCTTGCCGAGCACTTCGTCTTCGCTGTGCCAACAGAGGTGGTCAAACAGGTTTCTAAGGATGGCTCGCGAAAGTACCTCCTCCAATTCCCCGACGGCGTTGCCGTCGAAACGGTCGGGATGCCCTCGCGCAATCGTCTTGCTGTCTGCATCTCCACGCAAGCCGGTTGCAACATGGGCTGCGCGTTCTGCGCCACCGGCCTTGCCGGTCTTACGCGCTCGCTTACCGCCCAGGAAATGGTCGACCAGGTTGTTCACGTGAGCCGAGACCTTGGCGAGCGTGTTACGAGCGTCGTCTTTATGGGACAGGGAGAGCCGTTTGCCAACTTCAACGAAACGGTACGCGCCCTCCGCATACTCAACAGCGAGCACGGCCTCAATATTGGTGCGCGTCATCTTACGGTGTCTACCTGCGGAATCATTCCCAACATCCGCGCTTTTGCCGATTTGCCTGAACAGTTCACCCTTGCCGTTTCGCTTCACTCTGCCATCCAAAGCACCCGAAACCAGCTCATGCCGGGCGTTAAGAAGTACACGCTCGTTCGCCTCCATGAGGCGCTGCAGCTGTACACCGAGAAGACTGGCAGAAGGCCAACCTACGAATTCGCCATGATTGAAGGCATCAACGACACCAACCCCGAGATGAACGCGCTCTGCGACTTCTGCGAGGGCACGCTGTGCCACGTCAACCTCATCCAGCTGAACGATATTCCCGACAGCCCCTTTAAGCCGTCACCCATGAAGAAGGTTGAAGAGCTGCAACGCAGGCTTCAGATGCGTGGCGTGGAAACCACGATCCGCAATTCCCGGGGGAGTGACATCGATGCCGCCTGTGGGCAGCTGAAGCAGAGAAAGATTAACGTTCATCTTTCATGAGAGCTTTGATATTTAATCGTTCGTCTTTCTACAGAGCGCAGTAGAACGGACTTCGTTACAACGGAACGGGGGGTGCCAGGCAAATGCTTGGCACCCCCGTTTCACGTGAAACCACATTCTCTTGCAGCAGGGAAGGTTGGTTTACAGATTGTAGCTACGTTATAGTAGACGTTTTGTTAGTTAGGTACCTAATCTTCAATCCTAATACCCAACGCTTTCCCACTGGTGTGCAACCCAATCCTGATTAATCTTTGGGTTCTTGGTCATCTGCGCCGTCCTCAAAGCAACGTCTTCGGACATGGTTACGATCTTCTTCTTGGACGTTTCATATGCATCGCGAGCCCCACGACCCAGCCGTGCCCTCAGCTCTGGATTTGTTGCAACCATATATCCAACTACCGAACCTACAACTACTGCAGCTCCAGCAGCAACCAGACCACCAATCAATCCTGGCTTCATCTTACTCACCTTGCTCTCCAATAATCTGAGAGAGAATTCGCGTTAGATCTTCTTCATCCTTGAACTCAATCTCAATCTTGTTTTTACCTCGCGAGTTCTTTACCCGAACGTTCGTGTTGAATGTCTGGCGAAGCACCTTTGCTGCACGCTTATACGATTGCGGAGTAACAGGACGAGGGGCTTTCGGTGTTTCCGCGACAGAAAACAGTGGTGCAAGATGTTCTGTCGCACGCACTGACAAACCTTCTGCAACAACCTTTTCAGCCAGCTTAATTCGAGCATCTTCATAAGGAACTGCAAGAATAGCCCTTGCATGACCAGCAGTAAGCTTACCGTCAAAGATGAGCTCCTGGACTGGCTCTGGAAGATCTAGAAGGCGCAGGGAGTTACTGATTGCGAAGCGCGACTTCGAGACTGCCTTCGAAAGAGCAGTCTGGGTCATCCCACTTGATTCAATGAGCTGCTTGTAACCCTTTGCCTCTTCGATGGGATTCAAGTCAGAGCGCTGAAGATTCTCGATCAGTGCAATCGTTAGCATCTCAGCATCATCAACATCTTTAATGATGACCGGTAGCTCGGATAGCCCTGCAAGCGTTGCCGCTTGGTATCTACGTTCTCCTGCAATGATCTCGTATCCCTTCGCATCCTTACGGACAAGAAGGGGTTGAAGCACCCCATGCTCCTGGATCGACTCGCTAAGCTCACCAAGCTCCTTCTCATTGAAATGAGTACGAGGCTGATTAGGGTTTGGATGAATCTCCTGAATCGGAATCATCGTATTGTCTGATGTATGCCCCGTTTCATACTGAGCTTCACTGACAAGAGCAGACAACCCTTTACCAAGTCCAGATTTCTTCTTTGCGCTAGGCACGACCGATCACCTCATCTGCAAGAGAAAGATACGCAATTGCACCCTTGTTGCTCGGAGCGTATTCGATTACTGGCATTCCAAATGACGGTGCTTCAGAAATCTTGACCGTTCTAGGAACCAGTGTGTCAAACACCTTGTCACCAAAGTACGCCCGCACCTCATCAACAACCTGGTTTGCAAGCGAAGTACGAGAGTCATACATCGTCATGAGCACGCCAAACACTTCAAGCGAGCGATTGATGCGCTCTTTGACCATTCTCATCGACTCAAGTAGCTTCGTAACACCCTCAAGTGCATAGTATTCACACTGAATCGGTATCAGCACGCTATCTGCTGCTGCCAAAGCGTTGATAGTCAACAATCCGAGCGACGGCGGACAATCGATAAAGATGTAATCAAATTCATTTTGAACCGGAGCGAGCAACTCTTTCAACCGTGTTTCACGTGCCATTGCTGAAACAAGCTCTATTTCGGCGCCTGCAAGCTGAATCGTAGCGGGAATTACAAAGACACGCTCACATTCCGTATCATGAATAAGGTCTTCTGCAGATACATTATGAATAAGTGCATCGTACACACACTGCTCGAGCTCTTCTTTTTCTATTCCGAAGCCGCTTGTGCTGTTTCCCTGTGGGTCAAAATCAACCAACAGGACCTTTTTACCCTTTGAGCTAAGCGCGGCCGACAGATTGACTGCCGTGGTACTTTTCCCAACGCCACCTTTTTGATTGATGATTGAAATGATCCTTGTCTTCGAGTTCGAATCCCGCGGGACGTCTTTGAACCCCATTTGACCTCCTACTGCAGTTAAAGAATGATATTGGTCGGTCGAAGCGTTTTCACGTGAAAACATTTAACTTGTTCATTCATTATGTTTCAGCTTGATTGGACATGCAAGACGCTAACCTGATGAATTTGGCTTCTCTTGAGAATTCTCTACCAAACATTTGAAGATGATATCCGGTGAGCTATCCTGCTCACCAGTTCTTCTGATTAGGCAAACGTTCAAATCCTTGTGACAAGACTTCTGAATTTGGTCGATCTCAAGCAACCGTCCTACATCAGCTGTTTTCACGTGAAAACATCTAAGTTGTACGCTTTAAAATCAATATGATAGATATGTAAAAGCACATGCTGCCATAGTTATTAATATGTTGATTGAAAACTAAAATACTGCAGTCATCCAACAACATATAGTCAATTACGCATTAATAGAACTAATTACAAGCCTGCCGATTAACTGAATGACATGCATGTATTTTCACGAGATTCCATTCTTTACAACGCAATTTGATCTTTTGACAAATGACATGATTTGACTGGATTAATCAGTAATAGGATATGCAGCGATTAGATGAAGCACAGTGAAAAGAAAATCCATCTATCTATCAACCTTGAGGAAAAATGCAATTCAAATTGCATGAAAGCATGCTGAACTATTTCCATCCAATATTAAATATCAGGTGCAAAACCAATCAACTAATGATATCTTTCGAAAAGACATAGGACGAATCTAGCAGTCTCTTAATGCTGCACAGCATAATACAAACCAAGTTTTCACGTGAAAACAGACCAATGATGATCAACCACCAATGACCTAGCACCACTTCATAAGAGAGAAAATCAACTAGAGACGCATAAGATCAAGAAGCTCTTGAAATTAAAAAGAGGCCATTCAGAATGATTAACCTCAGTGAGGGCTATTTTGAAATAGGATGCTTCTTAGCCATCCCAACAGCTCGAGGGAGCTTCATTGATGGCTTACGGGCTTTCTTAAATACAAAGATTGCTCGCGCGCCACGCTTCCCGGGAAGAGAAAGATCATACCGCGTGGGAGTATCGAAACCACAGACCTGAGATGCATAGGACCCATCAGATACTTCATCAGCAGCAGGGACACCCTTTGAAACAATAAGCAGACCGTCTTTCTTCAGAAGCGGTGAAGCATACTCAACGAGGGTAGAAAGATGCGCAACGGCTCGCGCTACAACAACGGAAAACTCACCACGATGAGAAAGAGCGTAGAACTCAACACGCTCATGAACTGTTTGGACTCGCTCTACACCCAACTGGGAGGCACAGGCTTCTACAACCTTAACCTTCTTACCAACCGAATCCATGAGGACAGAAGGACGGTGAGAAGTAATAGCGAGCGGAAGCCCGGGGAAACCAGCCCCGGTGCCAATATCAAGCAACTTACCCTTAGGGGCATCATCAACATATGGCAGAAGAACAAGTGAATCGTAGATATGTAGGATGGCTGCCTCGTGTGGATCAGTGATGCGAGTCAGGTTAATGTTCTCATTAGCCTTAAGAACATATTCAAGATGCTCCACGCACAACTCAAGTTCATCAGAAGAAACCTTGGAGGTCAGTTGCCCATCCTGAAGTGAGCATGCATAACGATCCCAATAATGTCCAAGCTCTGCAACAAGCATTGAGTGAGAAACGGAAGACTCGCTCATAGATATACTCCTGCCAATAGTTCTTGAAGCACAAACTTTTGTCATAGAAAAGGGGTGCGGCTCAGCCACACCCCTTAATACTACCAATATAAAAGAAACTCCTATAGAGCAGTCACAACAACTCGACGCTCGGGATCAACGCCCTCGGAATGAGTTTCAACAGCAGCGTTATCGCGAAGCGCGATATGCACCAGACGACGCTCGTAGGCACTCATAGGAGGAAGAGCAACAGACCCATGCTGACGCACGGCACGGGCGGCAGCAGAATGGGCCATAGAAGTAACCTTATCATTGCGACGGCTCTTATAACCCTCGATATCAACCACCACAGGATAACGGAACCCCAGGCGGCGGATCACAATCAAAGAGAACATCGTCTGCAGAGACTCAAGCGTACGACCGTGACGCCCGATGAGTACAGCCAGATTGGGAGCAGTAACATCGAGGATCAGCTCGCCGTCATCGCCATCATACTCATCGATAGGGGAATCTTCGGCATCAAAATGCTTCAGAATATTGCGAATCACAGACAGCGCAACATCAGCGACGGTATCGAGCTCCTCATCGGTAAGTTCCTCGCCCGCCTTATACTTGCGCGCAATCTCGGGATACTCGCCGACGACCTCATCGAGGGAGGTCGGCGCGACCTCATTCTCCTCGATTTCAAGCAGTTCCTCAGACATGACGTCTCCCAAAATTTATTTAGGTACCTAATTAAGTACCGGTTTACGTAACTCTTCTATCAGCTAGTTCTTCTTGCGCGGACGAGCCTTGTGCTCACGGCGCACCACATCGACCTCGATGGGGGCATGCGCCAGGCGCTCTTCCTCCTCGGCCTTAGCCTTCTCCATAACACGACGGGTCACGAAGATCTGCTGCGCAACCTGCCACAGAGACGAAACGTCGTAGTAAAGCAAAACGCCCGCAGGCAGGTTCCAACCAAGCCAGAGCATCATGATGCCCATGACGAGCGCCATGGTGCGCATGGAAGAAGCCTGCTGACCAGTCTGGTTATGGGACTGATACAACGAAGGAATAACCGTCAGGATGCCGAACAGGATCAGCGAAATAAGGTACGGCAGCGCGGTGGCGATACCGTTCGCCCACTGGGCGCCGGGCGTAGTCGTAAGGTCGGGCATGATGTTGTAGAACGAGAACACCACACCGGACTCGCCAATGTACCCAGGAAGGTTGCGCAGCAGGGTGAACAGCGCAAGCAGGATGGGCATCTGAATAAGAAGAGGCAGGCAACCACCCAGCGGGTTGAACTTGTTCTCCGAGTAGAACTTCTGCATCTCCTCGGCCTGACGCTGCGGGTCATCGGCGTACTTCTGCTGGATCTCCATCAGCTTAGGCTGAAGCACCTGCATGCGCGCCGTCGATTTCGTCGACTTCAACAGAAGCGGCGTTAGAATCAGGCGCACGATGACGGTAAGGATGATGATCGAGAGACCCCAGTCAGAGGCGAACCCCTGAATGAACCTCAGGATCTGAAGAAGAATTTGAACGATCCAATCCCACATCTATGGTTTCCTCCGTTAAACCTAGCCCTAGGGCACCGGGTCGTAGCCGCCGCCGTGAAACGGATTGCATCGGATGATGCGACGAATCGCGAGCCAGCTACCTTTACCTACTCCGTATCGCTCGATTGCCTCGACCGCGTACTGCGAGCACGTGGGCGTATAGATGCAAGCGGCGGGCAACAAAGGGGAAATGACGCGCTGATAGACCTTGATGGGAGCAATGAGAAGCCGCCGGAACATGAATGCCCCTACCGGCCAACGCCAGCGCGTGCAGACAGCCGCATAAGCGCCGCGCAAAGATCCTGCGGTGCCGCGTCGCGGGTCGCTGCGGTGGCGAACAAGATCACATCATGCCCGGGTACGGGAAAGTCGCACGCGCGCGCCGTTTCGCGCAACACGCGCTTGGACCTATTCCTCAAGACAGCGTTTCCAAGACGCTTAGGTGCAGCGAAGGCGACCCGACCAGGATCGCCTTCGCTCACAGCATCACATATAACCATTCGCATCAAGGGATGGTTATAGCGCCGTCCCCGTGTATAGACACGCTCGAAATCCGACCGGGCTTTAATGGTCTTCATGCGCAAGCGCGTTGCAAGCTAGACGGTGAGGCGCTTGCGGCCCTTGGCACGACGGCGAGCGAGCACAGCGCGGCCGCCCTTGGTGGCCATACGGGCGCGGAAACCGTGGGTCTTGGCACGCTTGCGCTTATTAGGCTGGTACGTACGCTTCATGATTTCTATCCTCCTGCTTGTTTGAACAAACAAATAAGTCGCGTGAGCTTCAAGATTGTAGGGAAAACGGCACAAGAATGTCAACAAGCAGGTAGAACTTGTTTGCAAGTTACCACATGCCGTTCAAACCGCCTTGCGCCACCAAGAAGTGAGAATTATTCGTTTCAGAAGATTTCAATGAGTTTTCGACAGGTTATCAAGCTGTGTGGATAACTTTTCACTTCGTTTCTTCAGTTTTCAACACGTTTTGAAAAGTTGTTGAAAGGTTCAGAAGCTTTCAATGCGGTACTATCTAAGGCCTAGACTTCAGATTCATCTCGAGCGGGCGTTTACTAGGATGGTTGCTCATGGCCGACGATTTCTACCCCTTTGTCGATTCAGGTGACCCCGCACCCGACAACAGGCACATCACGGGAATATCCGACGGCGAGCATACCGACATGGCAAACGCTGAACTTGGAGCCCACGCCGACCAAGCGAAAACACCCCAGGATGAGACCGCCGCAGCGGCCGAGCTATCCGGTGAGTCGACCGTGTTTGCCACACGCATCGCAATCTACGACGACATGCTTTCCACACCGCGCGTGATCGTGGTGCAGCCGAAAGACCCCCGCTCTTATCTTGAAGAAATCACTAACACCGTCTATCGCTGCATGAAAGAGCAGGGCGGGTCGCTCTCACTCATGGTCATCAGAGAGCTCGTGGAAAACTTCATCCACGCCCATTTCACCGAGCCGATCGTCTCCATCCTCGACGGCGGAAACACGATCAGATTCGCGGACCAGGGGCCAGGGATCAACGACAAGGAGCGCGCATTCGAATTCGGCGTGACCTCGGCAAACCGTTCGATGAAGCGCTATATACGCGGCACGGGCGCGGGCCTGCCCATGGTTCAGCAGTACCTCGAGAATGCAGGTGGCGCGGTTTCCATCGAAGACAATCTGGGCGCTGGAACCGTGGTGACGGTGAGTGTCGACAAAGCACGCGTGGCGGAAATCGAAGCGAACAGCGGGCGCGGGGCGGCCGTTCGAGGGACCCAGTTCACGTCGGCATCCCTCGGTCGGAGAATCCCCCGAGGCGGGTACGCGGGAGCTCCAAACCCCTACCAAGAGCAGTACCCCTACCAACCAGGAGCGTTCGCGCAGGTGCCCGGCCAGGGCTTTGCGGCTGGAGCGGGCTCTATGCCGGCACAAGGGTATCCGCAACAAGCGGGAGCCTGGCCGCAGCAGCAGGCGCCGTATCCACAGCAGCCCGCTCAATATCAGCAGGCAACCCCCCAAGGAGCGCCCGCTCAACAGCAGACAGGATCATTCCAGCAGGCGGCCCCCTACACGCAGGCGGGTCTGCATCAGCAGGCGGGATTCCCGCATCAGTACGGTTATCCCGCCCAACCACCCTACGGCATGGGATGGGGCTTTTCGACAACACCTGAACCGGGTTTTCAACAATCTGGTCAAGAGTTTTCCACAATTCAACAGCATATGCCTCAAGCTGGGGAAACACAGGCGCAGCAGGCGGCGGCCGGCACTGTTCAAAACCGCGGTGCAAACGAGCCCTTCCTCACGGAACGAGGCCTACAAGCTCTGGATTTCCTTGTTGCCAACGGCCAATGCGGGCCCACCGAGCTCACGAACGCGTTCGGACACTCCGGTCCCACCTGGTCGCGCGAGCTTGCTACACTGAGCGGGTACGGTTTCGCAACTAAACATGGAAGAAAATACTTCCTCACCGAGCTGGGGGCGGCGTGGATCGCCGAACACGGGACTCAAAACTAGCCAGGGACCGCGAACCATAGGAAGCAAGGGGTAGCCCATGGATACCGAGGCGAAGATCATCCTCGATGACACCATCTCGTTCTGTGAACGCGACGAGCGCGACGGGCGCCTCATCAACATTCTTGGCCAGTGCGTTCCCGTCGAACTCACCGAAACGTCCCTCACCATCGAGGCCCCCACGCGTTTCGCCTACTCTTATCTCCTCAAGCAGCGCGCCATCATAGAGCGCTATCTTGAGGAGATAACCTTCGGCCCCCTCGCGCTGAACGTAACGGTTCCCGAGTCGATCACCTCAGGCCATCGCGGCGTTGCAGACCCAACCCCTCGCCACGGCGAAACAGCCCCCGCCCCGGCAGTGGTTTCACGTGAAACATACGAGCAGGCGGAAGCCACCGCGCCGGCGGGCAGCGATGCCGGCGTGCGCGCCGGCGCCTTCACGGGCGCGCCCTCGCACGGCGACGAGGTCGTAACCTCGGAGGAACACGAAGCACATCGCCTTTCGCTCGGCACCCCCGCCGAAGGTGGGTCGGGGAAGGTTAAGGTCACGAACGTCCTCTCCCCCGATGCGTTCCGCCAGCTCACTTCAGCCGTCCATGCAAGCGAGCAGAAACCGGCCGAAGTTGCCAAGAAAAGGGAGGAACACACACCGGATTCCCCCGAACAAGAACAGCAGTCGGTGCACGTGCACTCGAAATTCACGTTCGAGAACTTCGTGTACGGCGATGAGAACAAGCACGCCTATCAGTCCGCCGTGCGCTTCGCCGCCATGGCCGACGAGCCCGGCACCTGCACGTCGCTCTTCATCTACGGTAAAAGCGGCCTAGGCAAGACGCACCTGCTGCTCGCGATCAAGAATTATCTCAACGAGCACAGCCCGCACCTGCGCGTGAAGTATGCGAACTCACAAACATATGTCGAGGACTACATCAGCGAGCTCGCCATCTCGAAGAACCGCGCGGGCATCATCCTGCGCGAATACCACGACGCCGACGTGCTCATCATCGACGACATCCAGAACATCATCGGCAAGACGCAGAGCATCGAGAACTTTTTCTCGCTCATGGACGAGTTCATCCGCAACAACAAGAAGATCGCCATCGCGTCGGACCGTGCGCCGAAGAACCTCGGCATGGATGAGCGCCTCACGAGCCGCTTCAACGCCGGCATGCTCTGCCTCGTATCGGAACCCGGCTTCGAGATGAAGTACATGATTCTGAAGCGGTACTACGAGAACACGGTGCTGCCAGACGCCGAGGCAGAAGCGGCAGCCGTGGCACTCGACGGCACGGGGTCGCTGCTCGACACCCTCCGTTCCGGCGGCGGGAAGCTCACCGACGAGCAACTCCGCCATATGGCAGAAGTCTCCGGCACCAACATTCGCGAACTTGAGAGCTTCTGCGAGCGCTGCGCGGGCGCATCGTACGAGTGCGAGCAGAGCGGCCGGGAACTCACCGGCGAAGAAATAGACCGGATCGCCAACGAGTACTTCGATACGGCGCACAAGAAGATCCACATCGATACTGTCCAGTCGGTGGTCGAGGAGTTCTACCATGTGAGCCACGAAGAGTTGATCGGCCCGCGGCGCATGGCGAACATCGCGTTCGCACGGCATGTGGCCATCTATCTTGCCATGGACATGTGTGAGATGACGACACCCATGGTCGGCGCGGAATTCGGCGGAAGAAATCACTCCACCGTGCTCAGCTCCATCAAGGTGGTCGAGAAGAAGCTCAAGGAAGCCGAGGCCGCGGCCGAGCGCCGCAAGAGCGACAACTCCCTCGTGCACGACACCGTGACCGAGGAGGAGATTGCCGGCATCGTCGCCAAGTGGACCGGCATCCCGGTGGCAAAGCTCATGGAGGGCGAGCGCGAGAAGCTGCTGCACCTTGACGAAGTGCTGCACCGCCGCCTGATCGGTCAGGACGAGGCCGTGGAGAAGGTCTGCGAGGCCATCCAGCGCTCGCGCGCCGGCATCAGCGACCCGAACCGCCCGATCGGCTCGTTCCTGTTCCTCGGCCCCACGGGCGTCGGCAAGACGGAGCTTGCCAAGGCGCTGGCCGAGAGCCTGTTTGACGATGAGCGCAGCATGGTGCGCATCGACATGACCGAGTACATGGAGAAATTCTCCGTCTCGCGTCTCATCGGCGCGCCTCCCGGATACGTCGGCTACGACGAGGGCGGCCAGCTCACCGAGGCCGTGCGCCGCAAGCCGTACAGCGTCGTCCTGCTCGACGAGATCGAGAAGGCGCACCCGGACGTGTTCAACATCCTGCTGCAGGTGCTCGACGACGGCCGCCTGACCGACGGCCAGGGCCGCGTGGTGAGCTTCAAGAACGCCATCATCATCATGACGTCGAACGTGGGCTCGCAGTTCATCCGCGAGTTCGCCGAGCACGGCGACGAGAAGGCCATGAAGCAGGCCATCGACGGAGCCCTGCGCGCCACGTTCCGCCCCGAGTTCATCAACCGCATCGATGACGTGGTGGTGTTCAACGCGCTGAACATGACGAACATCGAGCCTATCGTCGATTTGCAGCTGGAAGAAGTGCGCGACCGTCTGGCCGACCGCCGCATCACGCTCGACGTGACGCCGGCGGCGATGGAGCACCTGTCCATCGACGGCTACGATCCCATCTTCGGAGCGCGTCCGTTGAAGCGCCTCATCCAAAAGGAGATCGTCGACCGCATCGCCCAGAAGGTGGTGGAAGGCAAGCTGCGCGATCGCAGCCATGTGCTGATCAGCATCGACCAGGACGGCAACTACGAATGCACCGTGGAAGAGCCC
>OLQE01000678.1_pt1 | contig 24094 bp, 16 predicted proteins | sample 1643161 | NCBI WGS metagenome assembly OLQE01 (sample SAMEA3136650, study PRJEB25190) | human gut metagenome | reverse complement strand
TGGGTGCTGTCCATCGTCTTCCTGGTGCTGGTGGTGCATGCGTGCATCTTCCCGCTGTACTACCGCCAGATGAAGTCGATGCGCAAGATGCAGGCGCTTCAGCCCAAAATGCAGCACATCCAGAACAAGTACAAGGGCAAAACCGACCAGGCCAGCAAGGAAGCGCTGAGCCGCGAGATGATGAAGCTGTACCAGGACAATGACGCCAATCCCGCCGGGTCCTGCCTGCCGATGCTCATCCAGGGCCCTGTGTTCATGTGCATGTTCTATGTGCTGTCGGCCATCCCGTACATCGCGGACGGCAAGCGTGCGGCGCTGGGCGCCTTCGACCAGGCGACGGCCGCGGAATTCTCCCAGACCACGGTGTTCGGCGTGAGCGTGACCGACAACTTCACGACCGCGGATTCCGCCGGCAAGATCGTCATCGGCGTCTTCGTGGCGTTGATGTGCGCGTGCATGTGGTTCATGCAGTTCAACAGCATGAAGCGCAACATGAACCAGGAGGCCATGGTCGGCCAGGCCGCCATGATGCAGAAGATGATGCTGTGGGTGTTCCCGATCATGTACATCTTCTCCGGCATCGCGATGCCGTTCGCCGTGCTGGTCTACTGGCTGACGAACAACATCTGCAACCTCCTGCGTTCGATGTGGCAGATCTACAACTTCCCGACGCCCGGATCGCCCGCGGCGGAACGCAAGAAGGTCCGCGACCACGACCATGAGAACGCCCGCCGCGCCAAGGCCGGTCAGATGTCCCTCGAGGAGGAGGAGCTGGTCAAGGCCAAGGAACAGGCCGAACGGCGCGAGACCGAGGGCTACCAGCGTCAGCAGCCCCAGCGCAAGAAGCGCAAGAAGAAATGACGTGGATGCGTCCCTGCCCGAGTCATGGCGGGGACGCGTCTTTTTCCCGGGCGACGGCGGCCCGGAACCTAGACTTGAAGTAATAACCCCTCACATAAGGAGTACAGACCATGGCGCATGATGACGATGAGAAGACCATCGATCAGCTCAACGAGGAGGCGGACATCGCCGCCGACTACCTTGAAGGGCTGCTCGACATCGTCGATTATGAAGGCGACATCGAACTCGGTGTACGCAATAATCGCCCGATGGTGCAGATCGTCGCCGACGACGATACCGACATCAAGCATCTGATCGGCCGCCACGGCGAGGTCGTGGACGCCCTGCAGCAGCTGACCCGTCTTGCCGTGCAGCAGAAGACCGGCGAGCGTTCCCATCTCATTGTCGACGTCGATGGCTACCTGAAGCGCAAGCGTCAGCATCTGCGCGACATCGCGCTGGATGCCGTGGACGAGGTGCGCGAGACCGGTGAACCGTTGAGCCTTAAGCCGATGAACTCGTTCGAGCGGAAGGTCATTCACGACGTCGTGCGCGAGGAGGGGCTGAAGTCCCGCTCGCACGGTGAGGAGCCGCACCGCTACGTGACGGTGTATCTCAAGGCCAACGCCGACGACGAACAGTAACTACTATGTGAACTCGTTTATCTCAATATTTGACTGAATGATGGAGGCGCCGATAAGGCCCTCCATCATTGCGTTTCAAGATAGGATGGAGCCATGGCTGAGGAACATGTCGCAAATGACGTATTGGATGGATCCCCGATGCTTGCCGAGGTGCTTGGCGATGCATTGCCGGCACTGGAGAAGTTTCACGTGAAACTTCTCCGCGAGGGTGAACCTCGTGGTCTTATCGGTCCACGGGATGTCTCCATCCTGTGGGAACGGCATATCCTGAACTCCGCGGCGATTGTGCCGTACATCCGACGTTTCGCTCCGGCGGAACGCTCGAGGGTGGCCGATATCGGTAGCGGTGGTGGATTCCCCGGACTGGTGGCGGCGGCATGTCTGCCCGAGTACCGGTTCTCGTTGGTGGAACCGATGGAGCGGCGTGTGGAGTGGCTGCGGGAATGCGTGAAAGAAATGGAATTGGACAACGTTGATATCATTCGCGCCCGTGCCGAGGAATTGATTGCACAGGTCAAATCGCGGAAATCCGGCATCAAACCATTCGATGTGGTGACCTGTCGTGCCGTGGCGCCGATGACGAAACTTGCCGGTTGGACGTTGCCGTTGCTCCGTCCGCACGGTCATCTGGTGGCCTTGAAGGGACGGTCCGTGCAGGCCGAACTGGATAAGGCCGGCGCAGCGATCCGCACCTATGGAGGATTCCGGACGCAGGTATTCGAGGCTGAAGTCGGCCCCGGCCTGGAGCCTACGCATGTGGCCGTCGTCGAACGACGGTGAAGCGTGAATGAGTCAGGTTATCCACAGTTATCCACAAGCATGTGGATAACTGTGTGGATAGCTTGAAACGTTGATACATCAAGGTTTTGTCGGTGTATTGCGGGGTGTCTGGCGCTGAGTTATCCACATGTTATCCACACCGCATCCACCGTTATTCACATCGATGGAAAATCGTTACGCTTGTCCATGTGAACGATGAGACTGGTATGTGCGTAACTACAGAGGAGGGCAAGGCATGGCCGGGCAACAAGGAATAGAGTCAGCCGCTGACACCATCAAACGCATTTTCGCTGATAGTGCTTCACCGTTGGGCGCTGAAATCGCGGATGCAGGCAGCCGGTACCGTGCCCTGCACGATGCCACGTTCCCGAAACCTGAGCGTACCCGTCGTATCGCGGTCGCGAATCAGAAGGGCGGTGTGGGCAAGACGACCACCACGGTGAATATCGCGGCGGCATTGGCCCAGCATGGCGCTCAGGTGTTGGTCATCGACATGGACCCTCAGGGCAATGCCTCGACCGCGTTGGGGGTGCCGCATGCCTCAGGTGCTCCCTCGGTGTACGACGTTTTGGAAGGTCGTATGACCATAGCCGAGGTGATGAGGCCATGCCCTGATTTCGATGGTTTGAAGGTGGTGCCGGCCTCCATCGATCTGAGCGGTGCCGAACTTGAAGTCGCCGATATGCCGAATCGGACCGATCTGCTGCGCCGTGCGTTGGACGCGTATCTGGATGAGCATGATGCGGATTATGTGCTCATTGATTGCCCTCCAAGTCTGGGATTGCTGGTCATCAACGCGATGTGCGCCGTGACCGAGATGCTGATCCCGATCCAGGCCGAGTATTATGCGCTCGAAGGTCTAGGGCAGCTGATTCACACCATCGGTCTTGTCCAGGAGCACTATAACCCCTCGTTGATCGTTTCCACCATGTTGGTGACGATGTTCGACCGGAGAACGCTGCTGAGCCGCGAGGTTTTCGAGGAGGTGCGGAATCACTATCCGAATATCGTGCTTGGCACCACCATTCCCCGTACGGTCAAGATTTCCGAGGCTCCGAGTTTCAACCAAAGCGTGGTCAGCTATGATGCCCATGGTATGGGTGCCATTTCCTACGGCGAAGCTGCGTTGGAGATCGCTCGACGTTCACCGATGGTACTGAAGGCCATCGAATCCAGAAGAGGGGAGCACTGATATGGCCAGCAAGTCTCGTTTGGGTAAGGGACTGGGGGCGTTGTTCCCCGCGCTGCCGGGGGAGCAGTCCGACCAGTCCGTCGCGGACGTCTCCACCAATCCAACGACGTCGCCGAATGTCGATTCCCTGGCGGCCAAAGTCTCCGCCGTCACCGATTCACTTCGTGAGCAGCAGCAGACGTCTGAGAGCTCAGGTCGTCAACCGTCCGCACAGGAACACCGTTCCGGGCGAAAATCCCCCACGAAGCGGGCGTCGATCCCGGCGTTGGATTCGATGGCGCATCCCAGTGATTTGTTCTTCGGCACCACCGTATCTGCGCCGAAGGGACGTGGTACATCCGTTGATGCCTCGGACGCACACGCCGGTGTTTCACGTGAAACCGAGAGCCCTTCGGCCGATGGTGTTTCACGTGAAACCAGCAAAGCGGAGCGACAGTCTGTTTCACGTGAAACAGGGCATGAAGAGAACGACGAAGGGGAGACCCTGCGCCCGGTGAACGGTGGATATCTGGCGGAACTCGGCGTGGACAAGATCAAGCCGAATGCCCACCAGCCGAGGACCATCTTCGATGAAGACGAGCTGCGTGAACTTTCCGATTCAATTCGTGAAGTCGGTGTGCTGCAGCCCATTGTGGTGAGGAAGAGCGCCGAGGGCCACTACGAACTGGTCATGGGCGAACGTCGTTGGCGAGCCACCAAGATGGCCGGGTTGAAGGAGATTCCCGCCATCGTCAAGACGACCGCCGACGATGATATGTTGCGAGACGCATTGCTGGAGAATCTGCACCGCGTGGCGCTCAATCCACTTGAAGAGGCGGCGGCGTACCAGCAGATGATCGACGAATTCGGGTTGACCCAGCAGTCATTGTCGAAAGCTGTCTCAAAATCGCGTCCTCAGATCGCCAATACGCTGCGTCTGCTCAATCTTCCGGCGACGGTGCAGAAGAAGGTGGCCTCCGGCGTGTTGTCGGCAGGCCATGCGCGTGCGCTGCTGGCGCTGCCCGACGAACAGGCGATGGATCAATTGGCGACGCGCATTATCGCGGAAGGGCTGTCCGTGCGCAGCACGGAAGAGATCGTGTCGATGCAACTGGCTGCGGCACCGCAGCAGAAGCGTCGTCGTGCGAATACGGCGAACCCTTGGGCAGGTTCACCGGCGCAGCGGTCGTTGGAGGATCGGTTCGAGACCAAAGTGTCCATCAAGGGCACCCCGCAGCACGGGCGCATCGAGATCGTGTTCTCCTCGCCTGAGGATATGGACCGGATTATGAAGCTGCTGATTCCGAAACAGGCGAAGGTCGATGACAAGCATGACGAGGGATGGGTCTGACCCATTACGCACTCATGACGCAACAGGCTCTGCCACTGCCGTTGCGCCACTCCTGGAATTGTTCGCTGATCGCTTCAGCGCAACAATCGGGTGCGGCTCAAACGGCGGCGACAGAGCCTGTTGTCGCATACGGAACGGTCACTGGTTGTCGTTGAGATACGCCTGGGCGTCAAGGGCCGCGCGGCATCCCATGCCGGCGGCGGAGATGGCCTGACGGTAGACGCGATCGACGGCATCCCCTGCGGCGAACACGCCGGGAACCGATGTGCGGGTTGATGCGCCATCGACCAGGATATAGCCATCGCCGTCCATATCGACGGCGTGGTTCAGGAACGCGGTGGCGGGGGAGTGCCCGATGGCCACGAACACACCGTTGGCGGGAATCTCGGTGAGCTCCCCGCTGTCCTTATGCCGGACCGTCACCGATTCGGCACCGGAATCGGCGGAGCCATTGATGCGTTCGACCTCGGCATCCAGCACAAAGGAGATGGCGCTGTTCGCTTTCGCACGCTCCACCATGATGGCCGAGGCCCGGAACTCGGAGCGGCGATGGATCAGGGTGACCGAGGAGCCGAACCGCGTCAGGAACAGCGCCTCCTCGAAGGCGCTGTCGCCCCCGCCGATGACGACGATGGGCTGACCGCGGAAGAAGAAGCCATCGCAGGTCGCGCAGTAGGAGACACCGCGGCCGGAGTATTCCTGCTCGCCGGGCACCCCGAGTTTCCTGACCTGGGAACCAGTGGCGAGAATCACCGTACGTGCCTGGAGCCGTTGGCCCTGGTCGCACACGACGGTTTTGACCGGGCCTTGAAGATCGACCGAAACGACATCATCCCAGATGATCGTGGCACCGAAGCGCTCGGCTTGCCGCTGCATCGCGTCCATAAGGTCGGGGCCGAGAATGCCGTCGGGGAATCCCGGGAAGTTCTCAACCTCCGAGGTGTTGACCAGCTGACCTCCCGGGGTCAGCGCGCCCGCGATGATAGTGGGATTGAATCCGGCGCGTCCCAGATAGATGGCCGCCGTGTATCCGGCAGGACCGGAACCGATGATGATTGCATCTAGTATTTCACTCATGCGACCACCTTACCTGATGGCCGATGAGTGAGCAGGAAAGATTTCGCCGTGGGCACGGAACACGCGCCCACGGCGAAATCAGCGATCAGAGATCGGTGATCAGAACACCTCGATGTTGTCGATGTACAGCTGCCCCTGAGGCAGATCCTCGATCGGCACCCACAGCAGCAGATCCTGGGTGTTGATCAGCTTGTCGAACTTGACCTCAGTGGTGCCGCCTTCCGCGAAGGAGAACTCGGCGATCTGCTCGCCGTTGGTCGGGTCGGCGGTGTTGGCCCGGATATAGCCCTTGCCGCCGGAGGTGCGGATGGTGATCGTCATGCGATAGACATCCTGCGGCTCGGACAGGTGGATGGCGTATCCATAGCCGTTCTGACCGGGCGCGTCGATGAAGTACCGCGATTCGATATTGAACGCGGTATTGTTCTCGTGACGGGGCTCGGGCATCGCGGAGACCTGCTTATCGTCGGTGACGACCTTGCGCTCCTCTTCCTCCTGCTTGGCGTCATCCTTGTTCTGCTGGTCGTCTTCGGCGGGCTTGGACTCGTCGTCGGACTTGTCGCCTTCGTCAGACTGGTCGTCCTTCGATTCATCGGACTGGTCGCCCTGCTGATCTTCGGCGGGCTTGGATTCGTCACCTTGCTGGTCGCCGTCCTCGGACTGGTCATCGTCGCCTTCGTTGCCGAACGGCACGACGTTGGGATCGAACTCAGGCCATGCTTGGCCGCTTTCCTGCTGCAGCAGCGGATCGGAATTGCTGGAAAGCGCATGCATGGTGGCGAGCAACGCCACAACCAGCAGCACGGCCGCAGCTACGATGGCCACGGTCTTGGTGGTGAAGCGGCCGAACAGCGTGGCATCGGCGACATCGTCATTGTCGAGATCCTCGGCGCGCACGACCTGCTTGGGTGTGAAACTGGGCGGCACGGAGCCGTCCGGAACCGACTGCTCCTGTTCCAGGGCCTGATCCGAAGCGTTCGATGCCACGGTGCCGTCCGCGTTGATAATCGGGATGCGGCTGGTCTCCTCGAACGGATTGACCGGCTCCCGATCACGCACGGCGGAAACATCGATAGGCACGGTGAGTTTGCTGTCGGGATCGACGGCGGGGACCGCGGGATAGGAGGTGAAGGGGTCGGCCGCGGTCTCGTCGTGATGTCCGGAATCGATGCCTTCGTCGAGCAGTTCCTTGCCCTTGTCCCACAGGTTCTTCAACGTGCTGCCGGCGGCCGCACCGGCGGCAGCGATTCCCGCCATACGTGAGATGGCACGCGGGGAAGAGGTCTCAGCCGGTTCGCTCTCATCGGATTCGTCCGTCGCCGACGCGTCATTATCGGGGAGCGTTTCGGCGGCGGGAGTGTCATCATGCGCGGCGCGATCGGACACAATATCCGAGTCGTCAATCAGCTGATCGTCGGCGACTGCTCGGAATTCGGCCAACTCTATGGACGCCCTGCCCTGCTGCGTGGGGAACGAGAAACGGTCGCCAAGTTCAGGCACCGTGACCCACGATCCCAACAACGCCATCAGCTCACGCAGGGAGACCAGCGGCTCCTGATCGCCGATACGCAGGCCGCGGGCGCAGATCAGGCGGAATTCGTACGGCGTATCCTCGGGCAGCGCGTCGAGCGCGTCGGCGGCACCGGTGTACGGGGTATGCGTCAGCAGACGGTACAGCACGGATGCCACCTGGTAGACCAGACGCTCCTCGACGGATCGATCGGCGATATCGGCATCCATGTCCTGATACATGACGCTGACCGGGGTGTCCGCGAATTGGATACCGTCAGCGGACACGCGGATGGTATCGGTGCCTAAGGCGTGGTGCTCGACGCCGTTTTCCAACAGATGCTGTGCGGTGTACGCCGTATCGCCCACGATGGAACGGATCGCGTCATATCCCACGGTGCCGTGGTCGGGATCGTCGAGATAATCGGTCAGGCACACGCCGGGGTCGAATTCGGTGACCACGATCACAGCGCCGTCTTCGGGATGATGGATGTGCAGAATCGGCGTGCACCGGTGCTCCGGCGCCGTCACCAGCAGCGACGCGGCGCCGTTGACCTCCTCCACTGCGGAGGCGTCGGTGACGATGAACAGTTGGCAGTACCGATCCAGGACCTGGTCGTTGGCCTTCCATACCTGGATGCCCGGTGCCTCACGTAACGGCGACACCAAGACATAACGGTGAATAATGGTATCTCCCAACTGAGGTTTCATGCTTTCTTCGACTCCCGGGCACACTGACGCGACGCTACCTGCGACGCTGTTGCCATTGTATCGGTGGGGCTGGTCGAGTCCGGAGGGGTCGGTTGGCCGCTATGCCCCTTTTCGGTATGTATCGCGGAGGAAGCCACGTCACCGGCGTCATTGGAGGCGTTCGGGGATGCCGGGCCGGCACTCCGCCGCCCGCCCAGACGGGACGTGACCATGCCGATCGCCGCCTGCAGTTCCTCGGAGCGCATCAGTCGGAGGGCACCGACGTAGACGAATGCGACGACCACGGTCATCATCACGCAGACGGCCAGGGCCTGTGGCCAGTTCATCACCCCCTGCTCGGCATCGATCCGAGCCCCGACCAGATCGCAGGCCGGGCGGCATAGGCATAATCCCACAGCGACGGACGCCGCGGCGGCGATCAGGTCCTTGCCGTAGGAACGCGCCAGCCTGCGGCCGTCGAGACGTCCCTGGAACCTGCGGCGCAGCATCCACAGCAGCAGCGGGAAGCATACGATATTGCCGATCGAGATCGACGCACCCAGCACGGCCGCCCACCGTTGCGGCGCCAGCAGGAACGTGGCGCCGAAGACCGTGAGCACCTGGACGCCGGAGGCCGCAAGGGCGAACAGGAACGGATGCAGACCATCCTCGAACGCGTAGAATGTGCGCTGAATGATCAGGTAGGCGGAGGTCAGCGGCAGTCCGACGCCTAGCCCCATCAGCGGTCCGGCGATCAGCAGCGCCTCCTTGACGCTGACGGAGGGCAGCAGCGCCAGCGTGATGGGGGTGGGGAACACCAGGAACGCGGCGGAGAAGAAGAACATGAGCACGCCTACGTTGCGCAGCGTGGCGCTCAGCTGGTGGCGCGCGCCGTCGATGTCCTGCTCCGCCAGGGCCTTGGAGATCTGCGGGAACATGGCCGTGGACACGGACACCGCGATCAGGGAGTACGGCAGCATGAACAGGGTGTAGGCGTTCTGGTACGAGGCGTTGCCCGCCACGTCGAACTGGCTGATGCCCCACTGCGTTTCGGCGATCTCCGGCGCGCTGGTGGTGATGCGGGTGTTGATGATGTTCGCCAGCTGATTGATGACCACCACGCCGATGCTCCAGGCGGCGACGGGCCCCATCGAGCGCAGGCCGATGCCGCGCAGCCCCCACCGCGGACGGTACCGGATGCCCGTACGGGCCAGCGGCACGAAGAGGATCAGCGCCTGGAACGCCACGCCGGCGGTCCACGCGCCCGCGGTCAGTGCGATCTTGCCGGTCGTCCAGAAGTCGACGGGCTGCTGGTCCGCGCGTCCGAACAGCAGGATGAACGCGGTGAATCCCAGGCAGCTGATGATGTTGGCGCCCACGGAGCTCCACGCGTAGGTGCCGAAGTGGTCCGTGGCGGCCAGCACCTGCCCGATGACGGTGTACAGGCCGTAGAAGAAGATCTGCGGCATGCACCACAGCGTGAAGGCGTTGGTCAACGCCATCATGTCCGTGCCGCCGTCCACATACAGGGCGGTGAGTAGCGGCGTGGCCGACGCCATGAGCAGGGTGACGGCCAGCAGCAGGGTGATGGCGACCGTGATGAGCTTGTTCAGCTGCTCCTCGGCGTTCTTGTTGTTCAGCGTGCGGACGATCTGCGGCACCAGAACCGCGTTGAAGATGCCGCCGGAAACCAGGGTGAACATGACCTGGGGGATCATCGAACCGGCCTGGTAGGCGTTGGCGGCCATGCCCGTGGTGCCCATCGCCGCGGCCAACAGGATGGTGCGGACCTGACCGGTCACGCGCGAGGCCGCGGTGCCGGAGGCCATGATCAGTGAATTGCGTCCGACAGAAGAACTCATTCGTCAGGATCCTTTACACGGTGGAATTGGCGCCACAGGCCGACGATGCCGAGCAGGACGGCGAATACGATGATGAGGAACCCGCTCATGTCGCTCAGCTGCAGCGCGCTGGTGATGGTGGTGGACTGCGATGCGCCGAAGACGGTGCCGTCACGGTCCAATAAGGTCAGGTGCGCCGTCGTCGACCCGGAGGTGGAGACGCGCACGGCGAGTGTGGTCTGCTCCTCGCCGGTGGGCGGCACGGTGAGGTCGGCGAACCGCGAGGTGACGATGGTCATCGAATCGGTGGTGGCTGAGATGCGGACACGCACCGGGTAGGGGAGCGTGTTGCTGACGGTGACCGGCATGTTGGCGGTCTCGCTGACCACGTTCAAGGTCTCCATGGGGGTAATGGACACCGCGGTGTTGAGCCCGTCGGCTATCGTCCGCACGCCGGCGGTCATGCGGTCGCGGACCGCGGCGTTGCCGGAGAGCGCGTGCAGGGTGAGACGTCGGCTGGTGTCGCGCAGTGCATCGGCCCAGTCCGAGGAATCCGCCGGCCGTTTCATGACGTCGTCCGCGTCCTGCCGCGCCAGCGCCTGCGTATCCTCTTCGGCGGACGTGGCTGTGGACGATGCGTCGTCCAGGACCGCTTCCTGGAACCGGGTGATGAGGGCTTCGGTTTGGGCGGCGGCATCGAGCGTCTGGGTGATGCCGTCCTGCTGCTCCTGGCTGAGGCCGTCGCGTTCGGGGACCGCCCAGGACGCCTCCTGCCCGGTGGCGTACGGATCGGCCTGGAGCAGCGTGTCCAGATCGGTCATGTTCAGCCACGGCGATTGTTCGATGGCAGACAGCAATGCGTCGGCGGCCGCGGCGTCGGCGGTCGGATCGATGGCGACGAGCAGGTTGCGTGTGGCGTATGGCTGCTCCATCTGGTAGAAGGCGCTTTGGGCGACGAACCGGGCCAGTCTGCCGGCCGAGGTGCGTTCCGCCGTTGCCGCATCGTCTGTGGCCTCGCCGCTGGCCAGGGCGCTCAATACGGGTTGGGCGGACAGCACCGTGACATCGCCGGCGTCCGTGGTGACGACGTGGGTGTCCGTATGCGCCGTTCCCGAGAAGGTTTCGGTGAAGCCGCTGGTGGCGACGACCGTGTCATACCCCTGACGTTTGGCCGCCTCCAGGGCGGACATGGTCCACTCGCCCTCGCCCTGCCAGGCGATGGCGGTCCCGGTCGCCTGGTCGTCGCCCAGCGCCCGCCGGTAATGGGCGAGTCCGGCGTCCGCGCTCCACAGGTCATCCCCGATGCCGGCCGCGGCGGTCCGCTCCGGATCCTGCGCGACATAAGCCGTGATATCGAACGCGGCGGGCTGCATGATGGCGGCGCTGCGGGCGGGCATCGCCATGGCTTCGAGGTAGGTCGGGTCGGAGATGAGCTGCAGTTGGGGATGAAGGTTGGACAGCTGGACCCATTGCTTGGCATCCGTCCCGCCTTCGTCCGTCAGCTCAAGCGGGATGTCGTCGGTGCCGCTGCCGTCGTGCAGCAGGCGGTCCAGGGCGTCCTCGTCCACCTGCCAGTCGTCGCTGGTCAGCGGCATGACCACGGTCACGTCCATCGCCGGCGTCCGCGTACCGGACAGCCCGTCCGACGACCGGGTTAGGAAGGTGCGCAGGTCGGCCGTCGTATGCCCGGCCTGGAGTCGGACATATACCGGTTTGGGGCCCCAATCGGTGATGGATGACAGGGTTTCGCTATCCGCCGCCACGTCGATGGTGACGGCGGCCGCGTCACCGGGGGCCACCGCCGGCGTCTGTGTGTGCGCCAGCTCCTGCGGCGTGGGGATGCCGACCTCGCCCTGCGCCCATTGCTGGATGTCGTTGCGCGAGACGAACGTGTAGCGCGTGTCGGTGAAAAGCGTCACCGTACCGGACTGCAACGTTTGATCGGTGTTGTTCACGATGGACAGCGCCAGCCGGTATCCGGAATCGGCGGTCACCACGGCGGTGACATCGGTGACGTCGAGCGTCACGTCGCCCTCCGCAGCCGCCGCCGTGGGACAGGCGAACCAGATGGCGCACGCCATCACGACGGCCGACAGCCATGCGGCGATACGGCCTCGTAATCGTATTCCGGAGCGGGCGGGGGAAGGGATCACGGTTATTCCTGCCTATTGCGTTTTTTGGCGTACAGCCATGCGATCTTGCGTTCGTTCGGATAGCTCAGCACATCGTCGAGATCGTCGAAGTCCACCCAGATCGCATCCTCGGCCTCATGGTCGGGATCGCCTTCGACGGTGAGCTCGCCGCTGATCCGGCGCAACGCGAAATGATGGACCAGCTTATGGACACGCTGGTTGGTGCCGGTGAACCAGTAATCGATGGTCGCGATCGATTCGACGACCTCACCCAGGATGCCCGTCTCCTCGTGCACTTCGCGCACGGCGGTCTGCTGCGGGGTCTCGCCTTTCTCGATATGGCCCTTCGGCAGGCACCATTCCAGATGCCCGCTGCGCGAATGCCGGGCGATGATGGCCACCCGGCCACGTTCGTCGAACACCAGGCCACCTGCGGAATACTCGCGGACCACGGGCAGCTCCTGGGCGTCCAGCGATGCGAACGTGGTGGGACCATCCCCGCTGCGGCGCGGCGGCATCATGGCCGGCGTGGGCGCGGGCGGTGCGCTCGGCTCGGGTTCGGGCTGCCGCGGAGACTGCGAAGTGTACAGCAGCGTGTCCGGTTCCAGCGGGTTTTGGGTATGCTTGCCCGCAGCATGCGCGAGCATGCGTGCAAGGTCTGCGGGCGTAATCATGGTTTCCACCTTACTCAAATCTATGTGCAGGTGGGGTAATGGTGTCGGTTGCGCGATGGTTGTCTCCGCCGTGGGCCTGCGGCGTGGCCGGGTGACGGTATGCTGGAATGCGCAAGAGTCGTCTGTGAAAGGGTGCGCGTGAATTTCGAAGTGTGGCCGGAAGCCATTGCCTTGGGCCGGATGTTCGCCGATGAGGGGTATGAGCTGGCGTTGGTCGGCGGGCCGGTGCGCGACATGCTGCTGCATAGGCGTTCGCATGACCTGGATTTCTGCACGTCGGCCCGCCCGGAGCAGTTCGAACCGATTCTGCGGCGATGGGGCCGTGACGGGTTCTGGGATATGGGCCGCAAATTCGGCACCCTGGGCGCGATGCGTCGGCGTGACGACGGCACCGAGGTGCAGGTGGAGGTCACCACCTACCGTTCCGACGCGTACGATCCGGATTCGCGCAAGCCGGAGGTGAGCTACGGCGACACGTTGGAGGGGGATTTGTCGCGGCGGGATTTCACCGTGAACGCGATGGCGCTGCGTGTGCCCGATCTGGAGTTCGTGGACCCGTTCGGCGGCGCCAACGATCTGGCCAAGGGGGTGCTGCGCACGCCCGTCGACCCGCGGCAGTCGTTCGATGACGATCCGCTGCGGATGATGCGGGCGATCCGATTCGTGGCGCAGCTGGGGTTCCGCATCGAGCCGGAGACCGCCGAGGCGATCACGGCGATGGTCGAGCGCATCTCGATCGTGTCGGCCGAGCGGGTGCGCGACGAACTGGTCAAGACGCTGCTGTCCGACCGTCCCCGTGCGGGCATCGAGGCGTTGGTGGAATCGGGGCTGGCCGACATCGTGTTCCCCGAGATCCCGGCGTTGCAGCTGGAAATCGACGAGCACCACCGGCACAAGGACGTGTTCGAGCACACGATGATCGTCATCGACCGCGCCGTGGCGTTGGAGACCGGAGCGGACGGGCCGGTGCCCGCGCCGGACCTGACGCTGCGTCTGGCGGCGCTCATGCATGATATCGGCAAGCCGAAGACCCGCAGGTTCGAGGCCGGCGGCAAGGTCAGCTTCCACCACCATGATGCTGTGGGAGCCAAGATGACGCGCAAGCGGCTGAAGGCCCTGCACTTCGACCACCATGTGGTGGATGACGTGGCGGAGCTGGTGAACCTGCATCTGCGGTTCCATGGCTATGTGGACGAGCCGTGGACCGATTCCGCGGTGCGCCGGTACGTCAAGGATGCGGGGCACCTGTATGAGCGTCTCAACCGACTGACGCGCGCCGACGCCACGACGCAGAACCGGCGCAAGGCCATGGTGTTCGCCTCGGCGATGGATGAGATGGAACAGCGGGTGCGCGACCTCAAGCAGAAGGAGGATTTCGACGCGATCCGTCCGGATCTCGACGGCAACGAGATCATGGCGTTGCTGGATCTGCAACCGGGTCCGATGGTGGGACGCGCCTACAAGCACATGCTGGAATACCGTCTGGATAACGGGCCCGTGGACCACGACACGGCCGTCGAGGAGCTGCGCCGCTGGTACGCGGCCCTGTAACGGCTTGGATCAGTGCGCGATCGCCGCCGGCAGGTCGGTCATCTGATCGGCCGGCTGGCAGGTGGCGAAGTCCTGGATCGGGGAGCCGGGGGCGGAGACCTCGTGCAGATCCTTGAGGTTCTTGAACGTGGCGCCCAGCACCACGTCGATGAGTTCATCCTCGCGGTCGTCCATCACCATGAGCGCATCGGTGAAGTTGTCGTTGAGCGTATAGGCCTGGTTGATGCTGTTGCGGCCGAAATAGATCGTCGTGCGTTCGACGTTGTTGATGCCGTTGCCGTTGGCGTCCTGATAGGTGGAGTAGCTCTGCAGCGTGAACCCGCGGTTCTCCAGCCCCTTGCCCACGGCCTGGGCGAATCCGGAGAACTCGGTGCCGTTGAGCACGCGGATGGTCACCGACGGCGCGCTCACCGTGACGGCGGTGCCATCCTCGCCGGCCTGCGCGCAGGGGGCGACGACGCCGTAGTTCGGCTCCTGCATCGGCACACCGACGCGCCCCAGACCGAAGACGTGGAAGAAGAACAGCATCGCGACGACCAGTATGACGGCCATGGCCGCGCCGACGGCGGTGAACACCGTGCGCTGACGATGACGAATGTACTGCTTGCGGGCCTCCCGCTCGTCATAAGGCTGTGTCATAACTCAAGATCCTCCACGAATAATTGCTACCACCATATCGTCAGCGTCTGACGCAGGGCCGGTCTAGGCCGTGTGGATGTGCACCTTTGGGGCAGCCGGCGCCTCGGCTGCGATGATGCGGTCGACCGCGCCGGCATCGCGCCATGCCTGGACCACGGCGTGCATCCGCTCCTGGTCGGGGACGAACGCCACAACGGAGGGGCCGGAACCGGAGACGAACGCGTGCGTCGCCCCGGCGCGTTCGGCCGCGTCGACGGCGGCGCCGCTGCGCGGGTGCAGGGAGATCGCGGCCCGCTGCAGGTCATTGGCGTGCCCGGGGTCGCCGCCCAGTTCGTCGAAGGTCGCGTAGACCTCCGGCGTGCGCAGTTCCGCCTGGTAGGCGCCGATCAGCAGCGTCCCCGCATAGCCCTGTGCGCGCAGCCGCGCCGCCGCGGCATCATCCAACGGCTCGATGAGTTCGCCGAATCCCGTGCCCCGCGCATAGCCGCCGCTCAGGCAGAACGGCATGTCCGCGCCCAACCCGGCCGCCACGGTGCGCAGCCGCTCGATCGGCCAGTCCAACTCCCACAGCGCGTTCAACGCCAGCAGCGTGGCCGCCGCGTCGGCGGAGCCGCCGCCCAGCCCGGCGCCCACGGGGATGCGCTTGTCGATGCTCAACGCCACGTCGGGCTCATGCCCGCTGACCTCGGCCAGCGCGAACAGCGCCAGTACCGCGTGGTTGCGACGCATATCGGTGCCGGACGAGGCCAGGTCGCCCAGATGCGTGCCGGTCAGGTCCAGGGAGAAGCCGGTTCCCGGGGCCTTGCGCGTGGCGGTGATGGTGTCGTAGACCCCTACCGCGCAGTAGATGGTGTCCAGGGCGTGACGGTTGCCCCATTCGGCGCGCGGCGCGCCGACCCGCAACGTGAGGTTGGTCTTGGCGGGGCAGTCCACGCTGACGGACTGCGGCGGTTCCTGTGTGGTCATGCCTGTACCTCCTGGGTGGCTTGGGTGAGTCGGGCGAATTCGTCGATGGTCAGCGTCTCGCCGCGGCGCGTGGGATCGATGCCCGCGGCGGCGAACGCCTCGGCGGGGACCAATCGCTTGAGCGCGGCGTGCAGCGTCTTGCGGCGTTGCCCGAACGCGGCGTCGATCAGGGCGAACACGCGCGTCCGGTCCACCCCGGGGAACCTCGGCTCGGCGTACCGGGAGAAACGCACCAGTGCGGAATCGACGTTCGGCGCCGGCCAGAACACGTTCCGCCCGATGACCCCGGCGCGTTCGGACGTGCCGTACCAGGCCAGCTTGACGCTGGGCGTGCCGTAGATCTTGCTGCCGGGGCCGGCCGCCAGACGGTCGGCGACCTCCTTCTGCACCATGACCAGGAACGAGTCGAGTCGTTCGAACCGCTCCAGCAGGGTGAGGATGATCGGCGTGGCCACGTTGTACGGCAGATTGGCCACCAGTGTCAGCCGGTCATCACCGGTGGCGAGCATATCGGGGGTGAGTGCCAAGGCGTCGCTGGTGATGACGGTGAGCCGTTCCGCGGCCGCCGGCATGAACTCCGCCACGGTGCGGGGCAGTCGTTCGGCCAGCGGTGGGTCGATCTCCACCGCGGTCACCGTCGCGCCCGTCTCCAGGATCGCCAGCGTCAGCGATCCCAGTCCGGGGCCGACCTCCAGGACCCGATCGCCGGCTTTGACGCCGGCCTCCCTGACGATGCGGCGCACCGTTCCCGGGTCGATGACGAAGTTCTGTCCGAACTTCTTCGTCGGGCTGACGCCGGCCTCGTCGGCGATGCGGCGGATGTCGGCCGCACCGAGCAGTTTGCCGTCGGATGGTGTCGGAGTGTGTGTTGTCATGATCCTCGTTACCGTGTTCGTGATGGTCAGTACCAGTTGTGTTGCTGCCAGAATGCGACGGCCTGCGTCGGGCTGCCATAGCACTGGGCGATGTAGCTCAGGCCCCAGTCGATCTGCACGGCGCCGTCGTCCTGCCAGCCGGGTCCCATCTTGGAGCCGGGCAGGGCCTGCGGGATGCCGTAGGCGTCCGACCAGGGGTTGTCGGCGTACCAGAGCCAGCCGGATTCATGGTTCCACAGCCAGATCAGCGCGTCCCACTCGGCGCCGGTCCACCCGTACTGCGCGGCGGCGCCGGCCGCATAGGTCTGGGCCTGGGCCACGGTCGGGTGCCAGAGGCGTCCCTGCGTGGCGCCGCCGTCGCCGGTGTTGTCTCCGGTGTTGCCGTTGTCCGTGTTGCTGTTGCCGGTGTTCCCGGTGTTGCCGGTGTTCCCTCCGCCGTCCGTGCCGGAATCGGGCGGTGTGGCCTGGGTGTCGCCGTCCGATTCCGGGGATTCGGCCGTACCGTTGTCGGAGGGCTGGGACGCATCGCCTGCGACGGGATCGTCGCCGTTCCCGTCGCCGTCCGTTTCGTCGTTGCCGTCTGGTGCCGCGGCCTGCTCATTGTCCGGCTGCGCTTGCGGGTTGCTGCCGGAATCGGCTTGTCCGTTGGAGGTGTCGTCGGGGGATTCCATGGTCTCGGGACCGACGGCGACGATGCGGTCGATCGCGATGGTGACGGTCGTCTCGGACAGCAGCGTTTCGCTCTCCGGTTCCCCGTCGACGTAGGTGACGTCGTACACGCGTCGGATCTCCCCGTTCACGCCCTCCTGCCGGATGACGGTCTGGCCGGGGTCCAGGTCGGGGTCGATGACGGTCTGGGTGGAGAACGGCACCGATTCGGTCCGGGTCTGCTCCCCGTGCGTGACCCGCCGGACGCGCAGAATCGTTTCGTCGCCGTTCTTCTCGACGCTGACGCGGTCCTCCTTGTTCAGCACGATGCCTTTGGCGTCCAGAATCGAGGCCGCGGGAAGATTGCCGTCGGGAGCCACGGAGCTGGCACCGTCGGCGATGACGGTCACCGGGCCGTCGGCGTTGATGACCAGTCCGCCGGTTAGCTGGTTGTACACATTGCCGATGTCGACGGTGATCCGCGCCGCCTCATGCTCGTTGGCCTCGAAGAACTCCAGCAGTTGTTCGGCACTGGTGGCCACGGTCCAGAAGGGCACCTCCTGGCCGTCGATGGTGATGGTGGTCTGGTAGGCGCTGCGGACGGTGATCACGTCGCGGTCGCGCAGCTGCGCCCCGGATGAGGCGATGACCTGGTCATGCGTCTTGACGTCGATGCCCTGGTCCTTGAGCAGCCGGTCCACGGTCATGGCGTAGGTGACCACCGTGGTGGTCTCCCCGTTGACATCCAATGCGATCGATTTGCGGGAGGTCAGCGCGAAGGTGGCTGTGGAGGCGATGACCACCGCCGCGGCGCAGGCCGCCACACGGATGCGGCGCAAGGTCACGAACCGTTGCGGCGTCCATCGTCTTGCCATGGTGCTCCTCCTGTCGACCACTCTCGGTGCATTGTATCGTCCGACGCACCCGCGCGTCGGAGAATGGCGGTACATGGTCCATTTCACCACAAATGGAGGGAGGGAAAAGAAAAAGGGGGCGGGAGAGAAGGGGATGTTCCCGCCCCCTTATACCGGAGAGAGCTGGTTGGGGGACGCTCTGTCCGGTCCCAGAAGCCTATAGTTGGGGGGGGAAGGCCTCTGGATCACTTACTCAGGGGTAAGATCGGCACAGTTATGGATACTGCTGTATTCGATTATACGACGGTCTTCGAGAACGTCGAGCCTCCTGTCGGGATCGAACCGACGACCTGCCGCTTACAAGGCGGCCGCTCTGGCCATCTGAGCTAAGGAGGCGCATCCCTGCAGTAGGGCTTTAGGGACGAATGAATAGTATAGCCCCATATACTGAAACGGCCGAACATACTCGGATTTGTTATGAAAAACCGGGCGTGTCGGCCGTTGGAAACGGGTTTGGCAGGGTTATTCGCCGGTGGTCAGCGAGATCGGGTCGCCGTCCGCGCCGATCGACGGCATGGCGCTCTCCTGGCCGACCTCGTCCGCGTCGAGACCCACCGAGGTCAGGAACCCGTCCACCATGGTCATGTCGGCGAAGGCGAGCTGGTTGATATCCCAGAAATGACCGTTGATGGTCACGGTCGGCGTGCTCATCGAGCCCTTGAGCGAACCGGTGACGTTGAACAGCTCCTCGCGCTTGGGCGTGTAGGTGTCGACCGCGTCCAGCCACGGGGAATAGGCGTCGGTGACCAGCATGTCGGCCACGTCCTCGGAGACGCCGGCGGCCAGGGCCTGCTCGCGGATCTGCTCATCGCTGACCGACTCGTAGGCGCTGCCCTCCTCCGGCTGGAAATCATCCGCGTACATGTTGCTCAGGAACGTCAGCAGATGCGAGGGATCGTCGTCGTTGTCCACGATGGTCAGCGCGGCATTCGCCGCCCTCGAGGAATAGTCGTCGGTGGAATACCTGTCCATGAACGCCATGAAATGCAGGTCCAGGTTAAGCTGGCCGGCCTCCATCATCGACACCAGCGTGGGGTCGAGCTGACGGTTGAGGCTGCCGCATCCCGGGCACAGGAAGTCCATATAGATGGACACGGTCGGCGCGCCGTCCACAGCGGTGCCATAGCCGTCCTTGGAGATCGCGATGCCGCCCTGATCGTCGGCGTAGCGCGGTTTGGTCTCCACCTCCTGCAGCTGGCTGTAGGCCTCTTCGGCCGAGATCTTGGGGGTGGCGCTGACGGGGTGCGTGGCCCTCCAGATGGCGAACCCTGCGATGGCGACGAGTACGACGATGATGGCGATGACGATGCCGCCGATGATGGTCTGCTGCTTGCGCTCTTTGGCCGCCTGCTCGGCCGCGGCCTTTTCCGCGGCCTCCTGCGCCGCACGGCGTTCGGCGCGGGACTGCCGCTTCTCTATCTTCTTGTCATTCTGGGCCATCGGTGTTCCTTTCCTGGTTCCACTCCCGACCATAGTAGTGGACGGGGTTCCGAGCGGGCCGGGATGACGGCCGTCACGGCATCAGCGGAAACCAGTCGATGACGGACGCGGTGGAGAATGTCATGGTGGCAGACACCGTGGCCAGGATCCAGATGATGGCGGCGATCACGGTGCGTAGGCGCGGCCGGCGGGCGACATCGTCGGGAATGCCGGCGTCGGGCCGCCCGCCGCGGCAGAGCGTGGCCGCGCCGGTGCGGATGGTGTCCGGCGAGAGGGCCAGCACGCTGACCGTCCAACATACGGCCATCGTTGCGGACAACGCCAGTCCCGCCGCGGATGTCGGCGCCATGTCGTCGGGCGAGCCGGTCGTGAACATCGCGACCAGCCACACGCATCCCAGCGCCAGCGCCATCGGCGCGACACGTGCGATCGCCAGCGCCAGTCCCTTGATCAGATGCCAGGGCAGGGCGGCCGCGCGCCGCAACCCGTCGCCCGGTTTGCGTTCTCCGTCGTTGCGCAACTCCCGCCGGAACTGCGAATCGGCGTTCAATCCGGCGGTCAGCGCCGCCCACAGCAGCGCCAGCGCCAATGCCAGGGCGGCGAACGGAACCGCCCCCGCCAGCAGCGCCACAGGTATGACGGCGAGCAGGACCGGTGCCAGTCCGCGACGTCGCAGGGCCTCATGTCGGGCGAAGACGGGGTGGATGACGCTTACCGCGGTCCGGGGATGCATCGGTGGCATGGCAGGGGGAGCGGCGGGCGCGGGGGTGCGCGCCACGGCGGGCTGTGCGGTGCGGATCGGCAGGGTGGCGCCTTCGACGCCCATCGCGCGGGTCGCGTTCGCATCCAGGGGGACGGTCATGGTCGTGGTCCGGGGCGCCGCTGCGGTCATCGGCGTTGTATGGGCGGCCGTGGCCTGCGGTACCGTTGCGGTTACGGCCTGTGGAAGCGACGTCGTGCGTTCGGGGTCGTCGGCATCGGCCCAGAGGGTGCGCGGATTGTCCGGGTCCGGCCCCTTCACCGCCTGGTCCGCGGCGAATCGTGTTCCCGCCACCGGGGAGGTTGCGTCAAAAGGGCGCACCATCTCCCATGCGGTCGGATCAAGGGCGTCGCGTTCGATGGCCTGCAGCAGTTCGTCGGGAGTGCATCGTTTGGACCGGTCGGGGTCGAGCGCCGAGCGGAACGCCTCCATCGTGACGGGCGGCAATCCGGCGAGGTTCGCGCGGCCGGCGGCGGCCCGTTCCAACACGGTCATCATCGGCTTGGTGCCGAACACGGGCGATCCGGTGGCGGCGAACGCCAGCACCGAGGCCACCGACCACCAGTCCGTGGCCTCGTCGGATTCGGCGCCGTCGATGATCTCCGGGGCGATGAACCCCGGCGTGCCCATGACCAGACCCGTGCGGGTCACGTGGCTTTCGCCCTCGCCCATCGCGATGCCGAAATCCACGAGCACCGGCCCGGTGACGGACACCATCACGTTCGTCGGCTTGATGTCGCGGTGGATGATGCCTGCGGCGTGCACGGCCTTGACGGCGTCGATGAGCTTGCGGGCCAGCCGTTCCAGATCGTCACCCACATACCGGCCGTTCGCGGCGACGTCGTCGCGGAGGTTCTTGCCTTCAATCAGCTCGGTGACGATGAACGCGAGCGAATCGTCCAGCTCCATATCCACGATGCCGCACACCCCCGGATGGTGCACGCGGCGCAGCGCCATCGCCTCGCGCCGGAGCCGCTCGCGGGCGGTCAGGCGTTCGCGGGCCTCGTCGGATTCCGGCGGCACATCGTCCTCGGCCAATGAATCGCGCAGGATCTTCATCGCGTATTCGTGGCCGCCGTCGTCGCGTACGCGCCAGACGGAACCCATCGCGCCGCTTCCCAACCGGGAGAGCAGCGTATAGCCCCCCACCAGCTGCCCGGATTCCAGATTCAGTTCGCTCATGCTCACCATCCTAGCCGCATGAGGTGCAGATTATGCAGTCGAAATGACAGGATGGGCCGGGGCCGCCGGAAAACCGGTACACTCGATGATGATGGATGCATCGGCATGAAGAGGTGCTGACGTTGCGATCCTCAACGGTGAAGCGAACGATCCAGACCTGACTGATGGTTGCGGGGCAGGGCAGTCTCACACCGGAACGTCGCGCTGCGGCATGTGGCGGAGCGCATTCACGCCGGTTGTTCCCCATTGAGAACAAGGAGGAGGAAAGCTCATGCTGGGCATTAATTGGAGTGACGTGATGAACGTCATCATGTCCGTGCTGCCGCAGCTGATCGTCATCGGCGTCGTGCTGGTGCTGGCGATCATCGTGACCGTGGCCGTCAACAAGAAGACGGTGGCGGATACGGCAACGCGCAAGCTCATTCATTCCGAGTCGTGGCTGGTGTTCCTGGTCGCGGCCGTCGTGGCGGTGTCGATGATGCTGTTCGGCCCGCTGGCCACGCTGCTCAACAGCGCGACCGCCACCAAGTACACGCTGAGCGATCAGACCGTCAAGAACGCCAGCGACCTGGCCAAGGAGATCCAGTCCGAGGCCGTCACGCTGCTGCAGAACACCGACGACAACCTGCCGCTGGCGGACAAGAACGTCAACGTCTTCGGCTGGGCGTCGACCAACCCGGTCTACGGCGGCACCGGTTCGGGCGCGATGAACGCCAACTACGAGACCACCTCGATCCTGCAGGGCATGGCCGAGGCCGGTCTGACCACCAACGAGGAGCTCTCGAAGCTGTACATCGACTACCGTGCGGATCGCCCGGTGGTGGCCATGGCCCAGCAGGATTGGACCCTGCCGGAGGTGCCGGCCGCCGACTACTCGCAGGATCTCATCGATTCGGCCAAGGAATTCTCCGATGAGGCCGTCATCGTCATCGGCCGCGTCGGCGGCGAGGGCGCCGACCTGCCGAAGAACATGAAGGGTGAGGGCATCACCTACACCAACAACTCCACCGAGTACGAGGACTTCGAGGACGGCGAGTCCTTCCTCGAGCTGAGCAAGACCGAAGAGGACATGATCAAGCTGGTCACCTCGAACTTCGACAAGGTCACGCTCATCTACAACGGTGCAAACATCTTCGAACTGGGCTTCGTGGAGGACTATCCGCAGATTAAGTCCGTGCTGTGGTGCCCGCCGGCCGGCCAGACCGGCTTCTCCGCGCTGGGCGACATCCTCGCCGGCACCACCAACCCGTCGGGCAAGACCTCGGACACCTTCGTCTATGACCTGACCCAGCAACCGTCCTACAACAACGCGGGCGACTACAAGTACGAGAACATGACCGAGTTCCCGACCGAGAACTTCGAGGAGGGCGAGACCTCCCCGGCGTTCGTGAACTACGTCGAGAGCATCTACGTGGGCTACAAGTACTACGAGACCGCGGCCGACGAGGGCGTGATCGAGTATGACGACGTGGTCCAGTACCCGTTCGGCTACGGCCTGTCCTACACCACGTTCGAGCAGGAGATGGGCGACGTGACCTACGCCGACGGCACCGTGTCGTTCGACGTGACCGTGACTAACACCGGCGATGTGGCGGGCAAGGACGTGGTCGAGGTCTTCTACAACCCGCCGTACGAGAACGGCGGCATCGAGAAGGCCAGCGCGAACCTGGTGGCCTTCGAGAAGACCGAGCTGCTGGAGCCGGGCGCCTCCGAGACCGTATCCATCTCCTTCGAGGACGACGACATGGCCTCCTACGACGATCAGGACGCCAAGGCGTGGGTGCTGGAGGCCGGTGACTACCAGGTCTCGATCAACGCCGACTCGCACACCGTGATCGACGAGAAGACCGTGACCGTGGACGAGGACATCGTGTACGACTCCGAGGGCAACACCCACGACGGCGACGCCGTTCCGGCGACCAACGCCTTCGACGCCGACCGCGGCGACGTGACCTACCTGAGCCGCGCCGACCACTTCGCCAACCGCGAGGAGGCCCTGGCCGCCCCGACGAACTACACCCTGTCCGACGAGTACAAGGCGCAGTTCCGCAACCAGTCGAACTACGACCCGGCCGAGACCAACGACGACGCCGACGAGATGCCGACCACTGGCGCCAAGGGCGACGTGCGCCTGGCCGATCTGACCGGCAAGGAGTACGACGATCCGCTGTGGGACGAGCTGCTCGACCAGCTGACCTTCGACGAGATGGACAACCTGATCGCCAACGGCGGCTTCGGCACCCAGGCGATCGAGTCGATCGGCAAGATCCAGCTGACCGACGTCGACGGCCCGGCCTCGCTGAACAACAACTTCACCCAGGTCGGTTCGATCGGCTTCCCGTCCTCCACCTCCGTGGCCTGCACCTGGAACAAGGATCTGGCCCGCCGCTTCGGCGAGGGCATCGGCGAC
>OLQE01000675.1_pt1 | contig 24183 bp, 18 predicted proteins | sample 1643161 | NCBI WGS metagenome assembly OLQE01 (sample SAMEA3136650, study PRJEB25190) | human gut metagenome | reverse complement strand
CCCAGCCCCAGACCACCGGGTCCGCGTACTGGCGTGCGTAAATCTCATCCCAGCTGCCGCTGCGCAGGGAGACCTTGATACCGAGCTTCTGCGCCTGATTCGAGAACTCGGCCGCCATGGCCTGGCGCACCGAATCGCTCGAGGGGTACCACAGGTCGAACGCTGCGCGCTGTCCGTCCTTCTCGCGCACGCCGTCGGCGCCCGGCGTCCAGCCCGCTTCGTCGAGCAGCGCGCAAGCGGCGTCAAAATCGTACGCGCAGCGCATGTCGTCGGATGCCCAGGGCGTCCCGTCGCTCACGCTGTACGCCACCGCGCCATAACCGTAGAGCACCGCGTCCACCAGCGCTTGACGGTCGATGCCGTAGTTGAGCGCACGGCGCACGGCGACGTCGCTCGTCACGGCATTGCCCGTCGGGTAGCTCACGCCCGCCACCTCCTTGACGCCGCCCGGCTCAGCGACCGGCAGCGAGATGCCGCGCGAATCGACGGACGCGCAGTTCAGCAGGTCGTAGCCCGCGGGCACGCTCGCGGCCAGGCTCGCGGCGGTGTAGGCGACGTCCACCTGGCCCGATTGCGCCGCCGCCAATGACGCGTCCTCCTCCATGAACACCACCACGACCCGCTCCATGAGCGGCGCCTCGCCGTAGTAGTCGGGGTTCGCGCGCAGAATGGCTTGCTGGCCGCGATCCCACTGCTCAAGCACGTAGCGGCCCGACCCCACCGGATGCGCGCCATAGTCCTCGCCGTACGCATGCTCCGGCACGATGCCGATGACCGCCAGCGTGTACAGCAGCGCGTTGAACGGCTTCTCCATGTGCACGACGACGGTGGCGTCGTCGGTGGCCACGGCCTCTTTCACCATGGACATGTCGCACTCGGATGCTTCCGAGTTCAAGATGCCGTTGATGGTGAAGGCCACGTCGCGCGCCGTGAGCGGGGTGCCGTCGGTGAACTTCACGTCGTCGCGGACGGCGAACGTCCAGGTCATGCCGTCTTCGGACGCTTCGTAGGACGTGGCGAGGTCGTTCTTGAAGTTGAGGTCCGCATCGGTAGTGATCAGCGTTGACTGGATCAACGGCTCGTGAACGTGCTCGCCGCAGCCCCACGACACCATCGGGTCGAAGCCGGCGGCCGGCTCGGATCCGGTGGTCATCGAGACGATAACCTGCGAAGAGGCCTTGTCGGCCGCACCTTCCGTCGCGCCTTCGGCCGGCTTCTCGGCCTCGCCGCTCGCGCAGCTTGCCAGCAGCCCGCCCAACGACAGCGTCGCCGCCGTCGCACCCGTCAGTTTCGCGAAATCGCGTCGCGTGAGTGTTGCCATGCTTCCGTTCCCTTCCCTCAACGCCTCGGCGCCTTGAATCCGCCATAGGTGTTACGTATTCGAATTGCGTAACACACTATACCAGAGAGGGCTCCTTTCGAATGTTACGAATTTCATTTCCGTAACTCCCCCGGGCGAACGGCAGACGAAGAAGGGCGAACGCAAGCCAAACGTACGAATGCTTCACGTGAAACAGGCGCGCCGCGCCTCGGAATCGTGGCGGGCGGGGTGTCGGCGGCCTATGCGCGCGAGGCGCTGCGCATGCTGGTGGAGCGCGGCGTCGAGTTGCCGGCCTACCGCTTCTGGCAGGTGGGCACGCCGTACCCGTTCCCGGAGGAGACTGCGGCGCGGTTCGCGGAAGGCCTCGACCAGGTGCTCGTGCTGGAGGAGCTCGACCATGTGCTGGAGGATGCGCTGCTCGTGCATGCTGGTCGCACGCATGCGTCCTACGAAGTGCGCGGCCGCCTGACTGGCGACGCGCGCGACCGTGGCGAGAACGACGTGGACGATTGCGCCGCCCGCATCGCGCTCTTCCTCGGTATCCCGCAGGTGCTCGCCCCCGCGATGCCCGCCCCTGCGTCGCCGCCCGCCGCATCGGCCGCTTCCGCGTCCGCGACGTCCTCTATTCCGGTTGCCGAAACTGGAACGAATGTTTCACGTGAAACATTCGCCTACGACGCGCCTGCCGACGCGCCGCTGCCCGTGCGCCCGCCCGTGCTGTGCGCGGGCTGCCCCCATCGCGGCAGCTTCTACGCGGTGAAGCGCGCGCTGGGGAAGACGTCCGCCGTGCTGTGCGGCGACATCGGCTGCTACACGCTGGGCAACGCGATGCCGCTGGACGCCGTGGACACCTGCCTGTGCATGGGCGCGGGCATCACGATGGCGCAGGGCTTCGCCGTGGCCGAGCCGCACAAGAAGACGCTGGCGTTCGTGGGCGACTCCACGTTCTTCGCCAGCGCCATGACCGGCATCGCCAATGCTGTGTACAACGGGCATGATGTCACCTTCGCCATTCTGGACAACGCCACCACGGCCATGACTGGCAGCCAGCCGCACCCCGGCACGGGCGTCACGCTCATGGGCGAGCGGCGGCGTCCCATTGTGATTGAGGAAGTGCTGCACGGCCTCGGCATCCAGCACATCGGGTTCGCGAATCCGCACAGCCTGGAAAGCTCCGTGGCGGCGGCCCGCGCGGCCATCGATTTCGAAGGCCCGTCGGCGATCATCTTCCGCGCCCCGTGCATCCAGCTGAAGAAGCCCGATGCGCCGGTGACTATCGACGCCGATACGTGCACGGGCTGCAAGAAGTGCATCACCTCCATCGGGTGCCCCGGCATCGGCTTCGACGAAGGGCTGCGCGGCCCGAAATCCGGCGGACGCGGCCAGGCGTTCGTGGACACGAGCCTGTGCGACGGCTGCGGCCTGTGTACTCAGGTGTGCTCCTTTAACGCCATCCAGGGTGCCGTGGGTTTTGGCGGTGCGGTTCCGGCCGAGCCGGCCATCTATGCTCCGAACCCCGACCCGTTCCAAACGGGGCCGATCCCTCGTGTACTGACTGATGAGATGAACGACTTCCAGGAAATGGAGATAGCAGGCGAGCCGAACGAGACGCCTGGTGAGGTGTTGGGGGCAGCCGAAGGGGTGCCAGTGGCAGAACGCATCGTGCATTCCGAAGGGCCGACTGGCCCCTTGGCGGGATTGCCGCTGTCGGAGGAAGGAGGCGTGCGATGATTGACATTCTGCTTGCGGGCGTGGGCGGCCAGGGCACGGTGCTGGCCGCGAAGGTGCTGGCCCAGGCGGCGCAGAACAAGGGCTGGCAGGTGCGCACGGCCGAGACCATCGGCATGGCCCAGCGCGGCGGCAACGTGACGAGTCACGTGCGCATGGGCTCGAACGGCGAGGCGGTGTCCTCGCCGCTCATCACCCCCGGCACGGCCGATATCGTCATCGCCCTGGAGCCCGGCGAGGCAGCCCGCGCCCTGCCGTTTCTGGCGCCCGGCGGCGTGCTCGTCACGGCGACGACGGCTATCCAACCGGTGACCGCGGCCCTGTCGAGCCAGCCCTATCGCGCCGGCGACGTGGTGGCGGCTTTGGCGAATTCTCTTCAGGCGGAGGCGTCCCGCGAGCAAGCGGCCGAGGTCGCCATTGCGCCGAATGCCAAGGCCAACACCCAGGACGCCGAAGCCCCCGGTGTGGAAGGCTACCCGGTGCCCCTGTTCGTTCCCGTAGACGACGAGGCCCTCGTACGCGAGGCTGGTGCGAGCTCCCGCAAGTCCCTCAACATGATGCTGCTCGCCGTGGCCGTGGCCCAGGGCCGGGTGCCGCTTTCCATCGACGAGGTGAAAGACGCCGTACGCGCTTGCGTGAAGCCCCAGTTCGTCGCCATGAACCTCGCCGCCATTGACACCGCCGTCGCCAACTTCGGATAACAGAGGGCCTCGGATAATTTGCTCTAGCTGAATAACACGCAAGAGTTCTCATAGACGTGTTGCTTGACTTGCCTATTAAAGCATCTATAATTCATACCATAATTATGGTAATGAAAGTAGGTGCCTTATGACGGCCGCTGTGGCAGCGCTTCCGCTTATTCGACCTATCACTGATTTGCGCACGCAGTTCAATGACGTGTGCGCTCAGGCGACGGAGAGCCAGGAACCCATCATCCTCACGAAAAACGGCGTACCGGCCTATGTGCTGGAAGACTGCGCCGCTTATGAGGCCGCCGCTCAGCGCAACCGCATGTTCCTCGCCTTGCGTGAGGCGGAAATTGAAGAGCGCTACCGCCCGGAGGCGCTCACAGCGGAGGAATCCGACGCGCGCATGGCCGAAATCTTCAAGGTATGGGGGCTCGACTATGCTTGATCTTGCATGGCGTCCGCGGGCGCAGCTCGATCGGGAGTCCATCGCCATTTACCTCGGCCTCGAGCGGGGAATGCCCCAGGCGGCCCTCGATGCGATAAAGGGTATCGATGCGGCTTTGGAAACCGTACGAACCTTTCCGGACGCCGGCGGCCACTTTACCGACGACCATCTCGAGCACGAGTACCGCACGACGCTTGCGGGCCCCTACATCATCTACTACCGTTACAATGCCACTACGCTTACGGTGTACCGCATCATGCATCAGCGCCAATCCATCGACACCTACAGCCTGATTGAGTATTAACACTCAATCCAGAATCAGTATAGGTTGCCAAGGTACAATTCGAAAACAGTTGATCTCAATCAACCCTCAACCGATCAAACTCGGAAAAACATGAATCAAAAACTCGGAAAACCATGAATCAAAAACTCGGAAAACCATGAATAGTTTGATAGTATAGGGTCGATGCAAAGAAGCCGCTCGTAGAGAAAAGGTTGCGTGGGCCATGCCTCGGAAAACGCTTGTAAAGAATGGATATCTGCCGCGTCTTGTGGACGAGCAAATAGAGCGCTATCTCGAGGTCTTCGGGGCCGTAGAGGTGGCTGGTACGAAGTGGTGCGGAAAGACGTGGACGGCTTTGGCCCACGCGCAAAGCGTCAGCTATGTGGATGAAGAGTTGGACATGGCTCGTGCCGACCCAAAACTCATGCTCATAGGCGATCGCCCCCACGTTATAGACGAATGGCAGCTTGCGCCTGCGATTTGGAATGCAGTTCGTCATGCCATAGATGACGAGCGGGGGTTAAGGGGAGCGTGGCTGCTGACTGGGTCGTCCACCCCGATCTCGTCCGATGACCAAGAGGGCCAGAGCAGGCATAGTGGTGCGGGTCGGATTGGCTCTGTGAGGATGTATCCCTTCAGCTTGGCCGAGTCTGGGGAGTCTGAACGTTCTGTCTCGCTCCGCGGTCTATTCGCTCACCGGTTTCAGCCAGCGAAAGTTGAAAACGATACGCGTCAGCTAGCTGAGTTGATCTGCCGTGGGGGATGGCCCGAAGCCCTCGATCTTTCCGCTGAAAACGGTCAGCTCGTTGCAAGAGAATATCTGCGTCTTGTTTTCGAAAAGAGTGCTCCTAAACATGGCAAGAGTGGAGAGGTGGCCCGTCGGTTGTGCTTGTCGATTGCCCGCAATTTGGGACAGTCTCCAACCTACAAGACCATCATCAGCGATATGTACGGCGGAGAGGACAATCCATCATCCCTCGTAACCGAGCAGACGCTCGCCTCGTATCTGGAGTTTCTTCGCTCGATCTACCTTGTCGAGGAGGTGCCGGGCTGGGTGCCGCCAAAGCGCTCAAAAAAGCGCCTAGCGACGAAGCCGAAGCGCTACTTCGCCGATCCGTCGTTGGCCGCCGCCCTGCTATTGCTTTCGCCGGATTCCCTCCTCGCGGATGGGCAGACCTTCGGTCTTGTTTTCGAGAATCTTTGCATTCGCGATCTCAAGGTATACGCCCAGGCGATGGATCCTTCGATGCCGGCGGCTGTTTACTACTATCGGGACGATTCGGGGTTAGAGGCCGATGCTGTCATAGAGACCCTGGATGGTAGATGGGCCGCCTTCGAGTTCAAGCTCAGCGAAGAGAAGGTTCCCGATGCGGTGAAATCTCTCAGGCGGCTGCGGAAGAAAGTTGCAGAAAACCCACGAGCGCAGGGGCGTCCTCCAGAGTTCCTCTGTGTGATAACCGGCATTGGCTCGTATGCTAGAGAAGTGGAAGAGGGCATTTACGTCGTGCCCCTCAGGGCGCTGGCAGACTGATACGGTGTACCGCATCATGCACCAGCGCCAATCCATCGACACCTACAGCCTGGTCGAGTATTAAAGGACTTCCAGCGGGATTTACCGCTTGGAGTGAAAGAATTTTCTTCCATGATAGCTTCTAAGTTCCTCTAAGTTTGCAAGGGGTTCCCTGCAAAGACCTATTAGAACTACGGAGGGGAGGAGTACGGGTAATTCTGATTTGGGAGAAAAATTCGTGAAATAATCTCCCGCAGCGGAGATTTTTACGGCAAAGAGGATTATCTGCACTCGCTCGAAGAACGCTTGGCCTCGGGGCAATTAATAATTCGGAAAGAAAGATTGCGGATGGCGGTAATGGCTATTGGGGTCTGGTTCTCGTACTCTTGTAGACACGTTGAGGAGAACGTGCTTCTGAGTAAGGGAGAAGAGGAGGACCTATGGCTCGCAATGAAGAGACGCTCCACGTTGATTCGCACCCGACGACTCGGAACGCTGCTCATCTGACTCGCCGCAGCTTTATCAAAGCCACTACGGCTGCTACGGCTTTGGCCGCGGCTAGCTCGCTGACTGCTTGCGCTCCGGCTACGAGCGATTTGGCCGCTACGGGTGAAGATGCTGAAGCTGCCCATCCGGTCGGTCGCGATATCGTGTCAGGCGAGTGGAAGACGGCGGCCTGCTGGCACAACTGCGGTGGTCGCTGCCTGAACAAGGTGCTCGTGCAAGACGGCGTCGTGGTGCGGCAGAAGACCGACGACACCCATGAGGACAGTCCGGACTATCCGCAGCAGCGCGGGTGCCTGCGTGGTCGCAGCCAGCGAAAGCAGGTGTTCGCTGAAGATCGCATCAAGTACCCGCTCAAGCGCGCCGGCTGGAGCTTGGACGCTCCCAATGGCGAGTTGCGCGGCAAGGACGAGTGGGAGCGTGTGAGCTGGGACGAGGCGCTCGATCTGGTGGCTCAGGGCCTGACTCGCGCCAAGGAGCAGTATGGCAACCGCTCCATCCTGCTCCTGAAGGGTTGGAATCCCGAGATGACCCGCACCATGGGCGCCTTCGGCGGCTTCACGAACTTCTGGGACACCAACTCCTATGGCTCCTGGTCGAAGACTCCGTTCGTCATCGGGTTCCATCACGACAACATGCAGGACCAGACTATCAACGACCGTTACGACCTGCGCAACTGCGAGACCATCGTCATGATGGCTATGAACCCGGCCTGGAGCGCTGCGGGCAGCCAAATGTGGAACTACTGGCAGGCCAAGGCCGCCGGCGCGAAGTTCATCGTCGTTGATCCCATGTACAGCGAGACGGCGGCCACCTTGGATGCGGAGTGGATTCCCATTCGCCCGGCCACCGACATGGCCTTCCTGCTCGGCGTGGCCTACGCCATGCTGGAGGCCGACGAGGCTGAGGGCCTCATTGACTGGGACTTCCTGAACCGCTGCACCGTGGGCTTCGATGCCGAGCATATGCCGTCCGATGCTAAACAGCAGACGAACTTCAAGGACTACGTGCAGGGCGCCTACGACAACACGCCGAAAACGCCGGAATGGGCCAGCGAAATCTGCGGTGCCTCGCCCGAGGCCATCCGCAATCTGGCCCGCGCTATGGGCAAGGATCACAAGGTGGGCTTCCTCGTGTCGGCTGCCTCGGCCCGCGTCAACAACACCGACAACCTGCCCCAGCTCGTCATGACCGTGGGCGCCATGGGCGGCCACATGGGCAAGTCGGGCCACATGACGGGTTCCACCATGCATGTGACTTCGGGTAATGGCGGGCCGGCTCTCATTAAGGCCGGCAAGGACGGTCTGCCCGAGATCAAGAACCCCGTGGATGACCACATCAATGGCAACGAGGTGTGGGATGCTGTCATCGATGGCACTTATACTTTCACGGGCACGAAGCACTACGACCCGGCCGAGAAGCGCGATATCGACATCCACGTCATCTACCATTCAAGCGGCAACAAACTGCAGACCAACGTGGGCATGGCCCGCGCCATCGAGGCCCATCGCAAGGTGGACATGGTGGTGGCCCATGCCCAGTTCTTTACCTCGGCCGCCCGCTATGCCGACATCATCCTGCCCCTCACCACCGAGTGGGAGCGCTTCGACGGTCTGTTCGGCGGCACGCTCGGCCATAAGTCGAACCGCGAGATGATGGTGGCCTATCAGCAGATCATCGACCCCTTGTACGAGGCAAAGTCCGACCAGGACATTGCCTGCGAGCTAGCCGAGAAGCTGGGCATCGCGCGCGCTGATGTGTACCCCTTCGATGTGAAGCAGCAGTATTTCAATCAGCTGGCTTCCATGGAGGTGTGCGACGAGGACGGCAAAACCTATGTGCCGGCCGTGGGCATCACCCAGGAAGACATCGACGAGCTGGGCGTGGAGGGCGAGCCCCAGGAGGGCAAACTGGCCTACCAGGAGCTCAAGCAGCTCGGCGTGTACCAGGTTAAGCGCACCCCGGGCGACAACTACGGCTACATCGCTTTCAAGGACTTCGTGGAAGACCCTGAGGCCAACCCGCTGGAGACGCCCTCCGGCAAACTGGAGATCTACAGCCAGACGCTGGCGGACACGTTCTCGGCCATGGGCTGGAACACGGTGACCCCTATCCCCACCTATGTGAAAGTGACCAACGGCTACGAGGACGCTTCGGCGCCCGGGGCTGAGTATCCCCTCCAAGTAATGAACCCCCACTACCTGCGCCGTGCCCACTCGGTGTTCGACAACATCGGCTGGCTTCGCGAGGCCTGGGCGAACCCAGTGTTCATTAGTACTATCGACGCTGAGACGGCCGGCGTGGTCGACGGCGATACGGTGCTCATCTCGAGCCCATACGGCCAGTGCGTGCGTAACGCCTGTGTGTACGCGGGTCTCATGCCCGGCGTGGTGGCTCTGCCCCACGGCGCGTGGGTGGCCGTTGACGAGGAGACCGGCATCGATACAGCCGGCGCCGACAACTACCTGACGGGACCCGCACCCAACGGCCAGGGCGTGTCGGGCTACAATTCCGCGCTCTGCAAGATCGAGAAGTATACCGGCGAGGCTTTGGCTCCCGATGCCGATCAGCCGCTTCGCATTGTCTGCAAGGATGGTGAGTAACCTATGGCCGACGTGAAAGAAAACAAGAACCCGCAGGGCTTCTATTTCAACCAGCAGATCTGCATCGGGTGCCGCACGTGCCAAGTGGCCTGCAAGGACAAGAACGACTTGGAAGTAGGCTACCTCTTTCGCCGGGTGGAAAGCTTCGAAGTGGGGGAATTCCCCGCTCCCGCCACTTTCCACTACTCCGGGGCCTGCAACCACTGCCATACTCCGGCCTGTGTGGAAGTGTGTCCTGCTGGCGCCACTTACATCAACGAGGAAGACGGCACGGTGCAGCATGACGATGAAGCGTGCATCGGCTGCGGCTACTGCGTGAAGGCTTGCCCCTATGGACACCCGGTGCTCATCGAGGAGTTGAACGTCGTGCATCGTTGCGACGGATGCATCGATCTTCGCTCGGCAGGGGAGAAGCCGGCTTGCGTGGCGGCTTGCCCCATGCGCGCACTCGATTTCGGGCCTATCGAGGAATTGCGCGCTGCTCATCCTGACGGGGTGAACCAGATCTCGGTGCTGCCCGAGCCCACCACCGATCCCTCGGTGGTTATCGATGCCCGTCAGGCGGCCTTTGCCGGCGAGCTGAAGCAGCTCGTTCTGTAGCCACCTTTCCGCCGAGCCGGGCCGTGCGACCTCCCTCCCGTCGTACGGTCCGGCTTTCCGCGCTACACTGGTCGAAGGTGGAAGGGGGGCGAAAGTGAAGCTGAAAACCAAATTTCTCTGCCTGATCGCCGTGCTGCTGGCGGTGTCGCTCGGTGCGAACTTGGTTTGGACTTCCGCAAACAAGCATGCCCAAATGGAAAACGAGTTGCGGGAGCAGGCGCGCGCCCTCGCTCAGCAAATGGATGCCGTCTGGGAATTCATGGTGGCCAACCAAGACCGCCTGGCCCAAGTGGCCTTCACGGAAGATGGCGTGTACCAAGGGCTTCACTGCGCCATTGCTGGTCGCATCATCGGTCAGTCTTTCACGATGCATTCCGATTACACGACGCGGTTCGTGAATTTCAATCCGCGCAATAAAGCTGGTGAGCCCGATGGCTACGAGGCGGCCGCGCTCTCCGCGTTCCACGACGATGCAAGTCGTGCCGACTACTACGGCTTTACCGACTATGAGGGACACCAAGTCTTTCGATATGTGGCTCCCATGACCATAGATGAGGCCTGCCTGCAGTGCCATGGCGAACCGGCTGGGGAGCTGGACGTGACCGGCACTCCCAAAGAGGGGTGGAAAATGGGGGATATCGGTGGCGCCATCAGCATCATTATGCCGCTCGACGTGTACCAGGCCAATGAGCGCGATTCCATTGCTCAAGATGTCCTGTTCTTCGCCGTCATGCTGGCGGTGTGCTTGGTCGTGGTGTATGTGGCGCTGACCTATTTGGTCACACGGCCTTTGGGCAAAATTCGTTCCGGTGTGGACGAGGTGTCAGAAGGCAATCTTGATGTGCGTCTCAGCTATAGCGAATCGTCCCAAGAAATGAGTTCGCTCACGACGGCCTTCAACGACATGGCCCACGAGCTTGCTGATGTTTACGCAGGACTTGAAGACGAGGTGGCTGATCGGACGGCTCAGCTGCAGCAGGCTAACGAGGTGCTCGAGCAGCAGCGCCGCCAGCTGGAAGCGGTCAACGCTCAGCTGGTGGATGAGAATCAGTACAAGAGCGACTTCCTCTCTATGGTGAGCCATGAGCTGCGCACGCCGCTCACTTCCATCGTGGCCTTTGCCGATCTGCTGAGCAAGCATCGTGCAGGAGCTGACGAGAACGAGGCTAAGGCCTTGGCGGGCATCGAAGCTAACTCCCAGGCGCTCATGCTGATGATCAACGACATCCTGGAGATGAGTCGTCTTGATGCCGGTCGCGTGAAGCTGAGTCTGGAAGTGGTGGACGTCGGCGATGTGGTGGGCATCGTGCGCGCCACGGTAGGGCCCCTGGCGGCTAAGGAGCATTTGGAGTTCACGAACGAGGTGGCTCCGGACGTGCCGCTCGTGCAGGGCGATTTCGACAAGCTCGTCCACGTGCTACAGAATTTGTGCGGCAACGCGGTGAAATTTACGCCTGACGGGGGTACCGTGCATCTTGGGGCCGCTTTCCACCCTGCCAGCTCAAAAGACGCTGTCGATGAGGTATGGCTTACGGTGGCTGATAGCGGCATCGGCATAGATGCCGCAGATCAGGAACGTATCTTCGAGAAGTTCGTGCAGGTGGATTCCTCATCCACCCGGCGCTACAACGGTACGGGATTGGGACTCGCCATCGTGCGCGAGTACGCCGAGATGCACGGGGGCTCTGTGAGCGTGGAAAGCGAGCTGGGCCAGGGAGCTTCCTTTGTCGTGCGCATCCCTGTGTCTGGCCCGGTTTCGCGAGAAACGGCAGAGAAGGACGAGAAATCTGGTAGCGGGCCTAGTGGCGAAGACCTTCCGAAGGGGGAACAATCATGAATCGACCCATCAAAGTGATGCTTATCGACGACGATCCGGGCATTCACGAAAGTCTTCGAGCCGTCGTAGAAGAAGCGGGCTACGAGTTCTGCGGGGCTCTTGGCGGGCGAGAGGGGCTTCGGCTGTTGGATGACGAGCACCCCGATCTGTTGCTTCTCGACGTGATGATGCCCGGCATGAATGGCTTCGACGTCTGCCAGCAAATGCGCGAGGAGGGACGTCGCATTCCCGTTATCTTTCTCACGGCGAAAAACGACATCGTAGACAAGAGCACGGGTTTCAAGGCCGGTGCCGATGACTACGTGACCAAGCCCTTCATCGCCGATGAGCTGCTGCTGCGCATCGACGCTCACGTGCGGCGTCACCGCGGCGACATCGAACATGCGCGCAAAAATTCAACCGATGCCAGCGAGCTGGCGCGCCGCGAACCGTGCCGCATAGGAGATCTGGAAGTGTTCTTCGATCGCTACGAAGTGCATTTGCACGGCGAGACAGTTCCTCTGACGGCTAAGGAATTCGAAATACTTGCGCTTTTGGCCGAAAGCCCCGGAGAGGTGTTCACGCGACGCCGCATCTACGAGCACCTGTGGGGCGAGACGGCGGAGGTGGATGAGAACTCCATCACGGTGTTCATGCGCAAGATCCGCGAAAAGATTGAGAACAATCCCAGCGAGCCGCGATATCTGCTCACTGTCTGGCGCGTTGGCTATAAGCTGGCGGCAGAGTAGCGAGTGACGGGATAGGCTGTCGCTGCGTTTCTCATTTTTGGTTCTGATCGGCCATTTTCCCTAAAATCATACCTTTCGGATGAGTGCTTTAGGACATATCGCCGCTTTCGTGAGACTGACGGCGAGGCGCCAATGTCCTTACGATGCAGGGGTAACCGAACCGGCAGGGACGTTGGTTCGCCGAAAGGAGGAAGTAATGGGAGAAATCAAGGGAATGGGTCGTCGCGACTTCTTGAAGACGGCTGCTCTCTCTGGTCTGGCGCTGGGAGGCGCTGCTGCACTGACGGGTTGTGCCCCCTCGACGGGCGCGGAAAAGGGCGCGAGCGCGAATGCGAGCGCCGGCGCCGATGTTGCTTGGGATAAGGAAGTAGACGTGCTCGTCATCGGCTCGGGCACCGGTGCGTTCGCGGCTCTGGTCGCCGCGGCCAAGGGCGCCGAATCGGTGTGCCTTGTCGAGAAGGGAACCATGTGGGGCGGCACTGCCGCTACCTCGGGCGGCGGCCTGGCTGTGCCGCTGACCTACGCCGCCACCGACGCCGGCATCACCGACAGCAAGGAAGAGGTGGTCAAGTACTTCACCAACGCCACCGACGGTCGCGTCGATCAGGCTGTGCTCAACTCGTTCATCGATAACGGCAGCACCTTCATCGACTGGATTTCTGAGGAGATGGGCTGGAAGTTCGCAGCCTCGCCGCTATTCGGCGATTACTACGAGCCCATGGATGGCTGGATTCCCATGGGTCGCGGCAGCCTCGGCGCCGCCGACGCCAGCGGTTCGCTTTCGGCTGCTCAGATGTGGGATCAGATGAAGGCCAAGATGGAAGGCTATGGCGCCGAGATCCTCATGGACACCCCCGCCACCGAGCTCATCACCGACGGTGCGGGCACCGTGCTCGGCGCTGTGTGCGGCGACAAGAACATCAAGGCAAACGCCGTCATCGTGGCTACGGGCGGTTTCGATCACAACGACGAGATGCGCGCGAAGTACCATCCCTTCAAGATTATGGCCACCAACGCCGTGCCCACGAACACCGGCGACGGCCAGCTGATGGGCATGGCCATTGGCGCCAGCGTCTCGTATATGGATCGCTGCTGGGGCGCTCCGGCTATCCTCACGACGGGCGACGATCCGGAGGCGCTCATTGCCGAGGGTCGCATCGCGCAGGAGATCGCCGGCACCGACTGGGCCATGTACCGTGGCCTGCCGGGTGCGGTAGTCGTGAACAAGAAGGGCCGTCGAATCGGCAACGAGGCGGGTCCCTACGACCTGTTCAACCAGGCGTTCGCCTACTATGACACGGGCGAGCCGGGCCATGTGAACATCCCCGCCTACTTCATCTGCGATGCTGCCTGCTGGGCTACTTACTCGCTTCCCGGCCACACGGTGGGCGCCGTGGGCGATGGCGAGGACAGCTACTTCAACGAGACCTACGGTGGAGAAGCTACCGACCCGTCGGAGGTGCCGGCTCATTTCGTGAAGGCCGACACTCTGGAAGAGCTCGCCGAGAAGCTGGGTATCGACGCGGCTGGCCTCGCTGCCGAGATTGCGGCCTTCAACGAGAACGCTGCCAAGGGCGTTGACCCGGTGTACCATCGCGGCGAGAAGCACCTGGACATCAACACCACCGGCGTTATGGCCGGTAGCCGAACCGATCTGGCAAACCCGGTGCTCGCGCCGCTGGCCACGGGCCCGTTCTACGGCGCCGTGTATGTGCCTGGCACCTGCGGCACCGCCGGTGGTCTTACCATTAACGAGAACGCTCAGGTCGTGAACGTTAACGGCGAGCCCATCGAGCACCTGTACGCTGTGGGCAACTGCTCCTCCGGCGTATCGGGTGGAACGTACGTGCACGGCGGCATCAGCCTGGGTTCGGGCGCCGTCATGAGCTGGGTGGCCGTGAACCACGCTCTGGCCACCAAGGCTTAAGCCAACTTCTGCTGGTAGCGGATCCCTCCCTACGCTGCCAGCCCATACCCTTCCCTTTGGCGGCTTCGCTTCGGCGAAGCCGCCTCCTTTATCAACGGAAGGAAGGCGCTTTAATGGGGAGCATTCCTTTTGCTAATGAGGGAGGTTCTGCTTGAAGTAGTCGATAAGCTCCTGTTTGGAGTGGATGCCGAGTTTCGCGTAGATGCGCTTCGCGTGGGTGCGGGCCGTGCCCTCCGAGATGAACAGCTCTTGCTGCACAATGCGCAGGCTTCGTCCCTCTAGGAGAAGGGACGCCACTTCGGTCTCCCTTTTGGTGAGGCCTGCCTTTCGAGCTACGTCCTCCACGGCCGATTCGCGACTCATGCTTGCCGTGCGTCCCAAAGTGTTCACCCATATCCCCGAGAAGGCGAAGAATCCCACCAGGGTGAGAAGGCAAACGAAGGAGGACAGGTCGACGAGAATGGGATCTGGCAACGGAATGAAATGCTCGCGTCCAATCATCCCGATCGTAACGCCGGCGCCCCAGCACAGGTTGATGAGGGCGAAGTAGGTGGCCTTGCGCAGATCGAGGCCAAACGCCGTGATGACGCCGAGCAGCAGGAAGAGCAGCTGCGAGATGAGGAACAGCGGCGCGGGGTGAGTGAACAGCTCCGAGGGCGAGGTGGCCATGGATACGGTGCCGAGCGCCACCACCAGACCCGTCGCGAACCCGACGAGGCACGGCACGACGATCGGCGAGGACAGGCGCACCTTCTTGGGCAAAGGCCCGAGGCGCGTGGATCTCGGCGCCGGGTTGTTCGCGCCCGCGAGCATGACGAGAGGCGCCCCTACGATGCAGGCGTCGTATACGGCTCGCGGCACCAGCAGAAGCCCCAGATCCAGCAGGTAGAAAAGCAATAGCGAGCCAGACAGCGCCACCGACAGCGTGGAGAAGTCGTCGCATTTCGCCAAGGTCTCCAGGCGAAGCAGTGCGGTGAACGTGCAGATCACAACGAAGAGAAGGGTGAGTGCCGCATGCAAGGTAGCGCTGGGGGCGACGAGGGGCTCCAAGACCAAGCCGAGGGTCACAAGTGTGGCCGTTAGGGCGACACCGATGCGAACGGCCTTGGGAATGCGGTCCCATCGAGCCCAGCCAATGCCTATGACCAGGGCGATGCTGATGATGGGGCCCGGTATGGCGAGGGTTGCGGCGGGGTCGATGAAGGACTCGGTGAAGAGGCTGTCGTAATTTGTCTGGTGCAGCCAGAGCCAAACAACGGCGTCGAGAAGGGCGATCTTCGCCGCCTGTTTTCGATTGACCCTATGGGCTTTTAGGTTGATTTGCACGGTTCCCTCCCTTGAAATTAGCAAATCATATCTTTTGGACGAGGGAAAAAGCCCAAGTACCCGCTTTCGTGAGACAGACATTTCCCAGCCCGCTGGATATGCTTCCAGTGGGTTTGGCCTTGGGCTCTGCAAGTTGTCCGTGGAAAAACAATATAGCAAACCTGGGGCCGAGCCTATTCGTTGGAGGTTTTTTTGTCAAGAAAGGGGATACGACATGAGGCAACTCACGCCGCAGCTATCGCGCCGCTCGTTCATGGCCGCCGGAGCTTGTGCCGCAGTGACATCGCTGGGTTTCCTGGCGGGATGTTCCACTGAGACGGCCGCAGCGCCGGAGGCGAAAGAGGAGCAGCCCAAGGCGCCCGAGGCCGAGACGCCCGCTCCCGAGGCGACGGCCGCCGAGAATCTGCCGGAGACAGGGGACGAGAACGTCGTCTATATCGTCGACCGACTCGTGACCAAGCCCGGCGAGGGCAAGGCCGTCTACGACGACTTCATGACGAACATGAAGCCGCTCATCGAAGGGGCCGGTTGGAAGTTCAAGCGCGCCACCGTGGCGCCGGCCATGTGGCTCGACACCGATTCCAACATCATCGAGATCGAGTGGACGATGGCCGATATCGTGCAGGAGGCCTGGGCCTACTCGTCGGGCACGCGCTACAACCCCGAGTATGTGCAGTGGTGGCTCGGCGTTCGCGAGCGCTTGGTTTCCAACGATCGCGTCTACTCGGCGTCCGAAAGCTATATGGAGGTGCTCAACAATGTTTAGTGCAGTGTTTTCGGTGACCCTTGCCGAGGGTGCGAACGCCGAGCAGTACGTCGCCGATGCCAAGGCGGCCGCCGAGGCCGTGAGCCCGGTGTTTCTGGCCGACATGGTGCTCGAGCCTGCCATGCCCGGCGGCAACTTCTTCTGCGAGGTGGGCTTTGCCGACGAGGCTGCCTTTAAGGCGGCCAAGGCCACCGATGCGTGGAGCGCGCTCGACGATCTTATGCACAATGCGGAAACGGTGGCGAACTGCGAGTTCATCGCTTTCGGCGAAGGGCCTACCACGCTTCAGGAAAAGGAGAATTCCACCTGCCATCGCGTGCTGTTCTTCAGCCTGCGTCCCGGCGCCGATCCGGCGATGATAGAGAAGATGGAATCGGTCATGAACGACATGACCGCCCATGTTCCCGGCCTGCGCAACTGCAAGCTTGCCAAAGTGGTGGAGTGCTCCGGCACCGATGAGTGGGCCTACGCCTATGAGTGCGACTTCGATGAGCCGATGAGCTTCCTCGGGAAGTACATGTCCACGCCGTTCCACTTCCTGTACATCGACAAGTTCTTCGAGCCGGCCTGCGGCGAGTGGGTGGCCAATCCCAACCTGTGCACTCCCTATCTTGCGCAGGAGAAGCCCTTCCTCGCGAATTTCGCCTAGGAGGCTTTGCCCGAGCTTCAAGCTGAGATTTGCTGCGCTATGAGCCCCTGGACAAGGGGCTCATTTTTTCAGGCTCGTGAGCCTGCACGGCGCGCGAAGCGCGGCGGGCAAAAAACCACCCGCTATGCGGGTGCGCGTCGAAGGCTCCGCCCTTGCGTCAAAACGCCGCCAGTCGGGATACGATACGGGTGTTCAAGTCGTATCAGCCCGGAAAGGCGGCCGTTTTGGCAAACAAGGCACACAGCCTGTCGCACACGAAGTGGATGTGCAAGTACCACATCGTGTTCACACCGAAGTATAGGCGCAAACTGATATACAGCCAATACAGGGATTCGCTGGGCGAGATATTCCGCAACCTGTGCAGGTACAAGGGGGTGGAGATAATCGAGGGGCACCTGATGCCCGACCACGTCCACATGCTGGTCAGCATACCTCCCAAGATCAGCGTGTCCAGCTTCATGGGCTACCTCAAGGGCAAGAGCGCGCTCATGATGTTCGACAAGCACGCCAACCTCAAGTACAAGTTCGGCAACAGGCACTTCTGGTCCGAGGGCTACTACGTGTCGACCGTCGGCCTGAACGAGGCGACGATAGCGAAGTACATCAGGGAGCAGGAGGCCCACGACATCGCGCTGGACAAGTTGAGCGTCAAGGAGTACGAGGACCCGTTCAAGAGGAAGTAGGGGAGCCCCTTTAGGGGCTGCCCGGTAGTACGAGGGCCGCTTTGTGCGGCCCGCGAGAGACAAGGGCGGTACGGCTTGAACGAAGTGAGAGGCAGCGCCTTTAGACGCTGCCGGCCCCCCTCGGCCTTATAGGCCCAGAGCAAACCACCCCTTTGAGGGGTGGTTCATGATTTGCGGGCTGCCTGCCGCATGACTTCGCGGAGGCAGGCGGGTGGAGGCGAGTGGAAGATTCCGCTTACGACTTCATGAGGTCTCGGCTTTCCGATAGGCTTAAGGCGTTCCTGGGGCGTCCGATGCGCCCGGTGGGCGCTCCGCTAGCCTTCAGCGCCGTTGTCATTTTCGAAAACCAGGTCAAACAGCTCTTGGCGGCTGGCAATTCCCGCCTTTCGGTAGATGTGGGAGATATGCGTCTTCACGGTGTTCTCGGCTAGCACGAGCTCCTCCTGAATGGAGAGACGCGTCTTTCCCTGGACGATAAGGGTCATGATTTCGGTTTCGCGGGGTGACAGCCTGTGCTCCTGCGCGACTTCGGCGCATCGCTCCTCCAGGTTCCGCGCGATACGGTTGGCTGCCGCCTCATCGTCGTCGGAAGCTGCACTGCCCTGATTTCCGGTACTGGAGGCCAGATGGTGGGCGTTTCGCGTGTTGTTCACGATGATGGTGAGGGCATACAGGATGACGATGGCGATGAGCATGATGGATGCCTGTATGATCTCCGAATCGCCCAACAGGAGAAGCCAGAAAATCGATCCCACGGTATAGACGGTTGCGGCTGTGCCGACCAATCTGAAGGGCGCGGTGCCACCGAGCTTGAGCATGAGGGCGATGGTCGCCCAGAAAAGCAGGTGCGCGAACGAGTCGTCCAGGCACATGCAGGTGTAGAGCACGGCGGATTTGGCGCCGAGCATGTAGGAGAGAATAAACGAGGTGAACAATGTGATGACGGTGATGAGAAATGCCGGCTGGAAGCACCCGATTGACGATTTCCTCCCCGCTCCTACCAGCGCGAGCCGCGCGAAGATGGCTACAAGAACCGCATAGGCTGCAAGAAGTTTCCAGGAAGAGGTCATGGGGGCTGGGTCGAACTTCGCGTCCCAGGTGCCGACGGGGCTGATGGTACGCACGGTGGCCAGGAGCAGCGCCGTAGCGAAGAGCAGGATGGCGTGTGTCTTCGAGATGGTGTGGTCATCCGTCGGAGCGGCACTGCGATCCTCAAGATCCGGCAATGTCGCTCCGTCCTGCAGGTTTGCCGCGCTCCTGCCGGGCATCGCCCGCTGCGCGCACAGGAGCAGGACGGCTGCCGCAACGGGCATTGCCATGGCTACGGTGACGAGTGCGGCCTGGTTGAGGATGGACTCCACGCCGAATCGCAGAACGGGTTCCAGGACGAGGGCGGTGGCGATGCAGTAGACAAGGCAGTCGATGGACCGCCTTTGGGCCAGCAGCAATCCGAAGCGTGTCGTGAGCCAGCAGTAGCCAACGCCCAGGGCTATGAGGCCGATGATGCACAGGGCACCCGGGTCGAACAGATCTTGTCGCGAAGCCATGGCCATGCACGCTGTGCCCAACGAGCCTACTAAGGGAAGGGACACATCGAGGGTTGCCCCTCTTGATTGGGTGGTCCGCGGATTGGTGATAAACGCAACGCTCAGCCCCAGGATTCCCAGGAGAAAGAACAGGCGTGGGTTGACGCCGAGAAATTGGGGAAGGGCGCCTTGCAGGTCGAACATGTGATCGGACAGGGAAGACCAAACGAAAATGAGCGCGAGACCCGCGGTGGAGCAGGCTGCGCATCGCTTAACTGCACTTGCTTGGTTGGTCATGGATGTCTCCTCGTCTTACACGGTCGCCCTTATATCTTAGCCTACTTGGGGCTTTATCGCCCATCAACCAAAACGGGGGATGGGCTCTACGGGGCATTTTGGCAAGTTCACCCCCTTACGTTGATAGGCGCGCAACCTGCGGCGGCATAAGGTTTTCCGCAGCGCCCGAGCAACGAAGGAGAAGGGCGCTGCGAAAGGCCAAGCGCGGTATGCGCGAACAAGAAAGGGGGAACGATGCGGATAAAGGGAAAGGGTATTAGGGCGAGAATCGCAATAGCGGTTGCCTGCGCCATGACGGGCGCGCTCGTCGTAGCCGGATGCGCCCAGCAGCGCGTGTCCGACGGGGCCTCGCTGGCGGATGAGCCGCAATATGCGAACAGCTACGAGCGGGCCGAGGGAATTCTCGCCGAGATAAACGAGCGCCAGAACGAGATCAACGAGGAGTACGCTCCGGAGGTTCGCACGCTGGCAGACGGAACCAAAGTTCAGCGCACGCCCACGGAATACCAGTGCTACCACTGGAGCCGTCCGTACGAAGGCGGGAGCTCCTACAACAACTATTTCCTCGATGCCGACAACCGCGGCTGCAACGCGTGCCACGAGGACCTGCAGGACGCGCTGTCCAACATGGAGTACGCCCACACCAGCGTATGGAACGACGCGCTGAACAATTGGCTGACCATCGACCAGTGCCAGCTGTGCCACAGCGATGACGACGGCTACGAGCTGGGCACGCTCATGCACGCCGTCCATTACGGCGAGCGCAACGGCGCCACGTTCGAAGACCGCGGAGGCAAGTGCCTCAGCTGCCACAACATGACCGAGAACGGCCAGGGCATCGAGCTGTGGGATCAGGTCAAGTTCGATCACCTCGATGGCATCGTGAAGGAGGAGAACGTTGAGGGCGAGTTCGTGTTCGATCAGGACACGAAGGTTTCCAAGGACGAGATGTTCACCTACGACTGGATTCACTCCGATTACGACCATTTGATTGCGATCATGGGCAAGAACGGCGTCAACGAGCCCTTGCCGCAGGAGATGGTGGATGCATGGGAGATCACCATAGACGGCTTCGTCAACAAACCCTACACCGCCAAGCTGACCGACCTCATCAGCGAGGCCGAGGCGGCGGGCGCCGCAGTCACCAAGCTCTCGAAGATGCACTGCCTCGACAACATGCCCGGGGGCGGCGGCATATCCAACGTGGAGATCACCGGCATTCCGCTGAACTGGCTGATTGAGAGGGGCGGAGGCCTGAAGGACGGCGCGACCGGCGTGATCATCGACCGTAGGGAGTTCCATACCAACGGCGCTCAGGATCACAGCACGCGCGGTACCGGACTTTGGAAGTTCGACCAGGTGTTCCTGGTGTACGAGATTGACGGCGAGCCCTTGGATGTCAGCTCCGGAAGTCCTTGCATTAACTGGATTGAGGCGAACGACGCGCAGGGCAATGTCAAGCAGTGTGTTGGATACCATATCACCGACGAGGACCGAGACTGGCACGCCATGTCGGAGAATGGCTTCGACTCCTACGGCGAGGGGCCTTACATGAACAAGCCCAATGTGACCGCACTTGGCGTGCCGGAGGGCAAGATCATCAAGACCGGTGAGCCGTTCACCTTCGAGGGGTACGCCGATGCGTTCGATGAGGCTGTGACCAAGATCGAGTTCTCCATGGACGGGGGCAAGACGTGGACCGCCTACGATTTGGGTCAGACCGATCCGCGGCAGTGGGTCTGGTGGAACTTCACCTGGACGCCCGAGACTGACGGCAGCTATGTGCTCATGCTGCGGGGCACAACGGAGAGCGGACTTGTGAGCGAGGACCAGTACATCCAGAAGATCATGGTTACCGCTAAGAGCAATATAGAGGAATAGAGGAGTGAGCATGAAACAGTCATTTGGAATTAAGGTTCTGGGGTGCACCGTTGGCGCCGGCATGGTGATCGGCACCCTGGGCTCGGTGGTGCCCGCCGCACCGGCGCTCGCATTTGGCGAGGCGGGGCCGGCAAGCCCGGTGGCGGTGTGGCAGCGCGCGGCCGTCGACTACGACAAGGTGCCCAACGTGCAGGGAAGCTTCAGCTTCACCCAAGACCAACTTACCCCCTCCGATGAGATGTTCAACCTCTTCGGCACCGCCGCGACGGCAATTTGCGCCAAGCCCGGCTACGCCTTCGACGAGGTGTCCCGCGAGGAGTACTTCGTCAACGTGGGAGGCAACGTCGAGCAGGTCTACTCGATCGGCCTCGATGAGATCGAGCGCATGGACAAGCAGATGAAGCAGATGCGCTGCACCTGCGGCATGAGCGCCAACATCGCCATGGCGAGCGTTACGGGTGTCAAGGTCTCCGATATCGTGGAGATGGCTGGAGTGGGCGCGGGGGTGAACACCATCACCTTCAAGGACAAGGACGGCTACGGTTTGCCCATGCCCCTTTCCTATGTGATGGAGAAGGACGCCATGCTGGTGTACCAGATCGGCGGCAAGCCCCTGCCCGGCAACGAGCGGCTGCAGGTCTGGATTCCCGACACCGTCGCCAAATACTTCACGCGCGCAGTCACCGACATCGAGCTGTCAGTGTCTGAGGAGGTTCCCGAGGTGGAGGGCCCCGATATGGACCAGCGCGCCAAGGTGAGCATCCTCAGCACGGTGGGCGAGAGCTTCAAGGTGGGTGATCTGATTGCGTTCGAGGGCTACGCCGACGACTGCGGCACGCAGGTTGTCGCCGTCGAGTTCTCCCTCGATGGCGGTGAGACGTGGACGTCGTACGACACGACTTCCTCCAATACCGAGGATTGGGTGTACTGGCATTTCGACTACGTTGCCGAGCAGCCCGGAACGTTCAAGCTCGATGTGCGCGCCGTTACCGAGGACGGAACCGTTTCGCCCCTCGCGTCCAGCGTGGTGTTCGAGGTTGAGGCGTAGGCGGGCGCTGTTGTCCCGAAAAGGAAAGAAGGTGACAACATGGAAGAAAGCGTAAGCCTGACGCGCCGGGCGATGCTGTGCGCGTCGATTGCGGGCGGTGCCGCCCTCGCCCTCGGCGTCGCTCCCTCCGAGGAGGCGAGCGCGCGCGAGGCCTCGAGCACGGCCTCGGCGGCCAGCCGCACCCAGTACGGCTTCTTGGTGGCGGTTTCCCGATGCTCCGGCTGCGGGAGGTGCGTCGAGGCGTGCAGGAAGGAGAACGGCCTGTCGGACGATACGCCCGATCGGAGGGTCGTGTCCGCCTTCCAGAGAGATCGCGGAAGGACGTTTTTCGCCTCTACGTCGTGCATGCACTGTGCCGAGCCGAGCTGCATGGGCGTGTGCCCGGCGGGGGCCATATCGAAGGACGGCAACGGCGTGGTGCGGGTCGATTCCGGGCGATGCATTGGATGCAAGTACTGCTACCAGGCGTGCCCCTACGGCGTGCCGCGCTATAACTCGATGGCGATGGACAAGTGCGATTGCTGCCAGGCATCCGGCGTGGTGCTGGGTGAGGAAGACCCCCATTGTGTTAGGGCATGCAAGTTCGGGGCGCTGAAGTTCGGCCCGATCGACGAGCTGGCGGATGCCATAGGCGATGCCGCCGTGCCCATCGCCGAGGCCAACAACCCGTCATGCTTGGTGCTGGGAGTGGGGAGGTGATTATGGACTTGCAGTCAGTTTGGGGATGGCAGCCCGCGCTGTACCTGTTTCTGGGAGGAATGGGCGCCGGGGCCTTTGTGGCGGTCGCCATCCTGTATGTGAGGGACAAGGCCCGGGGACTTGTCGTGTGCGCCGCCATGTGGGCGGCCGTGGCGAGCCTCGTTTGCGGCCTGCTGCTTCTGCTTATGGAACTCGTCTCGCCCGCGCGCGGCTTGCTGATGTGGCAGAGCTTCAGCAACTTCGGCTCGTGGATGACCTACGGTGCGTGGGGTGCCTTCTGCGCTATCGTGGTGTTCGGCGTGTCGGCCTTGCTGGCAACCGAGCCGTTCGCCGCATGGCTGCGTGCCAAGGCTACGTGGTACGCGCGCCGCGAGAAGGGCATCAGGCGCGTTCTTGCCGTGGCGGGCATCGTCCTGGGTCTTTTCGTGGCATTCTACACGGGCATGCTTCTTATGGCCCCCGGCACCGTTCCCTTCTGGAGCACGCCGCTGCTCCCGGTGCTGTTTACCGTATCGGCCCTCGATACCGGCGTTGCGCTGGTTGAGGTGGTGTCGGTCGCGCTTGCGAAGCGGGAGAGATTGGAAGCTGGGGCGATGAGGGCCCTGGAGCGTGCGGTTGTCGTCCTGGTGCTCGTTGAAGTTACCGTCTTGGCCGTGCTTGTTGGCACGAGCTTGGGCTCCGACGCCCGCACTCCTGCGGCCCTGGCCGCCGCCGTTTCCGCGGAGACGCTCGTATCCGGGTCGCTGGCACCGTGGTTCTGGGCGCTGGTCGTCGGCATCGGCCTGGCGCTGCCCCTGGGCGTTGCCGCAAGGGCTCTTGTCCGCTCGCGGGGGAAGACCGGCGAAGGCGCCTCCGGTTCGGCTGGGGAGAACTGCGGCAAAGACGCCTCGAATGCGTCGCGCGAGCATGCGGCGACTGCGGTCGGTGCTGCGGGCGCCTTGGTGGGCGGATGCGCGCTGCGCTTCATCGTGCTTGCCGCCGGCGTCCATGCTGACCTGGTGGCGGCGACCGTTCTGGGGCTCATCGGCTAGTTTCAGGCTCTATGCCCCTTCGCGTGCCCCCGGCTCCCGTTTGCGGAGCCGGGGGCTTTTTTCGCCTTTCGGCTTCTTGCGAAGCGCCGACAGAGATATATG